>JAESFP010000094.1_pt1 | contig 117361 bp, 93 predicted proteins | sample 9266181 | NCBI WGS metagenome assembly JAESFP01 (sample SAMN14502547, study PRJNA617102) | algae metagenome | isolation source: Pegethrix bostrychoides GSE-TBD4-15B and co-occurring heterotrophs from... | place: USA: Grand Staircase-escalante National Monument, Utah | collected 2006-08-15 | reverse complement strand
ATCTACTCAAACAACCGACATTGTAAAAGTACCAAAAGCGCTCCTAGACTGCTGGTCTAGCCTCTTGTGCTACGCAGCCTAGATGGATAAAGTCGAGCTAAGGTTAAAACAGTTAAAACACTAGGCCAAAACAGGGGCAGGTTCATAGAGATACTCGAACCAGTTGCCTTCTGGATCGCGGCCATAGAATGAAGCCGTACCGTCTCGATGCTCGTGAATTTCGCTCAGATGCACCCCTGCAGCCTTAAGTTGTTCATAGGCTACTTCGACCTCAGCACGTTCGTGAAAGATAAAGCCAAAGTGAGGGCCAGACTGGCTGTAAAGCGGACTTAGCAAGGCCAGTCCGTCCTCACCTGCTTTGAGATAGGCCCAGTCAGCATCTCTCCAGACTAGATCCATCCCCAAGTTTTGGTAGAACTGAGTTGCCCGGTCTAAATCCTGAACAGAAATTGCGACATGCCCGATTCGCTTAAGTTTCATAGGGTTTAATGCCAGCTCGATAGCTCTGTTGATTGCTCTTTTTATTGTAAAGCTAAAGCAGAAAGCTAAGGCAGCTCGCCATCAGCCAGAAAACAAGCTGAAGGCCAATCCACGATAAGCTGAGAGAGACAGCGGAGAGGAAAGTTTATGAACGGGTTAATGCAGCGCTTGAGTCGGTCGCTAAATCGGTGGCTGACGCTGGGGATTACGGTTTGCTGGACAACCCTGGGGCTGTGGCTAGGCAGCTGGGCGTTTACTCCAGCAGCGCTAGCCGTTATCCAGATTAAGCTGAGCGATATTGACTATCATGACTGTCCGGCAGAAATAGCTGTCGGGACAATCGCCGCAGGTAGCCCTCTAGCCGCCAGCTGCTATATCGTGACGGGCAAAGCCGAAAATACTTCGGGAAAGCCGATTGTGAATGCCGATATCTTTGGTCGCATCTATGATGCCAACGATAATCCGGTGCTGCAAAACCGGACGCGGCTGGGATCGATTGCAGAAGTTCCTCCCGGCACCAGCGAGTTTGAGCTGCGGATTTCGGTGCCCGCCAATCAGCCAACGCCGCTCAAGCTGATGCAGTTTAAAGCGTCCGGCTTTGTTGGCACAGTTAGGCGCTAGTCTCCTACTGCTAGCTTAAAGCGACTCAAGAAGCGACTCAAGAAGCGACTCAAGAAGCGACTCAAGGCCCTAGCGCAACCGCAGCGGACAGGAACGCTGTCCAACTGAGCGCAGCACGACTTCGAGCAAGCCGGGGAAGAGTGCGTTGAGATCCGACTGGCGCAGCGAGTTGAGATGCTGAGTCCCCTCTTTGCGACAGCAGAGCACGCCCGCTTCGCGCAGGACACGCAGATGGTGAGACATGGTAGATTTAGGCACCTGGCAGTCGAGCGCCGCGCAGGACAGCTCGCCTCGTTCAGCCAGAGACTTCACAATTTCCAGCCGTACCGGATCGCCTAGCGCGTAGAGCACGCCTGCCAGCGAGATATCTTTTTGATCAGGATGGAAAACCAGTCTCATGACTCTAGTCTATCGAAATAAAACTGTCCAATTAAAACTGTCCAATTAAAACTCGCGGACAAGCTCTGGCTTTTAAGTTCGCGCTAGCGCTAGATATCAGCTGGCAGTTGGATTTTTTAACAGTTGCATTATGGCACAAATTAGACTATATTCTAGTTGTTCGAGATTTTCGAAATATAAAACAACTAATTTAGGAGGCAGTGATGTCATCCGTATCTCCGGTAACCGACGCATCGTTTGAGCAGGACGTTTTGAAGAGCGAGGTTCCTGTCCTTGTAGACTTTTGGGCACCTTGGTGTGGGCCATGTCGGATGGTCGCCCCGATTGTTGAAGAAATCGCGGGTCAATTTGGCGAAAAGATTAAGGTCGTGAAGCTTGACACGGATCAAAATCCGGGCGTGGCCAGTCAATACGGCATCCGCAGCATCCCGACGCTGATGGTGTTTAAGGCTGGGCAAAAGGTCGATATGGTGGTGGGAGCGGTTCCTAAATCTACCATCGCCTCCACTCTGGAAAAGCACCTCTAAATTTGCCAAGCGCCGCTTCGTTGACCTGACTCGGAGCTAGATAGATTAGCACTCTCATCAGCTGATCAATCAATGCTCCGTAAAAGTTCTTTGTATGAAAAATTTAAAGTATTTTTTAAGCTTCCTTAAACATCTTAAAACTGTTCACTGATTAGAATAGCACCACTCAGTAGGACTACAGCACTATGACAACTGATCTATTCTCACCGATTCAACTCGGTCGCTATCATTTGCCCAATCGGATTATTATGGCACCGCTGACGCGCAACCGAGCAGGTGCAGGCAATGTGCCTCAGGCGTTGAACGTTCTGTATTATGAGCAGCGCGCCTCGGCTGGCCTGATTATCAGCGAAGCGACTCAGATTTCGCCGCATGGTGTGGGCTATCCGGCAACTCCCGGCATTCATTCAGCTGAGCAAATTGCGGGCTGGAAGCAGGTTACGCAAGCTGTCCATGCCAAAGGCGGGCGGATCTTTTTACAGCTTTGGCATACCGGGCGGATTTCGCATCCTTCGCTCTTGCCCAACGGCGAACAGCCAGTCTCGGCCAGTGCCATTGCGGCTGAGGGCATGGCCAGCACCTACGAGGGCGAGCAGCCGTTTGTTGCCCCGCGCGCCTTGGAGACCACCGAAATACCGACCATCATCGAAATGTATCGCCAAGGAGCCGCTAACGCTCTAGAGGCTGGGTTCGACGGCGTGGAAGTCCACAACGCCAACGGCTACCTGCTCGACCAGTTTTTGCGGGACGGCGTAAACCAGCGCACTGACGCATATGGCGGCTCAATTGCCAATCGCGCTCGTCTGCCGCTGGCGGTGCTGGAGGCTGTGATTGAGGTTTGGGGCGCTGATCGGGTCGGGATTCGGCTCTCGCCCAGCAGCACCTTTAACAGCATGAGCGACTCTGATCCAGAACAGCATTTTGGCTATTTTGTAGAGCAGCTCAACCGCTACAATCTCGCCTATCTACATCTGCTAGAGCCGAGCGAGTCCGATTTGCGGCATGGTGGCAAGCCAGTCCCCACAAGCTATTTTCGGCCGCTCTATCACGGCAATCTCATGGTCAACTGGGACTACGATTTTGCTCAAGGTCAGGCGGTGATTGCGAACGGCGAGGCTGATCTAGTGTCCTACGGCAAGCTGTTTATCTCGAATCCAGATTTGCCAGAGCGCTTCCGGCGTAACGCCCCACTGACTCCGTTTGATCCGGCAACGTTCTATGGCGGCGGCGCGGTGGGCTACACGGACTATCCCAGCTTACCGGACTCCAGCGTACCCGACTCCAGCTTGCAGGACTCCAGCTTGCAGGAGCAGCAGATTTCTAGCTAGCGGCGGACGCTGCTCGTTAGGGTAGCTAGCGTTTGCAGATCGGGAATTGTCAAGTCTGCTTCAGCCTCAGCGACTGGCGTTGCGCCTGCTCCGGCCTGCGACTGGCGGCGATTTACCCAAACGGTGGAGAGTCCGAGCGAACTGGCCGGCTGGATGTCATGGTGAACGCTCTGAGCTACATGTAAGATCTGGTCTTGCGGCAGACCCACCCGCTGCATCATCACCTGAAAGTTTTGCAGGGCGGGCTTGTAGCTACCGATCTGTTCGGCTGTGATCACGTCGTCAAACGCAACTTGCAGATGCTTGGCGCTGCCAGCAAAGAGAGCATCGTCTACGTTTGAGAGAATGACTAGCCGATACTGCTGCTGAAGCTGCCGTAAGGCTGCGACCGTATCTTCAAACGGCAGCCAGTTTTGAATTGAATCGGGCAGGGCGGCGGTTTCTTCGGGCTCGGGCTGAAAGTTGAACCGCTGGCCAAACTGCTCGACAACCCCTTCTAAAATCTGGCGATAAGGCCGATATGCGCCTGCCTCCAGCTCAGCCTCGATTGCGGCATATTCCGTCAAGATCTGGTCGTCTGCCAGCTGGATTTGATGTGCGGTTAGGAGAGGACGCAGAGCGTTCAAAATTCCACTCTCCCAGTCAATTAGTGTTCCGTAGCAGTCAAAGGTCAATACTTTATAGCGCTTAAAGTCTAGCATTCGATCACTCCTCATTTAATTCTCCGCTTGTTTTTCTGTATGTCTTTCTATTTGACGCAGCTGCTCGACGAGCATTGCCCCATCGCTGTTGTGATCTTTGGCAACTTGGGCGGCCAGTTCCGCATTGCCAGAGACAATTGCCGCCACTAGCTGCTGATGCTCTGCCACAATCTGAGTCAGGTTAGGCCGGAGGGCATTGCTGGCCATAATGTAGAGGCGAATCTGCTGCTCGACAATTCTGTATTGAGCTTGCAGCCGTCGATGCGCTGAAATTGCGACGATCTCTTGGTGCAGCACAAAATCTGCATCGGCTAGCTCCTGCCAACTCTGATGCTCTGCCGCCCTCGCCAGCGCCTCCAAGCCTGACTGCAATGCCTGAACGCGCTGCGGCGTAATCTGATCACAGGCGAGCCGAGCCGCTAGACTTTCTAGCGCCTGCCGCAAGGTATATAGCTCCCAAGCATCCTGCGAGCTGAGGCTACAGACCGCACAGCCGCGATAGGGAGACTGGACGACCAGTCCTTCATGGGTGAGCTGCTGCAAGGCGGAGCGAATCGTGCCCCGGCTGAGGCTAAACTGAGCTGCCAGATCGACTTCCAACAGTCGCGTTCCCGGAGCAAAACGGCCTTTGAGAATTTGCTCGCGCAGCAGATCGGCAGCCTGCATATCAAGACTGCGCGGCGTGATGGTAAGGCTAGGTTGAGTCATGGTTTATTGTCGATAGCTGGGGGCTTCGCGGTCGAGCAGTCGGAGTAGCGCCTGCCATTGCAGCTCGCCAAGCTGCTCACTCTCCTGCTGCCTTGCCGACTTTTCGCAAACTGCGGGCGTAGGCTCGATCAGGGGACTGCCCGTAGACTGGGCGCGAATCTGAACTTCGCAGGCTTTTTCCATGTAGTATGCCAGGTGAAACGCCTCGGCTACCGTGCGTCCCACAGCTAGTAACCCATGATTTCGCATTAGCATCACTTTTTTGTTGCCCAGATGGTTCACCAAACGCTCCTGTTCGTCCAGCTCTAGCGAAACTCCTTCATAGTCGTGATAGGCAACTCGGTTGTAGAATTGCAGCCCGATTTGGCAGAGCGGCAGCAGGCCAGATTGCAGAGCCGAAACGGCCATTACATAGGGCGAATGGGTATGCAAGACGCAGCCCGCATCTGGACGAGCCGGATAGATGGCGCTATGGATCACAAATCCGGCGGGGTTAATTTGCCATGCGGTTGGCTCAATGCTGTCATCCGATAGAACTTCACCCTGCAAATTGACCTTGACGAGACTAGAAGCCGTGATTTCTTCAAACAGCAGGCCGTAGGGATTGATTAAAAAATGCTCAGATCCCGGCAGCCTTACGGAAATATGCGTCTCAATGAGATCAGCCATTTTGAACCGAGCAATCAGGCGATAGGCAGCGGCTAGATCCAAGCGCAGCGATGACTCGTCGGCTGGCTGTGGCGGCAGTGCATGGGGCAGATCGCCTGGGCGGGCGATGTTTTGCAGCATAGATGCTTCCCGGTAACGATGATTCACAGCATAAGCAGATCTTTGCTGATTGTCAACAATCTACAGGTTATCTGTAACGCCGAGCTGGCAATCCAAACAGCTACACTGATAGGCCAGAGGCGGAGACTCTGATTCAGATTTGTCTATCGCTGCCACCATTGCTGCCACAATCGCTGCCACCATGACGCTGACGCGAGCCGATCTCGAAACTGGACGACTACAAAAGCTGCTAGCGCGAGCCGACTTGGGGCTACGGGTTTGGACAGAAGCCGAGCTGCAAGCTTCAATTGAGCAAACTCTGCGCCAAAACCCCAGCGATCAGGTTTGGGTGTTTGCCTATGGCTCGCTGATCTGGAACCCGGTCATGCACTATCTAGAGCGGCAGGTGGGCAAAATGCATGGGTGGCACCGCCGCTTCTGCCTTTGGACTCCGCTAGGGCGCGGCACACCCGAAAACCCAGGGCTGATGCTGGGACTTGATCGGGGCGGCTGCTGTCGCGGCATTGTCTATCAAATTGCGCCAGAGCTGGTGCGCTCCGAGCTGCTCTTACTCTGGCGGCGCGAAATGGTGGTTGGCTCCTATATCCCGCGCTGGGTGAAGGTGAATACGCCAGAGGGCAGCCTGTTTGCAATTGCTTTTTTAATCAATCGCAGCCTGCCTTCCTATGCGGGCGAGCTAGACTTTGCCACGACGGTTCATCATCTAGCCACCGCTCAGGGCGAACTCGGCTCTGCGGCTGACTACCTCGACCAGACGGTGACTGGACTGAAGCAGGCCAAGATCTACGACCGGGGCTTGCTGAACTTGCAGCGACAGGTAATGGCTCAGCGCTCGCCGTGAGCTGCATCGGCTGAGTTGGCTGAGCGAACCGAGTCTACTGAGTGAGGCACCAGGCTATATAGCCCTGACAGCAGCACCCAGTGAGTGAGGTTGATCCGAACGTCATAGAAGGTGACATCAAACAGCGCAAAAGCCAAGCAGCCCCAAAAAGCCAGCAGGTAGGCCAGCAGCAGCGCCCGTTCAGCTGGCGGGGCAGTCTTGAGCTGCTGCAAGGCTCGAACGCAAATTCTGCCGACTAGCCAGCAAAACAGCAGCAGCACCGGTATACCTGCCTCAACCGCCAGCAGCAGCCAGAAGTTGTGCGGATGGGCGATGTACTCGTACTCCGGAATCAGTCCGGGCGGATATTGCAGCTTGAAGTTGCCTAAGCCCCAGCCCAGCCAGGGACGCTGCGCCAGCAGATCTAACGCAAAGTGCCAGACCCCTAGGCGCGGATCGCTGGCCCAGTCGATTTGGTTCAGGTTACGTCCGCCCACGCCCAGCCCAACCGCTGCGGACAGCAAGCCGACTGCGCCCAGCCCCAGCATGATCCGGCTCGCAGACGTGAACAGGCTAAAAATCAAAAGCTGCGAGAATGCCACCAGCAGACCGTTTCGTGACCCGGACGCAAAAACTCCCAGCAGGCAAGAGCAGCTGCCGAAGTAGATCAGCGCAGTTTGCCAGGAAAATTTGCGTTTAGGTTGACCCGCCGCCACCGCATTGATCCGACTGTACAGAATCATCCCTAGCCCTAGCCCCAACACCAGCACCAGATAGGCCGCCAGCGCATTAGGATGGCCAAACATCACCATGGCGCGCTCTTTATGCGGACGGGCTCGAAACCAGCGCGACAGCTCGGTGCGCTTCAGCCATGCCGGGATTTGGGGTGCGCGCAGCAGATACTCAACAGCCGCCATGAGGTTGATTGGGATCGCGGCAATTACCACGTCAGTGGCAACTCGTGCCAAGGGCGCTGTGCCGTTGAGTAAATAAGGTAGCACCGTAAACAGCAGCAGATACGGATAAAAGTTGAAGAGCTGCAAAAACGCCTCGCCCCGGTTGGCAGCAAACAGGCAGCTCAGCCAGAGCAGACCCGTAATGAGCAAGACCAGATTGCGCGTCGTGGCATCGAGCGCCGAGCGCCGAAACTTCGCCCAGAGCAGGCCAATCACCGCCGCAAGCCCCGGAAATACCGCAAAAATCAGGTACGGGAAGCTAACAAAGCTAAAGCGAAACAGCCGCCAAATGAAGAGGGTTGATGAGCGAGCCGATGCAGTTAACCGCAGCATAGATGAGTGGATAAGCGGTGAATAAGCCGTAAGTCAGCGGGTTAATAAGCCCCCTCGCCCGTCAGCACTACCCAAACTGTCCGCAGCAAAATATAGACATCCAGCCAGACCGACCAGTTGCGGACATAGTAGGCATCTAGGCTGACCCGCTCTTCGTAGGTGATGTTGTTACGTCCCGAAACCTGCCACAGCCCCGTCAGCCCCGGAATCACCTTGACGTAGAGCGGAAACTTATCGCCATATCGCGGGATCTCTTCGTCGACAATCGGGCGCGGCCCCACCAGACTCATTTCGCCCCGCAAAATATTCCAGAGCTGCGGCAGTTCATCCAGGCTCGTGCGCCGCAAAAACCGACCAATGGGGGTGACGCGCGGATCTCGCTTCAGCTTGTGGTCACGCTCCCAGGCTTCCTGCTGCTCCGGGTGGCGCTCTAGATAGTCCTTCAGCGCCTCGTCCGCGTTCTGCACCATTGTCCGAAACTTCCAGGCTTTGAACTGCTCGCCGTTTTGACCAATCCGCAGCTGGCTGTAGAACACTGAGCCATGCGAATCCAGCTTGACCAGCAGCGCAATCAGCAGAATCAGCGGCAGCACCAGCAGCCCGCCCACCAGCGTCGCAGCCAGATCAATCGAAAACTTGGCGAGGCGCGGCCCCGGCAGCAGCAGCCTTTGGCGAACTTCCAAGCCCAGCAGGCCGCCCATATCTTTGGCTTCCACCCAAAGGCTAGAAAACTCAAACAGATCGGGAATCACCAGCAAATGCGCGAAGCTGCTGCCATAGCGCTCCAGCAGGCTCAAAAGCCGATCGCGCGGTACACCTGGCATCGCCACGATCGCATAGGGAATTTTCCGGGTCTGAGCCAGTCCAGGAGCCAGCTCCACGCCGCCAACAACCGGCACGCCATGCAGCGTCCCATGCTTTTGCGGGTCGTCATCCAGCACCAGCACCGGCCTCAAGCCCGTGCCCGGACGACGCTTCAGCGTGCGGATCACCATGCTGCCCGTCTTGCCAGCCCCCAAAATCATCACCGGGTAGCCCCACCAGCGCTTGCGGGCAAACAGCAGCCGCATCGTCGCTCGGCAGGCAATCACCAGCAGCACCGACAGCACCCAGGCCATCACGAACACGCCGCGCGAATAGATCTCACCCTCGCGCCGCATAAATACCATCGCCGCCAGCACCAGATACATTAGCGTCGTGGTCAGGCAGATCCAGCGCATTTCGTCTACCGGACTCATCGCCACGCCGGGATATAGCCCCACCAGCGCATAGGCCGCCACAAACAGACCCAGAATCGGGAACATCTGCCAGTAGAGCGACGGCGGAAACTGACCGTCAAAGGCGAGTCGGGTAGAGACGGCAGCCGTGCCGGCCATAGCCAAAGCCAGCAAGTCAGAGCCAATCATTACGGCATAGGTCGGCCAAGAGCGCGTCGAAAGCGTCAGCGCCACGAGCGTTGGAGATAGCGTGCGGTTCAGCTGCATTACGGTTAGATACTCCTCACGCTAATACTGTAGGGCATCAAGCTGAGATTCTGGCCGAAATTCTGGCCGAAATTCTGCGGATTTGCGCTCGATGAAGCCGAGTAGCTCTTGCTGAAACCGCTCTGGCCGGAACCGCTCGGCGTTGTTGCTCAGCTTCTCGACTGGAAACTCTAGTCGCCCAGACTGTAACCCCGCCTCAAAAGTTCTGACTGCTGCCATAAGCGACTCGACGCTTTGCTCCGGGAACAGCAGCCCCGTGCCGGGTTGGACGATTTCGACAGCGCCGCCTTTGCCGTAGGCAATCACGGGCGCACCCGCAGCCTGAGCCTCCACCAGTGAAATGCCAAAATCTTCAGCCGCCGCGAACACAAAGGCTTTGCAGCGCTGCATCAGGTCAATCACGCTGGCTTCTGGCTGAGGGCCGAGAATCTGGACGTTGGAGCTTGCCAATGCCCGCAAAGTATCGCGCTCTGCTCCATCGCCCACGACAATCAGCGGCAACCCGAGCTGATTGAAGGCGCGGACAATCAAGCCCACCTGCTTGTAGGGCACAAACCGCGACAGCACAAAATAAAAGTCATCGCGCGCCGCTTTCGGCCTAAACCGCTCAACGGCCACGGGCGGGTAGATGACCTCAGCCTCGCGGCGGTAAGTTTTGCGAATGCGCCGCGCCACATACTGCGAGTTAGCGACAAAGTAGTCGACCCGATTGGCGGTGCTCAGATCCCAAAGCCGCAGGTAGTGCAACACCAAATGCGTGAGAGCCGCCTTGAGGCCGCGCGTCAGGTTAGCGCCTTTGAGATATTGCTGCTGCAAGTCCCAGGCGTAGCGAATCGGCGTATGCATATAGCAAATATGCAGCTGGTCGGCGCGGGTCAGCACGCCCTTGGCCACCGCATGATTGCTGGAGAGAATCAAATCATAGTCTGAGAGATCAAACTGCTCAATCGCCAGCGGCATCAGCGGCAGGTAGGCGCGAAAGCGCGGATTGGCAAACGGCAACTGCTGCAAAAACGAGGTGGTAACTGGGCGATGTTGAATAAAAAACTTTAGCTCATCCGGCAAAAACTCGACCAGGCTAAACAGGTCGGCATCGGGATAGAGCAGCAGCATCTGCTCTGCCACGCGCTCTGATCCGGCGTAAGTGACCAGCCACTCATGTACGACCGCTGTCCGCATCTCGCTCCACCCAACCTCACAACCTGACTTCTACAGTACTCGCTTCGTGCCGCTCACATTGATTTGAGCAGTCGCCGGATTTGAGAATAATAGGGGAACTTGGCGGCTGGCCATAGCTGCGTCACCCTGGCTGGGTTACTCTGTTTTCATTCGGTTGGCCAGAGTTTTGCCGGAGTTTTGCCAGAGTTTTGCCGGAATCTTATCGGAGAGAACCCCTTGCCCGAATCAATTACCCAGGTGCAGCCCCCGCTAGCCTTTATTGCCCCAGACTTTAACCCACTGGTCTATCAGACTGCCCGAACGCTGCTGCCGCTCTGGACGCGCTGGCGAGTCAAAATAGCCGAAATCGAAGTCCGCAATCCAGAGCGCCTCGTAGAGCTATACCGCCAGTTTCAGGCGGGCGAGTCACGGTTCATGATCGCCTTTCGCCACCCCAGCGTCAACGACCCGTTTTGCCTGCTGAATTTGCTGTCGCAGGCTGTGCCAGCTGCCGCCAAAGCCCAGGGCGTAGCGCTGAAGCAGCCCATTCACGCCCATTTTGTCTACGATCGCGGCATTCCGCTCTGGGCAGGTTCGCAGGTGGGCTGGTTTTTCTCGCAGCTGGGCGGCACGCCAATTCGCCGGGGCGGGGTCGATTTGGCGGGGCTGCGCTCAGTTCGCCACCTGTTTGCCAACGGTCAATTCCCGATGATGGCGGCCCCCGAAGGCGCAACCAACGGCCATACTGAAATTGTCAGCCCGATCGAACCCGGCATCGCCCAGTTTGGCTTCTGGTGCGCTGAAGATCTCAAAAAAGCCGGTCGCTCTGAGCAAGTCTTCATTGTGCCGCTGGGCATCCGGTATCACTACATCACGCCGCCTTGGCAGGCGATAGAAACCCTGCTGGATCAGCTCGAAGCCGACTGTGGCCTGCCGCTCTGCAATGAGGCGAATCTGCCGCAGATTACCGCCTCCATTCAACCAGAACATCTGCTGCTCTATCGGCGGCTGCTGAGGCTGGGCGAGCATTTGCTCTCGCTGATGGAGCGCTTCTACAGCAAGTTTTATCACCAGGATTTGACGCTATCTGTACCGCTGCCCGCCTCCCGCAACGCGCAGATCACGCTGCGCCTACAGGCATTGCTCAACGCCGCGCTGACCGTAGCCGAGCAGTTTTTGGGGCTGCCCGCCAAAGGCAGCGTTACCGACCGCTGTCGCCGGATAGAGCAGGCGGGCTGGGAGCGAATTTTTCGCGAAGACCTAGAACCTAACGCGCCTGCCGCCGAGCGGGGGCTAGCCGACCGGATTGCCGAAGAAGCCGACCTGCGACTCTGGCATATGCGGCTCGTTGAGTCTTTTGTCAGCGTCACGGGACATTACATTCTCGAAAAGCCAACCGCTAACCGTCTGGCCGAAACGCTGCTGCTGATCTGGGATACGGTCACGAAGCTGAAGCGCCAGGATGCCACGGCGCGCCCGCTGCTAGGACGGCAGAGAGCTGAACTCACCGTCGGCGAGCCAATTGCTGTCTCTGAGCGCTGGCCAGACTACCAGACCAATCGCCGTCAGGCCAGCGCTCAGCTGACGCAGGATTTACAGATGGCGCTCGAGAGCCTGATTGAAGAGCCAGACGAAAGCTGGACTCACAGCTCAGACAAAAACTCTTCCCTCTAGACACTTGCCAACTGCTACCTCCCATCAGACACTAAGGGTAAGAAACGAACGAATGTAAAGCAGTTATTTAACGGCAGTTAAGAGGCAGTTAAGAGGTCATTGTGAAAAACGTACTTGCCATTATTTTGGGCGGGGGTGCTGGCACCCGGCTGTACCCATTGACCAAGCTGCGGGCCAAACCCGCCGTGCCAATTGCGGGCAAATATCGCCTGATTGATATTCCAGTTAGCAACTGCATCAATTCAGATATCTTCAAGATCTACGTCCTGACCCAGTTCAACTCGGCCTCCCTGAACCGACATATTTCGCGCACCTACAATTTCTCCACCTTTAACCAGGGCTTCGTCGAGATTTTGGCCGCTCAGCAAACCCCCGAAAACCCCAACTGGTTTCAGGGCACCGCCGATGCCGTGCGGCAGTATCTCTGGCTGTTTCAAGACAGCGAAATCACCGAATATTTGATCCTCTCTGGCGACCATCTCTATCGCATGGACTACAGCCAGTTTATTCAGCGCCATCGCGATACCAACGCCGATATCACGATTTCCGTCTTGCCCATTGGCGAAGAAAACGCCTCTGACTTTGGCTTGATCAAAACAGACGAGTCTGGACGAATTGTTTCATTTATTGAAAAGCCGAAGGGTGAGGCGCTCAGAAAAGCCCAGGTGGATACGACAAAGCTGGGGCTGACAGCTGAAGAAGCGCGCCAGAAGCCCTACATTGCCTCTATGGGCATCTATGTGTTCAATGCGGCAACCATGACCGAACTGCTGAAGCAGTCGGTGGATCAAACTGATTTTGCTAAAGAAATTCTGCCCGCCGCTGCCGAAACGCATCACGTCCAGACCTATCTGTTCGACGGGTACTGGGAAGATATTGGGACAATCAAGGCATTCTATGAGGCCAACCTGTCGCTGACCGATCAGCCGCGTCCAGCCTTTAGCTTCTATGACGAAACTGCCCCGATCTACACGCGCGGACGTTCGCTGCCGCCCACCAAAATGCTCAACTGCACCGTCACCGATGCGATTGTGGGCGATGGCTGCATTCTGAAAGACTGTCAGGTGCATCACTCGGTCTTAGGAATTCGGACGCGCATTGAGTCCGGCAGCACAATCCAGGACACGCTGATTATGGGCGCAGATTACTATCAGCCCTTCTCAGAGCGGCAGTCGGACTGTAGTGAAACCCAAATCCCGCTGGGGATTGGCGCGAATACCCTCGTGCGCGGAGCAATCATCGACAAGAATGCCCGGATTGGCTGCAATGTGCAGATCATCAACAAAGACAACGTGCAAGAAGCCCAGCGCGAAGATCTAGGCTTCTACATCCGCAGCGGCATTGTCGTGACGCTCAAAAATGCGGTGATTGGCGATGGCACGATCATCTAGGCGAGCAGCCGGAAGCGCTTGAGCCAGATTTCCGCATTGCGACTCTTAATTCTGCTAATCGGCGTTCCAGGCAGCGGTAAATCGAGTCTGGCGCAGCAGCTTCAGCAGACAGGCTATAGCCTGGTATCCACCGATCAAATTCGAGCAGCGCTATTTGGCCGTGAGTCAGTTCAGGGCGACTGGAGCCTGATTGGGCAGGCGGTTGAGCAGAAGCTGCGGGCCGCGTTCCCCTGCCCCACCGTCTATGACGCAACCAATAGCCGCCGCAGCGCCCGCCGAGCCGTGATTCGGCTCGCTCGCCAGATTGGCTACGATCAAATCGTGGGGCTGTGGCTCAATCCGCCGCTGACGCTTTGCCTAGATCGCAACCAGCAGCGGCTCCGTCAAGTGCCGGAACCCGTGATTCGACGGATGTATCAGCAATTGCGGAGCAGTCCGCCCAGGTTGAGCGAAGGTTTGGATCTGTTGCTACACTATGGCAGCGCTCTAGATTTGGGCAGCGCCAAGGATAGCTTGAGCCGCAAAATTCTGCTAAGCCTGCAAGCCAAAAAACCGGAAGCTAAAAACTTGGGACAGAGTACGGCAATCGCCCCAATAGCTCAGCAAAAACCGAACCGAACTGAGCGATAGAAATCAGTAGGGTGAGATCAGAATATATGAACTATCTAACTGTTTAACTGTTTAAAGGAACTGGGGTGATGGCGACCACTGGCTTCAAAGACTATTACGCAACATTGGGCGTGAGCAAATTGGCCACGGCGGACGAGATCAAGCAGGCGTTTCGGCGGCTAGCTCGCAAGCATCACCCTGATGTCAACCCAGGCGATAAGTCTGCCGAGGCCAAATTTAAAGAAATCAACGAAGCCTACGAGGTGCTCTCCGACAGCGACAAGCGCCGCAAATACGACCAGTACGGCCAATACTGGGATCGGATGGGCAGCAGCAGCGGCGCACCGGGCGGCGCAGGCTTTGACCCCAACAGCGTTGACTTTAGCCAGTACGGCAGCTTTGATGATTTTGTCAACGAGTTACTAGGGCGGTTTGGCAATACCCCTGGCGCACAGGGCTATAGCTACCGAGGCGCAAGAAGCACAAGCCCCGGCGGCTTCAACGACTTTTCAGGCTACCGCGATCCGGCGGCAGGCGCAGGCCAAGATCTGGAGTCAGCCCTGAGTCTGACGCTGGCTGAAGCATTCCATGGCGTTGAGCGACGCTTCAGCCTGGGCAACGAGACCTTGAGCGTGCGGATTCCGGCAGGCGTGAAAACGGGCAGCCGAATTCGGGTCAAGGAAAAAGGCCAGATCAACCCAGTCAGCCGCCGCCGAGGCGATCTCTACCTGGTGGTTGAACTCAAGCCGCACAGTTTTTTCAAGTTTGAGGGCGATAACCTCACCTGCGAGCTGCCGATTACTCCAGATGAAGCCGTGCTGGGCGCTGCGGTCGAAGTGCCGACCCTAGACGGCAGCGTCACGATGAACATTCCGGCAAATGTCCGCTCTGGCCAAACCCTGCGGCTGCGCGGCAAAGGCTGGCGAACCGCAAGTGGCGAGCGCAGCGACCAGATGGTGCGGCTGATGATTGTGCCGCCGCCAGCTCTCAGCGACAGTGAACATCAGCTCTATGAGCAGCTCCGCAGCATTCGCAGCAGCGATCCACGCAGCAGCCTTAAACAGATGCGGCTATAGTTTCACAGTGGTTCGGCTCTGCCTGTTCAAGTTTGTCTGCTGTGAGTTGGCGAAAATCTCCTGCAAATCTCCTGCAAATCATTACCGACATCATTACAATCCAGAAAATGAGGTAGCACAGCTCACCTCATTTTTTAATGGCGTAGAAATAAAATGACATAGAGCCTGCGAAACCCGCCAGCTCTGGTGCTGCCGCTGTGTTTTTGGGCAAACACTTCTATCTCAATCCGCTAAATTTGCTGCTTTCCTAAGCGGTACAGTTGTGATACAAGTAGTGAATCAAAATTCCAAATATAAATTTTCAGAAAAGGTGTTGCTCATGAAGGCTTCGTTGAAACAGTTTGCTTTAATGCTAGGTCTGCTCTCTTTTGCCGCGAGCTGTACACCCTCCACTACGACCACAGCCGAAAGCCCCGCCACGACTGCCGCCAGTCCAGAAGCGAGTCCTGTCGCCTCTTCAGCCCCTGCCATTTCCACCGATGGCGATGTCGTCATTGCTTCTAGCCTGCCGATGACGGGCAGTTCCCTCGGCCAAACCCAAACGATTGTCAACAGTATCCAGCTGGCGCTAGACGAAATTAATTCCACCACCTGTGACGGCAAGCTGAAAGTCGGGTTCCAGACCTACGACGACGCAACTGCTGCTGCGGGTAAATGGGATCCCGCCCAGGTGACAGCCAACTCCAACAAAATTGTGGCGGACGACAAGATTGTGGCCGTGATTGGCACCTTCAACTCCGGAGCCGCCAAGCTCGCCATCCCAATCTTTAACCAGGGCGACCTGATGATGGTGAGTCCCGCCAATACCTATCCCGGTCTCACCAAGCCCGGAACTGGCGAGAAAAACGAACCCGACACCTACTACCCCAACAGCAAGCGCAACTACTCGCGCGTTGTGCCTGCTGACGACCTGCAAGGCGCGGCTGCCGCCAACTGGACGAAATCGCTGGGCGTGCAAAAGGTCTACATCCTAGATGACCAAGAGCTATACGGCAAAGGCATCGCTGATGTCTATGAACAGACCGCAACGTCACTGGGTCTAGAAGTTTTGGGTCGAGAAGGCATTAACGCCAAAGCCGCTGATTATCGGGCGGTGATGAACAAAATCAAGGATCTTGGCCCTGACTTGATCTACTTTGGCGGCATTACCCAAAACAACGCCGGACAGCTGATCAAAGATATGCGGAACGTCGGCATGACCGAAGTTAAGTTCATGGGGCCAGACGGCATCAACGAACAGGCGCTGATCGACGCGGCTGGCAAAGATGCAGAGGGAGTCTATGCCACGTTTGGCGGCATCCCACCCAAAGAGCTAACCGGCAAGGGCAAAGAGTGGTACGACGCTTACAAAGCCAAATTCAACTCTGAGCCAGAGCCTTATGCCGCCTATGGCTACGAGGCCGCTCAGGTGGTGCTAAATGCGATTGGCGAAGTCTGCGAGAACGATCGGGACGCGGTGCGCCAAGCCATCCTAGAAACCAAAGATTTTCCGGGGCTGCTGGGCAACTGGAGCTTTGATGCCAACGGCGACACCACCAGCACCAAGATGTCAGGCAGCGAAGTCAAGGACGGCAAGTGGGTCTTTGCAGAAACGCTCGATGCCAAATAGACCAGCATCTTGAGCCGAGTGGGGGCAGGTGCTGCGGCATTTGTCCCCCTTTTTGGATGTTTGAAATCGCATCTCGCTGCTTTCCGCCTTATCCCTATCTCCCTATCCCTACCCACCCAAAACCTACCCGTTGTTGACGGCTTGTTTCATGAAGCAGTGGCAGAGAATTGTTCTGTACGTAATGGTCGGCTACTTTATTTTGCTGTTAGGCCCGGTGGCTGGACTCGATCTGCCGCGCATTGTCAAAGATATTAGCCAAAGCCCGTCGCTGCTGATCACGCAGCTGCTAGTGGGACTGATTAACGGCGCGATTATTGCTGTGATTGCCCTGGGCTACACCTTGGTTTACGGCATTATTGAGCTAATTAACTTCGCGCATGGCGATCTGTACATGCTGGGTGGATTTGCGGCCCTAACGGTGATGGGCGCTTTTGGGGTTCAGGACGGTGCGCCGTTTATCACCTCGATTTTGCCAATGCTGGCGGCGCTGCTGGTCGCGGCAGGGTTTTGCGCCGGACTCAACGTGCTGACCGAACGCTATGCCTACCGCCCGCTGCGGAATGCCCCGCGACTCGCGCCGCTAATTTCGGCGATTGGGATGTCGTTTATCTTTCAAAACCTCGGCCTGTTTTGGGGCGGACTGCGCTCGTTTATTCCGATTATGGGCAACACTGCCGCCGCTCCCAAGAGCTTCCCGGATCTGCTGCCCCGCAACGACATTCTAGAAGCCATCGGCATCGAGTCAAAAGTTGACTTCACGGTGAAAGATCTTGTCGTGCTGGTAGTAGCAGTTGTGCTGATGGTCGCGCTCAATCTATTTGTGCAGAGAACCCCGGCAGGCAAGGCAATGCGCGCGGTTGCCCAAAACCGAGACGCGGCCAAGATTGTCGGCATCAACGTCGATCAAATCATCGTGCTCACATTCTTGATTGGTGGGGCGCTGGCTGGTTCGGCGGGGCTGCTCGTGGGGCTGTACAACAACACCATCGTCTTCACGATGGGCTTTACGGCAGGCTTGCGAGCCTTTACGGCGGCAGTTCTGGGCGGAATTGGCAATATCACGGGCGCGATGCTGGGTGGCGTGCTGATTGGCCTGCTCTCGGCGCTCAGCGACCAGTACCTCTCAAGCCGCTGGACAGATGCCTGGGTGTTTGGGGTGCTGGTGCTGATTTTGGTCTTCCGACCCAGCGGCTTGCTGGGTGAAAACCTTCAGGAAAAAGTATAGAAGCCTCAGATTAGGAGCAGAAGAGCATGAACATCCTGAAGCTGATTCGCTCTAGCAGCGTGCTGGGAGCCGTGGGAGCGCTGACGGTGCTGCTGTTTGGCGGCTGGAGTGGCGCGGTGATCGGCTGGCTGCTGGGCACTGGCATGGGCTATATGAGCAGTCAAACCAAGCTGATCGCCAATCCCAAAACCGGGGCGCAAATTGGCGGTACGGCTGGGCTGGGGCTGGGCATCTGGCTGCTGGTGGCCAGCCTGCTGGAAGGGCTGCTGCTGCTGCCGCTGTCGGGACGACCCGCAATCCCCTTCGGGACGGCCTTGCTGTTTGGGCTGGCGGGACTGGGGCTAGCAGTGCTCTCTGCGGTGCTGATGGCGGCGTTTCAGGGCTTGGCCAATCCAGCCCAAAAGCAGGCGACTCGGCTGACGCTGGCCTTTGTGCTGCTGATCTTTCCGTTTGCCGATCAAATTGCTCAGACGGGCTGGATTGCCACCGTGATTCAGATCCAGATTTTTGCAATCCTGGCGCTAGGACTCAACATTCCGGTCGGCTATGCAGGGCTACTCGATTTGGGCTATGCCGCCTTTTTTGCGATTGGAGCCTACACTACCGGGATGCTCTCTTCAGCGCACCTGGGGATTGAGTGGAACTTCTGGATCGTGATCTGGATTGCGGCAGCGGTGGCGGCGATTGCCGGGATTATCTTAGGTGCGCCGACTCTGCCGCTGCGGGGCGACTATCTGGCGATTGTGACGCTGGGCTTCGGCGAAATTATCCCGATCGTGTTCCGCAACCTCACCGAAATCAAAATCACCGAGCCGATTTCTAGCCTGCTGGCCACGCTGCTGAACCGCCCTGAGCTGGCGATTTGCCTGGTCGGCTGCACCGAGCCATTTAACCTGACCAACGGCGAAACGGGCATCAACCCGATTGGTCGCCCCTCGCTGCCGATTGTCGGGACGTTTGGCACCAGTCCGTTTCCCTGGTACTACTTGGTGCTACTGCTGGTCGTGTTTTCGATGTTTATGATTGGCCGACTGCGAGACTCGCGCTTGGGTCGCGCCTGGGCAGCGATCCGCGAAGATGAGCTAGCCGCCAGCGCCATGGGCATCAACCGGGTCAGCACCAAACTCTTGGCCTTTGCGATGGGCGCGACTTTCTCTGGGTTTGCCGGAGCCTTCTATGCGGCCTACATTACCGCTATTTTCCCCAGCGTCTTTGACTTCTCGGTGTCGGTGATTATCCTGTGCATGGTAATTCTAGGTGGCTTGGGCAACATGACGGGCGTGCTGCTGGGCTGCATCATCATCATGGCTGCCGACCGGCTCTATCTGCCCAAGCTAGCTGAGGTGCTGAAAGGCATCCTGAACACCTCTGTGCTGCCGAATATCAGCAGTCCAGCCCTACGTGACTTTATTACCACCAGCCTTGACCCGATCCAGATGCGGCTGTTTCTGTTTGGGCTGGTGCTGGTGATCATGATGATCGTCCGCCCTGAAGGTCTAGTGCCCAGTGCCCAGCGCCGAGCCGAGCTGCATGAGCCAGATCCAGCCGCCAACGATTCACTTGCAGATGTAAGGAGCGCCGGATGAGTTTACTTGAAGCCCGCCAGCTGACGATGCGGTTTGGCGGTCTGGTAGCGGTCAACGCCGTAGATCTGACGCTGGAACCCGGCATGATCGCCAGCCTGATTGGGCCCAACGGCGCAGGCAAGACCACGTTCTTTAACATGCTGAGCGGACTCTACGTGCCCAGCTCTGGCCAGCTGTTTTTTGAAGACCGCGAGATTACGGGCACAGAGCCACACCAGCTCACCCGTTACGGCATCGTCCGCACCTTCCAAAACATCCGGCTGTTTGGCAACATGACCGTGCTGGAAAATGTGCTGGTGGGTCGCCACTGCCGGATGCAGACCGGTCTGCTGGGCACGCTGCTGCGCCCTCCTAAAGTGATGGCCGAGGAAGCCGCCGCCCGCCGCGCCGCCTTTAGTCTGCTCGACTACGTGGGACTCGGCACCGAACGCGCTCAGGAATCGGCCAAAAACTTGCCCTACGGCGATCAGCGTCGCCTGGAGATCGCCCGCGCCCTAGCCTCCAACCCAAAAGTGCTGCTGCTCGACGAACCGACTGCTGGCATGAACCCGAACGAAACCGCCGATCTGACTCGCTTCATCTACCGCATCCGTGACGAGCTAGACCTGACGGTGATGCTGATTGAGCACGATATGAAAGTGGTGATGGACATCTCTGATCGGGTCAGCGTCATGGAATATGGCATCAAAATTGCTCAGGGCACGCCGGATGAAGTGCGCGCCAATCCGCGTGTGATTGAAGCCTATCTGGGCAAAGACGAAGATTCGCCTGCCGTTGAGTCACCCGCCCCCGAGCCGCTCAACGGCAGGGTTGAAAGCCTCAAAGATACCAGTACAGAAGGATAGATGAAAGGAACCCATGCTTGAACTGGTGGATGTGCATAGCTATTACGGCAATATTGAGGCGCTCAAGGGCATCTCGCTCAGCGTCAAGACGGGCGAGGTGGTGACGCTGATTGGCAGCAATGGCGCAGGCAAAACGACAACGCTTCGCACTATTCAAGGGCTGCTGCGACCCAAGCAGGGGCGAATTTTGTTTGAAGGCCGCGATTTGGGCACTATTTCGACCGAGGAAATTGTGCGGCTCGGCATTGCCCAAAGCCCCGAAGGCCGGATGATCTTTCCCCGGATGACGGTGCTAGAAAACTTGGAGATGGGGGCGTTTCAGCGGCGCGACCGACCCGGCATTAAGTCTGATCTAGAGCATGTGTTTGGCCTGTTTCCGCGTCTCAAGGAGCGAATTGCCCAAAAAGGCGGCACGCTCAGCGGCGGCGAACAGCAGATGCTGGCGATTGGTCGAGCGCTGATGGCGCGTCCCCGGCTGCTGCTGCTCGATGAGCCTAGCATGGGGCTAGCGCCAATGCTGGTCAGCCAAATTTTTTCGATCATTCAAGAAATTAGCGCCGAAGGCATGACGATCCTGCTGGTTGAGCAAAACGCTCGGATGGCGCTGACCGTCGCTGACCGAGGCTACGTGCTGCAAACGGGCGAGATTGTCCTGACGGGTGATGCCAAAGCGCTTCAGGTAAACGAAACGGTTCGCAAAGCCTATCTGGGCGAAGCGTAAGCCTGTTAGGGACTGGCTTCTGGGCTGGCCTCTGGATTCGCTTCTGGACTCGCTTCTGGGCTAGCTTCTGGACTCGCAGGACTGGCTGCAGGGGATGGCGAAGGAGAAGCCGTGGCCAGCTGCGTGATTTGATCCTTAAACTGGGCTGGCGCTAGCGCAGTGGCTGAGGCAAACAGCGGTTCGGCCTCACTGGTTTTGCCCTGAGCTTTCATCACAATTGCCTTGCCCAGGATGGGGCGGAAATCTTCGGCGTTCGCCTGACTCACTTGGTCATAGGTGGCAATCGCTTCGTCAAATCGATCCTGGCGGGCATAAACTTCGCCCAGCAAAAGCTGCACTGCCGCCTGATCTATGGTTCCAGGCGCGGCCTTGTTGGCTTCGTCTGCCGTTTTAATCGTGTCTTGCAAAAGCCCGACTGCCGCTTCCGGACGACCCTGCGCCATCAGCAGGTCGCTCAGCCCTTTCAGCGCGTTGACGTTGCCGGGATGCTTTTCCAGAGTGCTGCGGTAGAGTTCGGCAGCGGCTTCTGGGTCGCCCATCCGCTGCTTAGTCTGGGCCAGAAGCACCGTATAGTCTGGCTGGTCGGGGTTGAGATCGGCCAGCTTTTGCAATGGCTCAATCAACGTATCTAGCTTGCCCTGCTGAATTCGTGTCTCGACGAGCCCCCGCAGCGCCGTCTGGTTTTCTGGTTCGCGTTGCAGCACCATCTCGTAGCCTTTGGCCTGCGCTTCGAGATCAGCAGTTGGAGACTGGCCCGGAGTGGGCGAGGGTGGAGTCGCCGCCCTCTGGTTTTGCTGAAACGCGCCGCTAAAGGGCAGCACCACCGAGAACCCCACAAAGGCAAGCAGTCCGATCGACATGACCAAGATGCTGAGCCAGCGATTTCGCTTACTAGACTGATTAGACTTAGACACAGATTTTCCCCACTGATAAAAGTGCTTAGGATAAAACAACTCGAAAAAATTGACTTAAATCTAGGTCTAAATCAAGATTAATCAAATCTCCAAATCTGTTTTACCTAAAATTGGCAATTTCTGACCGAGTAATTTAGTATGAGTAGTCCAAGTCCTGAAAGAATTCTCCCTAGGAGATCCCTGATTCGGACGCGCTGAGATTGTATAAACAAATTGGATGAATTGATCGGCTCAAGGCTCACCGGATGATTCTGGATGGCTGATTGCGGTCTGATTACAGAAGGAGGCTGAGCCTGAATGCTAACCTAGTGTTGAACTCACGCAGGGTTTTAAATTCGGCTTCGGCAAACGGCAGGCTCGGACTCGCATTAAGCTGGTGGTAGCTGCTGATAGTGTAGCTGAATGCTGCGTGGTGGCTGAATAGTGGCTTAACGGTAGGTGGACAGATTATAGACAGTTCGCTGCTGTCAAGCAGGTTTTCAAGGAGGTTCTATGAGTCCCGATTCAAATTCATCTTCTCACCCGTCCCAATCGGCCTCGTCTGCCCAATCGGCCCCATCTGCCCAATCACGGGCAAAGGCTCAAGCGAATCCAGCCCCCGAACCTTCCTCACCAGCGGAACCCATGACTGATCCAACGCCTAAATCTGTACTTGTCCCTCCTCCAACCCGTATTGTACCGCCCGCTGAACCTGCTGCACCCGCCGCGCCTGCGGCTCAGTCTGCACCGAAAGCCGCTCAGTCTGCACCGAAACCTATTGTCACTGCGCCGCCATCTGCTCCAGCGAAGCCTGTTGGACAAGCTGTGGAGCAACCACCCGAAGCAGCTCCAGAGGAGTCTACGGAAGCTCCAACTCCAGAGCGAGTAGATTCAGATGCTCTATCTGAATTACCTGAGTCATCTAAATCTTCTGATTCCGAATCTTCTGATTCCGAATCTTCTGATTCCGAATCTTCTAATACAGTTCAGGCTACCTCTGTCGTAGAGCTAGCTGAAGCTACTGCGCCTGAGGCCGCTGCGCCTGAGGCTGAGGCTAGTGCGCCTGAGTCAAGCGCTGCGCCTGCACCTGAAGCCGCTCAACCTGTTGCTGCCAGCCTGCGTCAGCAGCCGATTCCGCCCGCCAGCGAGCCGATGCAGTATCGCGCTATTGGCCTCGTACGCGGCAAATATATGCCGTCTGAAGAGCAATTTACGCGCGGCTTTATCCTGACAGATGATGAGGTCTTAATTGACTCGGTTTTGCTGGGGCGAGTCATGAGCCTAGTCAAAAAGCATATCAGCCTGGAAGAGTCGCACCTTTGGGTCGTCTATCCGCGCACCCGTGAAAAAGATATGGATCTGCATATGCAAATTGTGGGAGTTTGGGAGCCAGAGCGGCTGAATCGAACTGAGCCAGCGGAATCTGACTCTGAAGCCGAGACAGGATCTGCACCAGAAGCCCAGCCAGAAGTTCAACCAGAAGCGCTAGAAGAACCTGTCGCAACCGAAGATCTTGACGACTGCTACTTCTCTGTTCGCGGCGAGGTGGTCTACCAGTCGGAAGAAGAAGAGCGGCTGATGGTGAAGATTCGACGTGCGCCCAAGCCCGGAGAAACCGAAGGCAAAGCCTTTAAGGTGGCGCTGAAAGGCAAGGTCAAAGGCAAGGCACTCGGCTATTTCTGGGATATGCAGGTACAGCGTCAAAGCAGCGATTTGCTGATTACAGAAGCCACCCAAATCGGCATGGTGCCGCCTCAAAAACGCAGCGCAGGCAGCCGAGGCGGCAGACTGCCCAGACGCGGTGCAGGTGGCCCACCCAGACGCGGTGCAGGCGGCCCACCCAAGCGGCGGTGGGATAATCAGGCTGGCGGCAGAGATGCCAGCAGAGACGGTGGACGCGACAGCAAACCCTATCGGAGCGAGCGTCCCAGCGAACGTTCCGGCGAGCGTCCTGCATCACCTGCACCCTCAACGCCCCGCCCGCCCATTTCCAAGCCCGTAAAGCGGCAGAAGGAAGAGCCTTCGTAAGCGATTCATCAGCTAAGACGCATGAGTTCGGCAGTTTGCTGCTGCTGCTGATATTCAATATTGCGGTACCTGCTGTCTAGGTCAGCATAGGTTTCGGCCACTCACTTTAGCGGCTGGAATATTGGCGAGAGCTAACTTCCAGCCGCAATCTGGGACGCGACATAGGAACAGCGAAGGGCAGAACTATCTGAAATTTTGTAACAGTTTGGCATTTGGCTGCTCAGACGGCGACAGCCTTCAAGGTAAGCTGAAAAATGCGCTTGAAAATTGCTGTACTGGTCTATATTGGCACGGGGTTGAAATGATCGGATCAAATCAGGTTCCTTATTTATTGCGGGTTGCCAGAGGTGAAAAGCTGGATCGCCCGCCGGTGTGGATGATGCGGCAAGCCGGACGCTACATGCAGGTTTACCGCGATCTGCGCGACAAGTATCCGTCATTTCGCGATCGCTCCGAGATTGCTGAGCTGGCCATTGAGATTTCGTTGCAGCCTTGGCGAGCCTTTCAGCCTGACGGCGTAATCATGTTTTCCGATATTTTGACGCCGCTGCCAGGGATGGGCATCCCGTTTGACATTATTGAGAGCAAAGGCCCGATGATTGAGCCGCCGATTCGCACGCAGGCTCAGGTCGATGCGCTGCGCCCGCTGGAGCCGGAAACAGCGCTGCCGTTTATTCGCCAGATCTTGCAGACGCTGCGCCAAGAGGTGGGCAATGAGTCAACGGTACTGGGGTTTGTAGGTGCGCCTTGGACGCTGGCGGCTTACGCGATTGAGGGCAAAAGCTCGAAGGACTACGCCACGATTAAGAGCATGGCGTTTTCGGAGCCAGCGATGCTGCATCAGCTCTTGGGGCATATTGCTGACTCGATTGCAGTCTACGTCCGCTACCAGATTGATTCCGGGGCACAGCTGGTGCAGATGTTTGACTCTTGGGCGGGACAGCTCAGCCCGCAGGACTATCGGATTTTTGCCTTGCCGTATCAGCAGCGAATTGTGCAGCAGGTAAAGGCAACGCATCCGGATACGCCGCTGATTTTGTACATTAGCGGCAGTGCCGGGGTGCTGGAGCTGATGGGTGAGTCGGGGGTGGATATTGTCAGCGTGGACTGGACGGTGGATATGGTGGATGCGCGGCGGCGCTTAGGGCCAGATATTGGCTTACAGGGGAATATTGATCCCTGCGTGCTGTTTGGGTCGCAGCCGTTTATTCGGGAGCGGATTTTGGATACGATTCGTAAGGCTGAGGGGCAGCGGCATATTTTGAATCTGGGTCACGGGATTTTGCCGAAGACACCTGAAGCGAATGCGGCTTATTTCTTTGAGACGGCGAAGCAGGTGGATCGGCTGTTGGCAGCGGTTTAATTTGGGCTGGCTTGTGGCGGAGATCTGGGAGCCGAGCCGAAATGCTTGGGGGCTGCTCGCCCCCAAACCCCCGGCAGGGACGGCAGTCCGCCCCTACAACCCCGACTAAGGGCGTATCTGCATGTACCTAAGTTCCGCTTCGCCGCGTGGGGTTTTAAACTTGTCCCTCCGTGGGGCAAGGCCAGAAACCTGCCTTAGTTCTACGCCACGCAGATCAGAGAATGCCACCCTGCAACGCCATCCCCTATCTCCGGCGCTCTACAAACACGACACTTTGTGAGGGGTTGCAGGGGACGCTGTCGTCCCCTGCTGGGGGTTTGGGGGCAACCCCCCCAAGCATTTCGGTTCGGCTCCCCAGATCCCCGCAACTACCCCAAAGCCCAACCCCAACATCTCCCCTAGCCCAAACCCCTAAAATCAGGTATAACAACCTCACACCCTGAATCATCGCCCCTCACCATGCCCTCCAAACGGATCTTCATGACCGGCGCCAGCGGCTGCATCGGCCACTACATTGCCGATCTGCTAATCCACCAAACCGATCACGATCTATTCCTGTTCGTCCGCGACCCTCAAAAGCTCAAATTCGACTACAATGCCCGCCCCGGCATCACCCTCATCCAGGGCGACATGCAAGAAATCGAGCGCGTTGGTCGCCTGCTCAAAACCGTCAACTGCGCCATCCTCGCCGCCACATCCTGGGGAGGTGCCCAAGAAACCCACGACACCAACGTCACCAAAACCCTTCGCCTGATGAACCTGCTCGACCCAATTAACTGCGAGCAAGTCCTCTATTTCTCTACTTCCAGCATCCTCAACCAGCAAAACCAACCCCTGCCCGAAGCCGAAACCTACGGCACCGACTACATCAAATCCAAATACCTCTGCCACCAGCAGATCCCAAAACTCGCCATCGCCCCCCAAGTCACGACCCTATTCCCCACCCTCGTCTTCGGCGGCAACAGCCAAAAACCCTACTCCGCCATCTCTGCGGGCATCCAAGATGTCACCCGCTGGATCGACATTATCCGCTTCCTAAAAGCCGACGCCAGCTTCCACTTTCTGCACGCCCAAGACATCGCCCAAGTCGTCCTCCACCTAATCGAATTCCCGCCTGACCCCGGCCCCAATCACGAAATCGTACTCGGCAACCCAGCCCTCACCGTCAACCAAGCCGTCGAGCAAGTCTGCGCCTATCTCGGCAAGCGCATCTTCTTTCGCATCCCGCTCTCAATCCCGCTCGCCAACCTGATTATCAAACTCTTTCGGATTCAGATGGCCGACTGGGACAGGTTCTGCCTCAGCTATCGCCACTTCACTTACCAAACGCCCGTCAGCCCCGCCAGCTTCGATCTCCCTGCCCTTTGCCCCACCGTTGCTGACTTGCTCAACGCTAGCGGTATCCAGCAGCACAAAAGCATGTCGAAGTAATAAGCAAACTGCCCCAGAACATTAAAAGATTATGCGGTTTATTGACAGGGCATCAACAGTACCATTTACTATTCTTGAAAAGATTTTTGCGTTAAGGAAAAGTAAAGATGGGTGGCATAGTTGGGTTTCTGATTACAGCCGTAATTACGGCGGTTAGCCTATTGATCATGTCATATATCCCATTTTTGGGTGTCGAGGTCGATAGTCCCGGCAAGGCACTGATTTCAGGGGCGGTGTTTGGTGTGCTAAACGGTTTTCTCGCGCCCATTCTACGATTTATTGGCGCACCAATCAATTTTCTCACGCTGGGTTTATTCTCGTTCTTAGTCAGCGTCTTTATCTTCGGATTAACCGCTAAGTTAATCGAAGGGTTTCGGCTCCGTAACGGTATCGTTAGCGCTATTCTAGGTGCAATTATTTTGGGCATCATCAACGGATTTCTCTCTCAGCTTCTGGGCGGCGTTATCGGCACTGCTCCTGCTTAAATTCAGGTATATCTGAAAAATAACCAAAAGCGGCGCAGGTTTTGAATTCCCTGCGCCGCTTTTATGAGCCGCTCAAAATAACTCAAACGTTCGAGAATTTAAGAGATCACCGAGAAGTTCTTCGATGTTAGATTCAGACCATTGGTCAAATCAGCGAACTTGCCGCCCTTGCCAAAGCCAGATGCATCCTGGTTTTCGTTATAGAACAGCGCACCCGATTTGCGGATGTAGGTAAACAGCGAGTCGCTAGTTGCCGCTTCGCGCCGATTCTTCACCGAGTCAAAATCAGAGCGCTTGAGGCGCTTGCCACTGAGTTCAGTAAAGGTGGTGCGATCGAGCGTAATTACGTCGTCGCCCCGCGTGAAGTCGGTGATCACCGAAGTTCCCATCACCTGCTGCTTGTAACGACGACCAATATCAAACACGAACTTGTCCTTGCCTGCACCGCCTGTCAGATTGTCGCGACCGCCGCGACCCAAAAGCACGTCATCACCGTCATTACCGACGATTCTGTTGCTGCTGCGATTTCCAACTAGCGTATCATTGCCGCTGCCACCAATGAGGGGGTCAACGGGTGTGGGAGTCGGGTTGGGTGTGGGAGTCGGGTTGGGCGTGGGAGTTGGGTTGGGTGTGGGAGTCGGATTGGGCGTGGGAGTCGGATTGGGTGTGGGAGTTGGGTTGGGTGTGGGAGTTGCTACATCGTCATCGAGAATGTTGACCGTAGTGGTTCCGGCGGTGCCGATTGTCGCATTGAACAGCCCTGTTGCGCTCAGCGTAATCGTTTCTGTAGCTTCCACCAGCGCATCCTGAACTGTTGCCAAATTCACGGTTTTGCTCACCTCACCTGCGGCAAAGCTAACGGTGAGCGGAAAGCCCGTGTTGTCATAATCTGCCCCTGCGGTTGCAGTACCGCCAGTAATGTTCAGCTGCACCTGAGACGAAGCAAACGTCTCACCCGTGCGGGTTAGCACAATTGCCGCTGCGGCACCTTCAGTCGTGTCATAGGCGACGGTAGAAAACCCAATCGTGGGGGCTGGGGTAGTGAAGGCTTGGCCTTTCGGAGAGTCAGTTCCGGTTGCGCCCGTGATCAAAAACTGCGTGCCTGCGCCGTTGATGGCAACAGCTGCATCCTGAACAGCCAAATCACCGGATACTGTATCGACGGCTCCGGTCGCTAGATAAGTTTGGTAGAAAGTGGTGCCGTCTTGATAGGTGATGACAAATCGCCCGTCGTCAGCAGCAGTTACCTTGGGCTTGGTTTGGTCTCCAGCTAGCCCAGACACTGTTTGTTGATCCGAAACCGTACCGTCGGCCGTGATCTGCTTGAAGAAGATGTCTTGGCCATTGACGAAGGCTCCCCAAGCCACGACCGCATTGCCGTTTGCATCCACTGACACAGAAGGATTATTCGCAATGGCTGTCTCAGCGGTCAGGTTTTCGATATCGCCCAGCTGAGCCAAGCTGCTGTTGAATTTGGCAAAGAAGATGTCATCCGTGCCATTCAGCCCACCGCGCCAACTTAAGACAACTGAAGGAGCTGTGCTGGCATTGGCAGCCGGAACCACGTCAATTGTCGGGTTGAAGTTGTAGTAAGTGCCAGCAGCAGCTTCGCCAACTGTGGTGCTGCCAGTTTCTACACCAGCAGCGCTGAACGACTGAAGTCGGATAGATTCTTCTCCTGTGCCAGGATCAAGATACTGGGTAGCTACCACAAAAGAACCGTCATCATAGGAGGCTACATCAATGCCTGCTCCCCCTTGATCACTTGGAGTACCAACGGGAATGTCATCCGGAATGCCCGGCGAGCCAACTTCAACCGGAATGCCTGCTGCGACTCCGGCGGCGCTGTACCGCTGGACAAAAGCGTCGGTGCCGGTTCTATAGGCTACGACAAAGCTGCCGTCTGCCGCAGTTGATACTGCAACCGCGTCGGCTGTGCCCACTAAAATATCGGCTGCATCTAGCGCAACTCCAGCAGCATCAAAGCGACGTGCATAGGCGCTACCGCCAGCAATCCAGGTGGCGACAAACGCCCCGTTTGCTGCAACAGAAACATCAGAGGGAGTATTGGAGAAAGTAGTGCTGGAACTAATCGAAAATTCTGTGCCGGGTTGAAAGGGCATGAAACTTGGACTCCTAAGAAAAACAACAGGAAATAGTTCACGTTGATGGTCGCGCTGAAGCAATGCGGGCAAAACCGCGCTTGCAAGCACTCAGCTCGTTCAAGTTAGATCTACTGCGGCTTCCCACTCTGTGTCATGACAGTTGCAGGTAGAAGCACAGCCTTGAATGATCGGTTCTGGATTGACAGCCTGTGATAAAACGCCTGAACGACATTTAATAGCCTGTCTGCCAACCGGATAGATGCGTAGCTTACTCAGAATTCTGTCCCTGTTCTGCTTGATCATACGGAGGCAGATCGGCCTCTCCAGGTTAGAAAAAAATAAACTTGCTGAAGCCTCTGTGAATTAAAAACATTGATTTCGATAAAAAATCAATTTTGTATCTAAAAATACATTTATTTTTTGGATTTTACCCATTAACACCTCAGCAAAAAAGTCTGGCTTTGGGTAGAAGCCAGACCGGAACTAGAAGTCAGAGTTGAGTCAAAGCTTTCGGAGGCTAAGCCTGAATCACGATATCGCTAACTGCGAGGCTGGGTGCGCCCTGCAAGGTGGCAAAGTAGCCACCGCTGCCGTTGTTGCCAAAGCCCTTCGCAGCCCCGTTGGCGTTGAAGAACAGCCGCCCTGTTTCCTCGCTATAGAGAATCTTCTTGACGCTAATCGCCGCATCGGCATCGTCAGCCACTAGCCCAATGTCGGCACGAGTGATTGGCCCGAAGGTGGTTTGATCCAGCACAATTCGGTCTACGCCAGCCGTGAAGTCTTTGATCACGTCTTTGCCCATCGCCGCCTGATTGTAGGGGGCGTTGAGGTCGAAGAAGAATCCATCTGCGCCATCGCCGCCCGTCATCACGTCTTTGCCTCGATCGCCTTGCAGGTTATCGTTGCCCAGCCCGCCGCGCAGGATGTCGTTGCCGTTGCCGCCCAGAATTCGGTCGTTTCCGGCCTGCCCCTCCAGCACATTAGCCACGCTGTTGCCGATAATTTCGTTGTTCAGCTCGTTGCCAGTGCCATTGGCTGCATTGCCCTCCAACGTCAGGTTCTCTACGTTGAGACCCAGCGCAAAGTCAACAGTAGAGCGCACCAGATCGAGACCGCCAAAAGCAATATTACCAGTGAGGCCACCGCTCCCTTCGTCCACAATGTCACCCGCGTCAGTCACAATGTAGACATCATTGCCAGATCCGCCTAGCATTCGGTCGTTGCCAACTCCGCCGTTTAAAGTGTCATTGCCAGATCCGCCGATTAAGACATCATTGCCATCTCCACCTTCGAGTATGTCATTTCCAAACCCGCCATCGAGCGTGTCATCGCCTGCCAGACCCTGAAGGATGTTGGTGAAAGCGTTGCCGAGAATCACGTTATTCAGCTCATTGCCGGTGCCGTTAAAGGCAGCGCTGTTGGTGATTTCATTAAACAACGTCAGGTTTTCCACGTTTGCCGCTAACGTATGGTTTACCGTTGCAATCACGGTATCAATCCCGCCGTTCACAGCTTCCTGAATCACGTCACCCGCGCTATCTACCCGATAGAGATCATTACCAGCGCCGCCGTTCATCGTGTCGTTCCCTGTGCCGCCATCGAGTGTGTCATTCCCCACACCGCTGATTAGCGTGTCGTCACCGCCCAAACCAGAGAGGCTGACTGAAGGAGAAGAAGTCAAAGTGGCAGCGGGCAGCTCAATTCGGTTGTTGAGTTCGTTCCCCACGCCAATCGTCCCGGCTCTCATCAGCAGATTCTCAATGTTGGCTCCAAGCGTGAAATTAGCCGTGGTAGAAACTGTATCCACACCGTCATTGACGTTTTCAATGACGACATCTGCTGAAGAGTCAACGAGGTAGAAGTCGTCACCGCTACCGCCGCGCATCGTGTCTACACCCGTACCGCCATCCAGGATATCGTTACCAGCGTCACCAATCAGCAAATCATTGCCAGCTAACCCATTTAGCAGATCAGCTTCGGAAGTGCCAAACAACTGATCGTTACCGTTCGTTCCATCAATCCGTGCCATTGTTTTTTGTCCTTTTTGTTAGATTAGAGTAAGTGGGTTCTGGTTAAGCTCATTGCCTTGTTTAACCATGCATCTAATCTAAATTCTGCAATTCGATATGTCGGTCTGCAAAAGTCAGAAAAAGTCAGATAATCTTGAAATATTTTGGATTAGTTTTAGTGGACAAAATACTCAAAAACTCCAAAAGAAAATGCTCTGAACCTGAGGACAAAATCCACAAGTGCAGAGCGTAGAAATCACAAGGGTAAGGAGTTTAGCTGATTTTCACTTAATATAATATTTGCTTATTCTTACTCACTATAAAGATAGCAACTTACCGAGTAGCTAACGCACATTTCTTGATTTTGATGCGCCGCATCGCAGCTATTTAAAAGTGCTTTACTGTCGACTGTATTAATGCAATTTTACCTGAAGTAAAGGCCAGAGAATTGCATTTTCTTGGGGCGCACTAACGTTGGTTTTAAGCTATCCAATCCGCTGGCTTTGCGAGTCAAATAATTCAGCTTCGGGAGCTTTCAGCATCTAGGCTTATCCGGCTGGACTGCCTGCCGCACTGTTGGGGGCTGAGTCGGGAGCCTGACAGGTATAGATTGATCACCTGTCGCCGCAGCGCTCATGAGCTGTCGCGGATTGGGCAAGCGTTGGGATGGCTATAGCGGCGAGTGTAACCAAGCTCAGCCGAATTGCGTGACATTCATCGGAACTCTCCTATGGGGGCAACTCAAATTCCATAGCTGCATCTTAGGCCACTTCCCGTTGCCACACCATCTGAAGAAGGTCGCAATTTTTAGCACTACCTCATTTTGCATACCCCTGACTAAAGTCTGAGTCGAGCGGCTCCAGCCTCAACGAAAGTTGTAAAAATCTGGCCAGCTCTGGAATTTCTAGCCAATTCGCAGTATTTATTAGAGTGTTGCGCTCAACCTCACCCGATGCGAAACCCGATGCGGATTCAGCTCAAAGCCCAGCCCCAACCCTTCCGTTTTTTGCTCTACACCGAGTGGCTGATGCTGGGAAGCTGCGGGCTGATGGCCGCGATCGAAGCCTGGCAGCGGCAAAGCATCCCGGTGCAGCATATTCTGATTTTGGTGGCGCTGAGCATCATGGGCTGGATGATGCCTAGCGGTAAAACGCCGATGCGCTACCTGTACACTGCCGTCGAGATTGGCCTAATTTTTTACGGCACGACGCTGGGCTATCTGCATATCCTGCCGACTCTCTATCTAATTGTGTTGATTCGCAGCTGCTTTTTGTTTGAGCCGCCCGGACACTGGATCGTAGCAGGGCTGTCGATGCTGATGTATTTAGTGCATCAGATGCAGTATATCCGACGGTTAACGCCCCTGATGCTGAATGGGGCAGAGCAGCAGCAAATCTGGATGCATCAGGTGGCTGAGGTGCTGATGTTTGGGCTGGGCATGTTTTTTGTCTCGCAGTTAGTGCATACGCTGCTCAGCGAGCGGCAAACCCAGGAAGATTTGGCTTCAGCTCACGAGCAGCTCCAGCAGTATTCTTTAAAGGTTGAAGATCTGGCTGCTGTCCAAGAACGCAACCGGATCGCCCGTGAAATTCACGACTCGCTAGGCCATGCCCTGACCACGCTCAACGTGCAGCTCCAGACCGCAGTTAAGCTCTGGGCACATAGCCCGACTGAGGCCAAGCCGTTTTTGGAGCAGGCGCACCGCCTCGGCACGGTGGCAATGCAGGAAGTGCGGCAGTCGGTTCATGCGCTGCGGGCTGACGCAGAGGCCGAGATACCGCTAGAACAGGCCATTGCAGAGCTGCTGCAAGATTTTGGTCAGAGTACAGGCATCAGCGTCACGCCTGAGATTGATCTACACTGCCTCTTGCCCCATCCGGTCTCAAAAACGCTCTACCGGGTGATTCAGGAGGCGCTCACCAACATCTGTAAACATGCTCAAGCTAGCTCGGTTGAGCTGTACCTGCGGCAAATGCCAGACTGCGTTTGGCTCACGATCACCGACAATGGCCGAGGCTTCAAGCTGCCGACCCGCAACACTGGTTTTGGCCTTCAGAGTATGCAAGAGCGGGTTACGGCGCTGGATGGAGCCTTTCACATCGAAACCCAGTCCGGGGCAGGCTGCCGGATCAGCGTTGAGCTGCCCCTAGAGACGCGGCAGATACAGCGGGAGGCCAGATGATTCGCCTGTTGCTTGTCGATGATCAGGACTTAATTTGTCAAGGGCTGAAGGCGATGCTGTCTTTGGAGGCCGATCTGGAGATTGTTGGCACGGCCAACAACGGTCAGGTGGCGCTAGAGCAGGCGGTTGCCCTCCAGCCTGACGTAGTGCTAATGGATCTGCGAATGCCCGTGATGGACGGCAGAGAGGCCACCCGCACGATTGCTCAGCAATACCCGCATATTAAAGTTCTGGTACTCAGCACCTTTGACGACGACCAGTATGTCGCCGACGCGATGCGCGCCGGTGCAAAAGGCTATCTGCTCAAGGATATGCCCTCAGAGGAGCTGGCTCAGGCAATTCGCTTCGTGCAGCTCGGCTATAGCCAGTTGGCTCCCGGCCTGATGGAAAAACTGATGGCGCAGCCCGCTAGCCCAACGCCTGCCTTGATACCAGCCGCTGCAATCGTCCACCTTACGCCCAGAGAACAGGAGGTGCTGAACTTAATTGGCGCTGGCTCCACCAATCGCGATATTGCTCAGCAGCTGTTTATTTCAGAAGGCACGGTCAAAACGCATGTGACGCATTTACTGAGTCGGCTCGGCCTGCGGAACCGGGCGCAGCTGGCAATCTACGCGCATTCAGTCAGCAAATTATAAGAGATTGAAGTTGGCAAGCTGCGGCTAGCCGTTAACTATGGCGCAGATACCGTTATGGATCTCTCAACGGGCGGCGGCAACCTCGACGAGATCCGTACTGGGGCCGCTCGTCACCGATTAAGCTGCAAAATCTATTCACCTAAGCGCTCTAACTCTTGCAGCAGCAGCAGTTCAGCAGCAGCCTCAGAGATTGTCTCGGAGGCTGTTGGCATCGCGGATGAGGGAGGCGCTGGCTCAGCCTCAATGCTGTTCAGACCCATGCTGTTCAGACCCAGCAGTTGCAGCAGGTGGCTAGCTAGCGCCATCAGGGTTGGGTGATCAAACAGCAGCGTTGACGAGAGCCGGCAGTCGAAGGTTTTTTGCAGCAGATTGCGGAGTTCGACAGCAGTCAGTGAATCCATGCCCAGATCTGATAAACCCTGCTGCGGATCGACTGCGCTGCCAGCACCGAGCACTTTGCCAATCTGCTGGCTGAGATGATCGAGCAGTAGCGTCAGTCGCTCTGGTGCGGCGGCGGCCTGAAGCTGCTGTAAGAAAGGCGGCGGTGAATCGGCGCGGTCAAACTCAGAAAAGAACGGCCAATCAGGACTCGCCCATTTATGCCAGTCAATCGGCAAAACGCCCACCTGTGGCTGCGACTGCTGCAACAAAATGCCCAAAATCTCCAGCCCTGCTGCGGGTGCAATTGCGGCCATGCCTGGAGCAAGCTGGAGCTGAGCGGCCATGCCGTCGTCCTGCCATGCGCCCCAGTTGACGCTGAGTCCGGGTAACCCATTGGCCTGACGATAGTGAGCCAGCGCATCTAAAAAGGCATTCGCGGCAGCATAGTTGGCCTGTCCGGTAGAGCCAATGAGTGAGGCGGCTGAAGAGAATAGCACAAAGTGATCGAGCTGCTGGGCTTGGGTTAGGCGATGCAAGTTCCAGGCCCCCTCAACTTTCGCCATCATCACCGCCTCGAAACGGTTCCAGGTCAGATTCTGCAATGTTCCGTCATCCAGCGTTCCGGCAGCGTGAAAGACAGCGTGAATCTCATGTGAATCAAATACAGATTTCATCTGCTCAAAATTTGCAACGTCGGCCTGAACGATCTCTAGCTGCGCTCTTGGCCTCAAGTCCTCAAGTTTGTCAACAGCAGGCAAGTTCCGCCCTACCAACACCAGCCGCCTTGCCCCTTGATCAATTAACCAGCGAGCCAGCTTTAATCCTAACGCGCCCCAGCCGCCCGTGATCAAATAGCCAGCTTCCGCTCGAACGGCAGGTTTTTCAGGATCTCTCTGGAGAGAGCTGGTCATTTCTAAGACAATCTTGCCAACATGCTGAGCCTGCTGCATCTGCCGAAATGCTTCAACCGCCTGCGCTGCCGGGAAGCGAGTCATGGGCAAAGGCTGAAGCTGACCTGACTCAAACTGCGGCAAGAGCTGGGTCAGCATGGCCTGAATATGCCGGGGCTGCTGCTGCGTAATCTGCACCAAATCCACCAGCGCATAGGCAACGTCAGGCCGGAGTTCGGAGACCTGAGCAGACGACCAAACTCCGGTTTTGCCAATTTCCATCAGCCGACCGTTTGGCCGCAGGGCAGAAAGACTTTGGGGAATAAATTCACCCGATAGGCTGTTGAGGACGACATCAACTCCGCCTGCCGCCTGGACTGCGGGGGCAAACTCAAGACTGCGCGAGCTAAAGATCTGCTGAATCCCCTGCGAGCGCAAAACCTGCCATTTGGCAGGCGCAGCCGTCGCAAAAATTTCGGCTTTGAGGGCTTGAGCAATCTGGACTGCGGCCTGACCCACGCCGCCTGCTGCTGCATGAATGAGCACCCGTTCGCCTGCTCTGAGCTGGGCAAGTTCGATGAGCGCGTGATGCGCCGTCAGGAATGCCGTCGGCAAGGTAGCAGCGGCAGCAAAGTCAAGTAGATTTGGCTTGCGGACAACCAGCCTTGCATCGACGGTCACAAACTGCCCAAAGCTGCCTGCGGCAATGGCAATTACGGCATCGCCCGGTTTAAAATGCTGCACGGCTGAGCCAACTGCGACGACTTCGCCAGAGGCTTCTAGACCCAGTAACCCAGCCTCTCCCGGATAGAGATCCAGCGCGTTCAAAACGTCGCGAAAGTTGAGTCCGGCGGCGTAAATTCGCAGTTCAACTTCGGTTGGGTCAGGCGTTCGGCGGGGCGTTGCCTGCCAGCGCAGTGCGTCTAGGCTACCTCGCTGCAAAATTTCGAGTCGCTGTCCAGCTTTGCGGTCTGGCTGAATCGGCACCAGTCGCGCCACATATCGCTGTCCGGCAGCAAACGCGATCTGGTCTTCGTGGCTATGATGCAGTTCAGCGAACAGTAAATCTGCGGCCTGCGCTAATTGTTCTGGGTCGAGATCAACACGCACAGGCGAAAATTCTGGATGCTCTAAGGCCATCACTTGCCCCATTCCCCACAGGCAGGCTTGCATGGGATGACTAACGCTGCGACCCGCAGCCTGTGCGCCACAGGTTATAAACCAGCAGCGCGGCAAATGCGGCAGCACCACGTTGGTTAGAGCCTGGACGAGATGGAGCGCTGATTCGCAGCCTTGCTTGGGATTTTCAGAGTAGAGGCTCCAGAGATGGATCACGCCTCGCACAGAACCTTGTGTTCCGATCTGGATCAACATCTGCTCAAAGTCGGTCAGCTCAGAGGGATTCAGATAGAATACGCTATCTTGTTCCTGATAGAATTTGCTGGGATATACAAGCTGACAAGTTTGACCGACGGCTTGCAATCGGTCGGCGAGCGCTGCACCAACTCCCCGCGGATCTGCAAAAATTATCCAGATGCCGTTTGGCAGAGAATTTTCCTGTGAACATCGCTGTGGATGCGGCTGGAGTCGCCATTCCACTCTGTATAGCCAATCTTTCCAGTCGATATGCTGAGTCGGCTGGAGTCTGAGCTGATGAATGGCGGCGATTAGATGGCCAGCTTGATCGAGGAGCTGAAGATCAGCCGTTATTTGCTCGGCTTCGGTTCGCAGCATCACATGGCTCCAGAACTCGGATGAGCTGGCTGGTTGATGCAGCAACTCTAATTGCTCTAACCCGACGGGTAAATAGCTGGCTGAGCGCAGCTGCTCTGGCAATGCCGCAGAAATCACCTGAAACGCTGCGTCAAGCAAAATTGGATGTAGATGATGGCCGTTTGGGTTCGGCATTTTCAGCTGGCCCAACGATTCGCCATCTTTGCGCCATAGTTGCTGAACAACCTGAAAACTAGCGCCATAGTTGAGTCCCTGTTCACGGCACTGTCTATAATGCTCAGCGGCAGAATGTTCTTCTAAGAACATTTTTTGCAGCTTTGTCAGATCAACTAATCTATAACTAGCAGCTATTGCCGTTAGTATGCCGGAAACATGCAGCTGCCAAACTTCCAAATCATCTAGGCTATAGATCTGGAATATATTAGTCTCTGGATTAAATACGAGCTGTACTGTGGTTTTGGTCGCAGTTAAGACTAGAGCACGTTCAATTGTGAGATTTTGAATGCTCAGGGCTGGAGTCTTTAAAATCGCTGCACCGACAGCCAGCGCCATCTCCACAAAAGCCGCTGCCGGAAAGATTACCTGGTCGTCAACGATGTGATCAGCCAAATAAGCTGGCGAATAGGCTGAAAGCTCAGTCTCGAACAGGACATCTTTAAGAGGTGAGCGAATTTGCCGATTTAGCAGCGGATGGAATTCCGCAGTGGGTAAATTCTTGGGTGAAGCAGTAGGGATTGCGTCCAGCCAGTAACGTTGTCGCTGGAACGGATAGGTTGGCAATGAAATTCGCTGTGGTTTTTGATTGATTTGAGCGGCGTGGAAGGTATCCCAGTTGATTGAGATGCCGCAGCGATAGAGCTGAGATAGACTGCTGAGTAGAGAACGCCAGCTGGATAATTTGGGAGATAGGCTAGGAAGCATGAGCGCTGACGAATTAGACATCATGCTGATCAGCGCTGGCTTTGCACCACATTCAATCCAAATCGAGCAGGTTTCTGGGAGCAATGCGGCTCCGGCTGCGAATTGGACGGGTTGCCGCCCCTGCTGGCACCAGTAGTCGGGCGTAGCAATTTCGCTGGTCGCAAATTCTCCGGTCAGATTCGCGATGATTTTGAGCTGCGGTAGCGCATAGTCAACCGTCTGCGCCACCTGACAAAACTCGGCCAAAATTGGCTCCATCTCGACCGAGTGAGAGGCGTGAGAGACCTCTAGCCTCTGCGCTAAAATGCCTTTTGCCTCCAGGTCTGTCAACATTTGCTGCACTGCCGCCGCTGAGCCAGAGATGACTGTATTTGTGGGGCTGTTGATTGCCGCAATGCTAATCTGCTCGGCCAGATCGGCGGCATTAATCCAGCGTTGAACCTGCCGATGATCAGCCCTAACTGCCGCCATCATGCCAGTCGGTAAGGACTGCATGAGCTTGGCTCGCGCCGCCACCAATTTCAGCGCATCTTCCAGGCGAAATACCCCGGCAATGCAGGCTGCCACATATTCGCCAATGCTGTGCCCTATTACGACTGTAGGCATCACGCCCCAGCTCATCCACAGCTCTGCCAGCGCATACTCAATGCAAAATAAGGCAGGCTGCATGTAGCGCGTTTGATTGAGTGCATCCCCTGTCCAGATCACGTCCAAGATCGATCTGTCCAGCTCAGATTGCAAGATCTGATCGCAGCGATCTAATTTAGCTCGAAATAGCGAGTTGCTCTCGTATAGCTCACGTCCCATTTCAGCATATTGCGATCCTTGCCCTGTGAACAGAAAGGCAATTTTAGAATGATTGTTAGAATGATCGGACTTCTGGAAACTTGTACATGCTTCTAGACTCTGCTGTAACTCAGCATTTGAGCCAGCTACAGCCGCCCAGCGATGCTCAAAATGCGCTCGTCCAACGTTGGTTGTAAAACAGATGTCTGCTAGCGAAGTTTCAGGATGTTGGGTCAAGAACGCTTTGTACTGCTGAACTAACGCTTGCAGCGCAGGTTCAGTTTTGGCAGAGAGCGTCAGAACGTGATCTTGCAAGCTGGTTTTGGAGAGAATTGGCTCAGCTTCACTCAGCACCATATGCACGTTAGTTCCGCCAATCCCTAATGAATTGACTCCGGCGTATCGAGGCTGTTCTGAGTGCCATTTGGTCAGCCTTCTGTTGACATAAAACGGGCTGTTTGCAAAGTCAATTTGCGGGTTGGGCTGCTCAAAATGCAGGCTAGGCGGAAGCTGCTTGTGGTAGAGACAAAGCGCAGTTTTAATTAATCCAGCAATCCCTGACGCAATATTCAGATGGCCGAGATTTGTCTTCACCGATCCAATCGGACAGTGCTGCCTGCGCTGACCGCTCAGCCGGAATGCTTGAGTCAACCCAGAGATCTCAATCGGATCGCCCAATGCTGTTCCGGTTCCATGCGCTTCGATATATCCAATCTGCTCAGATGTAATCCCAGAAATGTTAAGGGCTTCAGCGGTTACAGTCGCCTGCCCTGCGGCTTTAGGAGCCAAATAGCCCACTTTCTCGCCACCATCGTTGCCCATTGCCGAGCCTTTGATCACCGCATACACCCGATCGCCTGCCGCAATCGCCTGATCCAGCCGCTTCAGTAATACCAGCCCTGCGCCGCTGCCAAAAATTGTGCCCCCTGCGGCAGCATCAAAGGCGCGACAGTGACCGTCGGGCGTGAGGATCATGCCTTCTTGATGCAGATGCCCCACCTTTTGCGGCGTATGCACCGACACGCCGCCCGCCAGCGCCAGATCGCATTCGCCGTTCAGCAAAGCCTGCCTTGCCAGATGCACCGCCACCAGCGACGTAGAGCAGGCAGTCTGCACGTTCACGCTTGCGCCCGTCAGATTCAGCTTGTACGAAATTCGCGTGGTCAGGTAGTCTTTGTCATTGGCAACCGTGAGCTGAAACCCGCCCAGTGAGCTGAGCGTCACCACGTTTAGCGAATCGTTTTCGTCGAGCTGATGTCGATTCGGATAGACATGATTGAGTAAATAAGTGTTGGCTGATGCACCTGCATAGAGGCTAATATCACCGACATAGGTCAACGGGTCATAGCCAGCGTCTTCCAGGCATTCCCAGGCGCATTCTAAAAGCAATCGCTGCTGTGGATCAAGTAGGCTAGCCTCTCTGGGACTGTAGCCAAAAAAATCGGCATCAAAAGCAGCCACGTCGCAGTCGAGAATGGGGCTAGCTTTGACGTAGTTGGGGTGCTGAACCAGCGCTGGATCGACCCCTGAAGCTAGAATCTCGGCATCGCTGAACCAGGAAATCGACTCAACGCCTGCACAGAGATTTTGCCAAAACTGCTGAATCGAATTTGCGCCCGGAAACCGACAGGCCATGCCCACTACGGCAATATCAGCAGTTTCCGCTCTGGCTCGGCGGGCAGGACGAACGGCGGGTTCTGCCTGATCTGCCTGAGTTAAGTGACGCGCCAGCGCCGCAATCGTCGGATATTGAAACAGCGTCATCACCGAAATCGACGGCTGAAGCTGCTGGAGCCGCTGCAATACCTGCATCAGTAGCAAGGAATTGCCGCCCAGCTCAAAAAAGTTGTCTTCTGTGCCCACCGTTTGTAGATTCAGCACCTCGCGCCAGATCTGGGCAATCTGCTGCTGCCGTTGATTCTGGGGCAAATGCTGAGCCGAAGCCAGCGCCATGATGGAATCCATCTGCCGCAGTTTCTGGACAAACTCGCCTGCTGCAAACCGCTGCCCTAGCTGCTGCCGCTGAATCTTGCCTAGATTAGTCTTCGGAATCTCGGACGGCTCGACCGGCATCACATAGCTCGGCGTAGCCCCAATTTGGCGCAGTACCTGCCGCCGAATTGACTTAATTAAATCCGGATTCACTGCCGCTCCGCCCTTTGGCACAAAGAAGATTGCCAGCCGCTCGCTGTCCGCCACCTGCACCGCACAGGCCGCCGTAAACGACGCTTCCACCGCCGCCAACTCCTCCACCGCCGCCTCAATTTCGTGGCTGTAGTAGTTCACGCCGTTGAGAATAATTACCTCTTTTTGCCGCCCGGTAATCGTCAGGCTCCCCGCCTGAATCAGCCCCAAATCCCCCGTATCAAACCAGCCGTCCACCGTGAACGCTGCTGCATTTAAATCAGGACGCTGATAGTAACCCAGCATCAGGCTCTGCCCCGCCACCTGAAGCCTGCCAATTTTGCCCTGCGGCACGGGCTGATTCGCCTGATCCACAATCCGCACCGCCACGCCCGGAATCGGCTGCCCCACATTCACCGTCTCGGACTGCCGCGCAAAGTCCTGTGCATGGACAATTCCCGAACCCGTCTCCGACATGCCATAGCCGGGACTCACCACATCCCCCAAGCCCTGAGCCGCCAGCAGTTCTAAAAACTGCCGAGTCGTCTTGCCCACTACCGCCTCCGCCCCGTTGCCCATCCAGCGCAGACAGGTTAGCTCCCAAGCTCGCTGCTGCACCGTCGCCGCCCGATCGACAATCAGCCCGTAGGCAAAATTGGGTGCCCAAGTATGCGTCACTCGCTGCTGATCCACCCAATCCAGCCAGCGCAGCGGATCTTGCAGCACTAGCCCGTTCGCCGCCTGAATCTGCTCGCAGCCGACATAAACCTGTGTCAGATGAAACATCACCAGGCTCGCCACATGCTCCAGCGGCATCCAGTTGAGGCTAATCGCGTCGCGGGTGAGATCATTCACAGTTGCCATGCCGTAAGCTACTGTCAGCAGGCTACGACTGGACAGCATCACGCCTTTAGGGTGGCCCGTGCTGCCGGAAGTAAACAGCAGCAGCGCCAGATCGTCCGGATTGGCTCGGTGAAATTCAGCGTCAAATTCAGCGTTAAATTCAGTGGGTTCAGTGTCCTGTGCGGGAAATGCAGTCATCAGCCGCAGCTTCAGCCCAGTGCGCTGGCAGTAGGCTTGCAGAATGGGCCGCATGGCGGGTTCGCTCAGCAGTAGGGGTTCGCTCAGCATCTGCTCACCCAGCATCTGCTCACCCAGCATCTGTGCGGCGTGATGCAGCAGTGCCGTTTTGCTGTTGTCGGTTGCGTAGTCTGGGGCAACAGCAATCGGCACGGGCAGAAAGCCGCCGAGTAAACAGCCCCAGAAGGCAGTCAAAAAACCGCGATTGGTTGAGAAATGTAGAATTACCGGATCGTGAGGCTGCAATCCGGCGGATTTGAGCTGAAGCCAGACCGCCGTTGACTCGCGCAATAGATCTGCATAGCTTTGAAGTTGTGACTGGCTATTGTCTACTGTATCCAGATAGCGAACTCCAGCAGCGCCAGCCGCCGCCCGACAGAGCAGGTCTGGTAACGTCATCGATTCGATCAAGCCTTGAGGCAGGGCTAGCCCCGTCAGGATCGATTGCGGTATTTCTTCCATCTTCCTCATCCACTCCTCACCAGTTTGCCTCACCAGCTTGTCTCACCAGCTTGCCTTACCAGTTCGATAGCCAATCTGATAGACAGATCACGAGTTCTCCTTGCGGTAAAATACAGCAGAATTGGCGATCTTACCATGCCTTCCTGGGCCTATTGATGTTCACAGCAGCATTCGCACCGATTTTATGGAGACAGTCCAGCTACAGATTTCTGATGAAACGCTCCGCGACGGCGAACAGCAGGTCGGCGTTTTTTTTGAAGCCAAAACCAAGCGGCATCTAGCACAGCTCATCGCCCAGACGGGCGTGCATCAGATTGCCCTGATGCCGTCAATTCACCCGACCGAGGAGCATCTGGTCAAAACGCTGATCCAGTCAGGACTAGGGCACCAGGTTGTAGCTTCCACCCTGATGATCCAAAAGCTGATCGATCAGGCCAAAGCCTGCGGAGTCAGGCAAATTATCCTGTTTCATGCGGTTTCAGATCGGCTGCTGTTTCTGCGCGATGCTCGGCTGCGCCACCATCCCCAGTTTCGCCACAAAACGGTTGACGATGCGATTCCAAAATCGGTTCTTATTCAGGCGCGGCAAGATATGCTGGAGACCGTGCTTCAGCATTTACAATACGCCACCCAGCTCGATCTCAAAATCTGCTTTGCCGCTGAAGATGCTAGCCGCGCCGACTTCGATTTTCTAGTTGAAGCAATCCGTCAGTTTCGCCCCTATCTCGACCAGTTTTTGCTCTGCGATACGGTTGGCTGTCTCACCCCCGAAAAAACCTACATCTGGATGCGTGACCTGCTCGAATCTACCCAGCAAGCTCCGCTGTCGGTGCATTTCCACAACGACATGGGACTGGCGCTGGAAAACACGGTTCAGGCAGTGCGGGCTGGCGCGACGGGCATTTCGGGCACCTTTGGCGGTATTGGCGAACGGGCAGGCAATGTCGCGCTCGAACAGGTGCTAAACGGGCTGCGGCTGCGGTTTGGCTGGGAGGTGGCGGGCATCGACTACGACGCGCTAGAAAAGGTCACCGACTACCTGCACCAGCTCCAAGTCTACGCCACGCCGCCCTACTCGGCTCAGGCACAGCGCTGCGAGACGGGCATTCACGTCAACTCAATTCTGCGCGACCGCCAAAGCTACTCGATCTTTCCGCAGGCCGAGCCGGAAATCTGGTTTGGCAAATGCAGCGGAGCCAGCAACTTTCAGTATCTGTTTGAGCGTCATTTGCAACACCCGCTCAGCCGCAGCCAGTACGAACAACTGCGCTCCACGATCAAAATCCTCTCGATTCAGCAGCAGCGCTCTTTTTCTCGCCAAGAGGTCGTCGAAATGCTGGAGCGCGGGATTCTCACTGCCGAAGCAGGGCTAGGGAACGACCAAGATTAAAGCGGCTTAATCCTCAAACCGATCGCTGATTCGCCCATTCACGGCTGAAATGGCTACAGTTCGGGGCGAGGCCAGATAGTTTTGGGCGGTTGGATCGCCGCTGCGTCCCCGAAAATTCCGGTTCGTCGCATAGATGCCGACCTCCGCTGCGCCCAGAACCCCCTGACCCGCATTAATACAGGCTCCACAGCCGCTTTTGAGGATCTGCGCTCCCGCCTGCTCTAGTGTCTTGAGATAGCCCAACGCCTCAGCTTGCTGCCGTACCGCTTGCGACGCGGGCACCACAAACAGACTCACGCCTGCCGCCACCCGCCGATTTTGCAAGACTGCGGCGGCCTGCGCTAAATCAAACAGCTTGCCGCCCGTGCAGGAGCCAATAAAGGCTCGCGTAATCTTCACCTCCTGCATCTCGCTGATGCCCACAACCTGATCGGGCTGGGGCGGACGGGCAATCTGCGGCTCTAGCTGGCTGAGGTCAAACTGATAGAGGCGCTCGTATTCGGCTCCTGGATCGCTTGCTAGATTGATTGGTTCGGCCTCATAGCCTCTGGCGTTCATGTGGCCTCTGGCGTTCAGATGGCCTTTGGCATTTACATAGTCCCAAGTTTGGGCATCTGGCGCAATTAAGCCAGAAACCGCGCCGCACTCGACTGCCATATTCGCCAGGGTCATCCGTTCATCGATTGGTAAGTTCTCAATGACCTCACCGCAAAATTCTATGACACGACCGATTGCGCCATCGCAGCCAATTTTCCCTAAAATAAACAGCATGATATCCTTGGCGCTGACTTGCTTTGGCAAAATCCCATTCAGCTCCAGCTTCAGCGTCGCCGGAACCCGCAGCCACAGATCGCCCGTCGCGAATAGATTGGCCATATCGGTTGTGCCAATCCCGGTCGAAAAGCAGCCGAACGCGCCATAGGTGCAGCTATGCGAATCAGTTCCGACAATCACCATGCCGGGATGGACAAAGCCACGTTCGGGCAGCAGCACATGGCAGATGCCAGCGGCTTCACCGGGCGACACCACATCCAGCAAATGACAGCCCTGTGCCTGGGCAAACTCAACCATCTGCTGATGCATTGCGATCGCTTTCGGATCAGGCCGAATCTCGTTAATCTGAATAAAATGATCTGCCACCAGCACTAGGCGCTGGGCATCCCAAAGCCGCGCTTCTGCGCCAAAATGTTGGTGAAACAACGCCCCAACTGGCCCCGCAATCGCATCATGCGACATTGCCAAATCAGCCTTGACCAACAGCGCTTCTCCCGGCTGCACGTAGGCTTGCCCCGCAGCCCGCGCAATCAGCTTTTCGGCAAGCGTCATGGGACGAGGGGCAGTTTGGCCCACGGGCAAAGCCGCACCGTTGAGCCGCTGTTGATTAAATGCAAACAGTCCGCCTGCTGCCACAATTGCGGCCTCAATGGGGCTAGAGCGCTGCTCGCCGATAATTTCCAGCGGCAGGCCAATATTGATGCTGTTGCGGTAAAAAATCTCGGCAAACGAGCGAGCGTATATTTTCTGAATGCCAGCCGCTTTCAGGGCTAGCGGCGCAATTTCACGGCTAGAGCCACAGCCAAAGTTTTCGCCTGCTTCAATGATCTCGTAGTTGGCGAGCTGCCCTGCACCAATTAGATACTCTAGCGCATAGTAACCTAGATGCGCCGGATCGAGATTGGTGCCGCGCTTGGCTGGAATAATATCGTCGGTGTTAATGTCATCACCGAGTACAAGAATTTTATCAGATAGCATAGTCTGTAGAGAGTTTTAGAGTATTAGGTTTAGAGTATTAGTTCAAGCTGCGCTTTCTGTAGAGCGCCATTTCCAACGGCCCAACCTTTTGCGGTTCGCCCACCTTGACCAAACATTGCTTAAACTGCTGAATTTCAGATGGAAATTCGTCTAGCCATTCGTCGCGGATCAAATAGATTGACTCAGAATCTAGCGTTTCGGCAATGCAGCGTTTGCAGCGCACAAAGCCAATTTTCTGCTGTTTTTGCGGCGGTACTAGGCAGGGCGATCTGCCTTTTTTATCGTAGGGCGTGCAGTTGAGCTGGGCTGGATTAACAGCACAGCTGAGATAAGCAGTCCAGTAGCTCCCGATCAAGCCTGCGTTGCCCAAACTTTGCACTGGTTCTAGATGCTGAATGGTTGATGTTTTGGTGCTGAGCTGAAAGGTTCTAGGCGGCAAGCTCAGGCTAGACGTTAGCGCAATTAGAGCGAGCAACGTATAGAGCTTGACTATCTGTTTGGCTATCTGTGGTTTCAAGCCTTCAGCGAAGACGAGCACCGTCAGCCAGCTAAAAATATAGGCAAACGTATAGTATCTGAGATTGGGATTTTTATACGTCCAATCTACCAGAATTAAGAGAACAAATCCTAGAACTGCGCTAGAAAAAAATAGGTAAAACCAGGGAGATAAAGAGACTCTCAGCTGAGTTTTTTCAGCAGATTTGCTCAACTGACTGCCGAGTAGGAAATAGGCTAGATAACCGATGAATCCTAGCGCCAGCAGCGTATGCAATCCCAAAAAAAAGCTTTCAGTTTGAAAGGTCAAGCTGTGGATTAGATCGGCTGATAGCCTGCCAATTTTTTCTAGAATTTGATCTGGTGTGCCGATCAGAAATTTATATCCTCTAGCGGCTTCAGCATGAGCTTTGGCATAGAAAACAAAGCCTAGACCCAGCCCTGACGTTATCGCAATGTTCGGCAGATCAAATCGATGGACGTTTAGTGCTCGTAGGCTTCCCAAAAGCCAATGACTCTGATGGAGAGGATTGCGAATCTGCTTCGCTAACATCCCGACTCCGAACAGCAGCAGCAGTCCCAAAACAACCACGCTCAAATCAGAAACCCAGAGGCTCAAAAATAGGCTGAGCGTTGCCAGCGTGATCAAAACCTGTCGCTTCAATTCAGGCTGCTCTGAGTGAACGATGATTTGATTCATGGCAGCACATGCAGCACCGATCAACGCGAGCTGTGGCCCATAGGGTTGACCCACTGAAAGCAGCTCTGAGAACTCTCCCAGTGGCAGGAACCAAACTAGCGCGAAGATCAGCTTGGAGATCAGCCGTTTGCATAAGCTCGCAAAGCAGCAGAATCCAAGCAGCAACAGGCTGTACTGAACGTAGGACACTGCGGCCACCGGGCGCAGCGGCAGGATCTTTAATAAAAGATGGCTGAGCAGCGGCACCAAACTGCCCAATCGGTTTTGCCCCCAGTAATAGAGATCGTCAGGCCACTGAAAATGGTAGGCCATCAAGACATGAACAGCGCTATCCGAGTTTAGAAATGGCGTGTTGAACGCTGCAAAAGATCGAAATGAGAGCAGCAAGAGTATCGCAACCCACAAAACTAGAAAATAGCGTGAAAAGAGTCGCGATGGCAGATTGGGCATGGGCAACGTTCGCAGGTAGAGTTGTCTCAGCAGGGCACAGCCAGCAGCCTAAACCTTGGCAAACAAATTGTATCTAAGGATGCAGTACATAGCGCGGAAGCCATCTTTCCAACCAATTTTTTTGCCCTCTTTATAGGTGCGGCCATAGTATGAAATCCCAACTTCGTAAATCCGGCACCCCATCTTGGCTACTTTAGCCGTGATTTCCGGCTCAAACCCAAACCGATTCTCTTCAATCCGCACGGCCTGAATCACCTCGCGTCGGAAGGCTTTGTAGCAGGTTTCCATATCGCTTAAGTTAATGTTGGTGAACATATTGGAGAGCATAGTCAAAAACTTATTGCCCACCATATGCCAGTAATAAACCACTCGATGGGGTCGCCCGCCCGCAAACCGCGAGCCAAATACCACATCTGCCTGCCCCGACAAAATTGGCCCAATCAGATCTGGAAATTCCTGCGGGTCATATTCCAAATCAGCATCCTGCACCACTACAATATCGCCCGTAGCCGCCGCAAATCCCGTACGAAGCGCTGCACCCTTGCCGCGATTTTTGGAGTGGTAGAGAATTTGGTCGGCCTCACCCATCGCTTGCAGCAGGTCGCGCGTGCCGTCGGTTGAGCAGTCATCCACAATGATGATTTCGACATCTTGAATTGGGCAAGCCCGCACGGCCTTCACCACGCGCCCGATTGTGCCCAATTCGTTGTAGCAAGGAATCACAACGGACAGCTTCATGCTCCCTGATACTCCAACCTAATACTTCAAATCGCGAGCGCCATCATATCATGAATTGCCCAGCAGATCTGCCGGTAGGATTTTGGGGTGCGAATCTTCCCTGAGCGGTCGCTAGCCGAGTAGCCTGACCTATCTTGAGCAAGGATTAATAATAATTGACTTGACTACGCATTGATCTTCTCTAAATAATTCAGCTTCTATATCGTTCACTGCTGATAGATTGGTATCTGAACCGTAAAGACAGAGCCTTCGCCCGGCTTGCTTCTTACGCCAATTGAGCCGCCAGAACGCAGCAGTAGCTGTCGCACAATCGCCAGCCCTAGCCCCACACCGTTTGCGTCTTCAGGGATGCCGCGCACCCGATAGAAGCGGTTGAAAATGCGCGGCAAATCGGCTGAAGCAATGCCGATGCCGCTATCGCGAAACTCCATCTGCACCAAATCGCCCTGCTGCTTGGCCCGCACCCAAACCTGTCCGCCCTTGGGCGTAAACTTAATGCTGTTGTGCAGCAGGTTGATCACAATTTGCCTCAGCCAAGCCGTGGCGCAAGAGACAGGCGGCAAATCTTCGGGCACCACATAAGCCAGCATCACGCCTTTTTCTTGGGCGAGCGGCTGATAGGTGCTCACCACACCCGGCACAATCTCCGACAGGCGCAGCGGCTCCATCTGCACCAAATCCGCGCCGCTCTCTAGCTGCACCAGATCCAGCACGCCCGAAATCAGCAAACCCTGGCGATCACATTCCTGGCTGAGCATCTCCATATAGCGCTGGCGCTGCGGCGGCTTGATGCTGGGCGAATTGAGTAGCGACAGCGCTGTTTTCATCGTCGAGAGCGGCGTGCGAAGCTCCAAGCCGATATTTTTAATAAACTCATCCTTGCCCTGCAAGTCGTTCAGCAGATCTGTATTCTCCTGCTGCAGCTGCGGCATCGCCTCGGCTAGTCGGCGCTGTGCCATACTGCTGCGCCACAGGTCTTCTTGGCGCTGCATCTGCATGGCCAGCAGTCGCCCCAGCAGCACCGGGTCAGCAGACATTTCGTAGGTTTGCATCAGGCTTTGCCAGGAAATTAACAGCGGCTGCAGTTCGGCGCTGCTCGCATCGGGCTGACCAGAGCAAATTGCCGCATGAATCCCAGTTTCCAAGACTGGCTGGAGTATGGTCGGATCAAGGCAGCAAAGCCCCAGCAGCGGATGGATGCGCTCGCTAGACTCCGATGGCTGTCCCCCCTCTGGCTGAAGCAACCGAGAGCGGTAAGCAGAGATCAATCCCTGAAATTTGGCTGAGACCACCAGCACAAAATATTCGCGCTTGAGCTGGCTGTCGGCAGAGAGCGGCAGCGTCTGAACGCCGGACCTGTCAATTGTGGTGCTGGGGAGATCAGCAAAATCGTCAAATAGCTCGTCAGCAGCTTCGGTATTCGCGGCACGGCGCGACGGATTCCAGGCTACTGGCAGCGTAATATCGGCGGTGGGCACAGTCTGGTAGAGCGGATTCACGGGCAGAGGGGGCTGAGAGCTAGCAGCTAGAGGCAACTCTGGTTTAGGCTCGGTTTGCAGGCTATAGAGGCTGTAAGGGGCGGAACTCTGCTCACAAAAGCGGGCGATCTCGGCTTGCCAGACCTCGCCGCGCGGCAGCTTCACCCAAATTGTGGCTGGCAGCGACTGCTCAATTAAAAAATCGAACAGCAGGCTGACCATGGACTTAAACGTGGTGGGGCTGAGCTGAAGCAGCTGCAAGCTTGGATCGGTCGCGATGGCGAGTTCGTAGAGCGATTGATCCGGCGGGTGGGTTGAGGGCATGGGAAGGAACGCTGAGGGAATTTTGTGGATGCATCCAAGTAATCTCTTAAGTAATCTATACAGCCTCGATTGCACAGACTGCAACAAAACTCACAGTTACTTCATCAGTTGATTCAATGGCTAATTGATCAGACTGAGACGATTCAGGAATCCTAGCTGCTAACTCAATCGCTGCATCAGGCGCTGCATCAGGGCAGCTCTGGCCTGCTCGCGGTCGTCGAAATGCACTTTCTCGGTGCCCAAAATCTGGTAGTCTTCGTGGCCTTTGCCAGCAATCAGCACCGCATCTCCAGGCTGAGCTTCCAAAATTGCGGTTTGGATGGCGGCAGCTCGATCTGCTAATACGGTTGGGGTAACGCTAGCTGGAATGCCCGCTAGAATGTCATCGAGAATCTGCTGCGGTTCTTCGGTGCGTGGATTGTCAGAGGTCACGACCGCCCAGTCGGACAGCTCGGCGGCAATTGCACCCATTTGGGGACGCTTGGTGCGGTCGCGGTCACCGCCACAGCCAAACACGCAGATCAGCCGCCGATCGACAAAGGGACGCGCCGCGCGCAGCATATTCTCCAGGCTGTCGGGCGTATGGGCGTAGTCAACTATCACGCTGATATCCTGATTGGCCTGCACCTGCACCTGCTCCATTCGCCCCGGCACGCCCGCAAACTCAGGCAGAGCCGCCGCAATCGCATCCAAATCCAAGCCCAGATGCAGCACCGCCCCCACCGCCGCTAGCAGATTCGCCAGATTAAACTGCCCCACCAGCGGTGAGCAAAACGCGATTTCCCCGACAGGCGTATGCAGCGTTCCTGTTACGCCCTCTGACTCATAGACCAAATCGCTCATCCAGAGGTCAGCTTGCGAATTGGCGACGCTGTATGACCAGACGGGCGAAGCTGCCTGCGCAATTAGCTGCTGGCCGTAGGGATCATCCAGATTCACCACCGCGCGACCCTGCAAATAGTCGGCGTTAAACAGCAGCGCTTTAGCGGCAAAGTAGTCGTCAAGATCTTTGTGGTAGTCCAAGTGATCTTGGGTGAGGTTGGTGAATACAGCTACCTCAAACGTACAGCCTGCGACTCGCCCCTGCGCCAGCGCGTGAGAACTCACCTCCATAATGGCAATCTCACTGCCTGCCGCCACTGCTTCAGCGAGCTGCTGCTGTAGCTCCAGCGCAAAGGGCGTAGTGTGCTGGGCCGTCTGCTGATAGCCCGCCCAGCGAGCGTAGAGCGTGCCAAACAGCGCAGTGGGGCGCTGAGCTTGCAGCAGCAGATATTCAATCAGGTGGGTAGTGGTGGTTTTGCCGTTGGTGCCGGTTACCCCCACGAGCTGCATTGTCTGAGCCGGATAGCCATAAAAAGTGGCCGCTAGCCGCGCGCAGGCTTGAGTCATGTCAGGGCAGGCGATCAGGCAGGCTGAGGAGCTAGGCTGGGTTTTGGCGGCGACATCCGAGACGACGGCAGCCAGAGCGCCTGCGGCAACCGCTCCCGGCCAGAATTCGCCGCCATCCACGCGGGTTCCCGGCATTCCGATAAATAGATCTCCGGGCTGGCAGGCGTGTGAGTTGGTGGATAGCCCCTGCACGTCCGACTCCAAGGCCGGGTGGTCGGGCAGACTGGCGAGCGGCATAGACAAGGCCAGCAGTTGTCTCAGCTTCATATCCTGCATCTCCTAAGACCAGCGTGATCAAGACTTGCGCTTATTTTGTCTCATTTTGCTGAGATTCTGACAGATACTTTGCCAACATTTTCTCAAGCTGAGCCACCGTGGCGCGGGGCGAGGGTCGCGGCAGCGTTCGCTGAGAGACGGCATCCACCAGCACCGGGATTTCGTACTCGTAGGCGGCAAACCAATCGTCGCGGCTGGTAATATCTCGGACTTCCAGCACAGGCGGCGGCTGAATCTGAACCAATTTCTCTTGTAGCCCTTCACAGAGATGACAACCTGGCTTACTGTACAGAATGAGTTGCAGCATGTTCTCCTGTTTTCCGCTCGGAATATGTGCCTTTAGGCTAAAATGCTCTTATAGATCTCTTATAGAGAGATATCTCTACAAACTCAGGTTAGAAGGGAATGTCCAGCGACACAATCACGCGACCGCAGCTTCACTCACCTCTCAATATCAACCGGCTCGATATTGGCCAGCTTGATCTGGAAGAACTCAACCGCCGCTTTGCCACCGCGCATCCAGTCGAAATTCTGGCCTGGTGCATCGCCAACTTGCCAGCAGGCTTGGTGCAGACCAGTTCGTTTGGCGTAGACGGCATGGTAATCATGGACATACTCTACCACCAGCTCAAGCATCCCCTGCCCGTGCTGTTTCTAGACACGCTACACCATTTTCCAGAAACGCTGGCGCTCGTCGCCCAAGCTCAGCGGCACTACGACCTCGATCTGCATGTTTACCGAGCGGCCAATACCCAACAAGAATTTGCCGCCCAGCACGGCGAAGCGCTTTGGGAACGCGACGTGCAGCAGTTTCATCTCCTGACCAAAATCGAGCCACTCCAGCGCGGTTTGGCAGAGCTAAAGGCAACGGCCTGGATGACCGGACGACGACGCGACCAGTCGGCAAACCGTGCTGAACTGCCGATTTTTGAGCGAGACACCGCAGGTCGGCTCAAAATCAATCCGCTGGCTGGCTGGACGCAGAAAGAGACCTGGCGATATGTGGCCGAGCATGGCGTACCCTACAATCCACTGCATAACCTGGGCTATGCCAGCATCGGCGACCAGCCCCTGACCACGCCCACTGAAGCCGGCGAAGAGGAACGCGCGGGTCGCTGGCGCGGCACGGCCAAAACCGAATGCGGCATTCATGGCTAGCTGAGGGTCTTCTGGCTATTCCACCCCAAACCGCTCTGGCGTGAAGCTGCCGTGCAGTCCATAGGGAACATGGTGCTTCAGCCGCAGCTTGGCCAGTGGCTCGCTCAAATCCTGCGCGTTCAGGATCACCAACTCCGAGCGCTCTAGCTCTGCGTTGAAGATCAGCAGCAGCAGCCAGCCGTCATCTTCGGCATCGCTACCGGGGCGCGGTACAAAGATTGGCTCTCCGGCAAAGCCGCGTGGCGCAGCACTCCAAAGCTGACGCTCGCCCGTTTGCAGATCGAGCTTAACTACGCCTTGCAGGGGGGCGTTGCCCGTCGGACGGTCGGCTGCACCCAGATAGACGTAGCGATAGGGTCGCCCCACGTAATCGGGATGCAGTACCGGAAATTCGCAGCAGCGCGACTCTAGCAGCTCTCGCTCGGCGCTTGGGGTGGCGAGATTCAGCTTGAACCGCCAGAGCTGCCCCGGATCAAGCCGCTCAAACCGCACCTCACGGTAGTCTTCGCCCGCATCAATCGACGGGAAGCCGCCATAGCAGACCGAATCGACGTAGAGTAAGCCATCCTGCTCAAAGGCGTTGGCGTGATGGAACACAAAGCCAGACTCGACCGGAATCTGCTGCGCCTTGCCGCCGTTCCGGGGAATCACGATCACCTGCGTGGGCTGGCTAAGCCGGGGCTGTAGGCATTGACCCGCGCCCTTAAAGCCCATCAAAAAGGGCAGCGGATTGAACGACATGGGAGCCTGGAAGAAAATGCAGTAGTTCGGCGTGATTGCGAAGTCATGCATGAAGGCGAAACCGGGCACCGAATGGGCGTGCTGGCGCAGAATCTGGCCGGAGGGCGCAAATTCGTAAATCGTAATCGTGGTGGAGAGGCCAGCTTTGAGCGAGAAATTCACTAGGCAGGGCGCGCCGTCATCTAGCTCGCAGGCTGGATCAATCCGAGGGTGAGCCGCAAATGCGCCGCCCGGTGAAATTACGCCGTCCAAATAGTCTAAGCCCAACGTTTCTAGCGTCGCCGGGTCGAGCCGGTGCGGTTCAGCGGCTTCCCAGAGTGCCAAGAGCTTGTCGCCCCAGTAGAGCACATTCGTATTGGCGATGTTTTTCAGCCGCAGGTCGAAGGCGTTGGCCAGCCAACCACCCGGTTTTGCCGTACCAAATACGCCCCGATAGAGAATTTTGCCCGCCGCTTCTTCTTCCAAGAACGCCTGTGTCCGCACAAACCGATTCCGGAAATGAGCGCGACCTTCGCCAAAGCTAAAGGCACAGATCATGCCGTCGCCATCAAACGGATGATGCACCGGCTGGCCGCCAATCTCCAGCAGCCCCGGCCCGTTGCGGAACAGCGTGCCGCTTAGCTCAGCCGGGATTTCGCCTATGATCTCGTCAATCCAGTAGTCATGTTCTGTCCGCAGAGAATCATAGCCCTTGCGCCAGTCTTGCAGCTCGTAAGAGGCCAGATTTGCGTCTAGATTTGCGTCTAGCTCTGGATTTGGCAGCGTTGCGCGTTCGCCCAAAAAGCTCATAGCAGATTTCCTAATCGTGAGGTGGTGAGGGGGTCTAGTAAATTTGGATTAGCTCAGCTCAGGCGCAACGCCAGCCAGCTCAGCTTCAGGCGGCAAGACGAGCGGCTCAGACTCGGTTTCGGCCATCGGTAGCCAGCCCAAAAACGGCAGCGGCAGCAGCGTGCTGAGATTGGTGATAATCACCAGCAGCCAGAGCTGCGTAAAGTTAGTTTCGCTAATGCCCAGCCCTTGCATCAGCAGCGCCCCCAGCTCGTAAGACACCAGCCCCGCCAGGTTGGAAACCGACATCAGCAGCGCAAACAGCGTCGCCTCAACCCCCGGTGGACAGAGACGCGCCGCCAGCACCAGCACGGGCATGTAGGCAATCTGCCCCATCACGGTCAGAATTAAGCTGTCGCCCAGGCTAAACCAGCGGTCGTCAATGCCGATGGCGCGGTTGGTATGCGTCACCAGCAGCAATGTCGTCATCCCCAGCACCGCCGAAATCACCATTGTCCAACCGAAAATCACCCGGAAGGGCAGGCCGCGCAAAAACCGCTGAAACAGCCAGATACCAACCAGCGAAGCCAGACTCGTCACCAGTCGCACCCGCCCCAAAAACTCCGGCTGAAACCCTAGCTCGTTGGTGGTGAAGAAAAAGAAGGCCGCATCTGCGGTGGGGGTCGCCTGCCACAAAAACACGAACGCCGTCGGCAGCCAGATCGATTTCTGGGTGACTGCCGCCTTGAGCTGCCCAATCTGCCCTCGCACTGCTGCCCAGTCCTGCCGCCGCTCAGTGCGCTCCTCAATGATCCACCAGGCTACCAGCGCCACCAGTAGCGGAAAAATCGCGGTAATGCCGAACACGGTGCGGGTTGTGAAATGCTCTAGCAGCATCCCGCTGAAATAGGCGGTAATCAGACCGCCCAGCGCCGAAGCCCCCCAGCAGATCGACTGGAGCGATCCCGACTCTTGCAGCGACTCCTGCCGCGCCCGCTCCACCACCAGCGAATCGACAATCACATCCGCGAAGGCCACCGACAGAGAGCTGAGGGCAATTGCCGCTGTCGCCGACCAGGCATTCTGCACCACCGTTGCCAGCAACAGCCAAGCTACCGTGCCCAGCAGCCCTGACAGCACCAGGTAGGGACGACGACGATAGCCAAAGATGGGCAGGCCGTCTGAGATGAAGCCAAACAGCGGCTTGATCATCCAGGGCAGCGCCGCAATTCCCATAAAGGCCGAGACCTGCGCCGGACCCAGCGCCAGCTCGTCTTTGAGAAAAAAGCTAATTGCCAGCCGTGACAGACCCAGAATCCCTTGGACAAAATAGACCATCAAAATGGCCGTTAGCTCCAGGCTGGGTTCATGCCCAAATAGCAGCTTCTGAGTCACAAACTCAGTTGCAGCCTGCTTCAGCTTCGCAGAGCGGGGAAGAGAGTTGAGCATCTAGAGAAATATTAAGAATTATCAACTGCATTCCATGATAGCTTTCCCAGCTGATCTGTCCAGCTTGCAGCCAGATTGCAGTCGATAGTTCCCATAGAAGACTTGCCAGAAGCTAGCCAGGGACTAGACAAAATCGCTGGCGCTCGTGCTGAACTGCGAGGGTCTAGTATTCTTGACCAGCGCCAGTATGTCGCCAGCGCTGCTAATTAACGTGTCGCTGCCCTGCGCCTGAAAGACTAGCGAACTCGACCTGATATCTGTATCGAGCGAAAACGAGTCAACACCATCCTGGAAGTCCTGGATCGTCGTCCGGCCAGTTTTGCGCTGGAGGAAGAACGTATCCGATCCAGCGCCGCCCGTCAGCGAGTCATTGCCATCACCGGCCTGGAGAAAGTCGTCGCCCTTACCGCCGACTAGCGTGTCTTTGCCATTGCCGCCAATCAGCTCATCGTTGCCGTCCTCGCCAAAGATCTCGTCGCCGCCCGCTCCACCTTCAATTAAGTCATCGCCACCGCGTCCAGAGAGTGTATCCCTGCCGCCCAGTCCCAAAATTTCGTCACCGCCGCCGCCGCCCGTCAGCTCGTCGGCCTTGTTGGTGCCGCGGATGGGTCTGCCGGTGCTGGAGGCATTTGTGAAATCGCTATCGACCGAAATATCTGCCGCCTGAACGCCGAGCAGCGTCGCCAGTCTGCGGCCTTTGGCGCTAATAATCGTGTTCTCACCCTGCTGCTCAATCCGGATATCTTTGCGTTTGATTCCAGATGACAAACCCAGCAGGTCAACGCCAACTTCAAAGTCGTTAATTAGCGTGCTGCCCTGCTTGGATTTGAGCACAAATGTGTCTGCGCCACCGCCGCCCGTGAGCGTATCGTTGCCATCGCCGCCTTCCAGGGTGTCGGCATTGTTGCCGCCTTGCAGCACGTCGTTGCCGTCGCCGCCTTCTAGCCGATCCGCGCCATTGCCGCCGTTCAAAACATCGTTGCCGCCTAAACCCTGCAGCCGATCCATGCCGCCTCTGCCCAAGATCTGGTCGCCTTGGTCGCCACCTGTTAAATTGTCGTCGCCGTTGGTGCCCCGGATGCGGCGCTTGAATACGTTGGTTCGCGCCAGAATATCTGAGTTGCTGCCGTCCTGATTTTCCCAGGCCACGACAAAGTCAGAGGTCGGTGAGAGCACCACAGCCGGGTTAATCTGATCGTCAGAGCCAGAGTCATTCACCTCAAACTCGCTGCCGTCCCGATTGCCGTTGGCGAAAAAGCGCTGGCCGTAGATTACGGTATCGCGGTTATTCTGCTCGCCCGACCAGACCACCGTGAAGTCACCGCCGCTGTCAATGGCGACTGAGGGCGTGACCTGATCGCCCCTCGTTGTGTCGTTGACCAAAATCTCGCCGCCTCTGGGGTTGCCATTGGCATCATAGCGCTGGGCATAAATGCCGGAGCCATCATCATCGTCGCCGTCTGTACCCTGCCAAACCACCACAAATTCGCCGCTGTCCGCAATCGCGACTGCGGGGGAAGTCTGACTGCCGCCCGTTTGGCTGTTGGCCTGAAACTCAATCCCTATCGGCTGGCCGGTATTGCTGTAGCGCTGGCCAAAAATGCTGTTGCCGCCTAGAGATGGGCCGACCCAGGTGACGACAAACTCGCCCAGCCCGTTCATGGCAATGGCTGGCTCTGTTTGGTTGCGATCCGTGATTGTATTGACCCGAAACTCAGATCCGATGCTGGCTCCAGTCGAGTTGAAGCGCCGACCAAAAATCCCCGTGCCGCTGGTGTCTTGTCCAAAGCTGTCGTTATTGATGCCTCGGCTCTCATAGACCACCACAAAATTGCCCAGCGCGTCCCTGGCTACGTCAGGATTGCTCTGCTGCTGGAAGCTATTAGAGCTGCTGGAATTGACCCGAAACTCGGAGCCGATCCGCTGACCGTCGCTCTGAAAGAGCTGGGCATATAGCCCCCGACCGTTCGCCTGATCACTGGCCCAGGTGACGACAAAATTGCCGTTGCCGTCGGCAGCGACTGCGGCAGCGGTCTGGTCGCCCTGAGTCGTGCTGTTGACCTGAAATTCGCTAGCCACTGGCGCACCAGAAAGGCTATAGGTGCGCCCAAAGATGCCAAATCCGTCACCATCTTGCCGCTCGCTCTGCCAAGTGATCACAAAGCTATCGAGCGAGCCGACAGCGATATCCGGATTTTGCTGCCGACCGCTGACGAACGTGTTGACGCGAAGATCTCGGCGAGATGAGTTGGCGCTCATAGTTTTCCTGGTGCGGTTACCGCCTATACTATAGAACAGATTTAGAGTCGAAGCTCAAACTTTAATCGACTCTAACTCTACCCGTAGCGTCCTTAAGTTCTGTCGCTCCAGATCTCAGAGTTCTAGACTTACATACTGCATCAAATACTGCATCAATCTGGCTCCGCCGCATTTCAGGTTGACAAAAGTTAAACTGTGAAAGTTCTGTCAACCTCTAGCTAAACTCAGAGACTAAACTCGGAGCAGGATGCTATAAGTAGAGTGAGAAAAGTGAGGTTTCTTAACAATCTTGAAATCTCCTGCCGCTCAGTCTAGGTCTGACTGGGTCGGGCGTAGAATTTGACAGGCATCTAGCTGGCTTTCCCAACAGATTCTCCAGTCAATCTTCGTCGTCCGTATGACTCGCATAACTGAACTCGCATAATTTAGTCGTAAATCCCAAAAACGGAGGGTAAGTTCCGTGGCCGTCGAAACCATTCAGAAACCCGAAACCATTCGCAAGCTGGCTCCTCGCTACCGAGTTCTGCTGCATAACGATGCCGTTAATCCAATGGAGCATGTGGTAGAGTCGCTGATTAAGACAGTGCCTAGCCTGACGATTCCGCAGGCGGTCAGCATCATGATGGAGGCGCATACCAATGGCGTGGCTCTGGTCATTACCTGCGCCCAAGAACATGCCGAGTTCTATTGTGAAACGCTGAAAAACCACAGCCTCACCAGCACGATTGAGCCAGATGAGTAGCGCTGGCAGTCATCCGAACTGGAGTCATCCTGACTGGACATTTATTATGCTAGCTGCGGTTGAGCGAACCTAGATCTGAGGTACGGAATCAGCGTTGAACAAACCCCTAACGGCTCGACTGGCGCAGCTTGCCCACCTGCCTGCGCCACTGCGGATTCTGGCTTTTTTACTGTTGCTGGGCTGCTGCTGGTTGCCGCTGGCTGGCTTCATTGCCCTCTGGAGCCGCAATGCGAACCAAACCACGATCTGGACAATGGCCCTGCTGTTTATGGGCTTTCTGCTCTTGATGCAGCGCTGGGGGCGTTGGCTGTACCAAGAGCCGCAAATTTTTCGCACCTACGGCCTAGGGTTTGGCCGCGACAGCCGCCGTGAGCTGCTGCTGGGCCTAGGGACGGGGCTAGCCTGCCTGATGCTGATGTTTGGCCTCTATGGCGGGCTGGGCTGGCTGGACTGGCAGCAGCCATCGGGTCTAGGACATGGGCTGGGACGGATTGCCCTAGAAGGGTTGCTGGTTGCAGCCGGAGTTGCGTTAGCCGAAGAGCTGGTCTTCCGGGGCTGGATCTTGGACGAGCTGGAGCGGGATTATCGCCCTCCAGTTGCGCTTTGGATCAGCAGCCTCTGCTTTGCTGTCCTGCATTTCATCAAGCCACTGCCGGAAGTAATTCGCACGCTGCCGCAGTTTCCCGGACTGCTGCTGCTGGGGCTGATTTTGGTCTGGATGAAGCGCTCGACGCAAAGCCAGCGCCGCAGTTCAGATAGCCTGATTACCCGGCCTGGACGCTTGGCGCTGCCGATTGGCCTACATGCAGGACTAATCTGGGGTTATTATCTCGTGGATGTAGGACAGTTGGCCGAGCTGAACCAGGCTGCGCCGGAATGGCTAACTGGGATTGACGGCAATCCGCTGGCGGGTGTGATCGGGCTGCTCTGTCTGGGCGGGCTAGCTTTCTATTGGCGGCGGCAGGCAATCCAGGTTTAGCGCCAGCGATCAGCCCTGCGTCAGCGATCAGTCCTGCAATAGTGATATCTTACTCACAGATACTCACAAGCTATCTTCTGAGCCGCAGTCGCCGCAATCCAACCTATGGCAAACCGAATTGACTCCTACTCTTTGCCGCCCGCGCTGCGTCGGGTTGTCACCGCATTCCGGTTTGGCGGCTGGCTGAGCTTCTGGATTCAGATTGTGCTGGCGGTGGTGTCAGCGATTGTGCTGCTGTTTGCCGCAGGCAGCTTTGGTGCATCCTCAACTGTTCCGGTGCAGACCATTCCGGGTGTGCCGCAGGCTCAAGTGCCCTCTGGCAGCTTCAATCCCGGCACGGGGGCAGGACTTTTTTTGGCGGTACTGGGTCTGCTGGTGCTGTTTGTGGGCGCTTACTGGGCCTATCGCTACACGCGGATTGCTCGCAAGCTCAGAAATGCTGCGGATCGGCCTAAGCGCGGGGACGTGCTGCGGATTCTCTATATCGGCTTGGGAATTAATCTGGTCGGAATGCTGCTGACGATTTTGGGCGCACAGGCCATCGTCGGATCTCTGGTGGCCAAGTCGTTTGCTCAGGGCGTGGGCATCTTCAGCGGCAACTTCCAGCGGTTCATCAATCCGCTCGATATTTTTGTGGTGCAGGCTAACACCAACACCATTATGGCTCACTTCATTGGCCTGGTCTCGACGCTGGGGATTCTGCGGACGGCTGATCGCCAATAGTTGCCAGCAGCTCTCGCTCTTTATGAGCCGCCATGCTGCCGGATATATTCATAGGTGGCGATGGCGGCTGCGGTCTGCACGTTCAGCGATTCGACAAGGCCAAACTGCGGGATGGTCACGGACTGGTCGGCCAGAGCTAAAATACAGTCCGGAATGCCAGTCAGCTCTTGCCCCAGCAGCAGCACAGAGCGTAGCGGAAAGGCAAATTGAGTCAGGGGCAGCGCCTTGGTGTTGGCATCGAGAGTATTAGCATCCAGAGCAATGATTTGGTAGCCCGCCTGCTGCTGTTGTGCCAGCCAAGCCGGGAGCATCTCCAGCGCACAGCTCTGCATCGGCTGCCAGAGATGCGTTGAGGCGGCTGGATTCCTAAACGGATGGCTGGCTGCTATCGTCAAATCGCCAAGCAGCAGCGACTCTAAGCGAAAGGCTTCTGCGGTGCGGCAGAGGCTGCCCAGGTTGGCCGGATTTTGCACCAGCACTGCGCAGATGATCAGCGAGTGACGCGGCAGGTGAGGATACTGGTCGCGGCTAATACTGCGCGAAACGGGCTGGCGCGCTGCTATCTGGATCTCTTCATGGATCTCTTCATGGATCTTTTCATGGATCTTTTCATGGATCTCTTTGGGATTAAGCATCGGAGTTACAACCTGTGCTGGCGTTGCGCCAGACTGAACCTGTCATCTGCGGGATCTGTCATCTGTTGACAGTCTGCGCTACCGTGATGGTTTACCGCCTGTCGTTCAGTTTGTCACTATTTTGAGTCGCTTCACCAAACCTCTAGCTGGATTCGATGCTGGCCCGCTCTATGCCATCTTGGCCTACGGAACCTGGGGGCTGCTGCCCATCTACTGGAAGTTCTTTAGCCAGGTGCAGCCTGTTGAGGTGCTGAGCCACCGGATTCTCTGGTCGGCGCTGTTTTTATGTAGCCTGCTCTGGCTGCAAGGACGGCAAGCCGAGTTTCGCGCAGTTTGGCAGCCCCAAAAGCTGCGGGCGCTGCTGCTGACGGCGCTGCTGCTGGCGTTCAACTGGGGGCTATATATTTACGGCGTGAATACCGATCGGGTGATTGAAACGAGCCTTGGCTATTTTATTAATCCGCTGGTCAGCGTTTTGCTGGGTCTGCTGTTTCTCAAAGAGCAGCTGAATCGCAGTCAGCAGATGGCGGTAGCGCTGGCGGCGGTCGGGGTCGGCTATTTTATCTGGCAGTTTGGGGCTGTGCCCTGGATTGCGCTAGCGCTGGCTGTTTCGTTCGCCTTCTATGGCCTGCTGCGAAAAGTGACTCAGGTCGCCCCCATGGCCGGACTGGCTGTTGAAACACTGCTGATCACGCCGCTGTCTATTGCGATTCTGGCCTACGGATCGAGTACAGGGACAGGCCACTGGAGCCAGAGCTGGCGGCTGAATCTGCTGTTTATCGGCTGCGGCGTGATTACCTCAATGCCGCTGCTCTGGTTTAATAACGCGGCCAAACGGCTGAAGCTGGCGACACTGGGCTTCTTTCAATATATGGCTCCGAGCATTCAGCTGGGGCTGGGGGTGTTTCTCTACCGCGAGCCGTTCACCCAGACGCATCTGATCACCTTTGCCTGCATCTGGGCGGCCTTGGTGCTCTATACGGCGGCCTCTTTGCGGCAGCAGCAGCTAGCCAGCAGCTAGCCGCTCAGGAAATTAGCTTCCAGCCAAATCTGCTAAAACTGTTCGTTCGGTGTACATAAGTTTTGGGCAGTTTTGTTTATGATTGGGAGACTCTCTGAGATCTGCGCGCTATGCTGCTCGAATCGAGTCTTTCTGCCCAATCTGCCCAATCGACGGCTGCTCCTGCCATTGACTACAGCCGCCGCACGATTCGCCCCATTGGGGTCTATGCTCTGCAAGGGCTGGCTTCTGACGGCAAGCGGCTACTGGCGCTCGACTGGGTGCGTGGCTATCTAGTGCAGGTCAGCCAGACCGACGATACGAGCATTTTAAACAGCTATCAGGTCGAAGCCTTTCAAGATGCGTCGGGGCTGTCGATCTGGGAGGATCAGATCTGGTTTGCCAGAGGCAATGCGGTGTTTTACTGCGGCGCTGACTTTCAGCCTCAGCACTTTGTTGAGCTGCCCTATCCGGTCGATGGAGTTGCTGTCTGGCAATCTGCCGTCTACATCAGCTCGCAAAAGCTGGGCTATATCGCCGTCTTTGATCGCAAAACGGCGCGTCAAATCACCCGCTTTCCGAAGCCGGGAGTCGGGATCGAGCGCCTCAGCGTCCGCGATGAAGAACTCTGGGTCTGCGATGACGTGGAGCGCTCCGTCTACTGCATGGATCGCGGCACAGGCGAAGTGCGGTTTAGCGTTTTGACCCCCTACGACTGCCCCTCCGGACTAGCCTTTCACCCAGATCCCAACGGCGGCGCCGATCTGCTCTATGTCGCCTATGCGATTGAGGAATACTACATCCGCGACAACCCCAACGACCTCGAAAACCAGCGAGAGCTGACCCTGCGCGACCGCACCTTTATCCATCCGCTGCATGTCAAATACGACGCGGCTCAAGGCTACGCGCTCTCCAATGGCTACCTGATCGAGATGTCCTATGTTGAAGAGCTGTCGCAGCTCGATGCCATATCGCTGACGAATCTGGAATGGCGGATTGCCCTGCCTGCGAGTACCGATCGGCAGCGGGTGCTGCAAGTTGAGCCAGTGGGTCTGCCGTTTACAGAAGAAGAGCAGGGCGGGCAGCGCGTGGCGGTGTTTCGATTCGATCAGCTCGCTGCCGGAGAAGGGCGGATTTTTGGTTGGAAAGCGCTGATGGAGGTGCGCGGCATTAAATACCAGCTCACGCCGCGAGATGTCGAACAGCTGCCGCCGCTCTCGCTAGAGCTAAGCCAAAAGTATCTGGTGGATGACGACGATTTGGCGATGGACTCCGGTACGATTCGGGCTGCCGCCCGTACCGCCATCGGCACTGAGACCAACCTGCTGCGGAAAATGCTGCGGATTCGCAACTATGTTTACGACCGGCTCTCCTACAGCATCAAGCCGCATATTGACACGCCGGACGTGGCCTTGGAGCGAGGCACTGGCTCCTGCGGCGAATATGTGGGTGTGCTGCTGGCGCTGGCGCGGCTCAACGGCATTGCCTGCCGCACCGTCGGTCGCTATAAATGCCCTCCCGATCCTGATCAGCGCGGCGTGCCTCTACAGCCCGACTTCAACCATGTCTGGATTGAGTTTTATGTGCCGGGGCGCGGCTGGCTGCCGATGGAGTCGAACGTGGACGATGTGACTGAGGGCGGCCCCTACCCAACCCGCTTTTTTATGGGGCTGCCTTGGTTCCATGCAGAGATCGCCAAAGGCATTTCGTTTGAGAAGATTGCGGCGGCTGACATTCCCGAAGATACCTCGATTGGCGATCTCTCCATTAACCATATTCGCTTCACGATTTTACAGGAGCTGCCGCCGCCGTAACTCGCCGGGGCACCGCTATGAGGCTGCCTCTTCGGCCTCGACTTCTGTCTCAGACTGCGAGAGCGACTGGAGATCGGCGCTCAGCTGCTCCAGCACGGCTGCATCCGGTACAGTACTCCCCACAACCTTTTGGAATGCCTGACGATGTTGCGACTGCGTGAAGTAGTCTGGGTCTATAGAGAGCGCAATGGCGGCATAGCGCTCCACACACTGACTCTCCAGCCAATCCGGGTCAGAGGAGAGCAGCTCCACAACTGGCTCGCTGAAGGTCGAGATGGTTTTGCCGTCCTCGCCTAAAAAGCAGCCCGATCGAGAAATGGCCTTGAGAATATCCTGAACTCTGCCCTTGGCAAGCTGCAGGCGCTCTGCAAGAGTATCTTTAATCTGTTTAAAGTTAGCAGGCTGATAGGACTCCTCCCCAAACAGCTTGATCAGCGCCTGGATGACTGCCATTCGATGATCCGGATGGGGCGGGAGCGAGCGCTTCACCAGCAGAGCTTTGAGCTGGTCTGTGATCAGGCTGTCGTCAAGCTGAGCCGCTGGACGATCCGGAACTGGAGAAGTCGAAACAGGCGGTTCTGAGCGTTTGACGAGCCTAAGGATTGGCGTGGCGGCAGCGGTTAATGCGGAGGATTGCTCAGGCTGGGGACTCTGCGCCTGTGGGGCAGCTAGAGCCTCCCTCAACGCCGGGATGAGATCATCTTTAGTCACAGCTCTGATGCCCCAGAGGCTCGTCCATTCTGTAGCCTGAGGTTTCTCGATATCCAGAATTACCAGCAGCGCTCTTAATTTGGGAATGCCCAGCAGCTCAGCATGATCTGAGTATTTGGCCAAATAGTTTGTGTTCTGGCCAGCGCTGGTTTTGCATTCAATCCAGACGGGCTGCCCTTCGACTAAAAACAAGAAATCTAGCTCGTAGCGATCCTGGTTGGCAAATCTCACCTGGGCATTCATCAGGCATTTATAGGCCAGCCCTTGAGCATTCAAAAAATCGGCCACCTTGCGATATACAAAGCGTTCAAACCATTTACCCATGAAGAAAGCCGTGAGGTCATCGCGCCGATGCAGCGCTGCCTGAATCGACTTGCTGGTTCGGTCATATCGGTAAAAAGAGAGCAGCGAAGCGTCGTGCAGGCGGCTGCAAAACTGCGTGCAGTTCTTGATATCGTTCTGGCTATACTGAGCGCGGTCGGCCAGACTAAACACAAAGCGCGTTCCTTTAGCCGCATTGAACTTAATCTGCTTGTTGAGCGCAGCCAAACTGCTGTAGTGATTGCCCAGCTCCAGCGCAAATCGATTAAACAGCGCGTCAATCTGCGGATCGGGCTGATGGTAGCTCTCTACCCTGACGCTGTGGGCAGCCAGCCAGTTGATCGCCTCCTCCACGTTCTCCAAGCCCGGATCGGCTGCGGTTAGTTTGGGAGAGACTCCGGCGAGTGATGCTGGAGGGGTTGCTGGAGGCAGCGAGCTGGGCTTAGAGGGCAGGCCGATCTGCTTTGGAGTTGCGGCGGCCAAACTGACCGTCAGCTGATCGAGGCGCTGTTTGAGGGCTGCTATTTCGGCCTGGATATCGGCTTGGCGCTCAGTGGACGGCATCGATGCGCGCAGCTGATTAAACTCCTTCCGCAGTCCCCCTACTTCTCCCTGAAGCTGTTTTTGAACCTGCTTCTGATCTTGCTTCACCTGCAAAATGCTGTCTTGCGTAGCCTGCATAGTCTGGTGCAGCCGCTCCAGCGTCTCGAAAATTTCTGGATCTATTTTTGCATCTGGCGCTGTACGAGTCCGCGTCTGGAGCAACCCGTCAATTTCTTGGCGAACCTGTTGAAACCGCTGTTTGATCTGCTTATGGCGCTGATTGAACAGCAGCATTGCGCCTAGAGTTCCGGCTCCGCCACCCATCAAAGCTGCTAGCACGACAGTCATTCCAGTTGCAGACATCGCGATATCCTCCAGCAATTGTGTTGTATGGATCTATTTCGATCGATCTGTCTTGATCTATATCAACAAGCTAAGAACTTATGCAGTCACAGGCTGTGTGCCGAGTCACACTGGCATTTGGGGCTATACAGACAATTTTTGATCACTGAGTTTGGCAGGGCAGAACTGGACTGCGGCAGTCTCGCACCTGGGGTTGAGCAAGATAGAATTAAAGAAATGTAACGAACTCTCAGCAAAACTACAAATGGATGGCAAGCGGGTCGTCGTTGTTGGCGCGGGAATTGGTGGCTTGACGGCAGCAGCTCTACTGGCGCAGCGCGGCTATGCGGTGCAGGTTTTTGAGCAGGCGCTAGTGCCGGGAGGCTGCGCTTCTACGTTTAAGCGGCGCGGCTTCACGTTTGATGTCGGCGCAACGCAGGTAGCGGGTCTAGAACCGGGCGGTATTCACCATCGCGTTTTTGCTGAACTGGGAGTTGCCCTGCCTGCGGCGACCGCCTGCGATCCCGCCTGCGCCGTATTTTTGCCCGGTGAACGCCAGCCCATCAACGTCTGGCGCGACCCGGAGCGCTGGCAGGCTGAACGACAGCGGCAGTTTCCGGGCAGCGAGCCGTTCTGGCAGCTCTTGGGCAGCTTGTTTCGATATAGCTGGGCGTTCCAGTCGCGCGATCCGGTGTTGCCGCCGCGCAGCGTCTGGGATTGCTGGCGCTTGGCGCAGGCGCTGCGGCCTGATACGCTGCTGACACTGCCGCATACCTTCACAACCGTGGGTCAGATGCTGCGAGCTTATGGACTCAACGACCGACGGCTGAAGACGTTTCTTGACATGCAGCTGAAGCTGTACTCGCAGGTTGGGGCAGATCAAACGGCGTTGCTCTATGCAGCTACAGCGCTCAATGTCTCGCAACAGCCGCAGGGGTTGTCGCATTTGCAGGGCAGTATGCAGGCGTTGAGTGATGCGCTGGTGCAGGCGCTAGCGCAGCAGGGCGGCAAGCTGCATCTGCGGCATACGGTCAAGCAAATCAAGCCGGAGCCAGCTAGTGCGTCTACTCGTGCGACTACCAGTGCGGCTACCAGTGCAGCCGTCGAAATCTGCAATCAGAAAACGGGCAAAACCTGGACTGAACCGGCTGATCATATAGTCGCAAACGTCACGGTGCAAAACTTGGTGCAGCTTTTGGGCAGCGCAGCACCTGCGGGCTATCGGCAGCGCGTCGAGCGGCTCCCAGCAGGGTCAGGTGCATTTGTCATCTATCTGGGCGTTGAGCAAGCTGCTATTCCGGCTGACTGCCCGCCCCATCTTCAGTTTCTCTATGACTACGACGAGCCAATTGCCGAGAACAACTCGCTGTTTGTCTCGGTGAGTCAGCCGGGGGATGGTCGCGCTCCGGCAGGCTGTGCCACAATTGTGGCTTCTTCGTTTACCAATCCAGATATCTGGTGGAACACCACAGAGTATGCGGCATTAAAGCAGCAGTATACGGATCAGGCAATCGCTCGACTCTCCGGCTATTTCGATCTAGACCCGCAGCATATTATCCATATCGAAGCCGCTACGCCTCGCAGCTTTGCGCGGTATACGGCTCGCGATCACGGCATTGTGGGCGGCATTGGCCAGCGAGTTCCCACCTTTGGCCCATTTGGCTTTGCGACTCGGACTCCAATCCGCAATCTCTGGCTAGTCGGCGACTCAACCCACCCCGGCGAGGGCACGGCAGGGGTGAGCTATGCGGCTTTGACCGCCGTGCAGCAGATTGAGCAGACGGCAACGCCATTCTATTGATCATCTCATCCGTCATCTTAAAGTTGGGCAGCTCAATCAATCATCTACTAATCTATATTTATCAATCTATATATCTACTTATCTATCCACAGTGAGCTACTCAGTTCTATATTCCGCCGTGGTGGTTATCAGGTGAGAATATCGTCATCCGGGTTGACTAAGCGCAGTAGCTTTTGCTTGATTTGCGCGTCGAATACTTCCCATTTCATCCGCGTGTAGTCAGAAGCTTCGTTGAAGCCTGATAGAAAGCCCATCGGGATTTCAAAGCCGCCCGCCATTGAGCGCCCGCCGCCAAAGAATCGCCCTTGAGCGTCTTGGCCAAACGCCTCTTTGATAAATTCATCTGGGTCGAGCGTGATTTTTGAGGTTCGCAGCGAGCCAATCACCACTTCGAGATCGTCGTCTTCGTCATGCACAATGCCGTAGACCACCGCTGTATGCACGTTCTCCTCAGTCACCAAAAAGTCAGCCGCCTGCGGAATCGCGTCTCGGTCGTCGTAGCGCAGGTAGCCAACTCCAGCGATCGAAAAGTTGTTTTGCAGCATCCGATTCCGCAGCGAGCGCTCAATCACATCCATGACTCGCTTCGAGCGCGAGGCTTGCAGCACCGAGTTGAGCAGCTGCGTGTCGTAAAAGCGGCTGAGGTAAGCTGCCGCCAAAAAGTCTTCTTCCTGCGCCTGCATCAGCCGATTCGTGTCTGAGCGCAGCCCGTGCATCAGGGCAGTAGCGCATTTGACATGCTCGCTGTTGTTGGTATCGAACTTGATCAGCCCCGACTGGAGATACTGGGTCAAAATCGTGGCGGTGGCGCGCACCTGTGGCCGCAGGTCAATAAATTCAGCGTTCAGTTCGCCCTGCGCCGTATGGTGATCAATCACCACCACCAGCGGAATTCTGGCCTGCTGCGTAATGCTCTGAAACTGGGTAGTCGTGCCTTGATTATCGACATACACACAGCCCTGATAGACCGAAAAATCCTTCTCGCGCAGCACCTGCGGCGACCAGCGCTGAGCGGGCAAGTTGGTCAGCCGCACCAGCGCAATGTTTTCCTGGTGGCTGAGTGCGCCTGCATAGACGATATCGCAGCGAATGTCGTACTGCTGGGCAATTAGCTTGTAGGCCCAGGCGCAGGAGAGCGCGTCTGGATCTGGAAAATCTTGCAGCGCCACCAGCTGCCGTTCACCCCGATGTTGTTCCAGCACCCGACGGAATTCGCTCGCCTTCTGCTCTGTGGTGCTGCGCGCCTGCGGGGTCATCCAGCCTTGGCTGGTGGGCGCGGCCTGTTCTGGGCCTGAACGCTGCTCACCCGACTGATTGGCAGGCTGATTGGCGGACTGATTCGCGGGCTGATTCGCGGGCTGATTCGCAGACTGATTCGCAGACTGGCTAGGCTGGGCTTTCGACTTAGGCGTAGCGTTCTTGGGCGTAGCAACAGACTCAATCATGAGGGCAATAGATTTAGGGGATTGCGGAGCATCAAGGAACACCTCTTGATCTTGGCAAAAAAAGCAGCCGTTGTCTCAGATAGCTCAAGATCTACCTCTTCTGAGGGAGCCTGAACGCGATTGCAGCCGCAGTGGAGGCAATGTTCAGCCGCCAATCACATATTTTTTCCACTCCTGATGGGCACCGCTCTTAATGTACTTAGTCACCTCAAAATACAGACCGCTGTGGGGCTGATGAGGCACCTGTCGCAGTGGCATATTGGCCTCTTTAGGCGTGCGGTTGCCCTTTTTGACGTTGCAGCGGACGCAGGCGGCGACGATATTTTCCCAGGAATCGTCGCCGCCTCGCGAGCGCGGCACAACATGATCGAGCGTCAGGCCGTCGCTGATGCAGCCGCAATACTGGCAGGAATGGCTGTCGCGGTGCATTAGATTGCGGCGGGTGAGCGGAATTTCTTTGTAGGGCACCCGGACGTAGTGGCGCAGCCGGATTACGGTAGGCAGGGGTGTATCGGCGTAGATCTGGCGACCGTTATGCTCGATCTGCTCGGCTTTCCCTTTGATTAATAAGACAACAGCACGTCTCCAGCTAGTAATGTTTAGCGGCTCGTAGGAAGCGTTCAAAACCAGAACCTTGCCCATGGATGCGTGCGGGTGCAATTTTACCCGATATTAACATTATTAAACTTGATGGACAACCAGTTGCGGAGGCTGGGTGGTGATCTGCTATATTAAGTGAGCCTTAATGGAGAGGTGGCTGAGTGGTCGAAAGCGGCAGATTGCTAATCTGTTGTACGGTTTAGGTCGTACCGAGGGTTCGAATCCCTCCCTCTCCGTTCTATTCACGGCAAGAAGTTCACAGCAAAAAAGGGATCTGCCAAAAGCAGATCCCTTTTTGAATTGTCTAGCGTTCGCGCTAGGGCGCTAGGGCGTTGCCGCGCAGCAGACTGCCGATTGTCTTGGCGGTGATTTTCATCTGTACCAGCGGGTTGGCAGGCACGACGGTTTTGTAGAGGTAGCTGTCAAAGGTCAGCTTCTGCACGTCGATATCGGCGCACATTTCCACAAAGGCTTCGCGGGTGGCATCTGAGCGGTAGAAGACGCGCTGCAAAATATCCAGCACTTTGTAGGTGATGCCGTAGGCTTTATCCCAGCGCTTTAGGTAAACCTTCAGGTCGGCCTCGGTCGGGATGCTCGCGCCCCGGTTGGAGAACTCCACAATTGTCTCGGCGCACATCCGGCCTGACTTGGCCGCGAAGTAAATGCCCTCGCCCGAAGACTTGGTGACATAGCCTGCCGCATCGCCAACGAGCGCCACGCGACCTACCACCCGACGCGGACGCGGATGCTCTGGAATGGGGTGCGCTTCGACTTTAATAATCTGCCCGCCTTCCAGCTTTTTAGCGGCGCGCAGCCGGATGCCTGCCTGCAAGTCTTTGATTTTGGACTTGTTGACTTTCATCGTGCCTGTGCCGACTGCCACATGGTCGTACTTGGGGAAAACCCAGGCGTAGAAGTCGGGCGAAACGTCGTCGCCGACATACATTTCGGCCAGCTCTTCGTAGTAGGCCATTTTGTCTTCGGGGAGGCGAATCCGCTCTTGGAAGGCAATGGCGTAGTTGTAGTCGCCCGCATCAATGGCTTTGGCCACCCGCGAGTTGGCTCCATCTGCGCCGATCACCAAGTCCACCTGGAGCGTTTTGGCTACGCCTTCTAAGCTGCCGTCGGAGTGATCAGCATAGTGCAGCGTATAGGCACCGCTGCCGCTGGGAATCTCCAGCGTATGCACTGTGCCGTTGATCAGCTTGGCTCCTAGCTTGGCAGCGCGGTCACGCAAAAATCCGTCTAGGACTTCGCGGCGGCACATGCCAATATACTCGTCGTCTTTTAGCGTCCGCCCAATGTTGACCTCGATATTGGAGGGCGAGATCATTTTCATCTTGCGAACCCGCCGATCGATGATTTCGGGCGGCAGTTCAAACTCGGCCACCATGCAGAGCGGGATTGCTCCACCGCAGGGCTTGGCGTTGTCTAACTTGCGCTCAATCAGATAGGTTTCAATTCCAGCTTTCGCTAAGGTTTCGGCAGCCGAGGAGCCTGCCGGACCCGATCCTACAACAGCAACCCGCAGTGTCAAAGGTTTTCTCCTAAAATCGATCTCTTAAGGCTACGAAAGGCATCGTATCACGCCAGTTCAGGCTCCTCGGCCAAAACTGGGCGGAATACCGCGAATTGAAACAGACCGTAATATTTTTTGCAATATTTTGAGATGTTTGCTGGGGCAAAATTACGCTGGCTTAATAGCTGAGCGCTTTAGCCCAGCGACAGATATTTGGTCGCCACGCTCATCCATTTGCCGGTCATTGGCTCTGGCTGGAGGGCGCTCCATTCGTGAGCGCTCACCACGCCGCGCAGATGCAGGGTTTGAATCATGCGGGTTACGCCTTGGCGCGAGCTGACCACGATCAGCCGCACGGGTTCGCGGATGGGTGCAGCGTCGTAATTTAGCGGCGCATCGGGCGGCAGTTCTGCAAAGTCGTCAGATCGGAAATCTTGAGCCATAATCTGTAAACAAATCAGTGTACAGATCTCATCTTACATGATGTGCACAAATATGTTTCTATTTACGGCTTGATCTTCCTCTGACAGGATCAGGGGCATGGGAAAAGCTGGTAAAGCGCTCAGGCGGGTCTTAGAGCAGTATGGAATTAGTCAGAACAAACTAGCTGTCATGCTTGGCGTTCAGCGATATGTGGTCTATCGATGGTTTCATGAGCAGGTTGACCCCAGCGCAGAAGCGGTCGCTGAGATCACGCAGGCTCTCAATCAGCTCAACCCCGAAGCCGCAGCAGCCTTCGTTCAGCAATATCTAGGCGAGTTGGTCAATCCACCGCCCGACTTGCAGGATTAACCAACCCACCGCTCACCCTCACTCCCCTGCCTGCGCCCGCTCTAGCCAGTGCCGAGGGACCAGCGTATTAGGGTGTGAATCGCCCAAAACTCGCTCGCAAATCGCTAACGACTGTTGCAATAGCGGTATGGCAGCCTCGAAGTTGCCACGCTCTACATAAAATGCACCCAGATTGTTGAGGCTTGAGGCCGTGTCAGGATGCTCTGCTCCAAGCTGGCTGCGAGTGATGTTGAGCGCATCGAGATAGAGCAGTTCTGCCTCAGAGTAGCGCCCTTGTGAATCGTACAAATTAGCCAGATTGTTGAGGCTTTGTGCCGTGTCGGGATGCTCTGCACCGAGCTGGCTGCGTCTGATGTTGAGCGCATCGAGATAGAGCGGTTCTGCCTCACCATAGCGCCCTTGTGACTTGTACAACAGAGCCAGATTGTTGAGGCTTGTGGCCGTGGAGGGATGCTCTGCCCCAAGCTGGCTGCGTCTGATGTTGAGCGCATCGAGAAAGAGCGGTTCTGCCTCACCATAGCGCCCTTGAAAATGGTACAACGCTGCCAGGTTGTTGAGGCTTGAGGCCGTGTCGGGATGCTCTGCCCCAAGCTGGCGGCGGTTGATGTTGAGCGCATCGAGAAAGAGCGGTTCTGCCTCAGAGTAGCGCCCTTGAGAATCGTACAACATTGCCAGATTGTTGAGGCTTAGAGCAGTGGAGGGATGCTCTGCCCCAAGCTGGCGGCGTTTGATGTTGAGCGCATCGAGAAAGAGCGGTTCTGCCTCAGAGTAGCGCCCTTGAGCACGATACAACTTTGCCAGATTGTTGAGGCTTGTGGCCGTGGTGGGATGCTCTGCCCCAAGCTGGCTGCGTCTGATCTCCAAGGCTTGCAGATAGAGCGGTTCTGCTTCACTGTAGCGCCCTTGGGCAGCATAAAGATTTGCCAAGCGACCCAGACTGGTAGCGATTTCTGGCGTGTTGCTAAACTTCAGTTGGTTGAGCAATCCTTCAAATTGCATCGTCAGGTCGTGCAGCGATTGCTCGGCTCCCACGTCAGCCAGAGCCTCCAGAGCTGGCAGAATATAGGTTTGCAGACGCTCCAAGTCACTAGCGCCAGCAGCTTGGGCGGCTCGTTCTCGTTGCAACAGCTCGTAGACGCGGCGTTTGGCATCCTCCAGATTGGCGACAAATCCCTCGGTCGATTCTCCAGAGCGCGTGATAGCCAGCGAGGCATCAGCAGGCAACGCAATCGGCTCAATCAACTGCAAGCGCTGACTAAACCAGCTATTTAGATCAGGCATCGCATGGATCGCCGTTTGCAGAAAATTGGGAGTCATCCACCAAATTTGCAGCTTGCCCGCTGCCACAAACCGTTCGCGGTTGAAGTTGAACAACCGCAGTGCATCCGGTAGCGGCACCTGCGACCCAAAAGCCGAAGCAAACCCCACCACCGACACCACCGGAGATTGGCTCTGCTCCAAGGCTTCCAGCAAAAAGCGCACCACGGTTTCAGGCGGCTGGGCACGGGGCAGGCTGATTTCCTCCAGCGAGATCTGCTGAGCTTGCAGCGCTTGCTTAACCTGCTGCATCACCTGCTGGCGGGCAAACTCAGAGCTATATTCCACCCGCAGCAAGCCCCCAGTCTGCCGCAGTCCCCAGCGCGTCAGCCGTTGAGCCAGGTCGTCTATAGTCCCCATTGCGGGCGAAGCAGGAACGGGTCTAGGTTCTGGGAAGTTAGCTTTTGGGGATATATTGCGTGCCACCACGAACTCCTGCTTCGCCTTCCTGGGGTTCCAGTCGCTTTTGCCCTACCAGCAAATCCACCACCAGCGGATGCAGCCCAAACCAGCGACTGCCGTTCACAAATTCCTGTACCGCCCTGGAATTGAGCAAAGAGTACATGACCGGATCAGTCATCTGCGCTTCAGCGTCGCCGTTATAAATCCGCGACAGCAGATCGGCCTTTTGGCTATAGGTAATTGCTTCTTTATCATACGGGCTTTGTCCGAGTCGGCGCTGATAGTCACTGCGAAGGTTCGTCACTGAGTCATTCATATCTGCTGCATTAATTTGGCTTGCCCCACGCCCCAAGGCATTGTCTGCTGCATAGTTCACCAGCGCAAACAGATCTCGCAGGTTACCGCCCGATGCCACAATGGCCTGAAGCCGGACTGAAGCTGACTCAAACAGACGCAAATCCATCCGCGATTTCAAAACATCGTCCACCGCCAAACAACCCTTTGAGTTGAGCTGATGATCCGCCCTGTAAACCGGCGTATCTGGAATCACAAAGCTACAGTCTTGGGCAAAGGGCAACCGAGAAGCCGCCGCCGAATAGTACAGTCCGATTGGCAAATTGAAAATCAGATGCGTTCGCAGCGCTTGAAAAATGTTCGCATAGGTGACAAACAGCTCCGTAATCCGTTCATCCGGAATCCCTGCCCGATCAAAATCCTCGCCAATAAATAGCCATTGCTTTCCCGTAGCTTTCAGCAGTAGCCCGTTGCAATCATCTAGCAGCCGATTGGCAATCTCCAGCAGCGAACTCAGCCGAGTCAACCGATATTCCACCACCTCGGTTTTGCGCGTCGAAGCAAACTTGATGTCGCCCTTGAGGTTGGCAAACAACCCCAACACCTGGTTCCACAGGGAATTTTCCTTCACCCCTGCCCCAGCTTCCACCGTCAAATTTGCCAACTGCGACTGCTCACGGATCTCCTTTTCGGTGGCAAACCAGTCCCAAATTTCCCGCAGGCGCTGATCTGAGGGAGGCTGTCCGGCTCCATCCTCGTCAATCGGTTTAGCCGTCTGTTCTGCGACCTGCACCATCATCAGCAAGACAATATCCAACGGGCGAAAGCTCCCCGGATCGAGATCCGACAATGCCTCAATCCGAATCGCCACAAACTGATGCTTCACCTGCTGAATCAAGCGCGAGAGTTCGGTTGACTTGCCCACGCCGCGATGTCCCATCACGCAAGCCTTAAACGGAATGCCATCGTTAGCCGCGCGATCGAGCCGCCGCTGGATGCGTTCCATCTTGTCGCCCCCGCGCACCTTATTAATCTCCTCGCTGTAAAATGCCTGCAATTCTGCCGGGGTTTGCAGTGGAGCGGGTTGCAAGGTTTTATAGACCACGTCCAACGAGGTCGCTGGTTTGAGTTGAATCGGAGCTTGTCGGCGAGACTGCATAAGCCTCCAGGTTAATCAAACGCAAAAGATCAGCATCCTCTGAACTTATAGCAGAGATTCTAGTGCTGAGCTGCTGTTGCGCCATGAAGACAATCAGCTCAACCCTGAAGCCGCAGCCGCCTTCGTTCAGCAGGATCTGGGCGAGTTGGTCAATCCAGAGCAGTCTGACTCGCAGGATTGATCGGCTGCATTAAGTTCTTTCGGCGAGCTAAATTTCACAACGAGAATCCGGCTATTCATTGCTCAGCTCTTTCAACATTGCCTGCGTCATTGATGAAACAAGCTGCATCCAGCCGCCCGCCTTTCCAGATTGAGATATCGAAGTGAGTCGGCTGCTGAGACGTTTTAGATCACAAGCCAGCTAAAGCGTAATCTCGCCGCGCATCACTCCCACCACCAGCACCAAGCCGCCACAGAGCACAAACACAAGTCCCAGCATAAACAAGGCAAACAACTCGCCACCTGAAAGCGGTCGGTCGGTCGGGTCGAGATAGGCAGCGTCACGCCGAATTTCTGAGACGGGGCGGTTCAGGTCAGTTAAGGGCTGAATCACCGAAAGGCGCGAGTAGCCGATTTTGAGATCGTAGGTCAGCCGACGCTCTGGATTGCTGAGCGTGGCGTAGGCTTCGTTGAGCTGCTGAAACTGGGCGGTGGCGAGCGCGGCGGGCAGTTCAGTTGTATCCGGGTGATAGAGCTTGCTCAAGTCCCGGTAGGCGCGCCGAATCTGCTGCACTGAGGCCGAGGGATGCAGCCTGAGTAAATCGTAGTAGGAGACAGGTCTGGCGGCTTGTCCAGATGCCTGTTTAGATACATCAGACATGACTGATTTTGTCGCTTTTGTCGCTTTTGTCGCTTTCTTTTCGCTAGTTCTGTCAGCGCCGCTTTATAGCATTAGGTGTAGCGTTGGGCATAGCGTTAGGCAAGTTCGTAGCTCATGCGGGTCAGGCGAATTTGCGCCAGGGTGAAGATCACCGGAATCACCCGGCTGTAGTTGGTGGCAATCGCTCGCCAGCCTAAGTCTGCAAAGAAATACGTCCACATGGCGGGGCCAAGCAACGCAAAAACGCTGCGGGCAGCTCCGTATCGAGCAGCAGTCAGCGCCATTGAGCGAGAGGCCGTCTGCATCGCCACCTGACTCTGAATTTGGGCGATGGCTTGAGCGCCAGCTTGAGCAGCCTGAGCAACCTGGTAGGTGGCTGCATGAACCGCATATTGGCGCGCCATAAACCGCAGCACCAGATTTCGCAACACCGAATTTGCGGCAATGGCGCTGCCACTCACCAGCAGCCCTGCCGGAGCCGCCGCTAGATTCTGCGTCAGCTCAGATTCCGAAACCACCTGCTGTAGCTCGCCGTTCAGCGTCGTTTGCTCAGCAGCAGGCATTTGCTTCCAGGCACGGTTTAGCAAAAACAAAAAGATTTCAGCCTCTAAATGCTCGGTCGAAAGGCTGTGCGAATATGAGATCTTCAGGTGACGGCAGACCTGTACCAAAACTTGACGATAGCTGACTTCGCCCGTGCGGCGCTGGAGAACGGTAAAGCCATCTGCCGCCAAAAACTGAAAGCGGCTTTCAATAGCATCAATCCGGGTTTCGCGCTCCTGGCTCTGGATCGCGATTGGTTCGGGCGTACAAACATAGTCAAGCGGGTTAAACTTGCGGCGAAACAAAATCTCGGTCAGAGACTGAAGTTCTTCGTCGGTCGCTAGATCCAATGCTTCTCGTAATTCGTCCACAGCCTCATTCCCTTACTAAACTGCCCGTGAAATATCTTGCGGGTTTTCTCAACCTAGCGCAATTGCTTGCCGCGAGCAGTTAGCATCGCAACCGTTGTCTCATATTCTACTGAATAGCACTCTTGAATAACACTCTTGAATAGCACGCTTGAGCAGACTGTTGAATAGCCCCCAGACCCAGCAGAGGAATTGAGTATGCAAAGCGGTGCAGCAGACGAAACCCAGGCAGATGTAGCGGTCGTCGGAGCAGGGCTGGCTGGCTTAGTCTGTGCCCAACGGCTGCGGCAGGCCGGACTGCGGGTGGTGGTGCTCGAAAAGTCACGCGGGCTAGGCGGCAGGCTGGCAACTCGGCGACTGTCTGGAACCTTGTCTGGAACCTGCGCTGACCACGGCGTGCGCTATCTCGCAGATCAGGGAGCGCTCACCCATCTGCTGATCCAAACGCTGCTCCAGCAATCTCTGCTTCAGCCCTGGCCCACTCGGCTAGAGGTGATTGAGTCGGGCGAGCACTCCAGCCCAAAAGTCGCCTACTATACTGCTCAGAACGGGCTGACTGTCGTGGCCAAATGGCTGGCCGCCAAGCTGGAAATCTGGTCAGGGCAGCGGCTCCAGCGGTTGACCCAGACTGAAGCGGGCTGGCAGCTAGAGCTAGAAGCGCAGTTTGATTCACCAGCCAATTCACCACTGCTGGCTCGGTCAGTCGTGATGGCAATTCCGGCTCCGCAGGCGCTAGCCCTACTCAAACCGCTCTCAGCAGAGCTACCAGATTTAATTCCAGCTATCCGCAGCGCTGAATTCGATCCCTGCCTGACCGTGATTGCTAGCTATCCGGCAGAACCGACTGAGGCGATTCTGCCCTGGCAGGCCGTTCAGTTGATTGATCATCCGGAGCTGAGCTGGATCAGTCTGGAAAGCTCTAAAGGCCGCGATTTGCAAATTCCGGTGCTCGTGGTGCAGAGTACACCCAAGTTTGCAGCGCTGCATTTAGAGGCCGAAGACCTCCAGCCAGTTGGAACCCTGCTGCTGGAGCAGGCTGCTGCAACGTTAGCAGCCAACCTGGAGACTGCTTTAGCACGCGATCGCAGCCAACCTGCCGCGCTGCAAGTTCATCGCTGGCGCTACGGCTTTGTGCGGCAGCCGCTGCTGGAAAGATTTCTGTCTGCCTGCGCTCCTCATCCGCTCGTCTGTAGCGGCGACTGGTGTGGCGGCAGTCAAATCGAGGCGGCACTGGCTTCTGGACTGGCGGCGGCGGCTCAGATAGAGCGGCTGTTGAACCTGAACTCAGCTCAATCTCTAGAGGCTGCTTCTCCTGAAACTGTCTTCTCAGAGCTGATGCAACAACTTGCCCTGTCTTGATAACCGCCTTGATAGCCGTACTGGCCCGCTCAACAGATTCGCTGAACCCGCTGGCTGAACCCTGCGGTGCTCTAGTCAGCCGCCCCCGTGCTGTTATCCTGGGTGTTCTCTTGATCCGTCTCGTCTGAGTCACCCTGAGCGCTGCCGTCACTACCGTATCGTCTTCTGGTGAAGCGTCCGGTGTTGGTGCGCTTCCGAAACTTGCGCGCGTAGGCTAGGTTGCGGAGTGCTTTTTCTTTCTTCTGGTTGCGGCGTTTAGCCATGCTTGACCTCAATAAAGTGAATAAGAGTGAATAAGACAGTTGAGAAAAGATAACTCTAGAAGCTAAACCGGCCTGACAAAGGCTGGTCGCCAAACTTCTGCAAAGCTGCAATTTTAGCATAAAGCCTTAAACCACGGCTTCAGATCAAGGTTCTCGCAAACGCCAAAGCCTCTGAGCGGCTGGAGACTTTGCCCTCTGCATGAGCAAGCTGAATCGCCTCCAAAAGCTGGCCAATCACCGGACTGGCAGGCAGCTTGAGCTGAGTGATCAAATCTCGTCCGCTCAGCAACGCCGTAGGATGGGCAATGGGATCAGCGGGGTCGAGATAGCGGTTGACCAGTGCCCTGATCACGGCTGGTTGGACTGCCGCAGCCAGCCCCGCCACAGCCAGAGCTGGAAAAGCGGCACCTGCCTGTCGGAAGAGACGATACTGCTGAGCGGCACTCAAATCATCTGTGCTCAAATCATCTGCGCTGTTTAACCTAACGCTTGAATCGGCTGCTGGCTCCTGCCTTTGAGGTGAAATCTGGGGCGAAATCTGGGGCGAAATCTGGGGCAACAGCAACACGACCGCCAGCACAGACTGAATCTCAGCACGGCTGTACTTTAAGCGCCAAAGTTCCTGTTCAGCAGTGGCCAGATCAGGGGCTAACAGCGCGGCGAGCTTGGCCAGCTTCAGCCAGCTGCGGCTGCTAGCCTGCGGGCTGCTCTGTGAGCTGCTCTGCGGGCTATCGGGCGCTAAAATCTGCGCCAGGCTTGGGTCAAGCGCCGCCCGATCCAGACGTTCAATCTGCGCGAGCGAGCTGGCCGTGGCGTGGGGCAGCCAGCTAGAGAGCAGGCCATCCTGCCAAGCCATCTGCAAAAACGGCGTGCCGGACGCGCTACTCAGCAGGTAGCCTAGCTCAGACTGGATGCGTTCGGCGGCAATTTCGCTCAGCAAATCAGAGAGCTGCCGAATCTGGCGCTGGGTTTCTGGCTCAATCTCAAATCCCAGCTGAGCCGCCTGTCGATAGGCGCGCAGCAGCCGCAGCGGGTCTTCTTTGAGATTTTCAAACTGCACCGTCCGAATCAGGCGATGCTGGAGATCGGCATAGCCCTGGAGCGGATCAAGCAGCTCCTGACTGTGCGGACTGTAGGCGATGGCGTTGATGGTAAAGTCGCGCCGCCAGAGATCGGCTTCGAGCGAGTCGCCCACCTGTGCAGCGAAGTCTAGCGTGGCTCCCTCAAACACCACCCGCGCAATCTGCCGCTGGGCATCGAGCAGCACATAGCCCGCCTGATAGTGGTTGGCGATGCGTTTGGCGGTCTGGACTGCGCCTTCAGGCAGGACAAAATCGAGGTCGAGATAGGCAGCCTGCCGCCCCAGCAGAGCATCCCGGACGCTGCCGCCCACCAGATAGGCCGCAGGCGGTAGCCATTCTAGGCTGAACGGCCAGCGCTGCGGAGAGAGCGCAGGGGGCAGATGAGAGGCGGGGGGCAGTGAGGCTGACAGCAAGGTGAATTTTGTTTGAGGCGGGTTTAGAACTCAAATTTAACAGGTTGGGGCAGCGAGGCAGCAATGTTTTGTCACGCCTGCCCCGGTTTTAATCAAACTGAGATAGAGTGACAGAAAGCGAAGCAGTCAGCTTCACGGCTCGTTTTCCTGACTGTTGTCTCTTGACTGTTACTGATAGATCGAACCTACGGAGGAATTCACCATGTGTATTTGCGTGAATTGTGACTATGTAGATCGCTGCTTGACCTACCATGCAGTGGAGTACCAGCATCAGCAGCCGCATCTTACCGATGCTCCTAACTTTGAGCCCATCGAACCCGAAATCAACGTCAATATCCGCCAGCAGGACGACGTGATTGAAATGGAGTGGGATGTCGTTGGCTGCCAGAGCTTTGTGCGAGAAACAGGCAAATGGTCGCGGCTGCGTCCCGGCGAGCTGGTTCCCACCTGAGGCCAGATTCAACGCATCTTTGCAACCGCATCGCAATGGCTTTTTGCTTCAATCCCGCCTGTCCCGCGCCCCAAAATCCCGATGCGGCAGTTGACTGTCAGGCTTGCGGCAGCTTATTGACTAAACGGCATTACCGGGCGGTAAGAGTGATCGGTCAGGGCGGCTTTGGCCGGACGCTGCTAGCCATTGACCCACGCCAGCCCCCCGGAGCTTCTGACTATTTTTGCGTGATCAAACAGCTGATCGGCGCGACGCTGGCTGATGAGACACGACCGGAAGCGTTTGAGCAAGAGGCCGAGCTGCTGAGCCGACTGGGAGCGCATCCCCAGATTCCGCAGCTGCTCGATCACTTTGCGGATGAGACAGGACAATATTTGGTACAGCAGTTTGTGGCAGGCCAAAACCTAGAGGAACTGCTGAGTAAAGGCGTTTTTAGCGAAGCGCAGCTGCGTCAGCTCTTGGCCGAGATTTTGCCCGTGTTGCGGTTTGTCCATCAGCAGCAGGTGATCCACCGCGACATCAAGCCTGCCAACATGATCCGGCTGGCTCAGCAAGGCGCTCATCAGTACATGCTGGTCGATTTTGGCGCGGCTAAAGCCTTCCTCGATCCGCTGAAAACGGGCACCAGCATTGGCAGTGCAGGCTATGTTGCGCCAGAGCAGGCGATGGGCAAGGCAACTTTTGCTAGCGACCTCTACAGCCTGGGCGTGACCTGCATTCATTTGCTAACCGGGCTGCACCCATTTGATCTCTACTCGGTGAGCGAGGATCGCTGGGTTTGGCGGCAGTTTCTTACTCAGCCCGTCAGCATGGAGCTGCGGCGAGTGCTGGATAATTTGCTGCAACGGGCAACCAGCCAGCGTTATGGCACGGTCGATCAGGTTTTGCAGGCGCTGAGGCTAGAGGCGGCTCCAGAAATAGCCCCAGAAATAGCCCCAGAAATAGCTCCTGCTCCGATCCCCACTGCCAGACCTGTGGCTCAGCCTGTGCGGTCTGACCGCGAGACTCCAACCTGGCGCTGCCTACATCGGCTGACCGGACATCAGGGAGCCGTTACGGCCATTGCCGTTAGTCCCGATGGCCAGATGATTGCCAGCGGCAGCAGCGACAAGACGATTCGGCTTTGGACTCTAGAAGGCGAGCTATTGCAAGTTTGGTCGGGACGCTCGTTTCGCTTCCCCCAGGGACATACCGACCGGATCAGCGCCCTAGTCTTTAGCCCAAACGGCAAGATTTTGGTGAGCGGCAGCGCCGACGGCAGCATCAAACAGTGGGACTTACGCAACCGCGAGCTGTTCAGCAGCCTGCCGGGACAGGGCTGGGGCATCTCGAAGCTGGCACTCAGTCCCAATGCGCCCGTCTTGGTCAGCGGCAGCGAAGATGGCCTGATTCAAATCTGGGATCTAGAGCAAGAGCGGCTGCGCGCTAACCGGGTGCAGCTCCACCAGCCGATTACCGGACTCGCCTTTAGCCCAACCGGGCAAAGCTTCTGGAGCAGCAGCGGTAAATCAATTTGCCAGTGGAGCCTCAGCCTCAACCAGCTGCTCACCACGCTCAAAGGCCATGCAGAAGGCGTGAGTGCCCTGGCGCTCGACCCGAAAGGCTGTACGCTAATCAGCGCTGGCGAGGATCGGCTGCTGAAGCTGTGGAACTTGGCGACCGGAGAGCAGCAGAAGGTGATTGCAGCTCACCGCGACCGCATTCTGGCTCTGGCAGTCTCCCCCGCCAGCAATCTAATTGCCAGCAGCAGCGAGGATGGCACGGTCAAGCTCTGGGATCTCTGGACGGGTAAGCTTCAGGCTAGTCTGCGCCACGCTTGGGGCGTAAGAGCAATTGGCTTTAGTCCAGATGGCTGGCTGGTGAGCGGCAGCGTAGATGAAACGGTGCGGATCTGGCAGGCTAAGGGGATTTAACAGGCTTTAACTGAAACTCAGCTAAAGCCTAAATTTTCGTAGTACTCAGCTACAGAAAGAGTCCATCGCCTTGCGACTCAGATTATTTTTGATCAATATTGCGGGATCTGCATTACTCCATGCAGTTCATCAATAGCTCTATAGAGTTTGTATCGAAATAAACAAATCAACCGAGAAGCTGCCGTTACCTTGAAGTGAAAGCAGCGCCGATGATTTTAAATCAGTTCTGCCGACAAGAAATCTACATAACCTGCTTTTTGTCCGACTACAAGCAAGATGTAAATAGAACAAGTATGGCAATGCTATTAATCAGGTAGATTAATCAGGTAGATCATTCAGATTAGATTGGTTCAGGTGATGACATGAGTCATCAAGATGGCTGTAGCTTCGTATGTCAGAGGCAATTTAGGCGGAGCCTCATGTCAGTTACAGGGGCTAACTTTGAGCGTTCTTTACTCAGGAGGAATATAAATTTATGGCTGGAATTTGGTCATTCACCGGGCGATACCGCATCTTGCATTTTACCTGGTTTGCGTTTTTTCTGACGTTTGTAGTTTGGTTTAACTTTGCGCCGTTTGCCACCGCCGTCAAGGCCGAGATGGGGCTTTCAGAAGAGCAGATGCGGACGCTCGCGATCTGTAACGTGGCGCTGACAATTCCGGCTCGGATTATTGTCGGCATGGTACTCGATCGCTTTGGCCCCCGCATTACCTATTCAGCACTGCTGGTCTATGCCGCAGTGCCCTGTCTGGCCTTTGCGATGGCGCAGAACTTTACGCAGCTGGTGTACAGCCGCTTGGCGCTGAGCATTGTCGGCTGTGGTTTTGTGATTGGGATTCGGATGGTGGCTGAATGGTTCTCCTCCAAAGAGATTGGTTTAGCAGAGGGGATCTACGGCGGCTGGGGCAACTTTGGCTCAGCGGGTGCGGCCTTTACGCTGCCCACTATTGCGGCGGCGGCGGCTTTCATGGCCGGCGGTCAGGTCAACTGGCGGTTTGCTATTGCCCTAACCGGGATTGTGGCGGCAATTTACGGCGTGATTTACTTCTTCAACGTATCGGATACACCGCCGGGTAAAGTTTATCAGCGTCCGCCGAGCAGTGCAGGGATGGAAGTGACAACTCAGCGCGACTTCTGGCTGATGATGGTGATGAATATTCCTTTGGTGGGCGCTTTGGGCGTGATTGCTTGGCGCTTGAACAAGGTTCAGTTTATTAACAGCAACACTTTTATCATCATCTGCGTGCTGCTAGTTGCGCTCTATCTGTTCCAGGCTTTCAACGCTTACAAAGCTAACAGGCCGCTGATGACGGGCGAGAAGCGCTATCCAGCCAGCGATCGCTATCGATTCTCGCAGGTGGCAAATTTGGAGCTAGCCTATATCGCCTGCTTTGGTTCAGAGCTAGCAGCAGTTTCGATGCTGCCTTCGTTCTTTGAGCGCGGCTATGGTTTGGCGGCGGCGCTGGCTGGAGCGGTTGCGGGCACCTATGCGTTTATGAATATCGTGGCGCGTCCCGGTGGCGGCTTGATTTCTGACAAGATTGGTAGTCGCAAATGGACACTGGTTGTCACCATGTTTGGAACTGGCATTGGCTATCTGATCTTTGCCAGCCTTGGCTCTGGCATTCCGCTGGCGCTGGTCGTTGCAGCCACAATGCTGGCTTCGTTCTTTGTGATGGCCACTGAGGGAGCAACCTATGCAATTGTGCCGCTGATTAAGAGTCGTGTCACCGGACAAATTGCCGGGAACGTCGGCGCTTATGGTAACGTCGGTGCGGTGCTCTATCTGACCATCTATAGCCTGATGCCGCAAGGGGCGGAGAGTGATCGCACCTTCTTCCAAATGCTGGGTATCGTGGCGTTAATTACCGCCTTCATCAACGCCTTCTTCTTGAAGGAGCCAACGGGTACGCATGACGGTGAGCATGTTGAAAGAAATAGATCAGAAATGGTTTCGGCAGCTCCAGAGGAACGCTAATGTTCATAGGCTGAGGGTTCAGCGGCGCTCGCCAATCCAACTTCTAATCGAGAAGCCAGCGGCGCTGAACTCTATTTTTATTTCTCTTTTTATTGCTCACAGCTATTCCCTAGACATCTAAATTTGGACGCTACCCATGTCATCCACTTCCCCAAAGTCAGCTCATTCCGAATTACCGCTCGCTGAATCTACGGCTGAATCTACGGCTGAATCTATAGCCGAGCAGCATCAGCTAACCTACGCTGAGGTGATTTTCTGGGCAGCCGTGATTGGCATTGCAGGCGGGTTGGTCGCCACCGCATACTATTACCTGCTCGAAAATTCGATGCATCTAGTCTGGCATCAGCTGCCGGAACTTCTGCAAGTCCACTGGCCGAGCAAATGGCTCGCGAAAAACTACGTCTGGAGCACGGCGACAGTCGGTGGCCTGCTCGTTGGACTGTCGCTCTACTTCATGGGGCTGCCGGGAGAAGTCGCCCTAGTCGTAGACAAGGTGCATGATCCGGGACGGATTGACATTAAGCAAACGCCAGCCATGATTGTGGCCTCGCTGTTTTCGATTGTCGCAGGCGGCAGCGCTGGCCCGGAAGCGCCTTTGGTGCAGGTGAACGGCAGCCTCGGCGGCTGGATTGGCACTCAGCTGAAGCTGAGCTTGCCGACCGTGCGGATTCTCACCTTTTGCGGCATGAGCGCGGCGCTGGGGGCCTTTTTTGGTGCGCCGCTGGGCGGAGCGCTGTTTGCTTTAGAAATTCCGCATCGGCGTGGCTTAGAATATTACGAGGCAATTATCCCCGCCGTACTCGCTGCCATTCTCAGCTTTACCGTGTTTCGCTTCACTACCGGACTGTCAATTGGCGGCATGTATCACTTTGAGTCGATTCCTCCCATGACGCTGACCAACCTGCTGGAGGGTGCGGTTTTGGGCGCGGTGGGGGCGGCGGTGGCGCTGCTGTTTGTGCTGATCTTCCGCGTCGTGGGGTATCTGAGCGCTCCTCTGCATCACCAGACGATTTTGCTGGCGACCTTGGGCGGGCTGGCGATTGGGCTGATTGCGCTGGTGTTTCCGCAGACGCTGTTTTTTGGCGAGAAAGAGATCGATCAGATCATTGAGCATGGCGCAACCTACGGAATTGCGCTGCTGCTGCTGATTGGCCTTGCCAAAATGCTGGCGATTAGCTGCACGCTGCATTCTGGCTTCCGAGGCGGCTTCATCTTTCCGCTGTTCTACATTGGCGCGGCGGTAGGGCTAGCCATTTCGCTGGGCTTCCCGCAGATTCACCCGACGATTGCGATGGTCTGCCTGATGGCGGCTGTAAATGTGGCAATTACCAAAACGCCCATCAGCACGACCGTCATCCTCAGCGTGATTGCTGACACGTCAATGGTGCCAGTGATTGTGATTGCCAGCTTTACCAGCTTTCTGCTCACCACTCAGGTGTCGCTAATCACCACTCAGCGGTCGCGCAAGGTAACTGCCGGAGAATATCAGCCAAAGCCCAGCACTCAGCCTGCAATCAGCTTCGGCGTGAATCAGGCGTAGGGGCAGCGCGATCTGCATCCTCAGTTAGCATCCCGACCAGCATTATCCCAACCAGCACTCTAGTCAGCCTGCGGATTCTGCCAGATTCTCTCTAGCGTTGCTGCCTGTTCGACAAATTTGATCATCTGCTGACGCGCCTGCCAATCGTAGCGCCAGACGGCCAAGATTAGCCCGGTCGGAAAGCTGAGGTAGATTATCCAAAGCAAGCTAGAAGAGAGCAGACTATCTAGCTCAGGCGTGAGCAGCGCGGTGCGGGGCGCGGACGCAGCAGGTTCGGTCGGCGATGCAGTGGGTTCAACAGTCGCCGCCTGAGCGATGGCCGGAGCTGCGGTCAGTAAAGTCAGCGCCATCAGCCCTGCCGCCAGCCGACCGATGCCAACGCACCGACTGCTAACCATTCCACCCTGACCTACTGCCAAACGACCCGCTGCTTTCATCTCTTTCTATTAGAAGGTAAAAAACTAATCCACAATTTCTGTATCCAAAGTTACTATACCATTCTGAAATTCAAAAATCCCGCTAAACAGTATCAAACACTACGGTTTTTCTCTATCGTGATGGGTGGCAAATATCTATGCAAAGTTTGCAAGGCGGCTCATCGACCGAACTTCTGCCGAATCTGCCCCGCCAGCTGATCGACCTCCGGCAGCCCCAGGCGGCTAGCAATCAGCCCAAAACAGAGCAGTCCGGCTCCACCCGCGATGGCGAGCTGCAATAGCTGCACCAGCATTCCCTCAGTCCCCAGGCCAGCCTCCAGATTCCAGCGCAGTCCCCAGCAAACAATCCCTGCAACCAGGCTAGCCAGCGTAATTTGCGCCAGCGGAATGCCCCACTCGCGCCAGGGTAGACCGTTAATTTTCCTCGCCAGCAGCAGCAGCAGCCAAACCATCGAAATCGCGTTGACCCCCACCGTCGCCATCACCAGACCCGCCGCCCCAAACGACTTGACCAGCAGGAAATCCAGCAGCGCATTCAGGAAAATATTCACCACGCTAATCCGAAACGGCGTATCGCCATCGCCTAGCGCATAGAACACCCGCACCAGCACATCCCGACTCAAATAGAAAAACATCCCCACCGCGTAGGCAATTAGCACCTGCGTCACCACCAGCGAAGCCTGCTGATTGAAGGCATAGCGCTCGTAAACCACCCGCACAATTGGGAAGGCCAGCGCGATAATAATGGCGCTCAGCGGCAGCATTGTCAGCGCGCTCAGCAGTAGCCCCTGCCGGATGCGGCGCTTCAGCTCATCCCAGTCTTGGGGATCAGCCAACCGGGAGAGCATGGGCAGTAAAGGCACCAGAATCAAATTTGAAATTACGCCCAGCGGTGTCTGCACCAGCAGGTTGGCATAGCCCAGCGCCGCCGCTGCCTGCGGAATCGTCGAGGCAAAAAACAGGTCGGTATAGACGTTGATTTGCAGCATCCCCGACGAAAAGGTGGCAGGCCCCATGATCCGAATAATTTCCTTGACCCCTGGCCGCCAAAACTCGAACCGCAGCCGCAGCTTGCCCATGCCGCTCTGCCACTGGGCTGGCAGCTGGATCAGCCACTGCAACAGCGCCCCCGCCAGCGTACTCCAAGCCAGTACCACGCCTCCCAACAGCGCATATTCTGGCGCGGTAATCGTCGAACCGAGCTGTAAGGCCAAAATCCCCAGCCCAATCAGCACTGTGACACTAGAAAACAGCGGGCTCACCGAGGGCAACCAATATTGATCTGCTGCATTGAGCGTGCCGAAGCCAATCCCAATCAGACCAGCTAAAACCGCCATGGGAGCCATGATCCGAAACTGCTGGATGGCAATCAGGCGCGTCTGCTGACCCACTTCAGTCTGGCTGAGTCCGGGGGCGCAGAGGTCAATCAGCGGCGCAGCAAAAATTACCAGCAGCACCGTCACCACGAGCAGCAGCCCCACTACCAGCGTTGTAATAGTTTCAATCAGCGGCGCGGCATCTTCGTCTTTGCGCCGAGACAGGACGCTGACAATGGCGCTGTGGAAGGGGCCGTTGATGCCACCCAGCAGAATCAGCAGGAAGCCCGGAATCACGTAGGCGTAGCTGTAGGCATCTGCCGCCACTCCTACCCCGAAGGCAGCCGCAATCGCCTGCTGGCGCAGCAGCCCCACCAGCTTACTCAGCAGCGTCGCCACCGCCACAATTCCGGCAATCCCGGCAAATGAACGCGCTGGCTTTGGGGGAGATGGGAGCGGATCAGGCAGAGGTTCAGACACAGGCGACTTCCAGAGGATACTTGAGCTTCACTTATTTAAGCGTCAATTGACCGCAATTGCTCAGGCTGGATTTAGCGCTTGCCGTTCATCTGCTGCAACGGCTAGCTTGGGGACGCAGATCACTCCCGGTATCAGCTCATGCGCGCCAAACTCAGTTCCCTTTTGCAGCAATCTTCGCTTTTCTTCCAAGATTTAACTCGGTCTGAGCCAGCTTTGTCCGTCAGCGGCAAATTTGTCAAAGGCATCAATTTCGGCGGTGAGGCGCTGACGATTCAGGGCAATCGCTGGGAATCTGAGCAGAGTGCTTTGCAGGCTGGCCTGATGCTGCCGGCAGCTCAGCAACTGCAAACCAATCTCCTGCCGCAGCCCTACGCCAGCCAGCCAATGCGTCAAATGCTGAATACGCTCGTTTACCGACCCCAAAAGCTGGAGCTGACGCAGATTCTTCCCAACGGCAGCTATCAACTCTACCTCTGGCTGATCGAAAACTATCAGTCAGACTGGCACGCGCTCGAACTGCGGCTCAACGACAGCCCAGTGGCGCAAAATCTGGGCAAGCTGCCGCTAGGACATTGGGCTTGCTACGGCGGCTATGCCGTCACTTTATCGGACGGGCAGCTGCGCCTCAGCCTCTCAGCTCATCGCCCTGATGTGGACGCGCATTTGATGGGGCTGAGCATTTTTAGAGTCTGATTTTTAGAGTCTGAGCGATCAAATCCTGGAAGCTGCAATCCAATTGCGGCAGTGCTGCGTATTACTCAACAGAAAGCCGAAGTCAAGCAGCGCTGTTTTTTCTCTTCGAGCCGGACTTTGAATTTAGGAGATACTAATGATCAAACGTTTTTCTCGACGCGGCATTTTGGCCAGCGGCGGTGCAGCAGGCTTGGTGGGCGCAGTTGGACTGGCTATGACGGCTAGCCCCAGCTCGGCTAGTTCTAGATCCGCGCAGGTTAACGATGCCAAAATTTTGAACGGGGCACTCTACTATGAGCATCAGGCGATTTGGGCCTACCAGTTTGCGGCAGGCAAACTGAGCAATACGGAAGTTGGACAGGCGGTGCTGGCCTTAGCGAAACGCAACTTGGCTGACCACATGGCTCATCGGGACGTTCTGGCTAGCGCGGTTGAGAGCTTGGGAGGAATGCCAGTTGCAGCTGAGAGCAGCTATGATTTGTCATCCTATATCGAACAGGGTGAAGGCAATATCGATAGCGATGTGAACATTGCAAAGCTGGCGCTGGCGCTAGAAACAGATGCCGCAATTGCCTACATTAGCGAAGTTTCTCAGCTGAAAACGCCCGCCTTAATTTCGGCAGGAGCCAGCATTGGCTCGACAGAGTCAGCCCACGCAACAGCAATTCGAGCCGCCTTTGTGTCGTTGGGCGTGGAGATTGACTATGTACCCGCTTCGTTTGTCAGCGCCGATACGCGACCGGACTGGGTGCTGAAAGTATAGGTGCCGAAAGTCGTGGCTCAAGTGAGCTGATGGATAGCTAGAGTTGACGCAAGGCTAGAGTTCGTGAACGAAACCCGCAAACAGGCTTGAAGGCAAATGCTTTCAAGCTTTTTCATGCCCTCTAGAGCGATAAGTAAAATTAAGCCGAACTGCGGGTTCAGCAAAACTTGGTATACTTAGCCCTACACATAGTCGGTTCTGGCGGGGAACAGCCGCCGGAAGCAATGGGGAAAGTTTGGTGCAAATCCAACACTGTCCCGCAGCTGTAATGGGCCTTGAGCCGTCGCTCGTCGCCCAGAGTCAGAACGCCCGCCGATTGTCCGTCCCAAAAAAGACTCATCTGCGAGGCACAGAATGATCAAAAGACAGAATTCGTACATCAGGCTAGCGCTGATGGCGGGGCTGAGCGGCTATTTAGTCATCGGTTCAGCCGCTCCGGTGCAGGCAATGCATATTATGGAAGGCTTCCTGCCGCCGGGATGGGCGCTGTTTTGGTGGGTGGTGTTTCTGCCGTTTTTTGGCTGGGGGCTGCGTTCCCTGACGCGAATTACGCAGGCCAACCCGGAGCTAAAGCTGCTGCTGGCGCTGGCTGGCGCTTTTACCTTTGTGCTCTCAGCGCTCAAGATCCCCTCTGTCACCGGCAGCTGCTCCCACCCGACCGGTACCGGACTGGGAGCCGTGCTGTTTGGGCCGGGGGTGATGTCGGTGCTGGGGGCGATGGTGCTGCTGTTTCAGGCGCTGCTGCTGGCGCATGGTGGTCTGACAACGCTGGGGGCAAATGCAGTGTCAATGGCGGTAGCAGGTCCGTTTGCGGCCTACGGCATCTATCACCTGACGCTGCGACTCACCCGACGGCAGGGGCTAGCGATGTTTTTGGCGGCGGCTCTGGCCAACTTGCTCACCTATTTAGTCACGTCGGTGCAGCTAGCGCTGGCGTTTCCGGCAGAGTCGGGTGGGGTGATGGCTTCGCTGGTCAAGTTTGCCGGGATTTTTGCCGTCACTCAAATTCCGCTGGCGGTCAGCGAGGGGCTACTGACGGTACTGGTCTGGAATTGGCTGAGAACCTACAACGTAACGGATCTAGAAACGCTGAACTTAATCAAGCAGGAGACTCCGCGCTATGAAGTCTAACAAACCCAATAATTGGCTACTCGTGCTGGCCGTCCTGGCGCTGGCCGCTACGCCTCTGCTGCTAGTGAGAAACGCTGAGTTTGGTGGTGCGGATGATCGGGCTAAGGCTGCAATCACCGAAATCCAGCCGCAGTATCAACCCTGGTTTCAACCTTTGTTTGAACCGCCCAGCGGCGAAATTTCCAGCCTGCTGTTTGCCTCGCAGGCCGCTTTGGGCGCAGGCTTACTCGGCTACGTGATTGGTCTCTATAAAGGACGTTCAGAGAGTAATTCTCAAAGCCACTCACAGATAAGCCCCCAAACTCACTCTCAAAATCCTCCAAAATGAATGCGCTTGATACGCTCAGCTATACCAATCGGCTGCGCCATCTGCCGCCCTGGCAAAAGCTGCTGTTTGGGGCGGGAAGTCTGCTGCTGGCGCTGGGAAGTCATCCGCCTGTACAGCTAGCAATTGCAGGCTGGCTAAGCTTTTGGACAGTACATTATGCAGGCGTTCCGGCGCATCTCTATCGGCGTGTTCTGCTGGGAATTATGGCGTTTCTGGCAACGAGTCTGCCAGTCTTGATCCTGAATTTGGCCGATCACCTGCCTGCTGATGCAGTCTGGGGAATACCGCTGGCAAACTGGCAGCTTTATCTAAGCCATCGCGGACTGGCGCAGGCATCTGAGATTTTCTGCCGTTCGCTGGCCTCCACTGCTTGTCTGCTGTTCATAGCATTCACAATTCCGCTCATAGAGCTATCTTTGCTGTTTGCGCGTCTGGGATGTCCCGCCATTCTCGTCGAGCTGCTGCTGCTGGCCTATCGGTTTATTTTTTTGCTTACCGATACCGTTCAGCGATTGCTGCTCGCCCAAACAGCCAGAGGCGGATATCGGACGCGGCAGTTGACGCTAAAGAGTGCTAGCCTGCTGATCCGAGGGCTATTGCAGCGCACCGTAGAACGCTATCAGCAGCTTACGTTGGGGGTGCGGGCGCGCGGCTTCAATCACCAGTTCCGCTTCTGGCAGCCGCAGCTCTACCGCTACTCGCAGCGCCATATGACCGAGATCCTGGCTGGCTGGCTGGGGCTATTGACCGGGGAGCTTTTGACGCGCATCTATGGTTGAATCATATGGTTGAACGACCCGATATTCTGCTGGAATTTGATGCCGTAGACTACAGCTATCCGCTCTCCGAGATGCCAGCCATCCAGAACCTGTCGCTACAGCTGACGGCAGGCCAAAAGACCGCCTTGATTGGGCAAAACGGCTGCGGTAAATCGACGCTGTTTCTGCTGGCTGACGGGCTGTGCCGTGCCAATCGCGGCGTAATCAAATCGCGCGGACTGCCACTCAGGCACGATCGCGTAGCGCTGAATCAGTGGCGGCAGCGGGTGGGGCTGGTATTTCAAGACCCAGAGCAGCAGCTTGTGGCTCCCACGGTTGCCGCCGATGTCTCCTACGGACTGTGCAATCTGGAACTGCCGGAGGCCGAAATTGCCCAGCGCGTTGAGCAAGTGCTGCATCAGTTTGGGCTGAGCGAGCTAGCGATGCGTCCGCTGCATCAGCTCAGCCTCGGTCAGAAAAAGCGGGTGAGTCTGGCAGGGGTGATGGCGCTGCGGCCAGAGCTGCTGCTGCTCGATGAACCCACGGCCTATCTCGATCCGATCCAGACGCGGCAGTTTTTGGCAGCGCTCACCCAGATTGAAGCAGAGGGCACGACGCTGCTGATTGCCACGCATGATCTAGATTTTGTCTATCGGTGGGCAGACTGGCTGCTAGTGATGGATCAGGGCAGACTGCTGCTAGAAGGTACGCCAGAGCAGGTTTTTAGTCGGCCAGACCTGCTGGAACTGGGGCTGGGGCTGCCGCTGCTCAAGCAGATTTGGGACAGTCTGCCTGCGGATCTGCGGCAAGGGCAGTCACCGCCTCGTACCCTGGAGCAGCTGCGGCTGGCAATTCGCCCCTGAGGCTGCGCTAAACTGGAGTTGAGGCATAACTACTGCCCCAGAGCCATCTAGAAATCCAGGTCACGTCCAGACGAAAGCCTCGCCATCCACCCATGCTGCAAATCACGAGCCGCACCGCTATTCCGAGCCATGAAATTGAGCTGAGCGCCATCCGCTCTCAGGGAGCAGGCGGCCAAAACGTCAACAAAGTCGCCACCGCCATCCATCTGCGGTTTGACATCAATGCCTCATCGCTCTCGCCCATCTACAAGGAGCGCCTGCTGAATTTGGGCGACAGCCGCATCACCAAAGACGGCATCATTGTGATTAAGGCACAGCAGCATCGCACTCAGGAGCAGAATCGAGAAGATGCGCTCAAGCGGCTTCAGCTATTGATTCAGAGTGTCACCGTCACGCCAAAAAAACGCCGACCTACTCAGCCATCCCGCAACGCTCAGCAGCGGCGACTTGAGCGCAAAACCAAGCGCGGACAGGTGAAGGCGCTGCGTGGCAATCTGCAAGAGTAACTGCGGCTGAACCGGAATTTGGCGCGTCAGTTGATTGAGCATCTTCTGCTGGGCACAGTATTCAGACGTGTTATTAAACATGTTATTTGGGCATATTACTAACGCTACTGTGACCCAAGTTTGCTATTGTGACCCAGCGGATTAACATTATCTACAAGACTTCAGTTGGCAAGGTCACGGGGCTAAAGCGCGATGCGATGATGATGCAAGCTGCTCTGTCCAGTCAGTATCAGATCCATCACTACCCGATCTCTGAGCGTAAATTTGGCCTGTTCGCCACTCTGCCCGCAAGGCTGAGCGCTCATCTGCAAGCCAAAGTCAGACCTTTCGATGTCAATATTTTTTTAGAGACAGTTCAGCCGCATCTGCTGCATCTAGCGCAGCTGAATCTGCTGATCCCGAATCAAGAGCTGTTTGGCCAAGCCGCAGTGCCGCTGCTGGACTCGATTGACTCGGTGCTCTGTAAAACTGCATATGCAGAACAGATTTTCGCTCAGCTCACGCCCCGATTCCGGCAGATTGGCTTCACAGCCCAAGACCGAAAGCTGCCTGATGCTCAGCCTGACTACAGCCAGTTTTTTCATCTAGCCGGAAAAAGTCACAGAAGACGCGGCACGGCTCAAATTTTACGGTTTTGGAAAGCATATCCTGATCTGCCTAAACTGACGGTTGTGGCTCACACTCTCGATGCAGAGGCCTATGCAGATTGTCCCAATATCCAGATTTTCAGCCGCTATCTAGCTGACGACCAAATTCGACAGCTCCAAAACCAGATTGGCCTGCATATTTGCCTCTCAGAAGCTGAGGGCTTTGGCCATTTTATGGCTGAGGCCATGAGCGCTCAAGCCTGCGTCATTACAACCAATGCTCCCCCAATGAATGAGCTGGTTGATTTCGATCGCGGCTATTTGGTCAACTGGAGCCAGCAGACTACTCTAGAAGGCTATTTTGACCAGCGATTTCACTTTGATCCGGCTGCATTTGAAGCAACTATCTGGCAGCTGGTGCAAACCTCGGAGGCGGAGAAGTCGGCTAAAGGCGCAGAGGCCAGGCGCTGGTATGAGCGACAGCAGCAGCGGTTTCAGCAAAATCTGCTGCTGTCGCTGGACGAAATCCTGGCTGCATCAAAACCATTGAACTCGTCAAGATTAGGGCCGCGGCAGACGTAGCGCAAACGTAGCGCGGACGTAGCGCAGCTGCTAGAGATAGCTTGCCCTAATAGTCTCGTCCCTTCACCTGCCCCAGTTCTTCACCCATTAGTCCACCATTCTCTGAGTAATATCCTGCGGCCTTCTTGGCTTCAATTTCCACCTGAGCATCGGCTGGCACCAGCTCTGGCGGAATCGCAATCCGCTCGACGACCTGAATACCCGAATTGGTAATCGCGTCGTATTTCATGTTGCTCATCGAGACCAGCCGATCAATTCGCGTCACGCCCAGCCAGTGCAGCACATCTGACATCAGCTCCTGAAACCGCATATCCTGTACACCCGCGACACATTCCGTCCGCAGGAAATAGGCATCCGCCCGATCACCGCCTTCTTGCCGCTTGCGCGCGTTATAGACCAAAAACTTGGTAACTTCGCCCAAGGCTCGGCCTTCTTTGCGGCAATAGACAATAATTCCCGCGCCGCCCTCTTGGGCTGTCTGAACGCAGACCTCAATGCCATGCACCAAATAAGGGCGACAGGTGCAGATGTCAGAGCCAAACACGTCTGAGCCATTACATTCGTCATGCACGCGCACCGCCAGCGGCAGATCTGGATTGGTAATTGCAGCCGGATCGCCAATAATGTAGACCGTCGTGCCGCCAATTGGCGGCAAAAATACATGCAGATCGGGGCGAGTGACTAGCTCTGGGAACATATTGCCCGTCTGCTGAAACAGGACGCGCCGCAATTCCCATTCGTCGATGTTCAGCCGCTTGGCCAGCCCCGGCAAATACCAGACCGGATCGATGGCGGCTTTGGTGACGACGAGGCTACCGTCCGGTTTGAGCAGTTTGCCGTCCACATGCAGCCGCCCCTGAGCAATTTCGTCTCTCAGCTCTGGAATGTTGATATGCGCCTTGGTGATGGCAATCGTGGGCAGAATATCGTATTTGTCGGTGTCGTATTCGCCAAACGACTGTCCGGCCAATGTGCCAAACGGGTCGAGCGAGACAATCTTGTCGGGGTCGCTCCAGCTGGGATGTGGCCCTAGCTGTACGACGGGCGAGGTGTCGGTCAGGTCGGCTTTGTGGGTGGGGTCAAGTACACCGCTAGCCACAGCCAGAGCGCGATAGACCCCATAAGACCCGGCGTGCGTGCCAATCACATTGCGATATTTGAGGCTGCGCAGCGAGCCAATAATCGGCCCGCGCTGCTGCGGATTGGCGGCTCCCCACTGGATGGGCACCAGGTTGGCGCTGTCGCGGGTTTGATGAGAGTTGAGAATAATATGCTTGGGTTTAGCTGGCTTGAGGGGATTGGCGCGATCTTCGGTCATGGTGAGGTGCAGCCTTTATGATGATCGTATTCTAAACGGATGTGCCTTCAGTTCAGCGATTCAGCTTCCCCATATCCCCACCTAAACTCAAGCAAGCCATGCCAGAACTTACCCTGATTGATCATCCACTGGTACAGCATAAGCTCACCATCATGCGACAGGCTGAAACTCACACCCAGGATTTTCGCCGTCTGCTTAAAGAAATTGCGATGCTGCTGGCCTATGAAGTGACGCGCGACCTGCCGCTGAAGCTAGAGCCAATCAAAACGCCGCTGGCTGAGATGAACGCCCCGATGCTGGCTGCCGACAAAAAAATGGTGATTGTCTCAATTATGCGCGCCGGACAGGGCTTGCTCGACGGCATGATTGAGCTAATTCCCACCGCCAAAGTCGGGCATATTGGTCTCTACCGCGAGCCGACAACGCTGACCGCCGTTGAATATTACCTGAAGCTGCCGCTGGATGTGGAGCAGCGCGATATGTTCGTGGTTGACCCCATGCTGGCGACGGGCAACTCGGCAGTCGCAGCGGTCGATCGACTCAAGGAAGCTAACCCTGCTTCGATTAAATTTGTCTGTCTGCTGGCGGCTCCCGAAGGCATCCAGCATTTCCACGAGCAGCATCCTGACGTGCCCATCTACAGTGCCGCAATTGACGAGCGCCTAGACGATCATGGCTATATCCTGCCGGGATTGGGCGATGCGGGCGACAGACTCTACGGGACGCGGTGATTTGTGGCTTTGGGCAACAGCTACGCTTGCAAACGCTCGATATCTACTTCATGCTTAAGCAAGTATCAGTCAATATCTAAACCCTGAGCAGCCTTTAGCGATGAGCAATTTCTGGCGATGAGCAATCTGTCGAGTCAGGCCAGCACCGAGATTCAGCAAGATCCTTATCTGGCGCTCGGCTACCGGGGGCAAAAGCTTCAGTTTGATCTGACTCAAGATCTGCACTATCTGGGGCGCGATCAGCAGCGCTGCGATCTGGTGATTCCAGACGATTGGAACATCATTTCGAGCTGTCACGCGCTGCTGCGTCGCAGTGGCTCCGACTATAGAATCTGCGATGGCGACGGGCAGCGTCCCAGCACCAACGGCCTATTTCTCGATCGCACCCGGATCACCTCGACCGAGGGACTCTTGCTGACCAATGGTATGCAGCTCTGGATTGGCCAGAATCCGCAGGATCAGGTGCAGATAAGCTATCACAACCCAACCAGCACTACGACCGCTGTAGTGCAGCAGCAGCGCATTTTGCTGAGGCAATCTCCAATCACAATTGGGCGTGATCCGAGCGCCGATCTCTGTCTAGATGCACCGATTGTCTCGCGCAAACATGCCATGCTTGAGACCGCAGGACAAGACTACATTTTGCATGACTACAGCACCAACGGCGTGTTTGCCAACGGGCAGCGCGTCAATGGTTCGGTCTTGTTGACCGAAGGCACAACGCTGAACATCGGCCCGTTTCTGCTGCTGCTGCAAGGTCAGGCTCTCTGCATTCTCGATCCGGGCAACCAGATTCGGCTCGATGCGGATCAGCTGGTGCGGGAGGTGCAGGATCAAAAAGGGCAACCGCTGCGGCTGCTTGATCAGATTACGTTAGCCATCGAGCCTGGACAGTTTGTGGCGCTAGTCGGCGGCAGCGGAGCAGGTAAGTCAACGCTAATGCGAACGCTCCTGGGAATTGATCCGACTACATCGGGTCAAGTATACATTAACGGTAACAGACTTCGCCAGAATTTTAATATCTATCGCTCACAGATTGGGTATGTGCCCCAGGATGACATTATCCACAAAGAGCTAACCGTAGTAGAAGTCTTAAGCTACGCCGCCAAACTGCGTCTGCCGCCCGATACCGACGTGGCTTTTGTGGTGCAGCAGACGCTAGAGCAGATCGAAATGACCAAGCGGCAAAACGTTCAGGTGAGTCGGCTCAGCGGCGGTCAGCGCAAGCGGGTGAGCATTGGCGTTGAGCTGCTGGCTGACCCAAAGCTATTTTTCCTAGATGAGCCAACCTCAGGGCTTGATCCAGGACTCGATAAAAAAATGATGCAGCTCTTGCGGAAGCTGGCAGACCAGGGCAGAACGATTATTCTGGTGACGCATGCGACCGCTAACATTACGCTCTGCGACCGGGTGGTGTTTTTGGGGCGCGGCGGCAGACTCTGCTTTTTTGGCCCGCCCAAAGAAGCGCCGACTTTTTTCAACGCCAGCTCCGATGATTTTGCTGACAGCTTCGCCGATATTTACAACGAGCTAGAGCAGGATGAATCGATTATTCAGCAGTGGGCGAGCCGCTTCCAAACCACCCGATTTTATCAGGAATACATCACCAATCATCTCAGCCTCAGCGGTGCATCTGGGGCATCTAGTGCGAGCCGAACGCCAGCCCAACCGCCTGCTCAGCAGGTGAAGCCCTCGGCAGTTCAGCAGTGCAAACTCCTGACGCAACGCTATTTCCAGCTCGTGCAGCGCGACCGGGTGAATCTGGCGCTGGCTTTGCTGACGGCTCCGATTGGCATTGGTCTGATTACGCTGGCGGTTCGCAATAAAGACCCGCTGGTGCTGGGAGCAGAACCTGACCCAACGCTGGCTCCGCTGGCGCTGCGCGTGCTGTTTGTCTTTACCTGTGCGGCAATTTGGGTGGGGCTGTCGGGTTCGCTGCAAGAGATTGTCAAAGAGGCCGCTATCTATGCCAGAGAGCGACTGGTAAACCTAGGGATTTCGGCCTACCTCAGCTCTAAGCTACTGGTGCTGGGAGGGCTGGCGCTGCTGCAAGCGCTGCTGATGCTGGCCATAATTTTGATCGGCTTCAAATCCCCGCAGCCAGATCTGCTGCCCTGGAGCTTAGGCGTTTGGATCACATCATTTCTGACGCTGCTCACGAGCCTCAGCCTGGGGCTAATGGTTTCGGCAATTGTCAAAAACGGCTCCCAGGCGAACAGCGCCCTGCCACTGCTGCTGCTGCCCCAAATTATCTTTTCGGGCGTGCTGTTTAAGATTGACGGGCTGGCGGGCAAATTGTCCTGGCTGATGCTGAGCCGCTGGTCGGTGGGAGCCTACGGGGCTCTGGTGAATGTGAATCAGCTGGTGCCAGAGCCGACGCGCCTGCCAGACGGCAGCATTTTGCCGCAGCCCTTTGAACCAACTCCGGTTTACGATCTCACAGCTGGGAATCTGGCGCTCAACTGGGGGATGTTGGGCGTTCATGCGCTGGTCTATTGGGGGATTACCTGGTGGATGCAGAAGCGCAAAGATATTTTTTGAGCCTGACTCGCCGCTTCTCGTCGCTTCAGCAGTTCTTATTGAGTCTATCCTCGTTCAAGTTTGGCAACATTTAAAACTTCTCGGCATCTACTGCCCCCAACCGCAGCAGCGTCGCTCGCTGAGCCTCACTCAAGCCTGATGCACCCGTGATATCCAGGCCTTCATAGAGCCGATCTGCCCGGAGCGTTTGCACCAAGTCACCCGTCGCCACCTGCCACAGCTTCAGCGTTTCATCTTCACTAGCGCTCAACAGCAGCGTCCCATCTGGCGAAAAAGCCACTGAGCGCAGCTCTTTGCTGTGGCCTGTAAGCGTTTTGAGCAGGCTGCCTGTCTGCACGTCCCAGAGGCGAATGGTTTGGTCGGTGCTGCCGCTGACCAGCAGTTTGCCGTCGGGACTGAAGGCAATCGACTGAACCCAGCCCTGATGCCCCTCTAGGATATTTAGGCAGTCACCCGTCTCAGCATTCCAGAGGCGAATGGTTTGGTCGGTGCTGCCGCTGGCAATTAGCGCCGGCTGATCCTGTCGAGGCAGGCAAGCAACATCCAAAATATAGCGATCATGCCCTGTAAATACTCGCAGACATTCACCCTGGCTTAAATCGTCCTGGTTTAGCTCCCACAGCCGCAGCAGCTGATCCTCGCCGCCCGTAATCACCGCATTCGGCAGAAAAGCCATAGCGTAGACTCGTCCCGTATGGCCGCGCAGCGTTCTGAGCCGGGAAATTGAGGCTGTTGAGGCTGTTGAGGCAGTGGCAACAGCATTAACAGCATAGAGCGAGCTGACATCCCAGAGTTTCACGGTGCTGTCACCGCTGTTGGTGGCCAGCAGTTGGCCGTCGGGGCTAAAGGTGACTCGCCGGATCTGGCCAGAGCGTTCGCGAAGCGTTCTGAGGCATTTCCCAGAGGCAACCTGCCAGAAGCGGATCGTTTGGTCGTCGCCACCGCTGGCGATAATTTCGCCGTTGGGGCTGAAATTTGCCGTCCAGACGCGACCCTGATGACCTTCTAAGGCGCGATGACTGCTGCTAGCAATCTCCCAAACGCGCAGCTTGCCATCCTCGCTGGCGCTGACGAGGGCAGTGCCGTCGGGGCTAAAGGCGGCTGACCAGATCCAGTTGTTGTAGCCTTGCAGGGTGCGGATGCAGCGGCTGCTGTCGCGCTCCCAGAGCTTCACCGTCTGATCATCGCTGCTGCTGGCCAGCGTCTGACCGTCAGGGCTAAAGGCAATTGACCAGAGCTTGCTGCTATGCCCCTGAAAGGTCGAAAGGCAGTGGCCTGTTGCAATATCCCAGATGCGAATCATCTGATCATCGCCGCCTGTGGCCAGCGTTCTGGGGATGGCTGCTGTACTGGTCGCTGCTGTACTGGTCGCTCCCTCGACCGGAGCAGCCAGCGCCCAGATCCGCTGCTGGCAGTCCAAAATTTGCAGCGTTTCGCCCGTCGTCAGATCCCAGACTCTGGCGCGGCCATCATCCCCGCCGCTAGCCAGCCAGCCAGCACCAAACACCAGCGTCCGGATTCGCCCCTGATGTCCCGACCAAACCTGGCAGTCGCCGCTGCTTAAGTTCCAGAGCCGCACGGCTTGATCTTCGCCGCCGCTGGCGAGGGTCAGACTATCCGGGCTGAAGGCCACGGCGCAAACGCTGCCCTGATGGCCGCTCAAAACCTGAAGACAGTCGCCGCTCTCCAGATCCCAGAGTCGCACCGTGCCGTCTTCGCTGGCGCTGGCAAGCTGGCCACCGCTGGGGCTAAAGGCAATCGCCCAGACCCAGTTTTTATGGCCGCGCAGGTCTTGGTAGCACTGACCGCTCTCCAGATCCCAGAGCCGAATCACGGCATCAGCTCCGCTGCTGGCCAGGGTTTGAAACTCCGGCTCTCGCGGGTTAGGCGGCGCAAAGGCAATCGACTTGACCCAGCCGCGATGCTCACGACAGCTCAAGAGCTGCCTGCCGTCCTGAGTCTGCCAAACCCGGATTTCGCCATCGCCGTCGCTGCCCGCTAGCCACTGGCCATCTGGGCTAAAGGCAACCGATAGCACGCTGCCCAGCGTTTGAGCAAAGGCACATTTGGCCAGATCAGCTCCAGCAAAGTTGACCCGATGCAGCGGCAAATCGCTCAAATCTGCTGACCAGACGGTGCGCCCCGCCAAGTCATAGCCACTCAGGTCAGTTTTGAGCTGCCGCAGCAGATTCAGGAGATTGCCTGCCGCATAGCCTGCCTGACGGGGCAGAGCCATCAGCAACTGCTTGAGCTGCGGCTCTAGGTCAGCTCCTTGCCGCTGCTGCAATCGCTCGATCAGCGGCTCAACAATCAGGCGACTCTGGCGTTCGCGGATATAGTCTTTGGCGGTGGCTTGAATCAGGCTGTGGCTCTGAAGCAAGCTGGTAGACAGATCGGGCTGCTGGCTTAGCTCTGGCTGGCTTAGCTCTGGCTGGCTGAGTTCTGGCTGGCTAAGTTCGGCGCTGACTGCGGCCACCAGTCGGTCGGTCACATATTCCATCACCACAGGCTGCTGCGTGTAGCACTGCCCCGTTTTTTCAATTAGCGACCGCCGCACCAGCGAACTCACGGCCTCCAGCAGCTTAGTTTTGGGGACAGGGCTGAGCAAATCGGCCTGAAACTCGGCGACAGAAATCGGCTCGCGGGCAATCGTCAGCCAGTACATCAGCTGCTGCTCCAGCTGCGAGAGCCGATCAAACTGCTGGCCCAGCAGATGCCGAATATCGTCAAAGACAATCGCGCCCTGCGTCAAAAACTCCGAGAGGCTGCCGTCAAACAAATCCTGAATCGTGCTGGCCACAATCTTCAGCGCCAGCGGATTACCTGCGTAGCGCTCGCTGAGAGTTTGCCAGTCGGCGGCGCTGCCCGTGAAGCTGCCCTTGGCTTCCAGGATGGCGCGGGATTCGTCACCCCCCAGTCCGCTCAGCCGCAGCGAGCGCACCGGCAGACTGTCACCTTCTAGCAGCGTTAGCTCTCTGGGGTTTTCGCGGCTTGTAATCACCAGACAGCTAGCGTGAGCAGTTTGGGCGAGCCGCTTCAGGAGTTCGCTGTAGCCAAAATGCTGCGCCTGAAAATAGCCGGAATATTCGCCAGCCTGCAAAATCGTCTCCAGGTTGTCGAGCAGCAGCAGCACTCGCTGAGCCTGTAGATAGGACATCAGCCGCGCCAAGCGTCCGGGCAGATCGGGCGGCAGATCTTCAGCCTGCACCTGTCCGCCCGACAGAACGCGAATCAAATCCCCCAGCAGGTCTTCAACGGGCGGCGCGTTGCGAAGAGTGCGCCAAATCAAGCGTTCGCAGCCTGCCTGCTGGGCAATCTCTGTCGCCAGCTTTACAGATAAGGTCGTTTTGCCAATGCCGCCCATGCCCAGAAGCGAAATCGAGCGGCAGTTTTCTTCCAAAATCCACTGCTTCAGCTGCGATAGCTCGACGCTGCGCCCCCAAAATCGGGAGACATCAATCGCCTCACCCCAGTCGGCTGAGGGCGTTGGCATCTCTATGGGCAAAGGTTCTGAAGGCTCTGAAGATATAGGCTCTGAAGATATAGGCTCTGAAGATAAAAGCGGGAGTGAGGCAGGCGCAGCAGACGGCGGCGCTGTCCGCTGCAACCGCTGCAATACCGACTCAACATTACTTTTGGTGACGCGCTCATGCAGCGCTTCTGAGAGCAGTTTCCAGAGCTTGGCTCCCGTATCTTTGACGTAGCCAGTGTCATAGCCCATGCGCTCTGCCATGTCGGCATAGGTTTCGCCCTGCCAGCAGCTACAAAAAATCTGAGTCTGAATCGTGGTCAATCTCAGCCGAGGCTCTGGCTGTTGTTCCAACTGAATTTCTAGAAAGGCAAGCGCTGCTTCAGCATTCATGTCGTCGTTTGTCCAATATGAACTGCTGGGCTATTGCATAAGTCTAATTGCTAGATCTAGCAGGGGTGTTCCAGCAGTGTTCCAGTAGTGTTCAAAGACTACCGCAGGCTCAAACTCTTTCCATAGATCAATGCCTTCACGGGTCTGCTGCCGATAGACTCAACAGGTCACATAGCATTAAACAAGCGTAATTTGATTGAGAATACTGAACATCTTTATAAAATAAACTTATCATATGGTAAATATGCTGCCCATGGTTTCTGAACGCAACATAACAACCGAAGAAGCCCAGCTCACCCAGGAGCTATCGAAGCTGCGGCAGCAGGTCGCCCGTCTAGAGCAGCAGGTTAGCGAGTTGCATCAGGCGCGCAGGCAGGCTCTGGTGCAGGCAGGGGCATCTGCGCGCATCAAGGACGAGTTTTTAGCCGTTTTGTCGCATGAACTGCGGTCGCCGCTCAACCCAATTTTGGGCTGGGTCAAGCTCTTACGCTCGCAGCAGTTCGATGCGCGCATGACGCAGCGTGCCTTGGATGCAATTGAGCGAAATGCCAAGCTGCAAGTGCAGCTGATAGAGGACTTACTGGATGTCTCCCAGATTTTGCAGGGCAAGCTGCATCTAAATATTGCTCAGGTGGACTTAACAGGCATCCTCCAGGCCGCTCTAAAAGCGGTGCAGCTGGCCGCTCAGAATAAGCAGATCGAAATCAAGGCTAGCGTAGGCAGCTCAGTTTGGGTGGCGGGTGATGCAGCTCGGTTGCAGCAAATTCTGTGGAATCTGCTCTCGAATGCCGTCAAGTTTACGCCTGCGGGTGGCCAGGTGCAGGTCGAGCTAGAACAGATTTCAACTCGACCGGATGATCCGGAGCGGCGCTTAGCCCGCATCTGGGTGAAAGATAGCGGACAGGGCATTGAGCCACAGTTCTTGCCCTATATGTTTGATGCCTTTCGGCAGGCCGACAGCACCATTACGCGCCAGTTTAATGGCTTAGGACTAGGGCTGACGATCGCGCGGCATCTCGTTGAGCTACATGGCGGCATCATTGGCGTAGAAAGCGCTGGCCAAGACCAAGGCTCGACGTTTTGGGTGACGCTGCCGTTGCTGAGCCATGAGGCAGATATTCCTCCACCGCTTGTTTTAGCGCCCATACCACCCGTCGCCAAGCGAGAGTCGATTCAGCAGGTGCGGGTCTTGCTGGTAGAACAGAATACTGACCTGCAAAACTATCTGGCTCTGGTGCTCAAATCGGCAGGCGCTAAGGTCATGCTGGCAGGTTCGGCAGGCGAGGCGTTGGCCAAGCTGTCCCGCTGGCGGCCAGAAGTCTTGGTCTGCGGCCTAGATTTACCCAACGTGAACGGCTGTCATCTGCTGCGGCAAATCCGCAGTCTGGTGCCAGAACTGGGAGGTGAGACTCCGGCTCTAGCGTTGGTAAACCACGCCAGCGAGTCAAATCAGCAGGAGATCGCGACGGCAGGCTTCCAAGCCTACTTGTCGCTGCCGATGGAGCCAGAAGCCCTGATTGAGACTGTAGATCAGCTGGTGCAGCAGGCTAGAGCGGACAGACCAGAGTGGGCAGACCAAAACTAGCAGGCGACAACTGGCAGCAAAACTCGAACACAGGTCATGGCATTAGCTTGGCTACTAATCTGGAGCCTGCCGCCATAGAGATCAACAATCTGCTGGACAATCACGAGTCCCAGCCCAGTCCCCTGCTGCTCATAGCTCTTGCGCTCAAACTGCATATAAGCTCCCAGGCTAGAAATCTGCTCAGGTGTCATGCCCCGGCCTTGATTGCGAACTGCGAGCCAGCCTGTTGCGCCTGTCGAGCTACCCGTCAAGCTACCCGTTAGGCCACTGCTAATTTCCACCGACTGACCCGGTTCAGAAAACTTGAACGCATTGCTGAGCAGCTCTTCGACCAGCTTATAGAAATGAGACTCGGCCATACCCAGCACCAGATCAAGCGGCTCCGACGGCTGCATCTGCAAATCCTCTGTCCGCTTCAGCGCTGTGGCCATCTGTTGAGCGATCTCTTGCCAAATGGCGCTGGGGCTTTGAGTGCGCTGCGTCCGAAACTGCTGCTGCTGTTCCGGACTGTGGGTGATCAGCTCGAGCTTGGTGTAAAGCAAAAAGTTCTGCATTAGCCGATGTAGCCGCAGCGCTGAGGTGTGAATCGACTCGGCAAATTCTTTGAGTTCTGACCGCTCAATCGTCTCGGCTTCCTGGCACAGCACTTCTGAAAAGCCCAGGATGCCGTTCAGCGGCGTGTACAGCTCGTGAGGCAAAGACTGAGCAATGTTCTCGCGCAAGCTCTGCATCTGCTGCTGTGAACGGCTCTGGAGCGCGTCCTGCCGCTCAAATCGGCTGGTGATAGCGTGAAGCAGCTCGGTGGCGGTACAGGGTTTGGCCAGATAGTCATCTGCACCCAGATTCATGCCGTAGCGCAGGTCAGCACGGGTGGTGCGGGCGGTCAGAAAGATAAACGGCGTGGTGGCGGTGGCCGAATGCTGCTGAAGTGCCGACAGCACCGCATAGCCGTCCATTTCGGGCATGGCCACATCGCAGAGAATCAGATCGGGCAGCAGCTCTAGCGCCCGCTGAACGCCGAGAGCGCCATTGGCTGCCGTTTGGGTCTGGTAACCCTCCAAACTCAGCACGTCTTGAATCGACTCCCGAATAAAGAGATCATCCTCAATTACCAGGATAGTTTTGCTTGAACTGCTCAAATTACTCCACATTGATCTCTCCAGCCCTAGAGCGTCAGCCTGTACCAAACTCCGGCTTGCGGCTCCAGCTCTAAGTATTTATGTAGTCTGTTTTTTGGTCTGTGTTTATAGCTCCAGGCTGTTTGTAGCTCCAGGCTGTTTATAGCTCTAGAGTAACTGTGAAAGTTGCGCCCATTCCCGGCTGGCTTTCAACCTTGATCTGTCCCTGGTGCAGTTCAACGCACTGCTTGACAATCGCCAGCCCCAGACCGGTTCCGGGAACTGTGCCAACGTTATTCCCCCGATAGAACGAGTCAAACAGGCGAGCTTGATCTGCCTTGTCAATGCCGATGCCCTGATTTTGGATCTGGAAGCTGAGCTGATTGGCCTGACGGCTCAGCCGAAACTGGATCGGGCTGCCGACTGGCGAATATTTGACGGCGTTGGAGAGCAGATTGGTCAAAATATGCCGTAGCAGGCGCTCGTCGAGCTTGATCTGCTCGCCCATGCCGATTCCCGTCACCTCAACCTGCATCGGATGCGTTGCGCCAAACGGCTGGATTAGCTCTTGGCAGAAGGCAAGCAGCGGCAGCGGCTGAGGATGATGGTCGAAGCAGCGCGACTCGGTTTCCCCCATCACCAGCACATCTTCGAGCAGCTGATTCATCCGCTCAACGGCAGCTTTGGCTCGCTGAATGTAGCCATGCCGCTTTTCGGGCGAGAAGGCTTCCGGCGGATAGTCGAGCAGATCGAGCGAAAACAGCACGGCGCTGAGCGGATTGCGAAACTCATGCGACACAATCGAGACAAACTGCGACTTCATCTGGTTGAGCGTCTGCTCCTGCTCCAGCGCCCGCTTCACCGACGCTTCGGCCTGATAGCGGCTAAGGGCAATTTCAATCGTAACGCTCAAATCGCGCAGATCAAACGGCTTGACAATATAGCCAAACGGCTCAGCCGACTTAACCTGCGCCAGCGTTGCGGCATCGGCATGGGCGGTCAAAAACACGACCGGCAGCTGATAGTCTTGGCGGATCTGGACGGCGGCAGCCACGCCCGTCTGCTCGCCCTGTAAATGAATATCCATCAGCACCAAGTCAGGCTGCCGCTCGGCCACTGCGGTCAACGCCGCTGCCGCTGAGGCTACCACCGTTGTCACCCCGTAGCCCAACCGAATCAAGCTCTCTTCAATATCGAGGGCAATGACAGTTTCATCTTCGACAACCAAAATTTGTGGGGGTGGCATGGTTTGGGGTGACTTGGGGCGACTGGTGGCGACTGGTGGCGATTTGGGGCGATTTGGGGCGACTTGATTTGCAGCGGCTAGCTGCGCTCGGCTGATTCCGGGGCTTGGGCAAACCGAATTGTGAATCGGGCGCCGGCTGAGCGATCGAGATCTAGGGTTCCCCGAATCTGCCGAGTCAGCGCAGTCACCAGCCGTAGACCCAGCGACCGGGTCGTCTGGAGATCGAGACTGGCCGGAATGCCGATGCCGTTGTCGGCCACCGTCAGTAGATAGTCTTGCTGATCGGCTAGAAACTGAACGGTGATTTGCGGCGCGGGGCCACTAGGCGGCTCTGGAAAGGCATATTTGACGGCGTTGGAAAATAGCTCGTTGATGATCAGCCCGCAGGGAATCGCCGTATCTACCGGCAGCTTTAGCGGTTCGATCTGAAGCGAGAGCTGAATCATAGCGCTGTTGAGCATGTAGGACTGCCGCAGGTCGCGGATCAGGCTCTGCACATAGTCGGCAAAGTCGATCTGAGCGAGGCTGTCAGACTGGTAGAGCTTTTCATGCGCCATCGCCATTGCCTTGACTCGCTGCTGGCTCTCTCTAAGTACGGCCAAGCTGCGGGGATCTTCAATGGCTCGCGCTTGCAGGCTGAGCAAGCTCTGGATCATTTGCAAGTTATTTTTAACGCGGTGATGCAGCTCCTTTAGCAGCACCTCTTTCTCAGAGAGCGAGGCAATCAGCTCTTGGGTGCGCTGCTCAACCCGCAGCTCTAGCTCCTGGTTGAGCTGATAGAGCGCCGCTTCCGCCAGCTTGCGATCAGTGATTTCGATATCGACCCCGTCTACCACAAATTCACCGCTGACTGCCCAGGCGAACCGCGTCGTGCGAGCCAGCCACTTCTCGGCTATTTTGCCGTCCGGCTGCCGGAGCAGCACCCGATATTCAAAGTAGCTCGGCGCTGGCTTGACTTGAGCCGCCTCAATAATTTGACTCCAGGCGTTCAGATCCTCTGGATGCAGTAGGTCAAAAAAGCGGTCAGGCTCAGCGGCAAGCCGCTCTGGATTCAGCCCCAGCAAATCCTGATAGGCATCGCTGGCATAGGCAAATGTGACGCTGCCATCTGGGGCATAGAGGCAGCGGAACACGCCTCCCGGCAGGTTGGCCATGATCGTATCCAGCAGCTCTTGGTTCTCTTGCCAAGCAACTTCGGCCAGCTTCAGCAGCACTTCACTGCGCTTGCGGGCGCTGATATCCATGATCATCCCCACCATCCGCACGGGCTGTCCGAACTCGCGAATTCCCTGCCCTCTGGCCAGCAGCCAGCAGACTGCGCCATTGGGATGCAGAACGCGATATTCGGCTTCAAACGACTGATTGACGGTCAGCGCCTGCCGGATCTGCTGCTCGACGCGATCGCGATCTTTGGGGTGCAGTCGCTCTGCCCAGGCTTGATAGCTGTTAGTTTTAGCCTGCGGCTCAATCCCCAGCAGCGCCATGGCCTCAGCGTTGCAGGTGACGGTGTTTTCGCCTAAGTCCCAGCTCCAAATGCCGATTTGAGTAGACTGGATGGCTAGCTGCTGATCGGCTGTAGGCGGGGCGGGGCTGAGCCGCAAGATCAGCAGTCGGGGCAAATGCAGCGAACAGACCGCCGTTGAAATCAGCTCGATCATCTGCTGCCCTGCCAAGACTAGCTCACAGTCAATCTGCTGCGCTTCAAGAGACTGGAGGCATTGCTGCACAGGATGGCGGGTTGGCTTTTGGCCTTGCACCTTCAGCAGCAGCAGTTGGGTGAGATCTTGCTCGACAAGCTGGGGCGCAGGCTGCTGAACCAGACGGCTGAAGGCGGGGTTGCAGGACTGGATTTTCCCAAGCTGGTTCACCCAGACCAGCGCATCTGAGACGGCTTGCAGCGCGATTATTGCCTGCTGAGCCTGAGCTTGCAAGTCAGCTTGGGGACGATTTGCGTCAGTCTCTTCCACAGCGTCAGGCATCAGCGTCAGGCACCAGCATCGGGCATCAGGTGAGTTCCACTTCATTGTGCCGTCTTTTGCGGCAGGCTCACGCTTTGATGCAAATTAGATGCAATATCATCAGCCAAATTCCAAAGCGCCCCCAGCATGAAGGCCAGGGGCACAAATCAGCGATTGGCGTTTAGCGCAGCCCTCTAGGCTTCGTTCCAGAGCTGCATGACTTTGCCCTCTGGCATCCATTCCGCAATCTCTTGGATTCTGGCTTCAGACAGCTCGGCTTTCGTCGCGCTAAAAATCGCCTTAACAATCTGATTCACGTTCCGCTCTGGCGGCAGTCCCCCTTCGTTCGCCACCCGAAACAGAAATCGATCAGAGTCAATTTTGAAGATTCCAGGACCCTGCCAGGGTGGCCGCACCCGGCTCAGCAGCCCGACAATCGGATTAGTATCCTGCCACAGATCGCTAACCTCTAGCTCTTGCAGAGCTTTAACGTCAGTAGCTTCTGGGGCAACAGCTTCCTCGTGCAGCTCTCCCTCAACCCGATCGGCAGCCTCAGTCGTCATCAGATCGCGCATGATCCGAAACACGACGTTGGTGATGTCTCTAGCATCGTAGGGATCAGGGAGGTTGCCGTCGAGCATCACCTTTTCGAGAAAGGCCATCTGGTGCTCGGGTAGCGCTTCTGGTTGATTGAGTGCGCCTTCGGTGTCGATTTCGGTTGGGTCGGGCTGGATTTGAGGCGACATAGGCTTATCCTAAATGGTGTTCTGAATCATGCTCTGAAATCATGCTCTAAACAAATGGCCGAAACAGAGTCTCAATGCCTCGAACTGTACAAAATCTGGCTTAGCCCATCCATCTGTCAGGAGAAACATTTCATCCGGCTAAGATCTAATCAAATCTGATTCTGCTCAGATTTAATACAGCTTCTACTCTCGCTGCTGTTGTAAAATCGGCGCGGTTTAACTTAATCAATGCTGCGGATATCGTTGAGCAAGTTTCTGGAATAACTCTCTGGAATAAGTTTCTGGATCATGATCTCTAAAGCGTAATTCTTAAACAAGATGCCTCAAATGCCTATGGCTCGCCCCCAGTCTTTCCCAGCGTTTTTGCGCCAGTGGCTAGGTCAAAACAGGCTACCGCTGCTGCTGTTGGGTATCTATTTACCACTGGCGGTGTTTAGCCTGCTGGCCTTGCAGATTTGGCGGCAGGAAGGTGGACTCAACTGGGATGTGGCAATCTTGACGGCCATCCACAGCACGGCTCGCCCCCAACTTGATTGGCTGGCGCAAACCCTGACGAATTTTGGCACTGCCTGGGGCGTGTTCCCAGCCACGGTGCTGATTGCCCTGAAGCTGCTCCAGGATCGGCGCTGGCGCTCGCTCACCTATTGGCTGATAGCCATGCTGGGGGGCGGCTTGCTGAATCATCTCGCCAAGCTCTGGCTGCATCGCGTTCGCCCTAGCCTCTGGGACTACCCGCCGCTGGCCGACTTTTCGTTTCCCAGCGGACATGCCATGTCGAGCATGTTATTTGTGGTGGCGCTGATCCTGCTGACGCTTCACAAACCCTGGCGACTCTGGATCTGGCTGGGGGGCGGTCTGTTTGCCATAACGATTGGCTGGTCGCGGCTTTATCTAGGCGTGCATTACCCCAGCGATATTGTGGCAGGCTGGATGCTGGGAATTGCCTGGGTGGTAGCAGTTAGCCTGGTGGTGCAGCCCATGCCCCCGGCTCCCCAAGAGATGCTGCCCGTCGCTGAAGTCGAGCTTCCAGATAGTAATCCCGACCCTCCTCCCAGCGCCAACGTCTCCTAACGCACCTCCTAACGCATCTCTTAACGCACTGATCTTTCAGCGGTTAGTAGCCGAGACAGCGACTAGAACAGTGACTAGATATGACTAGATATTTAGCCGTTGGTAAACAGTGTTCAAGTTTTTCAGGTGGTGCTGCGGGTCGAAGCAGTCAGCAATTTCGGCGGGCGAGAGCAGGGCGTTCACCTCAGCATCTTGACGAATCAACGCCTGGAAATCGCCCTCTGGCTGATTCCAGGCCGTATGAGCGCAGCCCTGCACCACCGCATAGGCGGCTTCGCGATTCATGCCCTTTTCAACCAGCTTTAGCAGCACGCGCTGGCTAAACACCACGCCGCCATAGAGGTTTAGGTTGCGCTGCATATTCTCTGGATAAACCAGCAGATTTTTGATCAGATCTGTGGCCTCCACCAGCATGAAGTGAATCAGCGTGCAGCAGTCGGGAAACATCATTCGCTCCACCGAACTGTGCGAAATATCCCGCTCGTGCCAAAGCGCCACGTTTTCTAAGGCCGAAACTGCATAGCCGCGAATGATCCGCGCCATTCCCGTTAGCCGCTCAGACTTGATTGGGTTGCGCTTATGCGGCATCGCCGAGGAGCCTTTCTGCCCTTTCGAGAAATATTCTTCCACTTCCAATACGTCCGTGCGCTGGAGGTTACGGATTTCGACAGCAAATCGCTCAATCGAAGCAGCCAGCAGCGCCAAAGCCTGGATAAACTCGGCATGTCGATCGCGCGAGATCACCTGAGTCGAGGCGGCATCCGGCTCTAGCCCCAGATTTTGGCAGGTCAGGGCTTCAATCTGCGGGTCGATGTTGGCGTAGGTGCCCACCGCCCCCGAAATCTTGCCGACGGCAATCCGCTGGTGCAGAGCGCAGAGCCGTTCGCGGTGGCGCAGCACTTCGGCCAGCCAGCCAGCCAGCTTAAAGCCAAAGGTAATCGGCTCAGCGTGGATGCCGTGCGAGCGGCCAATCATCACGGTGTCGCGGTGCTGCTGCGCCTGATAGCGAATCGCCTGACTCAGATGCTCCACCTGCGTCATGATCACATCCAGGCTGGCGACCAGCTGAAGCGATAGCGCCGTATCCAGCATATCGGAACTGGTCATACCCAGGTGAATATAGCGTCCGGCCTCGCCCACATATTCGTTGACGTTGGTCAGGAAGGCAATCACATCATGTTTGACTTCCGCCTCAATTTCTAGGACGCGCTGCGGATCAAAATTAGCTTTTGCCTTGATTGTTTCAACCGCCTCAGCCGGAATGTATCCTAGCTCGGCCTGCGCTTCGCAAACCGCAATTTCAACTTGCAGCCAGGTTTTCAGCTTGTAGGTATCGGTCCAGAGTTCGCCCATTTCGGGCAGGGTATAGCGTTCTATCAAAGATCTTGGCGCGGACGACGCAAAATACAACAGCCTATTGTACCGCTGATTGTGAATGGCATTTGTTGGCTGGAAGCTTTAGCTGCGGTCATAGCGACGAGTCGTCCATTTAATTAGCAGGTAGCTCAGCGACAACGCAAAGATGGCGGCTCCCAGCGCCAGCAGATCGAGACCGTTGTATTTTTCAAAATCAAAAATGATGATCTTGCGCGCCACCGCAATCAGCGAGGTGACAATCACAAGCTCCACCTGCACAATATGCTTTTTGAGGTAGGCCGTGATATTTTCTAGCAGTTCCAGCGCAATCAGAATATTTAGGAATAAACCAAAAATATCGATTAGCGTTTTAGCAAAGAATCCAGTTGGACTAGCAAGAATATCTTTGACAAGCAGGATGATTAAATCAATTAGAGAGATTAGAATCACCAAACTCAAGGCCAGAATCAGCACTTTAGCGGCCAGATTTTCCAGCCAGTGCGCCACACTCAAAAAATTCTCGTCTTTGCCAGCTTGAGTTAGCCTGCGGCTCAGCTTTTTCCACAGATTGGTCATATTGCGTGGGGAGAATGGGGCTGCTAGTCAAAAATATTGATTTAAGCTATGCAAAATCAGAGAACCATAACAAAAATACTATGCTTAATCGGGATCAATCAGCAAGCGAGGCTACCGCTCTGCATCACGGAAAATCTAATTTTGACCATAGAAATACCCAGTAGAAACGCTCGATAGAAACACCCAATGGATCACCCAATAGATCTCAGAATCTCAGCACAGTCTTCAGGGCTGCGTCTACCTGAGTCTCAACCAGATGCCGCCGCCCGATATCGCCCCAGCGCCGTCAGCGGAAAATGCTGGCGGTAGAGGTGGTAGTTCAGGTAGAAATGACCGGGAAAGCCTGTGCCTGTGGTTTCGATCTCGTCCCAGCTCCCATCCGGGTTTTGGCTGCTGAGCAGGTAGCGAATGCCCTGTCGGGTCGCTGCCTCAAAGCCCCCCGCCGCCAGCAGCCCCATCACCGCCCAAGCCGTCTGAGACGGCGTGCTGGGGCCTTGCCCTTTTAGCGTCGGATCGCGATAGCTCTGGCCAGTCTCGCCCCAGCCGCCGTCTGGATTTTGGCAGCTCGCCAGCCAAGCCGCTCCCCGCTCGATGCAGTCTCGGTAGGTCTGGGGAACCAGCAGCGCCAGCGCCGTCAGTACGCTGCTCGTACCGTAGATATAGTTGACACCCCAGCGGCCAAACCAGCAGCCTTCTGGCTCCTGCTGCTGCCGCAGATAGAGCAGCGCTCGGTTCAAATCGGCCTGAGCAAAAGCCGCAGACTGGGACAGGCTGGCTTGCCCCAGGTTGGTTTGCCCCAAGCGCCCCACCATTTCCAGCACCCGCGCCGTCACATCTGCCGTATTGGGATCGATCATCGCTTTCAGGTCGCCGTAGGGCATCGCGTTGAGCCAGTCCTGATTATTGTCCAGGTCAAAAGCTGCCCAGCCGCCCTCGCTGCACTGCATGGAGGCAATCCACTGAAGCGCCCGCTCAATTGCCTGTCCAGTCTCTTGTGGCTGACTGCTGGGCGCAGCTTGGAGCGCCATCACCACAACTGCTGTGTCGTCTACGTCTGGATAAAACTGATTCACAAACTCGAACGCCCAGCCACCCGGCTTACCGCTGCGATTTTTGACCGCCCAGTCGCCGTAGCTGAGAATCTGCTGGCGCAGCAGCCAGTCGGCAGCTTGGCGCAGCGCCGGATGATCCGCAGGCAAGCCCGAATCGCTGAGCGCCCGCATTACCAAAGCGGTATCCCAGACGGGCGAAACGCAGGGCTGCGTCCAGTATTCAGCTTCAGTTTCGACTCCAAAGCGGTCGATTGCCGCCAGCCCGCGCGTCACGCTGATGTCGTTGACGCTGTAGTTTAAGGCACGGAGTGCCAGCATGGAGTTGAGCATGGCTGGGATGATGCCCGCCCAGTCGCCCGTCTGCTCTTGACGCTCAAGAATCCAGCGTTCGGCAGCCCGAATTCCCTCGGCGCGAAACGGCATCAGATTCCAGTCGGCAGCTCGCTTCAGCCAGCCGTCTAGTTCAATAAATAGATCGCTCCAGTCGCCGCTGCGCGTGAATTCAGCCGGAGCAACTGCGCCCACATAGAGTTCGTCCAGCCGGATGGCCGGCTCGGTGACATAGACGGGCTGGCGGTCAAACACAATTAGTAGCGGCACGGTACTGCCCCGCGCCCAGCTCGACATCTCGTAGATATTCACCGGGAACCAGTCCGGCAGCAGCATTATGGCGGCAGGAATGCTGGGCAGGCCGCGCCAGTCATAGCAGCCGATCAGCGCCAGGTGAAACTTGGTAAAGATGCGGGTTTTGCCAATGCCGCCCTGCGCCAAAATAAATGCCCGCGCCCGTTGCATATCGGGATCGCTCGCCGGAACGCCCAGCAGCCGCAGCGCCATGTAAGCTTCTACAGAAACGCTGAGTTCGCCGCCGTCCCCATAAAACAGCTCCCAACCACCGTGCGACCGCTGCTGAGCGCGCAGATAGACCGCCATTTTGGCTAGCGGTCGGCTGCTGTCCGTGCCCCAGATTTTGTGCAGCAGCACCATCTCGGCAGTGATGCTAACGTTAGACTCCAGATCGCCCCACCAGTAGCCTTCAGAATGCTGGAGCGAGAGCAGATAGCGCTGGCTGCTGTCAATTGCCGCATCGAGCGCCGCATCGAGTGTCGCATCCAGGTTTTGAGCGGACTGCGTTAGGGATGCTGTGGGTTGAGTCCAGTCTGTCTGCATGGCGATGGCTGTCGGCACAAAAGATTAACTTCTGTATTGTGCAGCATTATCATGCAGCATTGCGCGGCGGATCGTGCAGCCAGCGTAGCCAGCCAAAATCATCGCGATGCGCCTGCTAATTCTAGATAGCCAATTCTAGACAGCTAATTCTGAACAATCACAGAAGTTCCAACTCCAGCCCAGCCAAACAGCCAAGCAGCCGCTTCGGTGGGAACATTGATGCAGCCACTGCTGACGGGCGTGCCAAAGTTGTCATGCCAGTAGGCTCCGTGAATCGCATAGGAACCTGAGAAATACATGGTATAGGGAACGTCAGGAATATCATAGGTAGTTCCCTGATGTTCGCCCTGCATCCGAGCCGTACGATATTTATCCTGAATCGCATAGACACCTGTTGGCGTTTGATCTGCGACTCGTCCAGTGGAAACAACTACCGAGAATACGGGTGTACTACCTTCCCAAGCCGTCAGCCGCTGCTCATCGAGATTAATCTGAATCCATTGCTGGCTCGATTGCTTCAGATCGTCCACCTGAGCGGCGATCCACTGGCTGTCTTCGGGGGAGTCAGACTGCGTAGCGGGTAAGGCAGCCTGCCAGTCTGACTCCGGCTCGAACTGAGCAGCCGCAGGCAACAGTCCCGTGAAGCAGCTCAGCTGAACCATCAGCAGGGAAATCGCGCCAGCTTTAAAGCTGGTCTTGAATCCGGCCTTGAGGCATGTCGTTTTTTTGCGGAATATCTTGTAGAACATGGACAGCTCCTAAGGATCTTTAAGAATAAATAACTGCCAAAATTTAGAGCTTGCCGTGAAGCTTTTAACTTTGGTCAGAGAGTATTGACGTTCGTATAATTCTATTCGCGTAAATTAAAAATGAACCGCCGAGCGACAAAAAATATGCCGAAATCTGAGTTCGCTGCTAGAACTAGATGGATTCTGGGCTGGCCGGCTATGGTTTGGCTGTAGTTTGGCGGACGGCAGCAAGTTGAGCAAGAGGGATGGAGCGGTGTCATGCTGGATTTTTTGGTAATTGGCTCTCAGAAATGTGGCACAACCTGGCTGTTCGACAGGCTGAAGATGCACCCGCAGCTCTATTTTCCAGTCGGCAAAGAGGGCAACCACTGGAATCACCAGTTTTATCAGGGCAAGCTGCATCAAAGCCTTTACTATGCCGCCATGCATGGCTCCGTTGTGGAGCTGGGTCAGTATCTCTGCGGGGAAATCACCCCCGAATATGCCGTGATGTCGCTGGAGCAGATTCAGACGCTCCAGAAGCACTATCCCAACGTGCAGATTTTCCTCATGGTCAGAAATCCAATTGAGCGAGCTTGGTCAGCGATTAAGATGACCTACCGCTATCACCAGCTCAATTTGGCTGACCTCAACGACGAGCAGGCCATTTTGGCAATCACCAGCGGCAGGACAGCAGCTTTAGGCCAGTACGACCAGATTTTGCAAACCTGGCTCTCAGTCTTTGACAGCTCGCAGCTGCATCTCTTATTTTTTGACGATCTGCCGCTCAACTACCGGGATCTACTCAGCCAGGTTTGCAGCGCAGTCGGAGCTGACGACAGCTTTTTTGCTCAAATCCCAGATGCGCTGCTGTCGCGGCCTTCTCTGGCTGGCGCTCCCACGCTACTGAGCACTCAAGTCTACGATGCCTGTCTGAGCTTCTACCAGCCCTCGATCCGGTTTTTGGAAGCCTACAGCCAGCGCTGTCTGAACGCCTGGTCTGAACCCAGGCAGGTGGCTGCTGCTCTACATTCGCTCTGAGCTATACCCGCTCTGAGCGCCGCAGCACGGCCATGTCTTCTGCGTCCAGCTCTGCCGGAGTACCGCTGCGAATCAGCTCGGCGAAATCTTCGTTGGGCACCATGATGCAGAGCGCGTAGAGTCGTTCGCTGCCTGTGTTCTCCAGCACATGCGTTCCGGTGGCGGGCACTAAAATGCTGTCGCCAGAGCGAATTGCCACTGATTTGCCGTCGCAGGTGGCCAAGCCTTCACCTTTGAGCACAAAAAACATTTCGACTGCCAGCTGATGTCGATTCGGGGGTGTTTTGCCGCCAACGTCAAAAATCTCGACGCAGTAGGTCAGCGACATATTGGCACTGTTGGAGTCAAACACAATCGCCAGTCGGTTGGTATCCTGCGGGCTGATCCGGTAAGCCTGATAGTCGGTGGGCGTTTTGACGACGGGAATGACGCAGGTTAAGTCCATGATTTTAGGCCGTGTTTTAGGCCGTGATTGTGCTGGTTAGTCGAAGTGAGACATTTCTCTAGCAGTCACCTATTGGTATTCATGCAAGAAAATCTACCAGAAAACTCAGGGCGATGCGTTGGTTCTTATCAATCAGGCTCAATCAGGCTCAATCAGGGGGCCGAGGGTTCCTCTGTCAGGCGATCGTAAACTTTTTGGAGCATCCACGCCTTGACCGCATTACCAAACTCTGGCTCATCAATGATCTTTGTGAAAATATCTTGATTATCTTCCATTCGCTCAATTAGCGTCGTCAGGAATACATCATCAAAGCCATATTTGAAGTTTTGAATTGAATTGCTTTTGGCTTGCTGCGACAGGGATTCATTCCGAATTAACTCTTCTTCAATCTGGCTGAAGAAGTATTTATCAGCATCAGTAAAATCAGTATTAAATCGTTTATTGAGAATATCAATGATCTCTGAGCTCGACTTTATCCATTTTGAGAGTAGGAAAGGTAGCAAAATCAGGAAAGCGTTATTTGGTTTCTCCTGATGAACTTGCTACCGAAAGAATTTCTGCCCATTATCCTAGCGTTTGCCACTC
>JAESFP010000093.1_pt1 | contig 117665 bp, 123 predicted proteins | sample 9266181 | NCBI WGS metagenome assembly JAESFP01 (sample SAMN14502547, study PRJNA617102) | algae metagenome | isolation source: Pegethrix bostrychoides GSE-TBD4-15B and co-occurring heterotrophs from... | place: USA: Grand Staircase-escalante National Monument, Utah | collected 2006-08-15 | reverse complement strand
GCCAACCTCGCCCGCGCCGACACGCGAGATGCTCAGGCGGCCGGCTCGAACTTCTCGCGCGCCAACCTTACCGACGCGCGATTGCAGGCGACCGACCTGCCGGCCGCGAATTTCAGCAAGACCAATGCCCGGGGCGCCAGCTTCCGGGACTCGGCGATGAACGGCGCGACCTTCACCGCCGGCGCTTTTGAGAACGCTTCGTTCCGGGATGCCGATTTGACCGCCGCGAACCTCGCCGGCGCGACCTTTGCCGGCGCGGACTTCCGCGGCGCCAGCCTGGACTCCGCCAATATCACCGGCGTGGATTTGTCGCGCGTCCGCGGCCTGGAGCAGGATCAGTTGGACGAGGCCTGCGCCGACGCTGCGACCCGGGTCCCCTCGGGCCTCGTGGCCAAGAGCTGCCGTGGCGGAGCGCGCGTCCGTTACGCCGCGCCTGCGCCGCCGAGAGCCCCGGCTCCGCCGGCCGCGCCGCGCTATCTCGTCGCCACCGACTAGGCTCGGGCGACCATCGCAGGCCGCCCAGCCATGACCGCGTTCGCCTAGACCTTGATCGGGGGGGCGAGACGGATGTGCAGTTCCTTGAGCTGCTTTTCCAGCACCTCGGACGGGGCGTTCATCAACAGGTCCTGGCCCTGCTGGTTCAGCGGGAAGGCGATCACCTCACGGATGGCCGTCTGGCCGGCCAACAGCATGACGATGCGGTCGATGCCGGGCGCCAAACCACCGTGCGGCGGGGCGCCGTGGCGGAAGGCGTTCAGCATGCCGCCGAACTCTTCCTCGACCACCTCGGGACCGTAGCCGGCGATCTCGAAGGCCTTCAACATCAGGTCGGGGCGGTGGTTCCGGATCGCGCCGGAGCACAGCTCGTAGCCATTGCAGACGATGTCGTACTGGTAGGCCAGGATATCCAGCGGATCCTTGGTCTCCAGCGCTTCCAGCTCACCCTGCGGCATCGAGAACGGGTTGTGCGAGAAGTCGACGTGGTTCGACTCCTCGTTCATTTCGTACATCGGGAAATCGACGATCCAGACGAACTCGAAGCGTGTCTCGTCGATCAGGTTCAGGTCAGTGCCGACCTTGGTCCGGGCCGAACCGGCGAACTTGTAGAAGACCTTGGGATCGCCGGCGACGAAGAAGGCCGCGTCGCCACGGCCAAGGCCAAGTTGCCCCATGACCGCGTCGGTGGCTTCAGCTCCCAGGTTCTTGGCGATCGGGCCGCCCCAGGCGCCTTGGTCCTCGCTCCAGAAGATGTAGCCGAGGCCAGGCTGGCCCTCGCCTTGCGCCCAGCTGTTCATGCGGTCGCAGAACGCGCGGCTGCCGCCCTTGGGCGCCGGGATCGCCCAGACCGCGTTCTTGGCGTCTTCCAAGATGCGGGCGAACAGGCCAAAGCCGCCGCCGCGGAAACGCTCGGACACGTTCTGCATGACCAGCGGGTTGCGCAGATCGGGCTTGTCGCTGCCGTACTTGGCGATCGACTCCCGGTACGGGATGCGCGGGAACGGGTACGGCGTGACGGTCTTGCCCTCGCCGAATTCCTCGAACACGCCGTGCATCACCGGCTCGATGGCCGCGAACACGTCCTCTTGGGTGACGAAGCTCATCTCGACGTCGAGCTGGTAGAATTCGAGGCTGCGGTCGGCGCGTAGGTCTTCGTCGCGGAAGCAGGGCGCGATCTGGAAGTAGCGGTCGAAGCCGGCGACCATCAGCAGCTGCTTGAACTGCTGAGGGGCCTGCGGCAGGGCGTAGAACTTGGACGGGTGCAGACGCGAGGGCACCAGGAAGTCGCGCGCGCCTTCCGGCGAGGAGGCCGTCAGGATCGGCGTCTGATATTCCAGGAAATCCTGGGCGATCATGCGGTTGCGGATCGAGTGGATGACCTTGGAACGCAGCACGATGTTCTTGTGCAGAGTGTCGCGACGCAGGTCGAGATAGCGGTGCTTCAGCCGCAGCTCTTCCGGATATTCCGGCTCGCCAAAGACCGGCAGCGGCAGTTCGGCGGCTTCCGACAGCACTTCGACCGTACGCACGCGCACCTCGACCTCGCCGGTCGGCAGGTTCGCGTTCACGGTTTCCGGCGAACGGGCCACGACGTCGCCGTCGATCCGGATCACGCTTTCGGCGCGCAGGCGCTCGACCGTCGCAAAGCCGGGGGTCTCGGGGCTGATCACCAACTGGGTCAGGCCGTAGTGGTCGCGCAGGTCGATGAAGACCAGACCGCCATGGTCACGCTTACGGTGAATCCAGCCCGAAAGGCGGACGGTCTTACCCGTGTCGGCGGCGCGAAGAGCGCCCGCGGTATGGCTGCGGTAGGCGTGCATTTTGGAGTCGCAAACGGCTGAAAATGAGGCGCGGAAGACCGCATGTGGGGGCCGGAAAGTCAAGGCTGGGCTGCCGACCCATGACGGCGCGCCGCCGGGGGCTCGATGCGCCGCTGCGCGTCGCCCCCTCACCTAACCTCTCCTAAAGGGAGAGGAACTTAACGTGGTCCCGCCTACTTCGCCGGATCGGTCAGCGCCTGGTAAACCAGGGTGCGCGACAGATCGCCCAGGTCCGCGCCGCCGGTGCCGCCATAGCGTTGGATCATGCCGACGAAGACCACGTCATTGGTCGGATCGGCCCAGAACCAGGTTCCGGCCGCGCCGCCCCAGCTCATCGTGCCCTTACCGACCAAGGTTCCGGCCTCGCGCGGTTCCTTGACCACCATGAAGTCTAGGCCGAAGCCGACGTGCGGGTTGAAGCTGTTGCTCACCGAGCCGTTGGACGAAACCAACGCCGCCTCGGGGATGACGTTGGTCCCCATCAGCTCGACGGTCGCAGGCGCCAGGATGCGCACGCCGTCCAGCTCGCCGCCATTGACGATCATCTGGGCGAACCGGGCGTAGTCAGTCGTGGTGGAGACCAAGCCGCCGCCGCCCGACTCCATGCCGGGCTTGGCGACAAAGGTCGGCACCGGAGACCCGAACAGCGTCTTGGCCTCCTCGATCTTCCCGGTGTCGGGATTGCCGATATAGACCGCCGCCAGCCGCGAAGCCTTGGCCTGGCCGGTGGCGAAGGCGGTGTCGGTCATCTTCAGCGGCTTGAAGATACGGCTCTCGAAGAACTGCCCCAGGGTCTGGCCCGACAGTTTCTCGACGATGTGCCCCTGGAGATCGACGGCGACGGAGTAGCTCCACTGCTCGCCCGGCTGGTAGATCAGAGGAATGCCGGCAACCTTGGTGGTCATCTCCTGAAGGCTCGATGAGCCCAGCACGCGCTGCTCGCGGAACATCTGATCGACCGGATGCCTGTCGCTCAGCCCATAGCGAAACCGGCCGTGTGGCTCATCAGCTCGCGCATGGTCGGCGGGCGGCGGACCGGCTCCAGGATCGGCTGTCCCTTGGCGTCGACGCCCTTCCAGACCTTGAGGTCCTTGAACTCCGGAATGAACTTGGTGACCGGATCGTCCAGCTTCCACCTGCCCTCTTCGAACAGGATCATCATCGCCACGCCGGTGATCGGCTTGGTCATCGAATAGATGCGGAAAATCTCGTCCTTGGGCATCGGCTGGCCGGTGTCGAGGCTGGCCTTGCCGTAGGTGTTGAACGCCACGACCTTGCCGTGCCGCGCCAGAAGCGTGGTCATTCCCGCCACACGGCCATCGGTCACCGCCTGGGCCATCGCCGCGTCCAGGCGCTTCAGGCGCTGGCTGTCGAAGCCGACCGCCTCAGGACTGGCGGCCGGCGCCAGCGCGGCGGCCTTGGCCTGGGCGTGCGCAGCCGGAGCCGCGGCCAGACCGATCGTGACCGCCGCCAAGGCGCTCGCCAGCAGATGCATCCTGCGCGTCATATGCTTCCCCCCATTTGTTGTTGGGGGGAGCTTAGCGGCGCCTCGGGCGCCCGCAAGACGCGATGGCGACTACTTAGGCTTGAAACGCTTGCTGGTCGGGAAGCCCTTAGGCGCGAGCTTGCCGGCGGCGGCGCGCTTGGCCAGCCAGTCGCGCCATTCGCCCCAGACACGGGTGCGTCCGGCCGAATCGATCCAGGTCGCCCCGTCCTCGGCGTTGAAGACGATCGCGTCGCGCAGACCGCCTTCGCGGTAGCTCTGCAGCTTCACGCCCTTGCCGCGCGGCATCTCCGGCAGTTCGGCCAGCGGGAAGATCAGCACCTTGCCGTTATCGCCGATCACGCCGAGGTGGTCGCCGGCGACCGGCATGGCGAAGGCTGCGCCCTTGGTTCCGGCGTTCAGCACCTGCTTACCGGCGCGGCGGAAGCTGATGGCCTCCTCCTCCGGCAGGATGAAGCCGTAGCCTTCCTTGGACGCGATCACCCGCTTGGTCCCCGGCTTGTGGGGGAACATGTCGATGATGTCGGTCTTGTCGTCGAGGTCGAGCATCAGACGCAGCGGCTCGCCGTGGCCACGTGCGCCCGGAAGCTTGTCGCAGCCGATCGTGAAGAACCGTCCGTCCGAGGCGAAGATCAACAATTTGTCGGTCGTCTCGGCCGGAACGATCAGGCCGAGCTTGTCGCCTTCCTTGAACTTCAGTTCCGAGGGGTCTTCGACCTTGCCCTTGGCGGCGCGGATCCAACCGCGTTCGGACAGGATCACGGTGATCGGCTCGCGCACGATCATCGCCTCGATAGCGGCCTCGGCGTCCACCACCGGGGCGGTGTCGAAGATCGAGCGGCGCTTCCCGAGCTTGGTGTCGGGGCCAAGGATTGCGCGAACGTCCTTCAGACCCACGCCGACCAGCTTCCACTGGGCGGGCTCGGAGGCCAGCATCTTCAGCAGCCCGTCGCGTTCTTCGGCCAGTTCGGCGTGCTCGCGACGAAGCTCCATCTCCTCCAGCTTGGCCAGTTGGCGCAGCCGGGTGTTGAGGATGGCGTCGGCCTGGATGTCGGAAAGCTCGAAAGCCTCGATCAGCTTGGCCTTGGGCTCGTCCTCGTAACGGACGATGCGGATCACCTCGTCCAGATTGAGGAAGGCGATGACCAAGCCGTCCAGGATGTGCAGGCGGGCTTCGATCTTATCCAAACGGAAGCGGGCCCGGCGGACCAGCACTTCGCGGCGGTGATCGAGGAAAGCGCGCAGCGCCTGCCGCAGCCCCATGACGCCGGGCGAACCACGAGCGTCCAGGACGTTCATATTGACCGGGAACCGCGTCTCCAGCGCCGAGAGCTTGAACAGGCTCTCCATCAGCACTTCGGGTTCGACGTTGCGGTTCTTGGGCTCGATGACCAGGCGCACGTCCTCGGCGCTCTCGTCGCGGACGTCGCCCAGCAACGGGGCTTTCTTCGTCTCGATCAGATCGGCCAGTTGCTCGACCAGATCGGCCTTCTTCACCTGATACGGGATCTCGGTGACGACGATTTGGTAGGTCCCGCGGCCGGTCTCTTCCTTTTCCCACAGCGCCCGCACCCGGATGCCCCCGCGCCCGGTGGCGTAGGTTTCCAGCATGCTCTCGCGCGGCTCGACGATGACGCCACCCGTGGGGAAGTCTGGCCCCTGGACATGCTGCATCAACCGCGCGGTGTCGGCGTTCGGATCTTCCAGCAGCACCAGGCAGGCGTCGATCAGTTCGGCGGCGTTGTGCGGCGGGATCGAGGTCGCCATGCCCACGGCGATGCCGCTGGAGCCGTTGGCGAGCAGGTTGGGGAAGCCGGCCGGCAGCACCACCGGCTCTTCGTCTTCACCGTCATAGGTCGGGCGGAAGTCGACCGCGTTCTCGTCGATCCCGTCCAGCAGCAACTGGGCGGCGACGGTGAGCTTGCACTCGGTGTACCGCATGGCCGCGGCGTTATCGCCGTCGATATTGCCGAAGTTCCCCTGGCCGTCGACCAGCGGATAGCGCTGGGCGAAGTCCTGGGCCAAGCGGACCAGCGCTTCATAGACCGCCACGTCGCCGTGCGGGTGATACTTACCGATCACGTCACCGACCACGCGGGCGCACTTCTTGGCCGTGGTGTTCGGGTCCAGCCGGAGCTGGCGCATGGCGTACATCAGCCGTCGGTGAACGGGTTTCATCCCGTCGCGGACGTCAGGCAGGGCGCGGCCGGTGATCGTGGAGAGCGCATAGGCGAGGTAGCGCCGAGACAGGGCCTCGGTCAGCGGTTCGTCGATAATGCGGTCGCCGTCGCCGTCACCCGGCGGAGGGATGTGCTTGGTCATGTCGAATCAAACTCGGAGTTCAGTCCACTTCTAGCGAGCGCCGCAGCGGAAGTCGCCGCGACGCATGGACTCTCCTCGCGCGCGACGCAACCGCGCTGACGGGCGTGGAGCCGCTAAGCGGCCACGCCGGCGTTCAACCTCGGAAAAGGCTGGTCGGGAGCCGCGAGCCCCAAGAACGGACACAGCGCTTCCCATCCCTGCCCGCCGGCAATGTTCAGTTCCAACAGATCGTCGGGTCGTTTGGAAAAATAGCGTCGCACCTCCGCATGATGCCGGTGGAACGCGCTGGCCAAGATCTGCTCGTCGTAGCCGACGTGTTCATAGATCGCCATGCGGCGGGCGATCCGCTCATGCTGGCCGACGAGCGGTCGAGGATTGTGAAGGTGCGATCGCTCCATCGAAGCGAGCCAGGCCTGAACCGGCCGCGTCGTCAGGACAAACTTCGAGCCCGGAAAGACATGGTCCAGGTACTTGAAGTGAAGCACCGTGGTGTTGCCCGACGCCCCCTGCAGATCGCGGAGCTGTTCGAAGGTCGGATCTTGCTGGACGGCCCCGTAGCCAAGCAGCCCGAGGGCCGCGCAGAAAGAGGTGTTTCCAGTTCGCGCCAGCCCAACACCCCAGCAATGCGGCAAGGCGCTCATAGCAAACTCCCCAATGCGACAGGGCCGCAAGCCGGCTCCTTAAATGTCTCCAACCGCACTGACTTCCCGCAACAAGTAAAGCGCCATAGGCTGCCCCCGGGGGGACTAGCGAATGGATCCGGCCGCGCCAAATCCCGTCGATCCATCTTCACGCTCGAAGATGGTCGACACCGTGCTTCAGATCGGGCTGCTAGGCTTATTGATCTACGCCTGCGCACGGATCGTGCTTCCCTTCGCCGGCATATTGGTCTGGTCGATGGTGCTGGCGGTGATGCTGCACCCCGTACACGTACGGCTGGCCTCTCGGATCGGCAATCGCTGGTCGGCGGGGCTGATCGGCGTTGTCGGGGTTGTGGTGACCCTGATCCCGATCGCCCTCGTCGCGGCCTCGCTGGCCTCGTCAGCCCACTGGTTGATCTCTGGATTAGAGAACCACAGCCTGGTCATGCCGCCCCCGCCGGCCCGCCTCGCTGACCTGCCGCTGGTGGGTGACAAGCTGTCCGAGACCTGGGTGCTCATCCTCACGGACGTGCCCAGCGCCGTAGCCAAGTACGGCGGAAAGCTGAGCCGCCCCGCCGCCTGGCTGGCCTCGTTCGCGGCGCGGCTTGCGGTGGACGAGCTGTCGTTCGTGCTCTCCTTCGCGATCGCCGCCGTGCTGCTCGCCTACGGCCGGGGCGCCGCAGCCTTTGCAGAGCACCTGCTGGAGTTCATGACCGGCAATGGAGGCCGTGGTCCCCGGCTCGCTAAGCTTACCGCCGCGACCGTACGCGGCGTGGCGGTAGGCGTCGTCGGCGTCGCCGCGATCCAATCGGTGCTGCTCGGCGTCGGCTTCTTCGCGATCGGCCTGCCGGGCGCCGGCCTGCTGATGGTGATCGCGCTGTTTTTGGGGATTTTGCAGGTGCCGGCGACGCTGCTCACCGTGCCGGTGATCATCTATGTCTTCGTGACCCACGATACGGTCCCAGCCGTCATATTCCTGATCTGGACGCTGATCGCCGGTCTCAGCGACAACGCCCTCAAGCCCTTGATGCTGGGACGTGGGCTAGAGGTCCCGATGCCGGTCATCCTGATCGGCGTGATCGGGGGGCTGCTGGCCGACGGCATGCTCGGCTTGTTCGTCGGGCCGGTGGTGCTGGCGGTCGGCTATGTGCTGTTCATGGAGTGGGTTCAATTGCACCCTCCCCCAGAGACCACGGGGCAAGGCGATGATCCACCCACCCAGATCGCGCCCTAGAGGCGTTGGGCGTCGGTCAGACGGTCCACCAGCCAAACCCGAGCCGGCGGCAGCGGGCGGTTCAACGGGCCGAACACGAACAGCTCCAGGAAGTGCGCCGTCAGATCGAGGCCCGCGCGCACATCGCCGGGTGACAGACCGCCTTGCGAGGACAGCATGAAGGGCGGCAGGGCCAGAAGCCTGTCCTTGTAGGGCTCGCCGGCCGCGCGGCTCACGGCCCGCCCGGTGCGGGGGCTCACATAGACCAGATCATCCAGCGAACCGGTGGCCGCGCATTTGGAGAGATCGAGACCAAAGCCGAGATCCTGCAACAACCCGGCCTCAAACCGCACGAACACCGCCGGCCAGATGTCGGGCATCAGCAACGCCGAGCTCAGCGCCTCGAAAGCTAGGAACGCGCCGGGGTGCGGCTCCCGTTCCGGTAGGGCGGCCGCGGCCACCGCAGCGGCGGCCGATAGCCCCGCCAAGGCCATGGGATCGTCAAACAAGGCCGCGGGCCCCTCGCCCACCGGCTCCAGCGCCGCCGAGCCAAGCTGGTCGGAAACCCTGGCGCGGTAGTGAACGATGGTCCGCGCGCCGGCCTGCAGGAAAGGCTTCATGCGTCGCGACGCGCCGCCCGCCACGTGCGCCGCCCACTTGCCGTGGTGGGCGGTCAGCAGTTCGACGATGGCGCCGGTCTCCCCATGAACCCGGGCCGACAGCACATAGGCGTCGTCCTCAAACTCCATGAGCGGAACGCCCCATCATCCGCCCGCCGCGACGGCGCGTTCGAACAGCGGCGTCCAGTCGGGCTGAACCGGGAGGCCGAACGTCTCGGCCAAAACCCCGCCGATCTCATCGACGGCGAGCAAGCGACGCTCGATCGTTCCATCGGTCTTCCGAATGGTCAGCCGATTGTGGAGCAGATTGTAGCGGGCCTCCGGCGTGGTTCGAGCGACCATCAGGTTGTGCCGGAAGTGCGAGCTGGGATGGGTGGCGGTGAACCAGTTGGGCAGATCGTAGTCCACGTCGAGCTGAACCTCGCGAGACAGCTGGTAGACCGGCGTCCAGACCTCGCCGATCAGCGCCTGGAGCGCGATGTCTTCGCCCTCAGGAACCATGCGGAAAGTCTCATGGGGCGTGGGCTGAGGCTCGATGATCCCGAACTTCAGCGGCGCGGTCAGGACTAGGCCGCCGAAGCCGACGTCGGCGTACCAGGGCTCATCGTCGATGGTGACCCACAGGCCCATGTGAGTGCGCGCCCGCGGCGGGGTTTCCGGCGGCGCTCCCCATTGGACGCGCGCGATCAGGCCCTCGACTTCAAAGCCCAGCGCCGTCAGGACGCGCTTGAAGAGGCCGTTCTGCTCGTAGCAGTAACCGCCTCTTCCGGCGCCGATCAGCTTGGCGTCGACCACGGCCGGGTCGAGGTCGATCCCGCGATCCAGCAGGACGTCGATCGCCTCGAAAGGGATCGCGGCCGGATGCAGAAAATGCAGCGCACGCAAGGTTTCAAGCGTGGGCGTGCGCGGCCCGTCATAGCCGATGCGGGCGAAGTAGGCGTCCAGGTCGATCATATCGCCTACCTATGGGCTTAGACGTCGAAGTCCAGGCCCACGTCGCCATAGAACTCGCGCTTGTCGGCCCAGCGCTCGTCGACCTTCACGTGCAGGAACAGGTGCACGGGGCGTTCAAGCAGCTCGGTAAGTTCTTCACGAGACTTCTGGCCGATCCACTTCAGGGTCTGGCCGTTCTTGCCCAAGATGATCGGGCGCTGGCTCTCGCGCTCGACATAGATCGACTGTTCGATCCGCACCGAGCCGTCCTTGCGTTCCTCAAAGGCCGTGGTCTCGACGGCCGCCGCATAGGGCAGCTCTTCGTGAACTCGCAGGAACAGCTTCTCGCGCGTGATCTCGGCGGCCAGCAGGCGGACCGGCAGATCGGCGGTCTGCTCTTCCGGATAGAGCCAGGGGCTCTCCGGCATCAGTTCGGCGAGCCGGGCCTTCAGGTCGTCCACGCCCTGGCCGTCGGCGGCCGAGATCATGAACACCTCGGAATAGACCCCGGTCTCGAACAGGCGCTGGGCCAGGGCGAGCAAGGTGTCGCGGCGCATGCCGTCGATCTTGTTGAGCGCCAGTATGGCCTTCTTGCCGGAGCGTTGCAGGCCCTCGACGATCGAGGCGACATCGATGGCAGACCGCTTGTCCGCGGACTTCGCGCCCGGCTCGGCGGACGCCAGCTCGGCGACCGAGTCGACCAGATGAACGATCGTGTCGGCTTCCTCGGCCCCGCCCCAAGCCGAGCGGACCATGGCCCGGTCCAGGCGCCGGCGCGGCGCGAATATGCCTGGCGTGTCGACGAGAATGATCTGGGCTTCCCCCGCCATGGCGACGCCACGCACGGGGAAACGGGTGGTCTGGACCTTCTGGGTCACGATGGAGACCTTGGCCCCCACCAGACGGTTGGTCAGGGTCGACTTCCCCGCATTCGGGGCTCCGATGATCGCGGCGAAGCCGGCGCGGGTGGTCATAGAGGTCCTTCTCGTTTCAACAACATTATCAGGGCCGCGGCCTTTTCGGCCTCTTGGCGGGACGGCCCCTGGGCAAGCTCGGGCTCGTAGTCGCCGACGGTCACCGAGACGGTGAACGACGGCGCGTGATCAGGGCCTTCACGGCCCACGACCTTGTAGGCTGGAAGAGCCATACCACGTCCCTGCGCCCATTCCTGCAACTGGGTCTTCGGATCCTTGATCCGCGGCTCGTCCAAGCGGGCGAATTCCTCGGTCCAGAACTCCAGGAAGAAGGCCCGGGCGGCCTCCAGCCCATCGTCGATATAGAGCGCGCCGATCAGCGCCTCGCAGGCGTCGCCCAGGACGGTGTCCTTGTCGCGAGCCCCGATCTTGGTGGCGCTGGCCGCCATGCGCAGGGCGTTGGGCAGGCCGATCCGCCGCGCGACCCGGGCGCAGGCGTGATAGTTCACGAGCCCGGCCATCAGGCGGCTCATCTCGCCTTCGCGCGCATCTGGATTGAGCGCCATGAGGCGTTCGGCCGCGAGCAGGTTGAGAACCCGGTCGCCCAGGAACTCCAATCGCTCGTAGTGACGCACCTTCAACGCCCCGTCGCCCACGCTGGCGTGGGTCAGGGTGCGTTCCAGAAGCTCGCGGTCATGAAAGGTGTGGCCAATCCGGCCCTCAAGCTCGGCGACCGCTGCTTCGCGCTTGTTCATTGAAGGACGGTGAAGAAGCGCTCAGGCCGCGCGTTGAGCACCCAGGTCCAGGGCTTGAAGATCGTGGCGCCCGGGTTCCAGGACAGCAGGATGATCTGCGCCTTCCCGACAAGGTTCTCAGCCGGAACGAAGCCGACGCCGATTTCGCTCGGCACCCGACTGTCGAGCGAGTTGTCGCGGTTGTCGCCCATGAAGAAGTAGTGGCCTTCAGGCACGACGAAGGTCTGGGTGTTGTCCACTTCGCCATCCGGGCCAAAGTCGTAGGTCACGAACTGGCGGCCGTTCGGGAAGGTTTCCTTGTAGCGCTGGACGTTGCGCGTGAAGCCATAGCCGGAGTCGATCATCACCGGCGGCAAGGCCTCGCGCGGGACTTCCTTGTCGTTGATCCAGAGGCGGCCTTCGCGCATCTGCACGCGGTCGCCGGGCAGGCCGATCAGGCGCTTGATGTAGTCCGTCCGGCCATCGCGCGGCAGCTTGAAGACGATCACGTCGCCGCGGTTCGGGACGCGCTCCATGATGCGGCCGTCAAAGATCGGCGGGCTGAACGGGATCGAATGACGCGAGTAGCCGTAGGAGTACTTCGAGACGATGATGTAGTCGCCCTCGAGCAGCGTCGGCTCCATCGAAGCCGACGGGATCGTGAAGGGCTGGAAGAACAATACGCGCAGGAACAGCGCGATAAGCAGGGCGTAGGCGACCGTTTTCACGATCTCCACGAACTCGTTCATGGCGCCGGATTTATCCGGAGCATCCGAGGTCTTTGCGCTGTCGGTCATAATGGGTCCTGCGATTTGTCCGAAACTGACGGACATTTTGCCTAGCTAGACGCTGCATACGCCGGGAGCAAGCGCGCCTCCCGTGAACTCTCTGTCACGCGCTGTAAAGGCGCATGTTAGGCCACTGCGGCGAGGGTCAGGTCCTGCGACCCTCGGCGCGATTGCAGCCCAGCTTACAGGGTCTATGTAGTGACGCCATGAATCGATCCGCCCTCCCCTGGCTGCACGTTCTGCTCGCGCTGGCTGTCGTGGCCGTGTGGGGGACGAACTTCGTGGTCATCCGGATCGGCCTCGACCATCTGCCGCCCCTTACCTTCGCGGCCCTGCGGTTCACCTTCGCCCTGCTGCCGGCCGTGTTCTTCCTGAAGAAGCCGGACGTGCCATGGCGCAATCTGGCGGCCTACGGCGTGCTGATCGGCGCAGGCCAATTTGGCCTGCTCTATATCGCGATGAGCGGCTTCATCTCGCCGGGCCTGGCTTCGCTGGTCGTGCAGACCCAGGTGTTCTTCACCATCGGCCTGGCGATGTGGCTGGCCAAGGAACGCATTCGCAGCTTCCAACTGGTCGCCCTGGCGCTGGCCGCCGTGGGACTGGTGGTCATCGTCGCCCACACCGACGCTTCGGTCACGCCGCTTGGCCTGATCCTGGTGCTGATCGCCGCGGCGAGTTGGGCCGGCGGCAACGCCTTCTCCAAGGCGGCCGGGAAGGTCAACATGCTCGCCTATGTGGTCTGGGCGAGCCTGTTCTCGGTTCCGCCGCTGCTCGCTCTGGCGCTCATTTTCGAGGGCCCGCAGGCGATGATCCAGGGCGTGCGCGCCGCTGACACGGCCACCTGGGCCGCGGTGCTCTGGCAGTCGGTCGGCAATACGCTCTTCGGCTACGCCGCCTGGGGTTGGCTGCTGTCACGCCACCCCGCCGCCGTGATCACGCCGATGGCGATGCTGGTGCCGGTGTTCGGCATGGGCGCATCGGCGATCTGGCTTGGTGAGAGCTTGCCGCCCTGGAAGCTGCTGGCCGCGGGTCTGGTGATGAGCGGCCTGGCCATCAACATCTTCTGGCCGACCCTGGAACGGCGCTTCGCCCAGGCTTAGGAGCGGGGTCTCGCCTCCTACTCCGGCAGCGCCTCGATGATCACGAACGCCTGGGCGTAGGGATGGTCGTCGGTGAGCGACAGGTGGATCACCGCCTTGTGGCCGGGCGGCGTCATGGCTTCGAGGCGCTTCAGCGCCCCCCCGGTCAGCGCCATAGTCGGCTGGCCAGAGCGCATATTGACCACGCCCATGTCGCGCCAGAACACCCCGGCCCGCATGCCGGTGCCCAGCGCCTTGGCGCAGGCCTCCTTGGCGGCGAACCGCTTGGCGTAGCTTGAGGCGCGATCAGGCTTGCGCTCGGACCGGGTGCGCTCGATCTCGGTGAAGATGCGATTGGTGAAGCGTTCGCCAAACCGCGTCAGCGTGTCGGCCACCCTGCGGATGTCGGAGAGGTCCGAGCCGATCCCGATGATCAAGCCGCTCTCCCGATCCGGGCCTGATCCATCAGGCTGCGCATCCGCTGAATGGCGGGCGTCAGGCCGACGAAGATCGCCTCGCCGATCAGGAAGTGGCCGATGTTGAGCTCGGCCAATTCGGGAATTTCCGCGATCGCCTTGACCGTCTCGTAGTCGATCCCGTGGCCCGCGTGGACTTCAAGCCCCAAGCGTCCTGCCTCGGCGGCGGTAGACTTCAGGTTCGCCAGCAGGCGTCCCGCGTCGGCCGAACCGTCCCGCACCGCGTCGCAATAGGCGCCGGTATGCAGCTCGACCACCTGCGCGCCCATGGCGTGGGAGGCCGCGGCCTGGGCCGGATCGGCGTCGATGAAGCAGGACACCCGGACACCGGCGTCCACAAGTTTGCGGACCACCGGAGCGATGTGGTTGTGGCCGCCGGCGACGTCCAGGCCGCCCTCGGTCGTCCGCTCTTCGCGGCGCTCAGGCACCAGGCAGGCCGCGTGCGGCAGATGGGCCAAGGCGATGGCCTCCATCTCGGCGGTCACGGCCATCTCGAAATTCAGCGGCCGGCCGCGCTTGCGGGTGATCACCGCCAGAGCCTCGATATCGGCGTCCGAGATGTGGCGGCGATCTTCGCGCAAGTGAGCAGTGATGCCGTCGGCGCCCGCGGCGATAGCCAATTCGGCCGCCCGGACGGGATCGGGATAGGTGCTCCCACGTGCGTTCCGGATGGTCGCCACGTGGTCGATATTCACCCCTAAGCGCAGTCGGCTCATCTGGTTACTCCACTATCGCCGCGATGCGGGCTGAACTGGAAATAGGCGCGAGCGGCCCGGAAATCACCCGTGCAGGCGACGGCTGCCCGGATCTTCAATCGGAATGGCCGCAAGTTCCGGCGGGAGCTGATCGGCGGGATAGGCCGGCACGTCCAAGCGGGCCAAGGCCACGAACGGCGCGCCTGGATCGGCGCGGCCGCCCGAGCGGTCCACGATGCAGGCCGCGACCACGACGTTGCCGCCAGCCGCCTTGATCGCCTCGACGCACTCGCGCGACGACAGGCCGGTGGAGACGATGTCCTCGATCATGGCGATCCGCGCGCCGGGCGGGATCGAAAAGGCGCGGCGCAGCTTGAACGAACCGCCTTCGCGCTCGACGTACATCGAGGGCACGCCCAACTGACGAGCGGTTTCATACCCGGGAATGATCCCGCCGACCGCCGGAGAAATGCAAAGATCAACCTCGCCCACCGCCTCGACGATCTTGGCCGCCAGCGCCTTGCAGAGCCGCTCGGTGCGCTCCGGAAACTGGAAGACCAGGTTCTTCTGCAGGAAGGTGCCGGAGTGCAGTCCGCTGGACAGCACGAAGTGCCCTTCGCGCAGAGCGCCCGAGGCGCGGAATTCTTCGAGGACGTCTTCGGTGTTCATTGGGGCCTCCTGACTTGCGGATTACCCAACGCCTGCCAAGCTGTCACCGACCAATTCGTTTTGGGAGGACGAACCGGTGAAACTGTTTCAGACCTATGACTCGCCCTTCCCCACGCGCGTGCGCCTGCTGCTTTACGCCAAGGGGATCGAGGTTGAGGTGATCCGGCCGCCCGGCTTTGGGGCTACAGCCGAATCCAAGGCCGAGTACCTCAACGTCAATCCAATCGGCCGCGTCCCGGCCCTGGTGCTGGATGACGGCCGCGTGTTGCCGGAATCCGAGGTCATCTGCGAGTACCTCGAAGACGCCTATCCAACCCCGTCGCTGCGGCCGGTCGATCCTTGGGACCGGGCGCGGATGCGGCTGCTGTCGCGGATTTGCGACTTCTATGTCGTGATGGCCATGGTCCCCCTGTTCAACTTCGCCGGCCGCTCGCGCCGCCATTGGGAAACTCAGGCCATTCACGACGCCTCGCGCAAGGTCGCCGACGCCCTTGCGTACCTGGAGACCTTCATCGGCTCGGACGGCTACGCGGTCGGAAGCGCCCTGACCCAGGCCGACGGCGCCATCGCACCGCAGCTGGTCCTGGCGACCGAATGGATTCCAAGCTTGTTCGGCACGCCAGACCCGCTGCAAGGCCTGCCGAAGCTCGCGGCCTATTGGGCGTCGATCCAGACTGACCCTATCGCCGCGCGACTGATCGCCGAGACCCGTCAGGCCATCGCCGAACAGCAGGCCGCCGCGCGCGAGCAGGCCAAGCAGACGGCCTGATGATCGACCGCAGCATCCGCCTCACTACCGCTCGCCTCGGCCTTCGACCGTTTGAACCGACCGACGCGCCCCGGCTGGTGGAGATCCAGTCGAACTGGAACGTCACGCGGATGCTGCGACTCGCCCCATGGCCCGCGACGCTGGAAGCGATGGCCGAATGGGTGGATGTCCACGGCCAGGAGTGGCGCGCCGGCGAGGCCTATCGCTTCGCCTGCACCCTGGAGGGCCAAGTCATCGGCTGCGCCGACATCGACGCCATTGGCTCCGGCGGCGCCGAACTCGGCTACTTCTTCGACGAGGCTCATTGGGGCAAGGGCTATGCCCGCGAGGCCGCGGGGGCCGTCCGCGATTTTGCGTTTCAGACGCTCGGGCTCGATCACCTGGTCGCCGGCCACGCGGCGGAAAACCCGGCGTCCGGCAAGGTGCTTGAGGCCCTGGGCTTCCGCTATATCGGCGAGGTGGAGAAGTTCTCCAAGCCGCACGGGCGCGACGTGCCCTACCGCCTGCTGCGGCTGGAGAGGGCGTGGCTCTAGGCCGCAAAACCTGAAAGGTCGGGCATCCGCCCATTCCAGCCCGACTCCCGTTCGAAGGCTGCTGCGAGGGCCACGACCGAGGCCTCATCGCGAGCGCCGCCCATGATCTGCAGCCCGGCCGGCATGCCGTTGGCGGTCAGTCCGCACGGCACGCTGGCGGCCGGCAGGTCCAGATAGTTCCCGGCGCGCGTGAGACTGGAGAGCGGCGAGACGGTCTCGTCGACGGTCGCGATGGGCGGCGCCTCGATAGGCGCGGTCGGACAGATCAGCGCCGAATAACTCGAGAGCCAGTCCTGAAACTCGGCTTGATCCTCATCACGACGACGGCGCGCGTCGTCCAGTTGGGCGTCAGTGACGTCTCGTCCGACCTGGAAACGGCTGACGATCCAAGGATCCATCTGGTCGGCATGCGCCTCGATGCGCGCGCCCCGCACCCGCCAGCCCTCGGCCGCCATCAATACGCCGTTGGGCCCGAAGTAGGCCGAGAGCGGGCGCGGCGGCGTGGCGGTGATGACCTCGACGCCTGCGCTCCGCAGGCCCTCCAACGCCAGCAGGTAGAGGCGCGCGACCTCCGGTTCGAGATCGGCAACCTCAGCGGGGGCCAGGGCGGCCACCCGCCAACCCCGGATATCGGTGTCGAGGGCCGCCTGGGCGTCGAACACTCCCCGCCCCGCCCCGGCCTCGTCCGGCCTGGATATGATCTCCAGCGCCCGCGCCGCGTCAGCAACATTGCGCGCCAGCGTCCCCAGGGTATCGAGGCTTGGGGCCAGGTCATGGACGCCGCGCAGGGAGACAAGGCCCCTCCCCGGCTTCAGCCCGACAACGCCGCAGGCCGCGGCGGGGATTCGTACTGATCCCCCGGTATCGGTTCCCAGGGCCACATCGCAGAGCCCGGCGGCGACCGCGACAGCCGAGCCGCTGGACGATCCGCCCGGCGCGCGATGAACTTGAGCGTCCCAAGGGTTCCACGGCTCGCCGACCGCGCGGTTCGTGCCCCAGCCGCCATAGGCCAGTTCAACGGTCTGAGTCTTGCCGACCGCCGCCCATCCAGCTTCCAGCAACCGCTGCACACCGGCGGCGTGACGTGTCGGGGACGGGTCGAGCGGCAGGCGCCCGCCGCCGCCGGTCGGCACCCCTGCGAAGTCGATCATGTCCTTGATGGCGAAGGTCGGCCCGTCGCCGGCCGCCGGATCAAACACCTGGGTGAAGGCGTTCAGCTTGCCGCCAAAACGGTCGATCCGCTCCCTGGCCTGCGTCGGCGTCACCAGGCCCAACTCCAATCCTTGGCGGTCGGCCGGCAGCCGCCTTCGGCCCACCCCTTCCAGGCCCGGCCGCGCACAGCCTGACCAGCGGCGACGCCCGTGGGCTCGCCATCGGCCAACACCAGCTTGCCGTTGACCAGCACGTGGCTGACCCCGGTCGCGAACTGCTGAGGCTTCTCATAGGTGCCGTGATCGCCGATGGTGTTGGGATCGAACACCACGACGTCGGCGTGATAACCGACCTTCAACAGGCCGCGATCCGTCAAACCGAGGTTCTGCGCCGGAAAGGCCGAAAGCCTGCGCACCGCGTCGGCCAGGGTGGTGGTCTTCTCCTCGCGCACATATTTGCCGAGCACTCTTGCGAAGTTGCCATAGGCGCGCGGGTGAGTGCTCGACTTCAGGAACACCCCCTCGGGCGCCTGGGCCGAGGCGTCGGAACCGAAGCTCATCCACGGCAGCGCGGTCTGACGGGCGACGTTTTCCTCCGACATCAGGAAATAGACGACCTGCACGCGGCTGCCGTCCTCGATGACCAGATCGATGGCTGCGTCTTCAGGGGACACGCCGCGCTCTTTGGCCACCTCGGCGAGCGTCTTGCCCGTCAGCCCCTTGAGCGCCGGGTTCTTCAAGCCGACCAACAACGTCCCCTCCGCCCCGGCATGGCGATAGAGGTTCTCGAAGGACGGCTTCTCCTGGCGCATCTCGGCGATGACCTTGGCCCGCGTGCCAGGGTCCTTCATCTGCGCGATCCATTGCTCGACGCCGCCGGCCTGGACCCAGGGCGGCATCGCTGCATCCAGCCCGGTCGAGCCAGCGGTGTAGCTGTACATGTCGGCGGTGATCCGCTGCCCCTTCGCGCGCGCCGCCTCGATGCGGGCGATGGCGGGGTCCAGCTTGTCCCAATTGGCCCGGCCGGCCTGCTTCAGGTGGTAAATCTCGGCCGGCGCGCCCGAAACCCGGGAAATTTCGATCAGCTCGTCGATGGCCTCCAGCAGCCGGTCGGCTTCCGAGCGCATGTGGCTGATATAGATGCCGCCGCAACGGCCGGCCTCGGTGGCCAGGGCGGTCAATTCGGGGGTCTCAGCGTAGCTGGCCGGCGCGTAGATCAACGACGACCCGACGCCGAGCGCCCCGTCCTCCATGGCTTCAACCACAAGCTTGCGCATGGCCAGCAGTTGCTCCGGGCTAGGATCGATGTCGCCCTCGCCCAGCACATGCTCGCGCACTGTCGCCGCGCCGATGAACGAGGCGACGTTCAACGCGATCCCGCGTTTCTCCAACCAGGTTAGATACTCATCCAGCGTCGTCCACTCGATGGGGTACTTGATGTCCCCCATGCGCTGGGTTTCCAGCCGCTTCATCTCCGGGTTCAGCGGTCCCATCGACGTCCCTTCGCCCATGACCTCCAGGGTCACGCCCTGTTTGAGGTCCGACAGGCCGCGACCGTCGGCGATGAGGCTGTCGGTGGCCCAGGACAGCATGTTGATGAAGCCGGGCGAAACCGCCTTGCCCTGGGCGTCGATGGTCTTCTGGGCGCTCTCCGGGGCTCGCGGGCCGACATAGGCGATACGCCCCTCGGCCACCGCGACCTCTCCCTTGAACGGCGCGCCGCCCGATCCGTCATAGATCTGGGCGTTGCGGATCAGGACATCATAGGCCGGAGGCGAGGCGGCGATGCTGGCGGTGGACGCCAGCAATGCGGCGGTCAGGGCGATGGCGGCGGGTCTGTACATGGCCACATGTGAAGCGAGATTCTATCTGCTGTCAGGCCAGAGTTTTTTGCCAACCGCAGGAACCGCGCCCGTAGGCTTCTCGTTTATTCACTGATCGACGAGTGAAAATCGGAGATCACGCCCGATCAAGAACCAGAAATGGAAAATGATCGGACAAGAAGCCCGGCGGAGCCTCCCACAATCCTGGTGAGACCGTCGGGCTTCGCTGTGTCTGAACGCCAGATTTTCCAGCAGGAAATGTCGAGCAAGGTCGGAACGCGACTTTCCCGCGCTCGTTTCGCCTCCATCCCGGCCATCACGGCCGCCCCTTCCCAACAGGAGTCTTCGCCATGAGAGTCAGCGATTGCATGACGCGCGACGTCAGGATGGCCAGTCCGAACGAAACCCTGCGCGACGCCGCCAGACTGATGGCGGAACTCGATGCCGGGGTTCTACCTGTCAGCGACGGCGACCGCCTGGTGGGCATGATCACCGACCGCGATATTTGCGTGCGGGCGGTCGCCCAAGGGAAGGGCCCCGACACCAAGGTCAGCGACATCATGAGCCGCGAGGTTCGCTACTGCTTCGATGATGAGGAGAGCGACGCCGTGCTCCGCAACATGGGCGACATCCAGGTCCGCCGCCTGCCGGTGTTGAACCGCGACAAGCGCCTGATCGGGATCGTCTCGCTCGCCGACCTGGCCTCGATTGGCCAGACGGCTCGTGCTGGCGAGGCCTTGGGCGGCATCGTGCGTCCGGGCGGAGAACACTCGCAGTCGATCCACTGAGCAACGGCGGGCGCGAAGCGCGCCCGCTACCCCTTCGCGCGGTCGACCGTCTCGATACTGGGATTGGCGCGCAGGGCCGCGGCGATATGGGTGAGGTGCTTGGCGTCCTTCACCTCGACGTCGAAATCCACGTCGAAGAAGTCGGACTGCCGGCGGTGCATGCGCAAATTGACGATATTGCCGCCGGCCTCGCCGATCGCCGTACAGGCTTGGCCCAGCACGCCGGGCGCGTTCTTGATGGTCGCGCTCAACTTGGACAGGGTGACGGTGTTCCGTTCGGCCTCCGGCGTCCACTGCAGGTCGCGCCAGAGCTCCTCGCGGTCCTCGAAATCGGCCAGGGTCGCGCAGTCGATGGTGTGGATGGTCAGGCCCGTGCCGTCCGGCTCCAGGATGCCGACGATCCGGTCGCCAGGAACAGGCGTGCAACAGGTCCCGAAGTTCAGCGATACGCCGGGCGTCAATCCGCCGCCACGCACGTAGAGCCGCGCGCCCTTGCCGCCCTCGATCCTCCGGGTCGCGGTCGCCGCATCGCGGTCAGCGGCGTTCAGACCAGGGAAGATCACGTCCAGCACTTGGGTCGGCGAAATCCGGCCGCGCCCGACGGCTTCAAACAGGTCTTCCTCGCTCGCGACCGCGAAGCGTTCAAGCGCCGGCTTCAGCAGAACGTCCTTACGCGCCTTGCCGGCCCGCTCGAAGGTCTGGTCGACCGTGGCGCGACCAAGCCGGAGGAACTCTTCTTTTTCGGTCTGGCGGATGTGGCGACGGATCGCCGAACGCGCCCGCCCCGTGACCGTCAGCGACCGCCAATCCGGCGGCACCACGGGCTTGGTACCCCGGATCACCTCGACCACGTCGCCGTTCTGAAGAGCCGTCCGTAACGGCTTGAGTTCGCCGTTTATTTTGACGCCGATGCAGGTATCCCCGACATCGGTGTGAACCGCATAGGCAAAGTCCAGCGGCATGCCTCCGCGTGGCAGGCTGACCAGCTTGCCCTTGGGCGTGAAGACGAACACCTGGTCGAGATACATCTCGAGCTTGGCGTGCTCGACCAGTTCCTCGACGTCCCCGCCGTGCTCCAGCACCTGCACCAGATGGCGCAGATTGACCAGCGGATCGCGGCCGCCCTCGGCGGCCTGCGCTTCGGCGTCGAAGCCGTAGGACTTGTCCTTGTAGCGCCAGTGGGCGGCGACGCCGTCCTCGGCGATCCGGTCCATGGTCTCGGTGCGGATCTGCATTTCGATCCGCATGCCGCGCGGTCCGACCACGGTGGTGTGGATCGAGCGGTAGTTGTTCCGCTTTGGCGTCGAGATGTAGTCCTTGAACCGCTCCGGCACGCTCGGCCACGCGCGGTGGATCACGCCCAGGGCCTGGTAGCAGTCAGCCTCGGTGTCGACGATCACCCGGAAGGCGAAGATATCCGAGAGCTGGGAGAAGCCGATCGATTTACGCTGCAGCTTGCGCCAGATCGAATAGGGGTTCTTCTCGCGTCCGAAGACACGGGCCGGAAGACCCGCCGCCTCCAGCCGGCTGGCGATTTCGCCGGACACCACCGCAACCGCCCCACCCTGCTCGATCCGCAGGGCTTCGAGCCGACGGCCGATCGCGTCGCGCGCCACTGGATTCAGGTGCTCGAAGGCGAGCTCCTCCAGCTCCGAACAGATCCGGTGACAGCCGATGGAGCGCGCGAGCGGCGCGTAGATGTCTAGGGTCTCGCGGGCGATCCGCTCACGCTTGGCGGGGCTCTTGATGTAGTGCAGCGTCCGCATGTTGTGCAGGCGGTCGGCCAACTTGACCATCAGGACGCGCACGTCCTTTGAGATCGCCAGGATGAACTTGCGCAGGTTCTCGGCCTGCTTGGTATGTTCGCTGTTGAGCTCGAGCTTGGTGAGCTTGGTCACCCCCTCCACCAGCTCGGTGATCTCGGCGCCGAACAAGGCGCGGATATCGTCCGGCGTGACTGGAGTATCCTCGATCACGTCGTGCAGCAGCGCTGTGACGATAGTGGCGGTATCCAACCGATAGTCGGTCAGGATACCCGCCACCTCGATAGGATGAGCGAAATAGGGGTCGCCCGAAGCGCGCTTCTGACTGCCGTGCATCCGCATGGCGTAGACATAGGCGCGGTTCAGGATCGCTTCGTCAGCCGTGGGGTCGTACGAGCGGACCTTCTCGATCAGCTCGTACTGACGAAGCATCTTCGGACGCTTGACGACCGGCGCGTCCGTTCTTTCGGCGGGGGTTTCGGTCGCCGCCGTTAAGGTGAGAGGTTCTGGGCCTTCTAGGCTCAGTACCGCTCCTCCTGGCCACCGTCACGGTCGCTTTGCAGGGCGCGAACCAGTTCCAGCTCGCTCATCTGCATGTGGGTCGGATCGGCCAGCAGGGCGAGGGTTTCAGCCTCTTCCTCGGCTTCCGAGCGCTCGTCGACGCGTTGCAGGGTCCCGATCAGGTTCTCCCGCAGCTCGTCGGCGTCCACCACGTCGTCGGCGATTTCACGCAGCGAGACGACGGGGTTCTTGTCGTTGTCGCGATCGACCAGGAGCGGAGCGCCGGCGGAAATGGCGCGGGCGCGATGGGCCGCCAGCAGCACGAGGCTGAAGCGGTTGGGGACCTTCTCGACGCAATCTTCGACGGTGACGCGGGCCATGGAATCCTCAGAGGGGCGGTAGAACCGAACAAAATAGAGGCTTTGCGCTCATTGTGCAACGCCGCAACGCGGGGTTTTCGGCGTTCAGATGCCGCAGAGCCCTGCCTCGTGCAGGATGTCGCGCGGCGTTTCGAACACCGCACTGGGCCGTTGGGCGCGCAGGATCTCCGGCGTGGCGTAGCCCCAGGTGACCGCCCCAGTCGCCAGATGCGCCTTTCGAGCGGCCTCGATGTCGCGGACCTCGTCGCCGACGCAGAGCACGTCGGCCTCCTCCACCCCGGCCTTGCGGATCACAGCGCGGAACTTCGGCGCCTTGCCGAACACCGAGGCCCCGCAGCCGTAGTACGAGATCAGTCCGGCCAGTTCGGCGCCAAGCACCGCACGCACTGTGGCTTCGGCGTTCGAACTGACCACCGCGATCTTCACCCCGCCCGCCGCCAGGCGGCGCAACATCACCTCGACATCCGGGAAGAGCTTGAGCTCCGGCGCCGCCTCAGCGGCCAATTGCCGGAAGTGAGCGGCGATGAACGGTATCTTCCAGGCGGGCACGCCAAGCCGTCGGATGATCTCGCGGTTCGGCAAGCCGCGAAGCTCTGCCATTTCCGCCACGTCGATCTGCCGGAAGCCATAGCGCCTCGCCACGTCGTTGAGGACACGGCCGAACCAGAGCGCGCTGTCAGCCAGCGTGCCGTCGAAATCGAAGATCAGGAGGCGATAGCCCACGGAGGGAAACCTGCACCGATGATGGGGCGCGGGGGCTATACCCACGCGAGCATCCCGTCAACGCAGCTCGCCTAATATGACGCATCCACCGGTGTCGCGTCGCGTCCCACGGTCGCAGCGGCCGCCAACTGCTCGGCAGTGCGACCCAGGACAGGATGGCGCCACCTAGGGGTGATTTCGGCCAGCGGTCCCATGACAAACAGCCGCTCGTGAGCCCGCGGATGCGGCAGCGTCAGAGCCGGGTCGTCCGACACCAGGCGGCCATAGGCGATCAGGTCGAGGTCCAGGGTGCGCGAGGCGTTGCGCGCGCCCCGCGCGCGCCCGAACCGCGCCTCGATCATGAACAACGTTTGGATTAGGTCTTGCGGCGAAAGCTGAGCCTCGACAAGCACAACGCCGTTGCGATACTCCTGAGCATTCGGGTCGGGCCAGGCGGCGGAACGCCACCAGGACGACCTCAAAAGAATGGGCAATCCTGCCTCCGCGAGACCAGTGAGCGCCGCCTCAAGAAGGGCTTCGGACGTACCAAAGTCGCCGGCCATATTGCCGCCAAGGGCGACGATGACCGCATCGTCCGAATTCATGCCCAACGCCCTATTTCCAGGATCTTCGCACCCATGACCTTTTACCCCACCGACAGGCTCGCGCTCTTCATCGACGGAGCGAACCTGTACTCGGCCGCCAAGGGTCTGGGCTTCGATATAGACTATCGCAAGCTGCTGGAAGAGTTCCGCAAGCGCGGCGTCCTGGTGCGCGCCTATTACTACACCGCCCTGGTCGAGGATCAGGAATATTCGCCGATCCGTCCGCTGGTGGACTGGTTGGATTACAATGGCTTCCGCCTGGTTACGAAGCCTGCTCGCGAATATACCGACGCGCAGGGCCGCAAGCGCTGGCGCGGCGACATGGACGTCGAGATCGCCGTCGACATGTTGGAAATGGCGGCCCACGCCGACCACCTGGTGCTGTTTTCCGGCGACGGCGACTTCCGGGTCCTGGTTGAGGCGGTGCAACGCCGCGGCGCGCGGGTGACCGTCGTTTCCACGGTGAAGTCACAACCACCGATGGCGTCGGACGATCTGCGCCGCCAAGCTGACAGCTTCGTGGACCTGGCCGATCTGGCCGACATTATTGGCCGCCCCTCGCGTCTGCCGCGCTTCATCCAGGAAAGCCGGGTCGCTCGTGACGACCACGATCACGACGCCGACGCTGAGGCCTGATGTCTGTCGAACTATGGGGCGCCGAACCGCCCCGCGACTGCCCTCTCTGCCCCCGGCTTGTCACCTACCGGCAGACGAACCAAGCCCAAAACCCGGACTGGTGGAACGGCCCTGCCCCCTCCTTCGGGGATCCGCAGGCGCGGCTGCTCGTCGCCGGCCTCGCTCCCGGCCGCACGGGCGCTAACCGCACAGGTCGGCCGTTCACCGGCGACCATGCCGGGTGGATGCTCTACGACACCCTGACAAAGACCGGCTTCGCCAATGGCAAGTTCGACGCCCGCGTCGATGACGGCCTTGAGCTCATCGATTGCATGGTGACCAACGCGGTGCGGTGCGCCCCGCCCGGCAACAAGCCCGAGACCAGTGAAGAAAATACCTGTCGGCCATTCCTGACCGCCCGCCTCGAAGCGCTGCCAAGGCTCAAGGTCATCGTCACGCTCGGCGATGTCGCCCGCCGCAACCTGCTGAAGGCCATCGGCCTGAAAGCCTCGGCTGGCCTTCCTGGCCACGGAACCGAGTTCCAGGCCGGGCCCTACATCGTTCTGAACAGCTACCACTGCTCGCGCCTCAACACGAACACCGGCCGCCTGACGGCGGAGATGTTCGAGGCGGTTTTCCGCCGCGCGCGTGAACTCGTGGATGGCTAAGCCCCCACTTCCACGGGTGGAAAACAACTAACACACGAATTCGTTTGACCGACCTCATGTGACAATGGCCAACAGCGACCCTTGTTATCGGGGGACCTGGAATGAAAATGCTTGGCGCGCTCGCACTGATCGCGAGCCTTTCGTTTGGCCTGCCTGCTGCGGCCGGCACGGTTGTGATCAACGGCGATACGTCGGGCGGCCCGACCTACAATCGTCCCCTTAGCAACATGGGCGGCCTCTCCGCGGTCGGCACGAACGTAAACTACCAAGTTACGGCCTTCACGGTTTCCACGGCCGGCGACTACTCGCTGCTGTCGACGGCGGGCTACGACAACTTCCTCGGCCTCTACGCAGGCGCGTTCGATCCCACCCAGCCGTTGCTCAACGCGCGAGCGTACAACGACGACTTCAACAACAGCCTCACGGCGTCCGGCTTCACCACGAATCTGCTCGCGGGCGTTTCATACTTCGCGGTCGCCTCGGCCTTCGACAACGGAATCGGCGGCGCTTACGAGCTAACCATCTCAGGACCTGGCGCTATCAGCCTGTCCTCGGCGGTGCCGGAACCGGCCACATGGGCGATGATGATCGCCGGCTTTGGCCTCGCCGGCTCGGCCTTGCGCCGCCGCCGCAGCGTAGCGCTCGCGGCCTGATCAAGACCCGAGGGGGCGCGTCGCGCGGCCCCTCGGCTACCTGCTCCAGTACAGATAGCGCCAGGCGCGTGCGAACCCGACGCCGCGATAGAGCGACCGCGCGCCGGTGTTGCTTTCCTCGACCTGCAGGAACACCCGCTCGATCCCACGCGCGTGGGCGGCGGCGCCCAGGCCGGCCAAGACCCGCCCGGCAAGCCCCTGCCCGCGCATACCCATGTCAGTGCGCATGCCGTGCACGCTGGCCCAGCCATGCCCGAAGGCGGCCACGCCCACGGCTATGGTGCGATCGCCCACGCTGATCCCGCCGTAGACGGCGTCGCTTGCCCGGGTCAGGGCGGCGACACGATTGGCCCCGTCGGCAGGATCAAACCCTTCGCCTGTAAACACCGCGGCCCAACCGGGACCCGGCGCGCGCTCGACCGAAGCCGGTTCGCCGCGCGCGCCCGCCATCATGCCCATCGCCGCTCCGGTCTTCACCAGGGTCGGTTGCTCGGAAAGATAGCCGCGACGGGCAAGCTCAATGCGGACCGCTTCCAGGCCGGGTGCGTCGGCGATCCGAAAGGCCGGCTTCAAGCCGCGCGCGGCATAGGCGGCTTCGATCTCATCCAGAATCACGACGTCGCAAGGCAAGTCATGGCGCAGCGGAACAGCGCTGTTGGCGCGCCGGATGGTGCCGGGGTCCAGCGAGACCAGCCAATCGCCGATCTCCAGCACCTCGCGCGGCGTCACCGCGGCGGCCGTAGCGCGTTCGATAGCCTCGATCTCGGCGGGGATAGCCACGCCTAGCCCTTGTCGCGGAGCAGCCTGGCCTTGTCGCGGGCCCAGTCGCGGTCGGCTGTCGCCTCGCGCTTGTCGTGCAGCTTCTTGCCCTTGGCGAGCGCGATCTCCAGCTTTGCCAGGCCCTTCTCGTTCCAATAGAGCTTGGTCGGAATGATCGTACGGCCGTCGCGCTGGACGGCGCCGATCAGCTTATCGAGCTGCTTGCGGTGCAGCAGCAGCTTCCGATGCCGGCGCGGCTCGTGATTGAAGCGGTTGGCCTGGGCGAAGGGCGGGATGTCGGCGTTGATCAACACCACCTCGTTCCCCTCGATCGAAGCGTAGGACTCGGCGATATTGGCCCGGCCGACCCGCAACGACTTCACTTCCGAGCCAGTCAGCATGATGCCGGCCTCGAACGTGTCCTCGAGGAAGTAGTCGAACCGCGCGCGGCGATTTTCGGCGATCAGCTTTCCCGCCATCAGATGACGCCAGCGTCTCTCATGCCGGCCAGCACCGTCGAGCGCGAGGCCTCCGACGCCGCCACGATCGGCAGGCGCACGTCCTCAAGGCACAGACCGAGGTGGGCCATCGCGAACTTGGTCGGCGACGGCGAGGCGTCGCTGAACAGCGACTTGTGCAGGGCGAACAGCCGATCTTGCCAATAGAGCGCCGTCTTCCAGTCATCGCCCATGATGGCGTTGTAGAAGGTCGCACAAAGATCGGGCGCGACATTGGCGCTGACCGAGATGCAGCCGTGACCACCGTGGGCCATGTAGCCCAGCCCTGTCAGGTCGTCGCCCGACAGCATCACCCAATCATCGCCGCACAGCAGTCGCTGCATCGTCGCTCGGGTCATGTCGCCGGTGGCGTCCTTGATGCCGACGATGTTTGGCAGCTTGGAGAGCCGCGCCAAGGTCTCGTTGGTGATGTCGACGGCGGTCCGCGAGGGCACGTTGTAGACCAGCACCGGCAGCTGGACCGCCTCGTTGATCGCCGCGTAGTGGGCGTAGAGGCCTTCCTGGCTGGGGCGATTGTAATACGGGGTCACCACCAGGGCCGCATCGGCGCCGATGGTCTTGGCATGCCGAACCAACTCGATCGCTTCGTCAGTGGCGTTGGAGCCGGCCCCGGCGATGACGGGGACACGACCAGCGGCGGTCTTCACCGTAAGTTCGACGACGCGGCGGTGCTCGTCATGCGACAGGGTCGCAGTCTCGCCGGTGGTGCCGACAGGCACGAGGCCGTGGACGCCGCCCGCGATCTGGCGTTCGACGAGAGCTACAAGGGCCCGCTCGTCCACCGCGCCGTCGCGGAAAGGAGTCACCAGGGCCGGCATCACGCCCTTGAACAAAGGATCTGACATGGTCTGCAAAAAGCCGTGAAAGCGAGGCCAGTTGTTGCGGCCTCAAGATTTGGGCGGACAATATGGCGGGCCGCCCCCGCGCCGCAACATATCTTCCATATTCCTGGAATCCCGGAGTTTCACACCTTGGCTCTCAAGGCCCGAAAAGCGTTCCTGACAACGGCTTCGCTCGTATTGCTGGCGAGTGTCGCCCAGGCCCAGCAGACGCCGAATCAGGCCTCCGCGCCTAAGGGCCACACGCCATATGAGGCCCCGCGCCCCATCGAGCTGACCCAAACGCCGCCATCGGCGTATCGGCAGAGCATCGGGCAATCGGACACGGTGGCGCTGAATTCCGCCCTGGCCTCGGCCAAACGCGGCGATGTGACCGGCGCGCGAAGCGCCATCGCCATGCTGAGCGACCCGATCGCCAAGAAGATCGCCACCTGGGCGCTGGTCGATTCGGCCGCCGACTCGCTGTCGTTCTTTGAACTGGACCAGGCTCGCCGCGACCTGGCCGGCTGGCCGCGCGCCGCCCGCCGCCAGCTCGCCACGGAAAAGCAGCTGGAAACCTCAGGCCAGACGCCCCAGCAGATCATCGCCTGGTTTGGCGGGGCCGAGCCGCAGACGGCGGAAGGGGCGATGGCGCTGGCCTCGGCCCTCCAGGCCAGCGGAAAGTCGAAGGAAGCCGCCGACCTGATCCGCGGCTACTGGCGCGACAGGCTGTTCGAGGTAGGCCCGCAACGGACCATGCTGGCGCGCTTTGGCGGCATGCTGACGCCGGACGATCACGTCCGCCGGGCCGATATCCTGCTCTATGGCGCGCAAGGACCGGCCGCTCGCGAAATCCTGATGCTGCTGCCGCCGGACAAGCTCCAGATCGCCCAGACCCGGATGGCGCTGCGCTCCGGCGCCAGCAACGCCAACGAAATGGTCGCCAATCTGCCGGCCAATCTCGCCAATGATCCGGGCATCGCCTTCGAGCGGGCCAGCTACTATCGCCAGCGCAACCTGGAGAGCCTGGCCCTCGCCCAGGTGCCGAAGTTCCCGCGCGACCTGGCGCACGGCGACATGGCCGAGCGGATCTGGGCGGAACGCTATCGCCTGATCCTCTACGCCCTGCGCAACAGCGATTCCGCAGGCGCCTACACCGCCGCCGCCAACAGCGGACTGACCTCGGGCGCACCCGCCGCCGACGCCGAGTTCTATGCCGGCTGGATCGCGCTGACCCGGCTGAAGAACCCTGCCCAGGCCGACATCCATTTCGCCAATCTTGAGCGGATCGGCCAATCGCCAATCACCCGGGGCCGGGCGATGTACTGGCGCGGACGCGCGGCGGAAGCGCGCGGCGATCAAGCCGCGGCCCAGGCCTTCTACGGGGCGGGTGCCAAGTACAACACGACGTTCTACGGCCAGCTGGCCGGCGAAAAGGTCAACGGCGGACGCCTGGTGCTCGGTTCAGATCCGGTCATCACCCAGGCTGATCGGGCGCGGTTCGAAGCCCGCGACACGGTCCGCGCGGCCCGCCTGCTCTACGACATCGGCAACCGCGATCTCTTCCGCACCTTCGTCCTGGCGCTCGACGACATCCTGCCGACAGTCGAGGAACAAGCCCTGCTGGTCGATCTGGCGCGCGGCTACGGCGACCAAGACACTTCGATGAAGGTGGTCCGCACCGCGGCTCAACGCGGCTTCATCCTGCCGGAGCGCGGCTATCCGCTGCGCAATCCGCCACAAGTGATGGGCGCGCCTGAGCCTGCGCTCACGCTCGGGATCACACGCCAAGAGAGCGGCTTCGATCCGATGGCGCGCTCCGGCGCCGATGCGCGCGGCATGATGCAGCTGCTGCCGGCGACCGCCGCCAGCGAGGCGCGTCGTCTGGGGATGAGTTACGACACCTCGATGTTGTACCAGCCGGACTACAACATGCAGCTTGGCCAAGCCTTCCTGGGCCGGCAGATCAATAACTTCTCCGGCTCGTATCCAATGGCTATCGCGGCCTACAACGCCGGGCCTGGACGGCCGCCGCAATGGGTCACGTTCTGCGGCGATCCGCGCGGCGGCGCGACTGATCCGATCGATTTCGTGGAGTGCATTCCGTTCTCGGAGACTCGCAACTACGTCATGCGGGTCATGGAAGGCATGCAGGTCTACCGCGCCCGCCTGGGCGCCGGCTCGGCCCCGATCACCCTGACCAGCGATCTGAAGCGCGGCAGCTATGGCGCCTACGCAGGTCCTGCGGGCGTCCCTGCCCGCCCCGCATCGCCTGGCGCCAGCAGTATGGCGCCGATCCCGAACCCCTAAGGCCCGGGAATGGGGGCCTCAGTCGGCGACCAAGCCGTACATGAGGCCCTCGAGGGTGACCGACAGCAATTCGTCGGCCGGAGCCCAAACGAAGTTAGGGCGGTTGATCATCAGGTTCACCACGCCGTGGCATGAACCCCAAAGCGCCTGGGCGGCGGAATCAGCCGTACCCGCGCGCAGGCGGCCTTCGGCGGCGATCTCGCGAACGACCCCTGAGAAGATCTCGTAGCACTCGGCGCCCAGATCGGCCGTCGCGCCCTCGTCGGCCATCACGGCCGTGACGTGCCGCGCGGACGAAAACACCAGTTCGTAGGCGTTCGGGTGGTCCAGCCCCCAGCGCATATAGGTTTCGAGCATGAGCTTGACGCGATTGGCCGCGTCCATCGGCTTGGCGGCGATCTCGGCGTTGCGCTCCAGAAGCTGGCGGATCGTGCCTTCGCAGATCTCCAGCAGGATGCAGCTCTTGTCCGGGAAATGCATGTAGAGCGCGGTGGAGGAGACCCCCACCTCGTCGGCGATCTTTCGGATCGTAGCGCCGTCATAGCCTTCGGCGACAAAGATGCGCTCAGCAGCTGCAAGGATCTCAGCCCGGCGCAGGTGTCCGTCGCCCTTGGGCTTCCTGGCCGATCGCCGCGTGGTCACTGAAGTGGTCACGGGTTTCCTTCCGAGTCCGAACTATTGCTGAGCGGAAACCAAAACCACGCCTGTGGCAAGTCCGCCCGTAAGAAAGCGAGGCAATTCCATGACTAAGGTTATGCCCTTCGGTCAAGACAGCGTTTTCTTGACGAGGACCGGAGCTTAAGCGCCAGACTAGCGTTGTTCGGGGGACCCCAAGTTGAACGGAGCGACCATGAGATTGCCCGACGACCAACTGCAACGCCTCGCACTGCACAGCGCATTCGGATTTCACCTGATAGCCAAGTGGATGGCGGGACGATCCGACGTCGACCCTGAAATTCGCGACCGCCTCAGTGTGCATATCGCGGCGCTGGACGGGGTCTTGTCCGCCAACGGCCACGACTGGATCCGCGACGAAATCGAAGGCACCGAGGCGGCCCTCCACGGCCGCTGACCACCTCGGGGGCTGGACCTCAGCGCGCTGAACCGGCTAGTCGGTGGCCATGAGCAAGCCTGCCCCCGTTGTCGCGGATCTTCCCGGCGCCATGCGCACCACCGGCTGGGCCGATTACGCCCTGCTGGACTCCGGCGGCGGCCGTAAGCTGGAACGCTATGGCCCCTATACCGTCGTGCGGCCCGAACCGCAGGCCATGTGGACGCCGCGCCTGCCTGAGAGCGCTTGGGAGCAAGCCGACGCCGTCTTCAATCCCAGCGACGACGAAGACGCCGGCAACTGGCGCTTCAAGGGCAAGCCCAAGGAAAGCTGGCCGATGGCCTGGGGCGAGGCGAAGTTCCACGCCCGTTTCACCGCCTTCCGCCATCTGGCGTTCTTCCCGGAGCAGGCCGCCAACTGGGCCTGGCTGGACGAGCGCCTGCGCGCCACGCCCGGCCAGCCGAAGGTGCTGAACCTGTTCGGCTACACCGGCGTCGCGAGCTTGGTCTGCGCCGCGGCCGGCGCTCATGTCACCCACGTGGACGCTTCGAAGAAGGCCATTGGCTGGGCGCGCGAGAACGCTGCGCTCTCGGGCCTCGAGGACAAGCCCATTCGCTGGATCTGCGAAGACGCCCGGCGCTACGTGCAACGCGAGGTGCGCCGTGGGTCGCGCTACGACGGCATCATCCTCGACCCGCCGAAATATGGTCGCGGCCCCGACGGCGAGGTCTGGCGTCTGTTCGAAAACCTGCCTGAGCTTGCGGCGCTATGTGCTGAACTTCTTTCCGAAAACGCCTCGTTCCTGCTGCTCAACGCCTATGCCGAGCGAATCTCGGGCGCGGCGCTTTCCTCACTGCTGGCCTCGAACCTCCAGGACCGTGGGGGTAGCATCGACTGGGGTGAACTGACGCTGGTCGAGGACAAACAGGACCGTCAGATCGGCATGTCCTTCTACGGCCGGTGGGCGTCGTGAGCCGCGCCGTCACCTCCCTGACCAACCCGACCGTCAAGGCCGTCCGCGCCCTGCATCTGCGCAAGGAGCGTGAGGAAACCGGACTGTTCGTGGCCGAAGGACTCAAGATCGTCACCGACGCGGTCGAACTGGGTCACGCGCCGCGGATCTTGATGTACGGCCAGGACGCTCAGAGCCATCCCCTGCTCCGCAGCGCGATCGAGGCCACCCGAGCCGCGCACGGCGAGGTGATCGAGGTCACCCACGATATCCTGGCCAAGGTCTCTCGCCGCGATAACCCCCAGGCCGTGGTGGGCGTGTTCGCTCAGGTCTTCGCACCGCTCGCTGATCTGGATCCCAAGGCCGCCCCCTGCTTCGTCGCCCTGCACAGGGTCCGCGACCCAGGCAATCTGGGAACCATCGTGCGCACCGCCGACGCCGCCGGCTGTGGGGCGGTGATCCTCGTTGGTGAATGCTGCGACCCGTTCTCGGTCGAAGCCGTGCGCGCCACCATGGGTTCGATCTTCGCCGTACCGATCGTGCGCGCCACTGAGGCCGAGTTCGCTGGATGGCGGTCATCGTGGCCGGGCTCGGTCGTCGGCACGCTGCTGACCGCCGATGTCGACCACCGCCAGGCGACCTACGCCAAGCCGGCGCTGGTGCTGATGGGCAACGAGCAACAGGGCCTGACACCCGATATGGCCGCGCTATGCGACGTCAACGTCAAGATTCCGATGCGCGGACGCGCCGACAGCCTGAACCTGTCGGTCGCCACCGGTATCATGATCTACGCCGCGACGTAGGCCCCCTCACCTAGCCGCTCCCGTGGGAGAGGAAGTCTAGGTCCCGCGCGGCTTGGCGCGGGCGGTGGGCGCGGTGTTGGCGGGATCCTCGGGCCACACGTGCTTGGGATAGCGCCCACGCATATCGGAGCGGACGTCCTTCCAGGAGCCGCCCCAAAACCCCGGCAGGTCCTTGGTGGTCTGAATCGGGCGATGGCCCGGCGACAGCAACGACAAGGTGAGCGGCACGCCGGCGACCCGGGGATGCTCAGTCAGGCCGAACACCTCCTGGACACGCACATCCACCCGGGGGCCGCCGTCGGCGGCATAGTCGATGGTGAAGCTGTTTCCCGTCGGCGCAGTCCAGCGCGCCGGCGCGGTCGACTCCAGCCGTCGCTGCTGCTCCCAGGGGACCAGCGCCCGAACCGCGCCGTCCAACGCGTCGGGCTTGAGAGCGGCAAGCGACCTGACCCCGGTCAGCAACGGCGTCAGCCAATCATCCACGGCCTCGACCAGGGCGGCGTCGGAGAGGTCGGGCCAGTCGGCGCCCTGCGCCCGCAAGAAGGCGCCCCGCTCCCGGAACGACCTTATCGCATCGCCCCAAGGTAGCTTGGCTAGGCCCTCGGCCCGCACCCGGCCCGCCAGCGCCGAGGCGATCATCGCCGGATCGGGATTTTCATCGATCTCTTCGCGGACCGTCAGGCGCCCGAGCCGCGTCAGCTTTTTGCCGCGCAGACGTCCACCCCCGCTCTCTTCCAGCCGATTTTCCGTTTCCAACTGCGCGGCGAAGGCCGGGACCAGTTCCGCCTCGTCCAATGGCGCGGCGAGGAGAATGCGGTCGCGGCGGTCGCCGCCACCCAACTCGGCGATGGCCAACCACTTTTCGCGCGCCAGGGCGTCGGTCGGCTCGACAAACGCGCCCCGCCCGGTGACCAGCTGGAACTCACCCGAGCCGCCCCGCGCCTTGGCGATGCGTTCCGGATAGGCGAAGGCCAGCAGCATTCCATCATCCAGCGCCTCGCCACGACCGGGCTTGCCCGCCAGGCTCGCCCAGCGCTCGGCCAAGGTCCGCGCGTCCCGGGCGCGCGTCGAGCGGTCCCGTTGGAACCCCTCCAAGCGGTGACGCAGGTCGGCGTCCCGGCCCCCCAGGTTTCGCTCGGTCACCAAGGCCGCGATCTGAGCGGCGCGCGGAGCTTGGCCGGTCGCCGCCGCCTTGAGCACCATATGGGCAAGCCGCGGCGCGAGCGGAAATTCGCTCAACGCCTCGCCGTGCGCGGTGAGCACGCCATCTTCGGTCAGGGCCTCCAGGCGGCTGAGCAGGCTACGCGCCTCGTTGAACGCTGCGCTTGGCGGGGGATCCAGAAAGGCTAGATCGCCGGCATCTTTCGCGCCCCAACGCGCGAGATCGAGCGCCAGCCCTGAAAGATCGGCGTCGAGGATTTCCGGATCGGCGAAGGCCGGCAACGCGCGGGTCTCGGCCTCGTCCCAAAGACGGTACGCAACGCCCGGCTCGGTGCGACCGGCCCTTCCGCGCCGCTGGTCGGCGGCCGCCCGGCTGACCCGCACGGTGGCGAGGCGGGTCAGGCCGCTGGCTGGGTCGTAGCGGGGCACCCGTGCAACGCCGGAATCAACCACCACCCGGACGCCTTCAATGGTCAGGCTGGTTTCGGCGATGGACGTGGCCAGAACCACCTTGCGAACGCCGGGCGGCGGCGGGGAGATCGCCTGGTCCTGCTCGGCCGGATCCAACGCTCCATAGAGCGGCGCGATCCGCACATCGGGCCGTCGCACTCGCTCGGCCAGCATCTCGGCGGTACGGCGGATCTCTCCCTGCCCCGGCAGGAAGACCAGGACGCTGCCTGTCTCCTCGGCCAAAGCTCGCTCGACGGCGCGCACCGCGCGGTCTTCCAGGCGCAGGCGATCGTCGCGCCCGAGGTAGCGGGTATCAACAGGGAAGGCCCGCCCCTGACTTTCAATGATCGGCGCATCGCCCAACAGACTGGCGACCGCCGCGCCATCCAAAGTGGCCGACATGACCAGAATACGCAGGTCGTCCCGCAGCACCCCTTGCGCGTCGCGCGCCAGGGCCAGGCCGAGGTCGGCGTCCAGACTGCGTTCGTGGAATTCGTCGAAGATCACCGCCCCGACGCCATCGAGGCTGGGATCGCTCAGGATCATCCGATTGAAGACGCCCTCGGTGACGACCTCGATCCGAGTGCGCGCCGAGATTTTCGCCTGCATACGGACTCGGTAGCCGACGGTTTCGCCAACCCGCTCGCCCAGGGTCTTGGCCATGCGATCGGCCGCAGCGCGGGCCGCCAGACGGCGAGGCTCCAGCATCACGATCTTGCGACCCTCGAGCCATGAAGCGTCGAGCAGTCGAAGCGGCACGACCGTCGTCTTCCCGGCGCCCGGCGGGGCCACGAGAACGGCCTCAGTGCGGGCGCTCAGCGCCGCCTGCAGGGCAGGCAAAATATCCTCAACCGGAAGCATGCCGTGATCTAGCCGCGCCCGCATGCCGCGCCAAGCAGGACGCTCGTCCTGCAGGCGCCAGGTTTCATGGAAACCAGCGTCGTTGCTTGGCGCTTGACCGCAAGGTTCCTAAGAGGCCACGTAGCGCCAAAGCATGACCGAGCGGCGGGGGCCGCCGGATTCTCCTGGAGGAAATATGTGGCGAGTTAAATCGCTCGACGCGATTCTGGCGACCGCAGAAAAGAAGTCGCTGCAACGCTCGCTGGGCCCGTTCCAGCTGACGATGCTCGGCATCGGCGCCATCATCGGGACGGGTATTTTCGTACTTACCGCCGAGGCCGCCCAAAAGGCCGGGCCCGGCATGATCGCGGCGTTCATTATCGCCGGTTTCGTCTGCGCGGTCGCCGCGCTCTGCTACGCTGAAATGTCATCCATGGTCCCGGTTTCCGGGTCCGCCTACACCTACAGCTACGCCGTCATGGGCGAGATGCTGGCCTGGATGGTCGGCTGGGCGTTGATCCTCGAATACGCGGTCGCGGCCGGCGCCGTCTCCGTCGGCTGGTCCGGCTATGTGGTCGGCTTGATCGAGAACGCCTTCAATATCGACATCCCGAACGCGCTCGTGCTCGGCCCCATGGACGGCGGCATCGTCAACCTGCCGGCGGCCATGATCGCCCTGGTGGTCACCGCCCTGCTGGTGGTCGGCACTAAGGAATCTGCGACCGTCAACGCCTTCCTGGTCGCGATCAAAGTGTCGGCCCTGTCGCTGTTCTGCATCCTGGCTCTGCCGGTGATGAAGATGGAGAACTTCGAACCGTTCGCCCCGCTCGGCATGGCCGGGATCTCGGCCGCCGCGGCCTCGATCTTCTTCGCCTATGTCGGCTTCGACGCCGTCTCGACCGCCGCTGAAGAGACCAAGAACCCCCAACGCAACATGCCAATCGGCCTGATCGGCTCGCTCGGCATCTGCACCATTTTCTACATCCTGGTCGCCATGGGCGTCATCGGAACGGTCGGCGCTCAGCCGGTCATGGACGCCGCCGGCGCCGGCCTTCGCCCTGGCAGCGCCGAACTGACCGCCGCCTGCAAGCTGGTCGGCGACACACACGTGGTCTGCTCCAAGGAAGCCTTGGCCTGGACCCTCCGCGAAATCGGCTGGCCGCAAATCGGCAACCTGCTCGGCTTGGCCGCCGGCCTGGCCCTGCCTTCGGTCATCCTGATGATGATGTTCGGCCAGACCCGCATCTTCTTCGTCATGAGCCGTGACGGCCTGCTGCCGGCCGTCTTCTCCAAGGTCCACCCGACCTTCCACACGCCCTATGTGATCACCATCATCACCGGCGTTTTCGTGTCGCTGTTCGCCGCCTTCTTCCCGGTCGGCGTGCTTGCCGACATCTCGAACTCGGGAACGCTGTTCGCCTTCGCCATGGTGGCCATCGCCGTCCTGGTGCTTCGCCGCACCGACCCGGATCGCAAACGCCCCTTCCGGGCCCCGGCGATCATCGTCGTCGCGCCCTTGGCGGCGATTGGCTGCATCTATCTGTTCTTCAGCCTCTCGACCGAAACCAAGCTCCTGTTCGTGGCCTGGGCTGCGATCGGTCTGGTGGTCTACTTCCTCTACGGCTATCGCCGCAGCCATGTCGGCCGTGGCATCGTCGAGGTGCCGGAACTGGACGCCGACGCGCCTCCAGGACCTGTGGCCCCGATGCCGGGAGCGCCCGCTCCCGGCGATCGCCAGCACTAAAATGGAAAGGCCCGGGTTCGCCCGGGCCTTTTCTTATGGCGCGCCACAGCCGATGCTAGGGCCATGCAAGCCGAGCCTCCCATCCGCGCCATGATCGCCCCGGTCACCCAGCTTCAGCAGAACTGCACCATCGTCTGGTGCGCCAAGACCCTGAAGGCCGCCATCATCGATCCCGGCGGGGAGGTTCCCCGGCTGATCGAGGCCCTGAAGTCGCAGAACCTGACGCTCGAGAAGATCTGGATCACCCACGGCCACCTGGACCACGCCGGCGGCACGGCGGCGCTGAAGGCCGCTTTCGACGTCCCTATCGAGGGCCCGCACCCAGACGACGCCTTCTGGATCGACGAGATCGAAACCTCCGGCGCGAAGTGGGGCATGCCCGAAGCCCGGGCCTTCACGCCAGACCGCTGGTTGAACGACGGCGACAAAGTGACGCTCGGCGAGACCGAGTTCGAGGTCTATCACTGTCCCGGCCACACCCCCGGCCACGTCATCTTCTTCCATCGCGAGGCGCAGTTCGCCCAGGTCGGCGACGTCCTGTTCCAGGGCTCCATAGGCCGCACGGATTTCCCACGTGGCGACCATCAACAGCTCATCGACTCCATCACCAGCAAGCTCTGGCCGCTGGGCGACAACGTGCGGTTCGTGCCGGGTCACGGCCCGATGTCGAGCTTCGGCCAGGAGCGCCGGACCAACCCCTATGTTGCAGATCAGGTGTTGGCCGGCGCGTGATGCTTTCAAGTGTGAAATCTGAGCGTTACCGGAGCACGTAAAGATGGCCCCGATGGAAACGCGCATCGAACAGTCCGCCGCCGCTGCGCAGAGCCCACCGGCAGGCGCCCGCATTCTGATGGTCGATGACGACCCCGGGATCCGCGACGTTGTCTCCGACTTCTTGGGTAAGCACGGCTACACCGTCGAAACCGCTGGCGACGCCCGCGAGATGGAACAGGTCCTTGAGCGTGGCTCGGTGGACCTCATCGTGCTGGATGTCATGTTGCCCGGTGAGGACGGCTTGGCCATTTGCCGCCGCCTCGCTGTAGGCGAAGGGCCGCCGGTGATCATGCTGTCGGCCATGGGCGAGGACACCGACCGTATCGTCGGGCTTGAACTTGGCGCTGACGACTACCTCTCGAAGCCCTGCAATCCCCGTGAACTGCTGGCGCGGGTGCGCGCCGTACTGCGACGGGCCGAACATCGCGGACAGAGCGGCGGCGGCGGTGCAGGCTGTGAGTTCGCCGGCTGGCGGCTGGACCTGGTGCGCCGCGAGCTGCGCTCGCCCGAGGGCGTGGTGGTGAACCTGTCGTCTGGCGAGTTCTCGTTGCTCCGCGCCTTTGTGGAACGCCCACAACGCGTGCTGACCCGGGACCAATTGCTCGAGTTCGCCCGCGGGCCGGATTCGGAGGCGTTCGATCGCGCGATCGACGTGCAGATCAGCCGGCTGCGCCGCAAGCTCGACGATGGCGGCGGCCAGGACCTGATCCGCACCATCCGCAATGAAGGCTACATGTTCACCGCCAAGGTGAAGCGTACATGACGCCGCCCTGGTCGGGGCGGCCGACCGCATCGCTGTTCGGCCAGCTCCTGGCCCTGATCGGCCTCAGCCTGGCGGCGGCCCAGGTCATCAGCCTGATCCTGCTGTTCAACCTGCCCCCACCAGCGCCCGATTTCTATCGGATCAGCGAGATCGTCCAGGCGTTCCACGGTACGCCGCCGGCCTTCACCGAGCGCCGGCCCCTGGTGATCAAGACCGTCGACCATGCGCCAGCGATGGTGATCGACAGCCGAATGACGCCAAAGATCCGCAGCCAACTGGCTGAGGCGCTGCACGTCCCCATTGAACGCGTGGTGATTTCCTCAGCCTCGCGCTTCCCAGTGTCGGACCGCCGCGTTTTCCGCGTGATCCGCGATCGCATGGCCCGGGACGGCGGCGAACAGGAAGAGCATTTCCTGATCGCGCCCTTTGATGTCGCGGTCCAACAGGCCGACGGCCGCTGGCAGATCGTGCGCCCTGAGCGCGGCATCGGGCTTGATCCTTGGCAGCAGCGGATCGTGTTGCTGTTCTTCCTGTCGGCCCTGGTGATGGCTCCTATCGCCTTCATCTTCGCCCGCAGGCTTTCGGCCCCCATCCGGCTCTTCACCGACGCCGCCGAGCGCCTGGGCCGCGACCCCAGGGCGCCGCCGCTCTCGCTCAAGGGCTCGGCGGAAATCAACGTCGCGGTGAAAGCGTTCAACGACATGCAGGAGCGCCTGCGCCGCTATGTCGAGGATCGCACCGCCATGGTGGGCGCCATCGCCCACGACCTGCGCACCCCCCTCACCCGCCTGCGTTTTCGCATCGAGAACGTCCCGGAGGACGTACGGGTCAAGATGTCCGCCGACATCGACCAGATGGAGGAGATGATCTCGGCGGCGCTTACCTTCGTCCGCGACACCACCCGCGACGGCGAACGCACGCCGCTGGAACTGTCTTCGCTGCTCGAAAGCCTTTGTGACGAGATGGCCGAGACCGGCGCGGACACCCAGGTGGAGCTCGGAGAAAAGGTGGTCCTGCATGGCGATCCTCTCGCCCTGCGGCGACTGTTCACGAACCTGCTGGAGAACGCCGTGAAGTTCGGCGGCCGTGCCCGGGCCCGCGTCTACAGCGACACCACCAGCGCCATCGTGGAGATCGAGGACGACGGTCCAGGCATCCCGGTCGACGAGGTCGAGCGGGTGTTCGAGCCCTTCTATCGTCGCGAACCCTCGCGCAGCCGGCAGACCGGCGGCATTGGCCTGGGGCTCGCCGTCGTCCGCTCCATCGCCCGCGGGCATGGTGGTGACGTCACGTTCCTCAACAGGCCCGACGGCGGTCTCACGGCCAGGGTTCAGCTGCCGATTTGATTTAAGGCCGCCAACGGCCGGATGGACGCGACGACCGCCAACTGCTCGTCGCGGTTTCCTTAGCGTTTTCCGGATGGGGCGAGATGATTCTCACCCCAGGCCTCATTTGAACGCCGGCTCAAGCGCGCTGCGCCGGGCTAATAGCCGCAGGCTCAATCTCATTTTCCGCGCAACCTCCGCAGCGTCTGGCGAGTTTGCTTGACCGTAACGGAAGCAGTGGCGTCACCGCCCTCCCCCCGACGGTTGACGCAAAGAGGAGCCGCCCATGGATCTTGATCCCAACGCCAAGCCGAAGTCGCGTCGCGGTTTCGCCGCCATGAACCCAGAACGTCGCCGCGAGATCGCCCGCAAGGGCGGCGCCAGCGTGCCAGGCGAAAAGCGGAGCTTCGCCAAGGACCGTGACCTAGCCGCCTCAGCCGGGCGCAAGGGCGGCGAATCCTCGCGAGGCGGTGGCCGCACCCGCGGCGAGCGTCTGGAGAGCTAGGCTCTCAGAAGCACCATTGCGAAGCTTGGAGCGGGGCTTTCCCAGCAGCGTTCCAACTTCCAACCTGCTTGGCTGGCGAGTTGCTCGAAGCCCGAGACGGTGAACTTGTAGGAGTTCTCCGTGTGAATGGTTTCGCCCGAGGCGAAAGCAAAACTGCGCCCCGCCACGGTCACGACCTGATCCTTACGGCTGACCAGATGCATCTCGACGCGGCTCTCGGCCGCGTTCCATATCGCTCGATGCTCAAAGGCGGCCAGATCGAAATCCCCAGCGAGTTCGCGATTGATCCGGGCCAGTAGGTTCAGATTGAACGCTGCGGTGACACCTTGCGCATCGTCATACGCCGCCACCAGGGTCGCCTCATCCTTCGCAAGATCGAGCCCGACCAGGAAGCCCGCCTCTGGGCCCAGCAGCCGCTTGGCTCCAGCCAGGAAGGCCACCACTTCATCCGGTTTGAAATTGCCGATGGTCGAACCGGGGAAGAAGCCCATGCGGGGCGCGCCCTCCGTTTCGGGCGGCAGGGCGAGGGCCGCTGTAAAGTCATCGACCAGAGGCGCCACGGTCAGGCGAGGATAGTCCCTAGCGATTGCGCCCGCCGCCGCATCCAGGGCGGACCTGCTAATGTCGATCGGCACATAGGCTCCCAGCTGCGGCGCGTCGTCGAGCAACAGCCGCGTCTTCGTGCTGGCCCCGCTGCCGAACTCCACCAGGGCCGCATCCTTCGGGATGGCAGCCGCCATCTCCGCCGCGCGGTTCTTCAGCAACGCGAGTTCGGTGCGGGTGGGATAGTACTCCGGCAACTCGGTGATCTCTTCGAACAGCCGCGATCCCTCGGCGTCGTAGAAGTACTTCGCGGAAAGCTCCTTCTGAGGCCGCGCCAGCCCGGCGAGGACATCGTCCTTGAAGCTCTCATTGCCCGGTGAGGCGTGAGCGCGATCTGGATCGGCGTCCCACGCCAGTCGGAGCCCTGAGAACATCCAGCGCTGATGCGGATAGAAGAAGTTGCGGTAGCTGGCCCGAACATGGCCGTCGGGGGTCACGCAACAGCCGCCTCGCAGGACCATCTGTCCGATCATGAACTTGCCGTTGTACTCGCCCACTGCGCCGGCCGCCGGGTGAAAGCCCGGATAGGGGGCGTAGGCGCTGCGGGTCCATTCCCACACGTCGCCGAACATCTGGCGCAGGCCAGCGCCAGGCGCCGCGGCGGCCGGCCCCAACTGCCCCTCGTCCAACAGGTTGCCGGTCGCCGGCAGCCCGGCCGCGGCGTGTTCCCACTCCGCCTCGGTCGGCAGACGCGCGCCAGCCCAGCTCGCATAGGCGTCCGCCTCATAGAAACTGATGTGCGTCACTGGGGCGTGGGGCGCGACGGCGCGGCGCCCCTGCAGGGTCATGGCCAGCCAGCCAGACGGGCCCTCCTCCCAGTAGAGAGGCGCGGCCCAGCCTTCCGCCTGCACCCTAGCCCAGCCCTCGGCGAGCCATAGCTCCGGTCGCGAGTACCCGCCGTCAGCCATGAACGAGAGCCATTCTCCGTTCGTCACCAATCGATCGGCCAGACGATAGGGCTGAAGGAAGGTTTGGTGGCGCGGGCCCTCGTTGTCGAAGGCGAAACCGGCGCCGTCGTGACCGATCTCGATCAGCCCACCTTCGAAGGCGATCTGAGCAGCCTTGCCCGGATCCCGGCCGACCGGCAGCGCCGGTGCTGGCGCATAGGTGGGTTTCAAGGGCGATTGAGCGAAGAGGTGGAGGATGTCCATCAGGATGAGCTCCTGATGCTGCTCCTCGTGGGCGAGGCCGAGATCGAGCAACTCGGCGAACCCTTCGCAGCCTCCGTCGAGCAGCAGCGCCATCGCGTCGTCGACATGTGCGCGATAAGCCAGCACCCGATCCAGGGACGGTCGCGTCAACAATCCGCGTTCCGGCCGCGGCTGACGCGGGCCCAGCGCCTCGTAGTACGAGTTGAACAGATAGGCGAAAGCCGGATCAAACGGCGCGTAGTTAGCCAGGCGCGGCGTCAGCAAGAAGGTCTCGAAAAACCAGGTCGTATGGGCCAGGTGCCACTTCGCCGGGCTCGCATCCGGCATGGATTGCGCGAGCTGATCCTCGGCGGACAGATGCCGCGTGAGCGCCAGCGTTCCCTGGCGCACCCGGCGGTAGCGGGTCACTGCGTCTCGCGCACGCGCCGCTCTCAGCGGCGCCGGGGCCAGGCCCTGCTCGTCATGTGACGCCATTCGCCGCTCCATTCGTTGATGAGATCGTGAGTGTCGTCGTTCAGGGGCGTCAGCCGCCGGTCCCGGGCCAAACGCCGCAGCCAATACGCAGTTCCGGAAATCTGGGGTGTCCGCCGCCGATCGCAAGCCGGAACGGTTGGATCAAGGACGCGTTGAGAAACCACCGAAGCGCGAAACTTCCCTTTGAAGGCGACGCGCGGACCGAGGCCGGCATGAGCGAAGAAAGCGATTGGCGCAGCGAGGTCGTGGCGATGATCCCGGCCTTGCGCGCCTTCGCCTGGTCATTGAGCCACAATGGATCGGACGCCGACGATCTGGTGCAGGACACCTTGATCAAGGCCTGGACCAATCGGGACAAGTTTGAGCTGGGCACCAACCTGCGGGCTTGGCTGTTCACCATCCTGCGCAACACCTACTACACTCAGGTGATCCGCCGGCGACGCGAGGTCCGCGACGAGACCGGCGAGTACGCCAACAATCTAAGCTCACCGCCCACCCAGGACTGGAGCGTAGCCATGCGCGCCCTGCAGGCGGGATTGGCCCGATTGCCAGACGAACATCGCGAGGCCCTGATCCTGGTCGGCGCCGCCGGCCTTTCATACGAGGAAGCAGCTGAGATCTGCGGCTGCGCGCTTGGCACGATCAAGAGCCGCGTGAACCGGGCGCGGGCCCGGCTTCTCAAAATCATGGACGCCGACGAAGCTTCCGACGTCATGGCCCTCGACCTCCCCGAGGCCAGCCGGGCCTAGCCGCCCGCTCTCCCACCGCTACTATGCCGGCGACTCAAGTTCCGACCGGATATTTCATGCCCCGCACTCTCAGCGTCGTCGCCCTCCTCACCGCGACCCTCGCTACGCCCGCCTTGGCCGCGCCGACCTATGACGTCGGAAAGATCGTCAGCAGCCCGGCCTTCAAGACAGCGGTCGCCACGCTGGATCAGGAGCATGATCGCACGGTCGCCGACATCATCACCCTGACTGAGATCCCCGCCCCGCCCTTCAAAGAAGAAGCACGCGGCAACGCCTATCGCGCTATGCTCGCCGCCCATGGCCTGACGAACGTCGAGATCGATTCCGAAGGCAATGTCATGGCCCTGCGCAAGGGGTCCAAGGCCGGCCCTGTGGTCGTGGTGTCGGCTCATCTGGACACGGTGTTTCCGGAGGGGACCAATGTGAAGGTCCGCCGCGTCGGAACAAAGCTTTACGCGCCGGGCATAGCCGACGACAGCCGGGCGCTCGCGGTTCTACTGGCCTGGGCGCGCGCGCTCGACGCGGCCAAGATCCGCACCGAAAGCGACATCCTGTTCGTGGGCACGGTTGGAGAGGAAGGGGCCGGCGATCTCCGCGGCGTCCGTCACTTCTTCAACGAAGGCAAATACAAGGACCGCACCAAGGCGTTCTTCTCGGTCGACGGCATCGACCCCAGCCAGATCACCCATATCGGCGTGGGGTCCAAGCGTTACCGCGCCACCTTCAAGGGCCCGGGCGGCCACAGCTACGGCGCGTTCGGGATCGTCAATCCAATGGCGGCCATGGGTAAGGCGGTCACCGACCTCTACACGATCGAGGCGCCCACCAATCCGAAGGTGACCTATTCGGCCTCGATCACTGGCGGGGGGACGTCGGTCAATGCGATCCCGGACAAGGTGTTCACCGACTTCGACATGCGTTCGGCCGACGCAGGTGAACTGGCGAAGCTGGAGACGCGCTTCAAGGCGATCATGGACGATGCGGTGGCTCACGAGAACAAAGCCCGCTCGACGCGCTTTGGCGCGGTCAGTGTCGAACTGACGTCGATCGGCGACCGCCCTGCAGGCCAGACCCCGATGACGTCGCCGTTGGTCGTCAACACCGCCGCGGCGATCGCCGCCCTCGGCTTTAAGCCGACCTTCAACGCCTCCTCAACCGACGCCAACGCCCCCATGTCCAAAGGCATTCCGGCCATCACTATCGGCTCGGGTGGAACCGGTGGCCGCGCTCACTCGGTTGAGGAGTGGATCGACGTCGAAAAGGAAGCGAGCGTGCGCGGAATGAGCGTGGGTCTCGCGGCGGTCCTCGCGGCGGCCGGCGTGGACTAGCGGCCAAAGACCGCCAGCAAGCCCTTGAACCACGTCACAATGCGCTCCCAGATCCCACCCATCCAGGTTTTGGGAGCCGGCGGCTCTTCTGGAACAAACCAACTGGGAGCCGCCGGGGGCGCGCAGTTCATGTGCATTCCAACCCCCTTCAGATAGCCGCGCCGTACGGAACCGGCCTTCACCGCAGCTTCCACCTGCTTGCGGTGATGCTCGGCGCCGGTGAGCTTCCGCACCCAGCCCCGGAATGGCAGCACGTCCTGGCTCTCGCCTCGCACGCCGGCGACAGCCGCCGCCTTTGCCTGGGCCGCGACCTTCTGCGTGCGGGTGCGGTTGTCCGGCGGCGGGGGTTCGTCGAGGTCGGGCCCAAGAGCGGCGTCGAGTTTTCCGATCTCGGCGGCGATAGCCTCGCACCGCGTCAGTTCCTTGACGTCGTAGGGATCAACGACCGCCCTAAGCAGCACGTCAGGGATATCGGCCTGCTTGATGTTCAGGTCTTCCAACGGCGCGGTCACCGCCCCGCGGAACCCCTCGTCACGTTGCGTCGTGCCGCGATCAGCGGCGCCCGCCGGGCCGGCGAGGAGCAGAAACAGGGGCGGGAGAAGAAAGCGGATCTGACGCATCGGCGACAATCTAACCTCGACCGCACCGCTTGGCCTGCGGCTTATTGCTCCGACGCGAGCGCGGCGGAACGGGCGCCCTGCCCCTTCGTTTCCCAATGACCGAAGGGAGATCAAGCCATGGCCAATCGCGACCATCACCCCGCAGATCCGCGCAGCGAAAGTCGTTGGCGCGAGGCCGAACGTCGGGATGAACGGCGCGCCGACGATAGGCGGAGTTTTGGCGAGGAAGGCCGCTTTTCATCGGATCAGGCGCGCTACTACGGGGCCGAGCCGCGCTCATACGGCTCATACACCAGTCATCGCGCTCATGCTGAACGCCCGCCGTGGCGGCGCGCACGGTTTGATCCGGCCGGCCCTGAGCCCGGTCCCGACCTGCCGCCGGACTACGATGACGCCCTCACCCGCGGCTACTACAGCCTGGAAGGTCCTCATGGCGGCCAGGAGTATGGCATCGAGGCGCATGGGTATCGTGAAGCCCTACCGCGCCAACACAAACACCGGCCACGACACCAGCGCGCGGCGTCCGGCTACGAGGACGCGCCCTATGGCGATCAACCCTTGGATCGCCGGGACTTAGGCGTGCGTGAATTCGGGCCGCCGGCCGACTACGCCTACCATCCCCATGCCGACACCGAGTTCGATCCCGACTATGTCGCCTGGCGCGAGGAGCAGCTTCGCAACCATGATCGGGACTACGCTGCCTGGCGGGCCGATCAGCACCGCAAGTACGACGCCGAGTATCGCGTCTTTCGCGGCGCGCGACAGGACGAGTTTGGGCGGAGCTTCACCGATTGGCGCATCCAGCGCGACGCCCAGAACCCGCTGAACGCGCCCGCGAGCGAGGGCGAGCCCCCGCCTGAAGACAAGGTCTAGGCCCGAGCCACCACACGTTCCAGCCAAGCCAGCAGATCAGCGACGACTTCGGCGCGGTTGGTCTCGTTGAGCATCTCGTGGCGGCCGCCTGGGTAGATTTTCACCTCCAGGTCTTCGAGACCCGCCGCGGAATAACGATCAATCAGCGGCTTCAGAAGCGTGAGGTCCTGATTGATCGGGTCTTTGTCGCCGACGAACACGTAGATTGGCAGCGCCTTGGGGATGTTGGCGATCTCGGCGGGGTCCTTCAGGCGCGCCGCGACCCGGCCGAAGCTTGCGGCGTTATCGGGATGGCGCGAGAAGCCGCACAATGGGTCGGCGATATAGGCGTCCACCGCCGCCTCATCCCGCGACAGCCAGTCGTAGGGCGTGCGTGGCTTGGCCGAGGCCTCGCCGATCTCATCCAACCGCCTGGCCGGACCGCTCCGGTCCCCAAACGCCGCCGTGCCGGACAGAACCAGACCATCGATCTCGTCGCCATGATCGAAGACATAGGCTTGCGCGAAAAAGGATCCGAGGCTGTGGCCAAGCAACACCAAGGGCAGGTCTGGGTGCTCCGCGCGGGCTATCGCCGTAAGCTGCGCAATATCCTCGACCACCGCCTCGGCTCCGTTCTCGCCGAAATCCCCCAGCGCGTCCTTGCTGGCGGCGGTGTAGCCGTGGCCGCGGTGGTCTTCGGCATAGAGAACGAAACCGGCGGCCATCATCGGGACTAGCGCCGGTGGATAACGCCGAGCGTGCTCGCCCATCCCATGGGCGATTTGCAGGATGGCCTTCGGCTCAACGCCATCCGCCGCCCAGCGATAGGCGGCGATTGATACGCCGTCAGCCGCCTCGTACCGAAACTGCCGTTCGTCGATGTCCATGATGGCTCCCCATGCGTCGCTGCATGATCTCGGCATCACGCGGTCAAGTCGACAAGCAATCGCGACCCCCGCCCGCATCGGCGCGGATAATGCTTCCTAAAATGGGGAAAGTGGCGGTGACGCAGGGATTCGAACCCTGGATACGCTTTCACGTATGACGATTTAGCAAACCGTTGCCTTCAGCCACTCGGCCACGTCACCAGCGTTTTTGCGGGTTGTCTCCCGTCCGTTCCGGACCTTCACAGTCTTTCGACAGCGAGCGCTCCAAATCGGGTCGCACCTCATAGCCGAAACTATATGCCCGGAGCAACGGGGCGAGCGCGAATATCCCACAGAACCTGACACCTGACACAAAAACGCCGCCCGTCTTTCGAGGGGCGGCGCATTCGTTCGAACCCTTTTGGGGGACTTAGGCCACGGCGAGCGCTTGTTTGCGACGCGCGCTGCGCACCATCGAGCCCGCGCTGGCGAAGCCGATGATCATCATCGCCCAGGTCGCCGGTTCCGGAACCGCGGAGATGGTGATGTTGTCGATGTAGCCGCCGAGCGAATCGTTGGTGCCGATCGCCGAGAAGCTCAGGATGTCGCCGGACTGCACCGAGAAGTTGGCGCCGTAGCTCTGCCAATCGGTCTGCTGGATGGGACCGCCGGTGACGCTCAGCGGCGGATTCAGCAGTTGGCCATTCAACAGGACGGAGATCCCGTTGCTGTCGGCCGGGACGTTGGGACGCGGCGAGTACAGGAAGCTCAGGTCCACCCGGCCGGTGTAGCTGAAGGTGTAGTACATCGAGCTGTTAGCAGTGCTGTCGAGTTCGACGAACTTCTGCCCGCCGTTCGCGGCCGGAGCGCCAGCGACGTTATTCTGGACTTCGATCCCGGCGTCGCCCGAGCCATATCCGTCGCCCTTGGTCCAGCCACTCGCCGTATTGACGATGACGTAGCTGTTGGCCCCAACGGCGACCTCTTCGAAGGTCGACTCAAGCAGGATGGTGGCCGCCGAGGCCGTACCGGCCGTCATCAGCAGGGCCGCTGCAGAAGCGCCCGCCAGAATTAGATTACGCATAGGAACCCCACGATGATGGAAGATCGGCGCTATCCCAACGCCGTTATGCCAACTGCACCGTCAGTTAACACCCCGTCAACCATGCAACAGCGCGCGACGAAGCTTTTCGGATACAAATTGTAACGCCGTGGCGATTTTTCGCGTGTGAGGCGATTTCCGAGTTGGCCGCCCAGGGCCGTCCGTCAGGTTCAACATTCCCTCACGGGCACACTTTGCATTGCGGGCACGACTCTTGCTGACCAAGCCATAGCGGGACACTCGCGCACCAAAACGAGCCCATCGTCCAGTGCGCGCAGCCGGCCTAAGGCGCCGGTGAAGCGAGGGAGCGCACAGCGGGCGCTCCCTCGCCAATTTCTCTTCTAGGCTAGCGGCTTGTTGTAGCGACGGTTGGCCCGCACCGCGTCCAGACTCTCCGCATAGGCGTCGAGTATCCATTTGCGGGTCGCCAATTTCTCTTTGCCCGCCTTGGACAGGGATATGCCCTCAACATCCGCGATGCATTCCATGAGCCGGTAAGCGACATGCTCCGGCGAATTTTCGCCGGCCTGTAAGACAGAATGATCGACCACAGGACCCTCGACTTGCTGGAGACCCAACCTCGGACGCGCGCGTTTGCCCGCTCATTGAAGCTGCCTCTCAAAAGGCGCCACATTGAGGCAAGTATAGTTGCTCGACTTTACGCATCTGCATAGAGAAGCTGACACTCTCCTGGACCAGAATGAGCGATGAACAGGTCTCTGACTCTCGCCATCGCGCTTAGTTTGGCCCTGCTGAACAGCGAAGCGCACCCGGACACCCAATCGCGATCGATAGAGGCTTCCGCCAAGCCGGGACAACTCGCCCGCCTGCCAGACGGACGGCGGCTCAATTTTCGATGTTCGGGCAAGGGATCTCCGAGCATCATCCTGGAGGGCGGTTACGGCGCGACTTCCCTGGCCTGGACACAAGTTCGTGCGCAGGTCGAGCGTACAAACCGTGTCTGCACCTATGATCGGGCCGGCTTCGGTTTCAGCGACCCAGGCCCCCTGCCCCGCGACGGCGCGGCCATCGCACGCGATCTCGACCGTGGGCTCCGTGCAGCCAGAATCAACGGCCCCTTCATCCTGGTCGGACATTCGGCCGGCGCACTTTACGTCCGACTGCTTTCCAATCGTCGGCCGTTGGAGGTTGTCGGCATGGTCCTGGTCGACCCGTCCGTCGAACATCAGGACACGCGCTTCGCCGAGCTGTTCGGTCTTGGCGCCGGCAGCGTCGCCCCGATCCGAAACAGGGCGGCTGCCTGCCTTGAGGCCGCGGAACTCAAGCAACTCCCCTCCGCCGAGCCGGCGCTCCAACGCTGCGTCGCCAAGCCCAATCCCGACCATCCAGCCAGGGTGAACGCCGCGCGCCTGGCCGAAAGTCTGCGCCCCGAAATGTGGCGCGCCCAGGTGTCGGAGTTGGACAGCCTCTGGCCCGCGACATCGGACCAGATCGCCGCTGGCCGGCAAACCTATGGCGACCTGCCAATCATCGTGCTGACTGCCGACGGAACCTATGCCAGAGCGCCTGCCGCCCAAGCGCTCTGGGAGCGCCTGCATGGAGAACTGGCGGCGCGCTCATCGCGAGGCGTCCAGCGCGTGGTCGCCAACAGCTCACACATGCTTATGAACGAGCATTCACAAGTCGTAGCCTCCGCCATTGCTGAAGTTTCTTCGCGCAGCAAAGACACGCGCTAAAAAGCTCGAACAGGCTCAACGAGCAGCCCGGCGGGACGAATTTGGGAGATTTGCGCGGAACCTGTAAGGCCGCCGCCGTCCGTGTTAACTGCTCGCACAGAGCCTGCGTGACAATGTCGCGCCACACTGCCGCATTCACCGGTCTCAAATGTCTTCTGTCGCCGACCTCAAGCCGAACGCTCCGACCGACCGACGCGCCCGGCGACAGGGCGACGCGGCGACCGGGTCGTGGGGTGAGTCCGGACGTGACCGGCGCGGCCCGCTGCGGCCCCAACGCCTGACGCCGACGCGACTGCGCCTGTCTGGCCGAGTGCTCACGAGGTTCTTCCAGGGCGGCGACGCCCTCGCCTTAGCCGGGGGCGGCTTCCTGGCTGCGTCCCTGACACACGGGGCGAACGTCTTCCTGATCTACGGCAGCGCAGCCGTGGTGACCTTCGCCAGCCTGCGCCTGTTCGACTGCTATAAATTCGGTCGGCGCGAAGATCTGCCCACTCACCTGATGCGTGTCACCGTATGCTTTGCGGTGGCTGTCGCCATGTGCTTTGCGATCCTGACCCACTTCGTAGGGGTCGTGATGCTGGCGGCCGCCCTCGGCGTCTGGACGCCGATGGCCTTTCTGACCGTCGCCGCCGCGCACGGCGTGTGGTGGCTGAACGTCAAACGATGGCGGGCAAACGGCCGCCTGACCCCCAACCTGGTCATCGTTGGGGCCACCGGCGCGGCTGAACGCCTGATCACGGCCATTCTCGAGACCCGCGAAGCCAACATCCTGGGCGTCTTTGACGATCGCATCGCCGAGGCTCCCCCCGAGTTGCACGGCGTGCCGCTGCTGGGCGGCACCGACGAACTGCTGGCGCATCGGATCATGCCCTTTGTCGACAGGATCGTGTTGACGGTTCCTCCAGGTGCGCGGGACCGAATCCACAATCTTCTGGAACGTCTGGCGGTCCTGCCCAACGAGATCACGCTGCTCCTCGATCAGGATGGCGAGTACGATGAAGCTCAGGCCATCGACCGGATCGCCAACATCCCGCTGACCCGAATTTCCGGCGACCAGATCAATCATGGGAAAGCGGTCGCCAAGCGCCTGCAGGACATAGTCGTCGGCTCGATTGCACTGTTCATGGCCGCGCCGATCATGCTGATGGTGGCGATCGCCGTTAAGCTGGACAGTCCGGGTCCGATCTTCTTCCGGCAGCGTCGCCATGGCTTCAACAACGAAGAGATCGTCGTCTGGAAGTTCCGCTCCATGCGCTTCGAGGCGTCGGACGCCAAGGCCGCGCGCCAGATCAGCACGGACGACGACCGCGTCACCAAGGTCGGCCGCTTCATCCGCAAGACCAGCCTGGATGAACTGCCGCAGCTGCTGAACGTCCTGAACGGCGAAATGTCCCTGGTCGGCCCCCGTCCCCATGCCATCGGCATGAAGACCGGCGATGTGGAAAGCTCGCGCCTGGTCAGTGAATACGCTCACCGCCACCGCATGAAGCCCGGCATGACGGGCTGGGCGGCGATCAATGGCTCGCGCGGTGCGGTGGACACGCCCGAACTGGTTCGGCATCGCGTGGCGCTGGACGTGGAGTACATCGAGCGCCAGTCGTTCTGGCTGGACCTCTACATCATGTTCATGACGGTGCCCTGCCTGCTCGGCGATTCCGACACGGTGCGCTAGGCGCTCAAATCGCGCCGGCCTCGAAACCCCGGCGCCTCGACCGCCTGCCGATTGAAGAACAACCCGACGACATCACCGCCTGCAGTGGCCACGGCGTCCCGCATCCGGGCCGGCGCCTCGATGTCCGGCTCGTCGGCGGCGACCACCAGGACGGTCTGATCCATAAACGGCGAAACAGTCAGCGCCGCGCGGGAGCGTTCCGGTGAGGGGCCGTCGACGATAACCAGGTCGACGACGCTTCGCAGGCTGTCCCAATAGTGGCTGGCGGGCAGGACGTGGACGCCCTGGCCGGCGACCAGACGTTCGCGTTGAAAGCGGGTGACCCACCACCGCGCCGATCCGACACGGTAGGCGGCCAGGTACTGTGCGTCAGGCCAGATCTCGCCTGCGGCCGTCTGCGCCTGCGGCTGGACTGTAAAAAACATCGAGCCGTCAGGACTGGCCTGGACCGGCTTGGAGAGCGTCCCATAGCGCGCTGCGGCGTTCGCGATGGTTGCGTGTTGGGGTGCAGCGATCAGGTCCAAGTCGACCAGCCACACCGAACGGCCGGCGCGCCGGGCCGCGAACAGAGCCAACTCACGGGCGACGGTGGAAACGCCCTCGCCCCGTCGCGCGGCGGTAATCTGGATGACACGCCCACGGCCCGTCACGGCCCCCCGAAGGGACGCCCACAACTCAGCCATTTCGGAGCTTAGATCGACCATGTCCCCGAATCGTCGCGCGTCCACCTTCGCGAAGTTATCGCAAAGCGGGCCTCTAGCGCGGCTTGATCGCCGCGGAGCCCAGGATCGGCAAGTCTAGCGTGCGGGAGGCCACCTGGGCGGTCGGCAGGCCCGGCCGCATCAGCATACGAGCCAACCCGGCCCCGACGCCTGCGAGAGTAGCCAGCAGCAGGGCGAGCACGATCATTGGCCCGCGAAGACTTACGCCGCGCGTCGCCGGCACGGCGCGCTGGATGATCCGCAGGTTGTCATTGGCCAGCAAGGCCACCTCCTGGGCGGCGGCGTCCTGCCCTTCTCGAACAGTCAGGTTGCGGACGCTGGATTGCAGAACATCACGTCCTAGCGAAAGCTCACGAAAGCGCGGTTCGAGACTGGCGAGACGTAAGCGCCGTTCAGTCAACTGGTTGATCTGATCATCAAGTGCGGCCTGGGCTTGCTTCAGGGCGGCGACATCGGCGGCCAGCCGGATCTTCTCGGTCTGCAGCGCCTGATAGACGGGATTGACGCCCGTGCGAGTCCGCGTCGTCTCCCGCGCGCCGCTGGTGACGTCGCGATGCAGGCGGATCTCGCGAGCCACCCCGTCCAGTTGACCGTCGAGAGCCGCCAGCTTGCCGGCCCGTTCCTGGAGCTCAACGTCGGTCTGATACTTCTGCTGTTCGATCTGGGCCTGCAGTCCCGACAAGGCGCTCTTCTCGGCGATGAAGTCGCCGATCTTGTTGCTGACCAGGAAGTCCTGATAGGCGCGGTCGGCCTCCGCCAGGCGCACCTGGAATAGGCGTCGTTGCTGATCCAGAGCCGCCGAGTTCGGCGCTGACAGCACGGAGCGCCGATAGATGAGGTACTCTTCCAGAAGCGTGTTGAGGATCAGCGCGCCGGTCTTCGGATCCTGATGCGTGAAGCCAAGGCGCACGACCGGACTCCCCGGCATGTTCTCGATCCTGAGGTTTTCCTCGATCAAGGCGGCGGCTTGCCCGAGCAGGCGGCGCCGATCAGCTGGCGAGGCCTTGGCCGCCTTCATGGCAAGCGCTGGATAGGTTCGCGACAAACCCAACCGCTCGACGACCCGGAGCGGTAGCTGCCCCGCCCCCAGGATCTCCATCTCCGATTGAAGCATTTGGTCGGAGCCAGGCGTCAGGCGCCGCGGGGTCTCCGGCGTCAGAGGTTCGTAGCCGTATTCAGGTCCCGACTGCACGAGCAGGCTGGAATGGGCCTGGTAGCTGGTCTTCATGGAGAGAGCGCCAAGCAAGCCCAGCGCCAGCACGGCCGTGAAGACGGCCAGGATCAGGCCGCGCTCACGCCAAAGCAGGGTCGGGAGATCGGACAGGGCGAAACGCCGGCGGGGTCCTCGTTTCGAGGACGGCCTCGTATCCTGCGTGTCTGCCCAAGCGCCCTGCGCGGCCATCGAATCCCAATCAGGACCAGCCCGGGTCCTGACCCTGCGAGTAACATCTCATTACCCGTTCCGCCGAGCGCTTTTCGCAGCGGCGATCAGCCGGTGGCGAGCCATTCGCGGGCCTGACGCTGCGCCTCGGCGACGTCCTCGGACGCCATCTCTTGGCTCAATTCCTTGCGATACACCTTGGCTTCCAAGGATCCGCGCATGGCGGCCAAATTGAACAGCATGTGCGCCGACACATAGTCGAGCGGCGCGCCGCCCTGCCCGGTCGAATAGAGCAGGCCCATCTTGAAGAGGTCGTCCCCCGAAGCGTCCGGGGTTGGCAGCGGCAGCCCTTCCGCCCCTTCATTCTCCACGCTCGTAAGCATGATTTCGTTTCCCTAGCCCCGCCAGCTCGTCCCCGTTCTGGGTTCCGATCCCGGCGTTCTGTGGCCCTAGAAAAGTCTACCGCCACTAAAGATAGGGTTAACCGCCAGAACTGCGTTACGAGAACCCGCCGCTTTTCACTATTCGCGTTGTTTACTAAAGGGAAATCTCTGCGCGACCTGGTGACGGCCTCGCCTGGAAAATCTGGGCGCATCGCCGCCAGGCCCAGCTTCCTGCTGACAGTTCCGTTCAGGTCGAGTTCAGGCGGCCGGCGTCACGATCTGCATCAACGTCACTGATTGCTGAACTCGGAGCCAAGTCCATGAAACGCCTGATCCTGAGCATCGCCGCGGCAGCCGCCGTCGCCGGCCCGATGGCGTTCAGCGCGACCTCCGCCCATGCCGACGATGATCGCGGCCGTGGCCGCGGCAATCACGAGCAGCGCTGGGACCGCAACGACCATCGCGGCGACCGCGACCGCGGCGACCGTCGCGATTATCGGGGGGATCGCGACCGTTATGATCGACGCGACGATCATCGTGGCCGCTACGATCGACGTGACGACCGCCGCAGCTATTCCAACTGGGATCGCGGCCGCCACAACGGCTATTACTACAACAACCGCTGGTTCTACGGCCCGCCGCCGCAGGCCTACTACGGCAACCCGTATTATCGCCCAGGCTACGCCTCATGGCGTCGAGGCTCGTCGCTGCCGCCGTACTATCGTGGCTACGTGGTGAATGACTACCACCGCTACCATCTGCGCCAGCCGCCGCGTGGCTACGCCTGGTATCGGGTCGGCAACGACTATCTGCTGGCCGCCATCGCAAGCGGCATCATCTTCGACATCATCGCCAACTGACGGCGTCACGGCGTCAGAATGAAAAACGCCCCGGAGCTCTGCTCCGGGGCGTTTGACTATCAGATACCCAGCTTGGACTTCAGCAGCTGGTTGACCGTTCCGGGGTTCGCTTTGCCCCCGGTGGCCTTCATGACCTGGCCGACGAACCAGCCGATGGCCTGGGGCTTTTCCTTCACCGAGTCCGCCTGACCTGGATTGGCGGCGATCAGATCCTCAATGATCTTCTCCAGCGCCCCGGTGTCGGAGACCTGCTGCAACCCCTGCTTCTCAACGATCTCGCGCGGGCGGCCTTCGCCGGCCCACATACGCTCGAAGACGTCCTTGGCGATCTTGGAGGAAATGACCGCCTCCTCAATCAGGGCCACCAGTTCGGCGATCACGTCCGGCTTCAGCGGGCTCTCGGTGATCTCCAGACCGCCAGCCGTCAGCTTGGCGGCCAGTTCGTTGGTCACCCAGTTCGACACCAGCTTGGCGTCGCGGCCCTTGGCGGCTTCCTCGAAGAAGTCGGCGCGGGCCTGTTCGATGATCAGCACGCCGGCGTCATAGGCGGTCAGGCCATACTGCGATTGCAGACGAGCCTTCTTGGCGTCCGGCAGTTCAGGCAACGCGTCCTGGATCGACTTGACCCACGCCGGGTCGAGTTCCAGCGGCAGCAGGTCCGGATCGGGGAAGTAGCGATAGTCGTGCGCCTCTTCCTTCGAACGCATCGACCGGGTCTCCAGCTTGTTCGGGTCGAACAGCCGAGTTTCCTGATCGATCTTGCCGCCATCCTCGATGATCTCGATCTGACGGCGAGCCTCGTATTCGATGGCCTGCTGGATGTAGCGGTAGGAATTGACGTTCTTGATCTCGCAGCGCGTGCCCAGGTGGCTGAAGTCGCCTGTCGCCCGGAACTTCTCGTAGGAGCCAACGCGGCAAACAGAGACGTTCACGTCAGCCCGCAGGTTGCCCTTCTCCATGTCGCCATCGCAGGTGCCGAGATAGACGAGGATCGTGCGCAGCTTCTTCACGTAGGCCGCAGCCTCGGCCGACGAGCGCATGTCGGGCATCGACACGATCTCCATCAGCGCCGTACCGGCCCGGTTCAGGTCGACATAGGTCGAGTTCGGGTCCTGGTCGTGCAGCGACTTGCCGGCGTCCTGCTCGAGGTGAAGGCGCTCGATCCGGACGTTGAAGGTCGAGCCGTCGTCGTGCTCGACGATGACCACGCCCTCGCCCACGATCGGGTCCTTGAACTGGCTGATCTGGTAGCCTTGCGGCAGGTCCGGATAGAAGTAGTTCTTCCGGTCGAAATGGCTCTTCAGATTGATCTTGGCCTCGAGACCAAGACCGGTCTTCACCGCCTGCTCGACGCAGTGCTTGTTGATGACGGGCAGCATGCCGGGCATGGCGGCGTCGACTAGCGAAACCTGCTGGTTCGGACCTGCGCCGAATCCCACGGCGGCGCCCGAGAACAGCTTGGCGTTCGAGGCGACCTGGGCGTGAACCTCCAGGCCCAGAACCACTTCCCATTGGCCGGTGCGGCCGGTGATCAATTTCGACGTATCGGTCATGTGGAGTTCCTAGCGCCCCTCGCGGCGAAGCGGAAGCCGGCGGCTCGAAATCCCTTGCGCGATCTGCGGAACAGAGGCTGAAATCCGCGCCTCAAAACGGGGAATAGGAAACACTCAGATGAAAAAGCTGATCACCTCAGGCGCCGTCAGCCTGTCGCTCGCGCTCGGCGCGTTCGCCGCGGCTCCCGCCTTCGCCCAAGCGCCGGCCGCCGCGGCCGCGCCGTCGGCCGGTGACACGCCAATCGCCGACATCGCCGCCACGCCGGACGGCAAGGCCGCGCTGGACAAGAACCTGCCGGGCCTCACCACCCACGAAGCCTACGAGCAGTTCAAGGGCATGACCTTGAAGCAAGTCCAGCCAATGAGCCAAGGTGCGATCACCGACGACCAGATCAAGGCTCTGCAGGCCGATCTGGACAAACTGAAGAAGTAGGCTTCGACCCTTTTCGAACCGGAAAAGCCCCGCCCTCTGCGCGGGGCTTTTTTTTGGATCTGAACGCCGGGGGCCCGCACATGAGAAGCGGCCGAAGTAGGACGGCGAACGCCTCACGATTTGATCAACGGCTCCGGGAACACCCGCGGCCTAGGCTTGTTGTGAATCGCCGACTTGCAGATACGGAGACACGGGGGCGAGCCATGTCACGCCTCAAGCCAACACCTCAGACTTCCACCGAACTTCCTGCCGATCCCATCGCTGAAAGCCTTCTCATAGCTCTGCAGGAAGCGTTGCAGGTCGAGCAGGACAGCCACTCGGATCAGCCGCCCCACGCCCCGACTGTCGCCGACGAGCCCATGTGATGATGAGTGCGGATGCTCACCGCCCAAGCCTAGGTCCGGAGCGTTAGTTCCCGCCGGCGCGGGCCGGAAATTTCGCCATGATGCCCGTCACCGCGGTCTCGACCTTCTCTGGGTCAACCTTCTGCGGATTGACCGTCTCGGTGGCCTGACCGTGCCATAGCGGCTGCTGTGTCTTGGTGTCGAACACGTCCACCGACAGTTGCCCCTCGGTGTACTGGCGCACGTCCACCTGCCGCCCGAAGCGGCCCCAGGTCTCTACGTCGGTCTTGTCGCGCGCCCCAACCGTGATGATCACGCTGAGATCGCCCTGCTCGGCCTTGGAATAGCCCTTCGCGGTCAACCCCTGCTCGACGCCCTGGCGGATCCGCTCATAGGCAACCGGGTTCATGCCCGCCGGCGGCTGCGGATTTACGAAGGCGAAGGTCTGATAGGCGGCGAAATTCGCCCCGGGCGTGGTGTCCGCCGACACCTTCGGCTTGGCCCAGGCCGGCGCGGCCAACAGGGATGCAGCGAGCACGATGACAAATCCACGGCGGATCATAGGCGACCTCCTCCGACAATGTTCCCCAACGCCCTTGAGGCTATGAGCCCCGCCCCCTGTCTGGGCATCGGGTGAAACCCGAGGGCTGGAGATGGCGTGGCGGTAGGCGGGGCGAGCGGCTCAGCCCGTAAGCCATCGAAACGCCCTGGCGATGAAGGCCTGACCGCCCTGCTCCACCGGCTGGCCATGGGCCATGACAACTCGGCTAGCCGGCCAGTCGAGGATGCGCCGCAGCGCCGCGCGGCCGGCGCGGCGGTCGACGAAGGCGGCGCGAAACTTCCTGGGCGTCGAGGGTTCAGGCGCGGTCATCAGGTCCAAGCGCGCAATGAGCGCCCGCCAGCCCCGGAACCAGCCCGGCGGAAACTGCTGCAACAGATCGGTGAACAGCGCCGTGCCGCTGGCTCGGTGGAAGAAAACCACCTCGGTGGTGATGCGGTTGCCCAGCACCACGACTTGATCGAGATCGCCGTCCCACGCCAGCGGCGGCGCGTCGCCCAGTTCGGTGTCGATGACCAGATCCGGCCGCCGCCGCCCCAGGCCTGGCGCGCCATAGAGCCTGGCCTGAGGATAGGCCTCGCGCCACTCGCCCAAAAACAGGTGGTGCAACGAGTTGGGCGCAACCAGATAGAGCACCTCGCCGAGGTCTTGCAGTTCACGGCGCAGGGGTTCTGACAGCGCGACCGGCGACCAGATCAGAAGCCCGCCGCCGGCCAGCCGGATCACCGCCATCCGGGTCGGGTATCGGAAACCGATCACCTGCGTCTCGGCCCCGTCGGCCAGCCAGATTTCCGGGCCGAAGGGCCGCAGCAGCGAGACGCTCATGAAACCCCAGGGGTTTGACCATCGACGGTCGTCGTGGTGGCGCTTGAGCATGCCGCTCGCCAAGCCGGCGCTCAACCCTATGCGTCGGCGGTGTTCGGGGCGGCAACCGGCGCCGGGCGCGAGGCGTTTTAGGTTGTAGGCCGGTCCCGACGCAACGGACGCCGGGGCGTCCGCGCCCCTGAACAAGGCAGCTCCCATGCGACAGGCAGGAGCCATCCCCACAACCCTATTTCTCCTGGCCGCCGCGCTTGGCGCGTGGCTGGCCTATCTGACCTTTATCGGCGCCGGCCTGATCCCGGCCCTCTGGGTCGGAGGCCTGTTCCTGGCCGCCGCCCTTTGCGTCGGCGCGGCGACCAAGGTGGCCCGACAATGGGAACGCGCCGTCGTCCTGCGCCTCGGCCGCTTCCAGACGCTGCGGGGGCCGGGCCTGTTCTTCATCGTGCCGCTGGTCGACGTGATCGCCTACTGGATCGACATCCGGGTGATCACCTCGACGTTCAAGGCAGAAAAGACCCTGACCAAGGACACCGTGCCGGTGGACGTGGACGCAGTGCTGTTCTGGAAGGTGGTCGATCCTCGGAAGGCGGCGCTCGACGTCGAGGACTTCAGCAACGCCATCGCCTGGGCCTCGCAGACCGCCCTGCGCGACGTGATCGGCAAGACCATGTTGGCCGACATGCTGGAGGGCCGCGAAAAGATCAGCCGCGAACTGGGACAGATCATCGAGACCCGCAGTCAGCCCTGGGGCGTCGAGGTCATTTCGGTCGAACTGAAGGACGTGCTGATCCCGGCCTCGCTGGAGGACGCAATGTCGATGCAGGCCCAGGCCGAGCGCGAACGGCAGGCCCGGATCATCCTGGGCGACTCCGAACGCCAGGTGGCCGAGAAGTTCCAGGAGGCCGCGCGGACCTACGCCGACGATCCCACCGCCTTCCATTTGCGGGCGATGAACATGCTCTACGAGGGGCTGAAGCAGAACTCGACCATCGTGGTCGTGCCGTCGAGCGCGGTGGAGACGATGAACCTGGGCGGCCTGGCCGGGACCACCGCGCTCGGACTGCAACTGGCCAAGGGCCGCGAACACAAGCCGGCGTCCGCACGGCCGGCGGCGATCCGGCCGGCGGCCTAAGCAAGGCTCCCTGCCCGTTCGGGCAGGGAGAGGCTTAGCGGCCTACCACCACTTGGCGGGCTTGGCCTTGAAGTCGGCGGCCTTCTCGATGGCGCCGCCGATCGAGAACAACGTACCTTCGTCCAGCGCCTTGCCGATCAGTTGCAGGCCAAGCGGCAGGCCGTTCACATCGACGCCGGCCGGAATGCTCATGCCTGGCAGGCCGGCGAGGTTCACGGTCACGGTGAAGATGTCGTTCAGGTACATGGCCACCGGGTCGTCGGCGTTCTCGCCCAGACCGAACGCCGCGGACGGCGCGGTCGGGGTGAGCAGCGCGTCGACCTTCTCGAAGGCCTGGTCGAAGTCGTCGGCGATGCGGCGGCGGACCTTCAGCGCCTTCAGATAGTAGGCGTCGTAGTAACCGGCCGAGAGCACATAGGTGCCGATCAGGATGCGGCGCTTCACCTCTGGGCCGAAACCGGCGGCGCGGGTGTTCTCGTAGGTCTCGGTGAGGTTGGCGCCGTCTTCGCGCAGGCCAAACCGCATGCCGTCATAGCGGGCGAGGTTCGAGGACGCCTCGGCTGGAGCCACGATGTAATAGGCCGGCAGGGCGTACTTGGTGTGCGGCAGGGAGACCTCGACGATCTCGCAGCCGGCTTCCTTCAACCAAGCGATGCCGTGCTCCCAGAGCTTCTCGATCTCGGCCGGCATGCCGTCGACGCGGTATTCCTTCGGAATGCCGATCCGCAGGCCCTTGACCGACTTGCCAACGAAGCTCGGGAAGTCCGGCACCTCGATGTCGAGGCTGGTCGAGTCCTTGGCGTCGTGGCCGGACATCGACTTCAGCAGGATGGCGGCGTCCTCGACGGTCTTGGCGATCGGGCCGGCCTGGTCGAGCGACGAGGCGAAGGCGACGACGCCCCAGCGCGAGCAACGGCCGTAGGTCGGCTTGATGCCAACCGTGCCGGTGAAGGCGGCGGGCTGGCGGATCGAGCCGCCGGTGTCGGTGGCGGTCGCGCCCAGGCACAGATCGGCGGCGACCGAGGCGGCCGAACCACCGGACGAGCCGCCCGGGGTCAGCTTGGCGTTGGACCCTTCCGAGCGCCACGGGTTGATCACCGGACCGAAGGCCGAGGTCTCGTTGGACGAGCCCATGGCGAATTCGTCGAGGTTCAGCTTGCCCAGCATCACCGCCCCGTCGCGCCACAGGTTGGCGGTGACGGTCGACTCGTAGGTCGGGACGAAGTTGCCCAGGATGTTCGAGCAGGCCGTGGAGCGCACGCCTTCGGTGCAGAACAGGTCCTTGATGCCCAGTGGCGCGCCGTCGAGCACGCCGGCCTCGCCCTTGGCGCGGCGGGCGTCGGAAGCCTTGGCCATCTCGATGGCCTTTTCCGGGGTCTCCAGGACGAAGGCGTTCAGCGGCTTGGCGGCCGCGACCGCCTCGACGTGAGCCTGGGTCAGTTCCTCGGAAGAGAACGACTTGTCGGCCAGCCCATCGAGGGCGGCCTTGAGCGTAAGCTTGGTGAGCGAGGTCATACTATTCCACCACCTTGGGAACGACGAAGAAGCCGTCCACGGTCTTGGGCGCGTTGGAGAGCACCTTCGAGGCGTCGCCGCCTTCAGTGACCACGTCCTCGCGCATCGGCGCAGGCATGTGCACCGCCGAGGTCATCGGCTCGACACCGTCGGTGTCGACTTCGCTCAGTTGTTCGATCCAGGTCATGATGCCGTTCAGCTCGCTCGCGAGCTGTTCCAGCTTCTCCTCGGGCTCGGCGATCCGCGCGAGCCTCGCGACCTTACGGACGGTCGCGGCGTCGATGGCCATGGGGCCCTCCTAATGGTTCGAGGGAGGGGTTAGCCGTGTGGGCCTCCCTTTGACAAGCGATGACCGCTATTGAGAGCCATGGCCGTTGTCGAACTGACCGAAATTCCCGCCCTGATTCCCCGCTATTCCGCCCTGATCGGCCTCGATCTGGGCGAGAAGACTATTGGTGTGGCGGTGTCCGACACCACCCGCATGGTGGCCAGTCCCCTGGAATTGATCCGCAAGACCAAGTTCACCCAGGAAGCCAACCGGCTGTTCTCGCTGATCGACGGACGCGAGGTCGGCGCCATCGTGATTGGCTTACCGGTCAATATGGATGGAACCGAGGGGGTGCGTTGCCAATCCAACCGCGCCTTCGCCCGCAACCTGCTGCGGCTACGCGAGATCCCCATCGCCTTCTGGGACGAGCGGATGTCGACCATGGCGGTGAACCGGTTCCTGATCGATGAGCTGGACGCCAGCCGCGCCAAACGCGCCGGTTTGGTCGACCAGATGGCCGCCGCATGGATCCTTCAGGGCGCGTTGGAGCGCCTGCGATCTGTGGGTGAATGAGCGGCAACGCTTGGCGCCTTCCCCGAGGTCGCCTAAGACGCCGCTTTAATGAGCGCAGCACCCACCGGTCTGAACGAGGTCCTTAGCCGGACCTTCCCCTTCCCGAAGCGTCACTTCCTGTCCGTGGTCGATCTCAACCCTGTTGAGGTTTCCGGACTGCTGGATCTGGCCGACAGCTTCGTGTCCCTCAACAGACAGCATTCCAAGAAGCTCGACCTTCTCAAGGGTCGAACTCTGATGAACCTGTTCTTCGAGAACTCGACGCGAACCCAAAGCTCGTTCGAGCTGGCGGGAAAGCGGCTGGGCGCCGACGTGGTCAATATGAGCCCGCGCTCCTCGTCGATCTCCAAGGGCGAGACCCTGATCGACACCGCGGTCACGCTGAACGCCATGCAGCCCGACCTGCTGATCGTCCGGCATTCCTCCTCCGGCGCGGCCTCGCTGCTCTCCCAAAAGGTGAGCTGCTCGGTGGTCAATGCGGGTGATGGCCAGCACGAGCATCCGACCCAGGCGCTGCTGGACATGCTGTCCATGCGCCGCGCCTTCGGCCGCATCGCCGGCCTGAAGATCGCGATCTGCGGCGACGTGCTGCACAGCCGGGTGGCGCGCTCGAACGTCGGGCTGTTGCAGATGATGGGCGCAGATGTGCGCCTGGTCGGCCCGCCGACCCTGATGCCCACCGACGCCGACCGCTGGGGCGTCGATGTCTATCACGACATGCGCAAGGGCATCGCCGGCTGCGACGTGGTGATGATGCTGCGCCTGCAGCTTGAGCGCATGGACGGGGTCATGGCCCCCTCGCAGCGTGAGTATTTCCGTTTCTACGGCCTGGACCGCGAGAAGCTGGCCTTCGCCTCCGACAATGTCCGGGTCATGCACCCCGGCCCGATGAACCGTGGGGTCGAGATCGACTCCGACGTCGCCGACGACCTCGCCGTCTCGCTGATCCAGGATCAGGTGGAGATGGGCGTGGCCGCGCGCATGGCGGTGCTGGCCTCGCTCGCGGCGCGCCTGGACAACGACTGATGAGCGCCATCGCCTCCGTCTGCGTGTTCTGCGGGGCGAGCCCTGGCGGGGACCCTGTCTATCGCGCCGCCGCCGAGGCGATGGGCCGGCAGATCGCCGGACGCGGACTACGGCTGGTCTATGGCGGCGCCAAGGTCGGGCTGATGGGCGCGGTGGCTGACGCGGCGCTCGGCGCCGGCGGCGAAGTGATCGGGGTCCTGCCCCACGCCTTGAGCGACAAGGAAATCGCCCATACCGGCCTCACCAGCCTGGAGATCGTCAGCTCCATGCATGAGCGCAAGGCGCGGATGGCTGAGCTGTCGGACGCCTTCGTCGCCCTGCCCGGCGGCGCCGGCACCCTGGAAGAGATCTTCGAGATCTGGACCTGGGGCCAACTCGGCTTCCACGCCAAGCCGGCCGGATTCCTGAACGTGCGCGGCTACTACGACGGCCTGCGCGGCTTTGTGGACCATGCGGTTGGCGAGGCGTTCCTCAAGGCCCCGCACCGCGACATGCTGATTTTCCGCGAGGACTGTGTGGAGATGCTGGACGCGTTGGCGGCCTACGTCCCGCCCGTCGTCGAAAAATGGATCGGACGCCCCGAACTATGACCCAACGCCCGACCGCCTTCGTCAACGCCCGCCTCGTCGATCCGGCCAGCGGCTGGGACGGCCCCGGCGCCCTGCTGATCCGTGACGGCAAGATAGCCGACGTGGCCCAGGGCGGCGATCTCGGCTCGCTATCAGCCGACATCGACGTGATCGACGCGCGCGGCGCCATGCTGGCCCCCGGCCTGGTCGACATCCGCGTGAAGACCGGCGAGCCCGGCGCCGAGACCAAGGAAACCCTGAAGTCCGCCGCCCTGGCCGCGGCGGCCGGCGGCGTCACCTCCATAGTCCTGCAGCCCGATACCGATCCGGTGATCGACGAGGCTTCGGTCGTGGACTTCATCCTGCGCCGCACGCGCGACATCGAACTCGTCCACGTCTATCCGGCCGGCGCCGCCACCAAGGGCGCCCGGGGCGAGCGCATGGCCGAGATCGGCCTGATGCGCGAGGCCGGCTGCCTCTATGTGACCGACGCCGACCGGCCGATCGTCAATTCCAAGGTGATGCAGCGGGTCCTGGCCTACGCCAAGAGCTTCGACACCCTGGTCGCCCACCGCCCGGCCGACCCCTGGCTGTCGGCCGGCGCGGTCGCCACCGCCAGTGAGTTCGCCGGCCGCATGGGCCTGTCTAGCGTGCCGCCGATCGCCGAGAAGATCATGCTGGACCGGGACCTGGCCCTGGTCGAGTTGACCGGCGCGCGGTTCCTGGTCGACCAGATCACCACCGCCTGCGCGCTGGAAAGCTTGGCGCGCGGCAAGGCCAAGGGCCTGCCGGTCACCGCCACCACCTCGATCAACCACCTGTCGTTCAACGAGATCGACATCGGCGACTACCGCACCTTCCTGAAGTTCGACCCGCCGGTGCGTGGCGAGGACGATCGCCAAGCGACCATCGAGGCGCTGGCTTCTGGCCTGATCGACATCGTGGTCTCGGCCCATGCCCCGGCCCCGGCCGAGGACAAGCGCCTGCCGTATGACGAGGCCGCGCCGGGCGCCGTGGGCCTGCAGACCCTGCTGCCCGCCCTGCTCGCCTTCCATCACGACGGCCGCATCCCGCTGGTCGACCTGATGCGGACCGTCACCAGCCGCCCCGCCGAACTGCTGGGCCTGGCCGCCGGCCGCCTGGCCAAGGGCGCGCCAGCCGACCTGGTGCTCTGTGACCTGAACGCGCCGATCGTCGTCGACCTGGACAAGCTGAAGTCCAAGTCCCGCAACTCCCCCTTCGACGGCCGCCGGCTGTTCGGCGAAGTGCAGATGACGATTGTGGATGGGCGGGTTGTGTACCGGGTCTGACGACCAGCCTCTGGCGATTTCTCAGTTTGGAATCCGCTCAGGAAGACGAATATCCAGAACGACCACTTGTCGACTGGCGGACGGAGCAGGAGGGGTAATGCCTGACACTCACGTCGGACGGATCGGATCACCGCTTCCGCAGGACTTCGTCATGCGGATTCATCCCGAGTGGTTCGAGGGGAAGTCTGAACAAAGGCTCGCGCGGGTGCTCGGCGTGACGCAGTTCGGCGTGAATTACCTGACGCTCCAACCCGGTGCGTACTCCGCTTTGCGCCACTGGCACGAACAGGAAGACGAGTTTGTCTTCGTGCTTGAGGGCGAACTGACCCTGATCGACGAAAACGGCGATCACTTACTCTCGGCAGGCATGTATGCGGCCTTCCCAGCTGGCGAGGCCAACGCCCACCACCTTTGTAACCGCTCAGCGTCCCCCGCCAGTTTTCTGGCGATCGGCACGCGGCATCGGGGAGCGGAGAACATCCACTACCCCGATGATGGCCTAACCTTCGATGGTCCGCTGATGAGGGATGAGAAAGGCGACCGCTTTGCCTGAGGTCCGCTGATGATCGAGAGGGACGCCCGGGGGCGCCCCTCTCCCCGGATCAGAACGTGCGGACGTAGGCGACGGTGACGCCGTTGGTCGGAACGTCTTTGACTGCGTGGTGCGTGTAGTCGAGACGCACGCCGTTGGCCGCGTCGAACTTGTACTGAGCGCCGAGGCCGAGCGAGAAGGCGCCGTCGTTGGTGTCTTCCGAGACGCCTGGGCCTTCAACCTTGGCGGCGAGGTGGCCGTAGCCAACTCGACCGATCAGATCAAACTTCTCCCCCGCGGGAATGAAGGCCACGCCATAGAGGAATGCTGCGCTGTCGACCTTCACGTCGACGTCGGGCCGGCTGTGGATGCGGTCGTCCTTGACGCCGAAGAACAGGTCGCCCTCGACGCCCACCCATTTGTTGGCTTTCCAGCCGATGCGGCCGCCAACGGTGATGATGCTGGCGTCGTCCGCAGGAGCGTCGAAGTTCATCGCCAGGCCGCCCGCATTGAGCGCGCCATAGACTTCAGCCGAGGCCGAGGTGGCGACGGCGAGCGCTGCGGCTGCGGCTACGCCGCCGAGATATGCAAGTTTCATATTGGTTTCCCCCAAATCCCCGAGAACATTCGGGGCGAAGCGCGCTTAGGTTCACCGAACGTTTCGTGCAATACGTGCAGCCTACGTCCATTGCGTGTATCTGACGCACTGATGCATGGCCGCTACAGTTGCGCTTGTTCCGCGCTCGATCATCGGGGAGCGGCGGAGCGCGGTAATCACGGCTATCGCGGTGATGCTTCCGCTTCCAAGCCATTGGGCCCGGCGCCGACGCGAAGTGAGCCTCTAACCCCGCGGAACGGTTCGTCAGCCTTATGTTTGGACTGGGCCGCGCTTTAGGTTGGCCCGACAGCGACGCGGGCCCGTCAACCACGTCAGGAACAATTGACGAACACACGCCTTCACTAGAAGCTTGGCCTTGACGCTGGGCGGATGACGGCGCGCGCGAGCGCGGCTACCACTGCGCCAACGAGAGGGAACGCCGATGCCTGATTCACTCAGCCCCATGCTGATCGCCGCCGCTGTGATCGGCGGCTACCTACTGGGCTCGATCCCTTTTGGCCTGATCGCCGCCAAGCTAGGCGGGCAAGGCGACATCCGCTCCATCGGCTCGGGCAATATCGGCGCGACCAATGTCCTGCGCACCGGCCGTAAGGACCTGGCCCTGATCACCCTGCTGGGCGACGGCGGCAAGGGCGCGGTGGCGGTGTTCATCGCCTGGCTGCTGACCCGCAACTCTGGGACGCAGGCGCAGGCGCAGCTGACGGCGCTGGCGGGCGGCTCGGCCTTCCTTGGCCATCTGTTCCCGGTCTGGCTGGGCTTCAAGGGCGGCAAGGGCGTGGCGACCTTCTTCGGCACTCTGCTGGCTGCGGCCTGGCCCGTGGGCATGGCGGCTGGGGCGATCTGGATCGCCATGTTCTTCATTTTCCGGCTCTCGTCGCTGGCCGGCCTGACCGCGGCGGCCCTGGCGCCGATCCTGGCCTTGTTCGTGTTCGACCGCCCTTACCCGATCGCGGCGATGGCCCTGTTCATGGCCGTGCTGATCTTCATCCGCCACAAGGACAATATCGGCCGGCTGCTGAAGGGCGAGGAACCCCGGAGCGGTCTGGGCAAGAAAAAAGACCCTGCGTGATCCGCAAGCTCACTGAGGCGGGACGCCGCGACTGGCTGCGGCTGGCGCGGACCGAGAACGTCGGGCCAGTCACCTTCGCGCAGTTGATCGAGCGCTACGGCGAGGCGTCTATTGCGCTCGCCGCCCTGCCCGACCTGGCGCGCCGTGGCGGCCGGGTCTCGCCGCTAGGCGTGCCGCCGCTGGACGAAGTGACCCGTGAACTTGAGGCCGGGGCGGCGCTGGGCGCACGGCTGATCGCCTCCTGCGAAGTCGATTTTCCAGGGCCGCTGGCGGCGCTCGACCCGCCGCCGCCGGTGATCTGGGCGCGAGGCGACACCGCTCTGCTGAGCCGTCCGAGCGTCGCCGTCGTCGGGGCGCGGGTCGCCTCGGCCGGAGGGCAGCGGTTCGCGCGCGGCCTGGCGCTCGATCTTGGCGCGGCCGGATATGTCGTCGTCTCGGGTCTCGCGCGCGGCGTCGATGGGGCGGCGCATGAGGGCGCGCTGGCCACCGGGACCATCGCCGTCCTAGGCGGCGGTGTCGACGACATCTATCCCCGCGAACATCGCGACCTCTATGAGAGCATCGCGGTGAGCGGTTGTATTATTTCGGAAAATGCCCCGGGCCGCACGGCGACGGCCAAGGATTTTCCCCGGCGCAACCGCATCATCGCGGGCCTGTCACGGGCTGTGGTGGTGGTCGAGGCCGAGCTCCGCTCCGGTTCGCTGATCACCGCCCGCCTCGCCGCCGAACAAGGTCGCGAAGTCTTGGCCGTCCCCGGCTCGCCGCTCGACCCACGCGCCCGAGGAACCAACGACCTGATCCGCCAGGGCGCGGCGCTGTGTGAGGGCGTCGACGATGTGTTGCGCGCATTGGAGGGGTTCGGCGGGTTCCGCGAACCAGAACGCCCCTTCACACCACCGCCGATCGCCGATGGCGAAATCGACGCCGTGCGTGAACGCGTTGCGGCGCTGCTGTCACCGACGCCGGTCTCTCGCGATGAATTGGTGAGGGCGGCTGGAGCCCCTGCCCCAGTGGTTTTCGCGGCCCTGGTCGAGTTGACGCTGGCGGGCCGCGCAGAACTGTTGCCGGGCGGTTGAGTCGCGGGGCTCTAAAGAGCCCCGAATTCAGAGACATCGCGCCAATCCAAACGTGCGCCTTGCCTAAATCCTCAGGCTGGTTGACACAGCCTAGGCGCCTCCCTCACTTTTCGCGCCCTTGAATTTCGGGCCTCCTGCCCGGGACGCCCCTATATAGAGCGCCCATGAACCTCGTCGTTGTCGAAAGCCCGGCTAAGGCTAAGACCATCAATAAGTACCTCGGCTCGGACTACACAGTCCTGGCTTCGTACGGCCACGTGCGCGATCTGCCGGCCAAGGATGGATCGGTGCGGCCCGACGAGGACTTCGCCATGAGCTGGGACGTGGACGCCAAGTCCGCCAAGCGTCTCAGCGACATCGCCGAGGCGGCCAAGAACTCAGACCGCATCATTCTCGCCACCGACCCCGACCGCGAGGGAGAGGCGATTTCCTGGCACGTCCTGGAGGTCCTTCAGAAGAAGAAGGTCCTGAAGGACAAGAAGATCGAGCGGGTGGTGTTCAACGCCATCACCAAGTCGGCCGTCACCGAGGCGATGAAGAATCCCCGCGACATCGACATGGAGTTGGTGGACGCCTACCTCGCCCGCCGCGCCCTGGACTATCTGGTGGGGTTCACCCTGTCGCCGGTGCTGTGGCGCAAGCTGCCGGGCTCACGCTCGGCTGGCCGCGTGCAATCGGTCGCCCTGCGGCTGGTCGTCGATCGCGAGATCGAGATCGAGAAGTTCAAGACCCAGGAATACTGGACCGTCGAGGCCGACGTCTCGGCCGGCGGCGATCCCTTCCTGGCCCGCATGGTCAAGCATGACGGCAAGCGACTGACCAAGTTCGACCTCGGCAACGAGGCGTCGGCTCACGCCGCCCAGGCCGCAGTCAAGGCCGCCAGCTTCAAGATCTCCGCGGTCGAGAAAAAGCCCGGCCGCCGCTCGCCGGCCCCACCCTTCACCACCTCGACCCTGCAGCAGGAAGCCTCCCGCAAGCTCGGCTTCTCGGCCCAGCGCACCATGCAGGCGGCCCAGAAGCTGTACGAAGGCATCGACATCGGCGGCGAGACCGTCGGTCTGATCACCTATATGCGGACCGACGGCGTCCAGGCCGCGCCCGAGGCCATCGATGAGGCGCGTCAGGTGATCGCCGGCGTCTATGGCAAGGAATACGTCCCGGAGAGCGCGCGGATCTACAAGACCAAGGCCAAGAACGCGCAGGAGGCCCACGAAGCCATCCGGCCGACCAGCCTGGCCCGCAATCCCGGCTCGCTGCGGCTGGAGAGCGACCTTGGCCGCCTCTACGAACTGATCTGGAAGCGGATGATCGCCTCGCAGATGGAAGCGGCCCGCATTGAGCGGACCTCCATCGACCTGGAAAGCGCCGACGGCAAGACCGGCCTGCGCGCCACCGGCCAGGTGATCCTGTTCGACGGTTATCTGGCCGTCTACGAAGAGGGCCGCGACGACGCCGACGACGAGGAAGGCGGCCGCCTGCCCCAGGTCAAGGAAGGCGCCGATGGCCGCGTGATCGACGCCCGCGCCGACCAGCACTTCACCGAACCGCCCCCGCGCTATTCGGAAGCCAGCCTGGTCAAGAAGATGGAAGAGCTCGGCATTGGCCGTCCCTCGACCTACGCCTCCGTGCTGACTGTGCTGCGCGACCGCGAATACGTCCGCATGGACAAGAACCGCTTCGTTCCGGAAGACAAAGGCCGCCTGGTCACCGCCTTCCTGGAACAGTTCTTCGCCCGCTACGTGGAGTACGACTTCACCGCCGCGCTGGAAGGTAAGCTCGACCTGGTCTCGGCCGGCGAGATGAACTGGAAGGCCCTGCTGCGCGAATTCTGGCAGGACTTCCACGCCGCCGTGGGCGAGATCGCCGAACTGCGCGTGACCAACGTGCTCGACGCCCTGAACGAGGCGCTCGGCCCGCACATCTTCCCGGCGAAGGAAGACGGCTCCGATCCGCGCGGCTGCCCGACCTGTGACACCGGCCGCCTGTCTTTGAAGACCGGCAAGTTCGGCGCCTTCATCGGCTGCTCCAACTATCCGGAATGCCGCTACACCCGTCCCATCGCCCAGTCGGACGATGAGAACGCGGCCGAGAGCGGCGACCGTGAACTGGGCGTCGATCCAGTCACCGGCGAGAAAGTGTTCCTCAAGGCCGGCCGCTTTGGCCCCTATGTCCAGCTCGGCGAGGGCGACAAGCCCAAGCGCTCCTCCCTGCCCAAGGGATGGTCCGCCGCCGCCATGGATCTGGAAAAGGGCCTGCGCCTGCTGCGCCTGCCGCGCGACGTCGGGGCCCACCCCGAGGACGGCGGCATGATCACCGCCGGCATCGGCCGGTTCGGGCCGTTCGTGCTGCACAACGGCACCTATGCGAACCTGCCGAGCGTCGACGAAGTGTTCGACGTCGGCCTGAACCGCGCCGTCACGCTGCTGGCCGAAAAGCGGGCCGGTGGCGGACGCCCCGGTCGCGGCGAATCCGCTGCGCTGAAGGAACTGGGTCCCCACCCGGTCGACGGCGCGCCGGTGAAGGTGCTGGCGGGCCGTTACGGCCCCTATATCAAGCACGGCTCGACCAACGCCAACGTGCCCAAGGGCAAGGAGCCGTCGGAGATCACGCTGGAAGAAGCCGTGATCCTGATCGCCGAGCGCGAGGCCAAGGGCGGCGGCAAGAAGAAGCCGGCAGCCAAGAAGGCCGCCGCCAAGCCGAAGGCGGAAAAGGCGGCGACGCCCAAGAAGGCCGCGGCCAAGAAGCCGGCCGCGAAGAAGCCTGCTGCGAAAAAGGCCGCAGCTAAGACCGAGGAGGCCGCTCCGGCGCCCGCCGGTGGTCCGGCGCCCTGGGACGACGAGTAGTTCGTTGAGGCGGCCTTAACCGGCCGCCGGCAACCTACGCGCGAGCTAGGGAGCCTGACATGCCGGAGACGCCGACATTCGGCCGCCGCCAGCCCGCGACCCATGCGTCGCCGGCGCCGAGCCAACATGTCCCGAGCCTCGCGGAACTCGGCCTCGGGGGCGCGGACGCAGACGCCCAGGAACTGGAAGCTTGGCGTCAAGCCCGGCGCAAGAAGCGCCGCGACGCCTATCTGCGCCAGATCACCGGCCTGACTGGTGTCGGCGCCGGGCTCCTGCTTTGCAGCCTGGTGCTGAAACTGGTCGGGCTGGATCTGCTCAGCCTGATCCCAGGGACCCTTGGCCCGATTTTCATGTTCGTGGGCTGGCGGCGCAATCGGGCGGCGGACTGACACCGGCGCCGCTCGATAGCCCGTCGCGCAAACACGCCGCAGCAGCTATCTAGGGACAATGGCCAAGTCCCGCACTCCCAAGTCCGCACGGTTCGCTCAAAAGACCGAGAGGCCGCCGCAAGGTCTCCCTGATCGCGAGACCCTGCTGAAGTTCATTCGCGAGGCGGGCGAGACCGACAAGGCCGACATGGCGCGCGCCTTCGGGTTGAAGGGCAATGATCGCCGTGCCCTGCGCGACATGCTGAAGGAACTCGAAACGTCCGGCGCGCTGGGCAAGCGCGGCCGCAAGGGCTTTTCAGAGGCCGGAGCCGTTCCTCCTGTGGGCGTGGTCGATGTCGTCGAGCGCGATCCCGACGGCGACCTGCTGGTGAAACTGGTCAAGGGCGAGGATGCGCCGCTCGTGCATCTGGCCCCGGACCGCAGCGGGGCCGTGGGCGGCGCGCCCGGCCTCGGCGACCGGCTGCTCGTCCGGTTCGAAAAACTCGAGAGCGGAGAACTCGAAGCCCGCGTCATCAAGCGACTGGGCCAAAGCGCCCACCGCATCCTCGGCGTCGTCCGCAAGGAGAACAAGCAGGTCCGGGTCGAGCCCGTCGATCGCCGCTCCAAGGACAGCCTGGTCCTGGTTCCGGCCGAAGCGGCTAATCTCAGCGACGGCGACCTGGTCTTGGCCCAGGTAACCGCCGAGGTCCGCTACGGCCCCAAGCGCGGCAAGGTCCTGGAGGTCGTCGGCCGGGTCGACCAACCCCGCGCCGCCTCGTTGATCGCCATCCATTCGCACGGCATCCCCACCGGCTTCAGCCAGGACGCCGAGGCAGAGGCCGAGGCCGCCGAGCCCCCGACCCTCAAGGGCCGCGAGGATCTGCGCGCGGTTCCGCTGGTCACCATCGACCCGCCGGACGCCCGCGACCACGACGACGCGGTCTATGCCGAACCCGACACCGATCCAGCGAACGAGGGCGGCTGGATCGTCTGGGTCGCCATCGCCGATGTCGCGGCCTATGTCCGCTCCGACTCCGCCCTGGACCGCGACGCCCGCGACAAGGGCAACTCCACCTACTTCCCGGACCGGGTCGAGCCGATGCTGCCCGAGCGGCTGTCGGCCGGTCTCTGCTCGCTGCGGCAGGGCGAGAACCGCGCCTGCCTGGCCGTGCGGATGGTGTTCGGCAAGGACGGCCGCAAGCGCTCGCACAAGTTCGTCCGCGGCCTGATGCGCTCGGCCGCCAAGCTCTCCTACGAGCAGGCGCAGCGCGCGGTCGACGGCTTCCCCGACGACCAGACCAATCCGCTGCTAGAGCCGATCCTGAAGCCGCTATGGGCGGCCTATGAGACGATGATGAAGGGCCGTCGCGCCCGCTCGCCGCTGGCCATCGAAAGCCAGGAGCGAAAGATCGTCATCAACGCCGAGGGTGAAGTCACCTCGATCACGCCGCGCGCCTCGCTGGAGGCCCACAAGCTGATCGAGGAGATGATGGTCCAGGCCAATGTCTGCGCCGCCGAAACCCTGGAGCAGAAGAAGACCCCGCTAATCTACCGGATCCACGACACGCCCAGCCAGGAGAAGGTCCAGTCGCTGGCCGAGTTCCTGCAGACCCTGGGGATCGCCTGGAACAAGGGCGAGGCGCCGCGCACCGACCGCTTCAACAAACTGCTGGAAGAGACCCGCGAGGGGCCCAGCGCCCAGATCATCAACGAGGTTGTGCTGCGCACCCAGATGCAGGCGATCTACTCGACCGAGAATATCGGCCACTTCGGGCTGAACCTCGACCGCTACGCCCACTTCACTTCGCCCATCCGCCGCTACGCCGACCTGATCGTGCACCGAGCCTTGATCCGGGCGCTGGGCCTGGGCGACGACGGCATCACCGATCGCGACATCTCGCAATTGAAGGACACCGCCGAGCGGATCACCTTCGCCGAGCGGCGCTCGATGGCCGCCGAACGCGACGCCACCGACCGCTATGTCGCCTCGTTCCTCTCGGACCGCGTCGGAGCGGAGTTCGCCGGGCGGATCACCGGCGTCACCCGGTTTGGCCTGTTCGTTCGCCTGGACGAGACCGGCGCCGATGGCTTGGTGCCGGTGTCCACGCTAGGCGACGAGTTCTTCGTGCACGACGACAAGGCTCACGCCCTCGTTGGGGAGCGCACGGGGCGACGCTGGCCGCTGGGCACGTCGGTGCAAGTGAAGCTGAAGGAAGCCACTCCCATCACCGGCGGATTGGTCTTCGAGATGCTGAGCGATCCCCTGCCCGTCGATCCGAACGCACCCCGGCCCAGGCTCGGCGTGCGCGCTCGCACATTCACAGGCCCCAAGCGCGGCGGCGGAGCCGGCAAGGTCAAGACGAAGAGCAAGAGCGGCAAGCGCCGCTAGGCGGGCTGCAGCCCCGCCAGGAAGCCCTGCTTGGTGATGGTGATCCGCTCGTCACCGAGATCGCGCAGGCAATCCTTCTCCCGCAGGGAGGCGAGTGCAGTATCGATCCGTGCGGGCTCGAAGCCGCGCGCAACGGCGGCGTCTCGGACCGGCGCGCTCGACATCGCCTCACCTGGCCAGATGTCCATATCGCGCAGGGCCGCCAGCACCGCGCGCTCGGCGTCGTCCAGGATCAGCAGCCGAGGGCCCGTGGGGGCAAGCTCGGTCGGAACGTCATCCCCTGGGGTCTCGATCAGACCCTCCGGTTCGAGCATGCCGCGAGCGATCTGCTCTTCGCCCATCACCACCCGATCGGCGCCGTGGGCGATCAGGTGCGCGGCTTCGGTGTCGGAATGCGCGCGCGCCACAATCTCCAGCCCGGGATTGGCCTTGCGCGCCTTGTCGACGACGCCGCCGCCCTCGAAGCCGTCGGCGACGGCGACGAACATTCGCACCGCGCGTTCGATGCCGGCCGCCTCAAGCACCCTGGGATCAGTGGCGGTCCCGACAATCGTCTCATAGCCATGGTTCTGCGCCTTGAGCCCCGTCTCGGCCTCGGCCTCGACCAGGACGAAGGGATAGGCCTCGGCCCGTAGCCCCGCGGCGACCACCTCGCCCACCCGGCCATACCCGACCAGGATCGTGTGCCCGCCAAGGTGGGTGTGCGAGAGGTCATTCGCCGGTTCCGGATCAGGGGTCGGAATCGCCGGCGAGGGCTGGGCGCGCGGCGTGCGCGTGGCCAGGCCGAAGATGAATGGGTTCAGCATGATCGAGATGATCGCCCCGGCCAGGATCAGGTCGCGGCCTTCCTTCGGCAGAATTTCGAGATCCACGCCCATGGTCGCGAGGATGAAGGAGAACTCGCCGATCTGGGCCAGGCTGGCGGCCACGGTGACCGCCGTGGTGTTCGAGCGGCCGAAGGCTTTGATGATCGCCAGCGCCGCCAGCGACTTGCCGACGATGATGATGCCCAGCACCGCCAGCACGGTCCAAGGATGGGCCAGCACCACGAACGGGTTGAACAACATGCCGACCGACACGAAGAACAGCACGGCGAAGGCGTCTCTCAACGGCAATGTCTCTTCGGCGGCCCGCTGACTGAGCTCGGATTCCGCGAGGATCATGCCGGCGAAGAACGCGCCGAGCGCGAACGAGACGCCGAACAGCATCGCCGCGCCGAACGCCACGCCCAGGGCGACGGCCAGCACCGCCAGCCGGAATAGCTCCCGCGATCCGGTATGAGCCACGTAGTGCAGCAACCAGGGCACGAGGCGGCGGCCAACGATCAGCATGAAGGCGACGAAGCCGCCGACCTTCAGCAGGGTGACGCCCAACGGCATGACCCAGGCGGTCACCGGATCGCTCGCGCCCTCCCCGGCCTTCATCGCCCCGGCCAGGGCCGGCAGCAGCACCAGGGCCAGGACCATGGCCAGGTCCTCGACGATCAGCCAGCCGACCGCGATCTTGCCCCGGTCTGTCTGGATCAGCCGGCGCTCCTGCAAGGCCCGGAGCAGCACCACGGTCGAGGCGACCGAGAGCGCCAGACCGAACACCAACCCTGAGATCAGCGGCCAACCAAGCAAAGTGGCCAGCCCAATCCCCAGCAGGGTCGCGACCGCCATCTGCCCAAGGGCGCCGGGAACGGCGATCCGGCGGACCGCGAGCAGGTCTTTCAATGAAAAGTGAAGGCCGACCCCGAACATCAGCAGGATCACGCCGATCTCGGCTAGTTCGTTGGCGATCCTCTGGTCGGCGACGTAGCCCGGAGTGAACGGCCCAACGAGAACCCCAGCCAGCAAATAGCCCACCAAGGGCGATAGTCGCAGGCGCTGGGCGATGGCGCCCAACGCGAACGCGGCTACGAGGCCCGCGACGATGGTGGCGATCAGCGGCGTGTGATGGGGCATGGGCCTCCGGAAAACTTGAGAGTCGAACGCCTTGTATTTGGCGTGATTTGGGCGCAGCTCAACCAAAATGGCTGACATTGCCGGACACTTCGACGTCATCCACCCGTGCCAGTGCCGCGCCGCGCGCGGGCTGCTGGACTGGACGCAGGATCATCTGGCGCGAGCCGCCGGCGTGTCGCGCAGCACGGTCCGCGACTTCGAGAATGGACGCCACGCCCTCCAACGCTCCACTGCCGCGCTGATCGAGGCGGCCTTGCGTCAGGCCGGCGTCGTCCTGCTGTGCGGAAGCGACGGCGGTTTCGGCGTCAGACTTGCTTCGGCTGGCTGAACGCCAGAACGATCCACGCCGCCAGCGCCCAGCTCGCGCCCAGGGCCCAGCCGGCCAGGACGTCGGTCGGCCAATGCACCCCGAGATAAACCCGGCTGACACCTACCGCGATCATGGCGGTAATGGCCACGGCATAGATCAAGGCCTTGGTCCGGCGATTGCTCTCGACGCTCGCCAGCACGGTGGCGAGGGTCAGGAACGTCGCGGCCGCCGCCGTCGAATGGCCGCTCGGGAAGCTCTGCGAATAGACGATGCTGCCATGGGCGACCAACATCGGCCGGTCACGGTCGTAGAACGCCTTCAGGATCTCACTCGACGCGTAGGCCAAGATCACCGTGCCGGCAAAGATCAGCGCCTCGCGCCGGCGCTGATGGAACACCAACAGCAGGGTCGCGACGATCGTCAGAAGGGTGACGACGGTAAAGCCGCCGAGGGCAGTGATATCGCGCATCGATTCCTCGAACCATCGCGGCCCAAGCGGGTCCGAAGGATCGCCCGGCGATCGGAAGGCCAGCAGCAGTCGCCGGTCGAGAGCCGCCGTCTCGCCTTCGGCCACCTCGTCGGCGATGGACAGAAACAACGACGGCGCCCCGATAAGCGCCACCAGCAGCACCAGTGTCCGCGTCTCGAGCTTGCCCCTTAAGGCCTTCAGGCGCTCGATGATCATGACGCCTGCGATTCGCGGGAGGCGACGTCACGAGCGATAGGGACGGACCAAATGAGAACCATGCTTTCTTCCTGGCAGATGTGGGCGCTGTTGTCGGCAGGCTTTGCGGCCCTGACCGCCGTCTTCGCCAAGGTCGGCGTGGACAATATCAACTCCGACTACGCCACCCTGATCCGTACCATCGTGATTCTAGGGGTCGCCGCCCTGATCGTCACCGCGACAGGACAATGGCAAGCGCCCGGCGCGGTCAGCTCGCGGACCTACCTGTTTCTGGTTCTGTCAGGCCTGGCCACCGGCGCATCCTGGCTCTGCTACTTCCGCGCCCTGAAACTCGGCGACGCCGCTAGGGTCGCGCCGCTCGACAAGCTCAGCGTCGTCCTGGTTGCGGTGATCAGCGTGGTGTTCCTCGGCGAGCGGCTGTCGGGCGCCAATTGGGCCGGAGTCGGGCTCATCGCGGCTGGCGCCGTACTGGTCGCGTGGCGTCGTTGACGTAAGGGCGGTGTTCCCAGGGCCTGAGTCGGCTCATACAGTTGTTTCATGAGCAATGTTGAACCAGCCCGGCGGCCGGAGGGCGGTCGCCTTCGGGCAGACGGAACCCGCGCGGTGCGTCCCCGTAACGCCGCCACCCTGATCATCGTCCGTCGCGACCGCAGCAAGCCCCAGGTGCTGATGGGCAAGCGCAACAGCGGCCACGATTTCATGCCGAACCTCTGGGTGTTCCCAGGCGGACGTATCGACCGCAGCGACTTCCGCGCGCCCTTCGCAACTGACCTGAAGCCGGACGTGGCCGCCAAGTTCGAGGCCCACATCCCCATGACGCGCGGTCGGGCCCTGGCCTTGGCCGCAGTTCGTGAAACCTACGAAGAGGCGGGCCTGCTGCTCGCCAAGCCGGTTCCGCCGCGCCCTGTGGCCGGCCCCTGGCGCGAATTCCTGGGCCATGGCGCCGCGCCCGACCTGGAAGCGCTGCAGATCGTGGCCCGCGCGGTCACGCCCGCCATGTTGGCCAAGCGCTTCGACACCTGGTTCCTGATGGCCGAGGCCGAGCATCTGATAAGCTTGGATCGTCAGCCCGATTGCGGCGAGTTGGAAGAAATCGCCTGGGTCGATTTCGACGAGGCTATCGCCCTGCCCCTGCCCTCGGTGACCCGCACCGTGATCGGGGAAGCCATCCAGCGCTTGGAAGATCCAAGCCGGCCCCAGCCGTTCATGCGCTTTGGAGCAACCAAGACCAAGCTCAGCCACCTCTAGCGCCAATACGTTTCAGCTGCGAATTATTCGCAACAACCTTGCGCTAGCCCTCCCCCGTTGTTAGTGCGAACTATTCTTAGCACCTGCGGGGGAATTGGATCTTGTCGGCTTCTGAGCTCGTTGGCGCCAAACCGGCCATCGATGAGGCTAAGGCCCGCGCCAAGCGCGCGGCCCAGCGTCGCGCCGCGCTCATGCGCCAGATGGTCCAGTGGCATTGGATCAGCGCCGCGATCTGCCTGATCGGCATGCTGCTGTTCGCCATCACCGGCATCACCCTGAACCACGCCGGCGCGATCGAGACCAAGCCCAAGACGGTCGAGATCGAGGGCCAGCTTCCGCCGGAACTGATCGCCGTCGCCAAGACCGCCCAGACCTCCAAGGCCGCCCTACCCGAGGACATTCGCGTCTGGCTGTCCAAGGACCTCAAGGTGAAAGCCCCGAAGGCCGCTCCCATCGAGTGGACCGACGATGAGGCCTATGTCTCGCTGCCGCGCCCGGGCGGCGACGGCTGGGTGACCTTCGACGCCGTGTCCGGCGAGGTGCTGGCCGAGCGCACCGATCGGGGCGCTATCGCCTATCTCAACGACCTGCATAAGGGCCGCAACTCCGGCGCGGTCTGGAGCCTGTTCCTCGACGTCTTCGCCATCGGCTGCATCGTGTTCTGCGCGACCGGCCTGGTGCTGCTGCAACTGCATTCCCGAGCACGCAAGATCACCTGGCCGCTGGTCGGTCTTGGCCTCGCCGTGCCGCTGATCCTCGTCCTTCTCTTCATCCACTGACCGGAGCCTCCATGCGCCTGCCCGTCTACACCGCCGCCCTGACCGGCCTGATGGCGACGCCCGCCCTGGCGGCCGACCTCGAGCTCAGCCTGGAGATCCCGCGGCTGACGGTGGCCGAGTATCACCGCCCCTATGTCGCGGTCTGGATCGAGAACCCCGACAAGACCGCCGTGAAGACGCTGGCCGTCTGGTACGACGTCAAGCTGAAGAACAACGAAGGCCAGAAGTGGCTGAAGGACATGCGCCAGTGGTGGCGCCGCGCCGGCCGTGACATGAGCCTGCCCGCCGATGGCGTCAGCGCCGCGACCCGCGCGCCGGGCAAACACCAGGTGGTGTTCAAGGGCGGCGCCGCGCCGCTGGGGAACCTGCCGGCTGGTCAATACAACCTCGTCGTCGAGGCCGCCCGCGAGGTTGGCGGTGTCGAAGTGCTGCGCGCGCCGTTCCAATGGCCGCCGAAGGCCCGCGCCACCTCCTCGGCGCAGGGCTCCACCGAGCTCGGCGCCATGAGCGTCACCGTTAAGCCGTGAACCCCAGAAGGATCCACAAGATGATCTCGCTTCGTCGCGGCGCGCTCGCCGCCGTCTCTCTCGTCGCCCTGCTGGCCGCCCCGGTCGCCGCCAACGCCCACCGGCAGTGGATGCTGCCTTCGGCCACGGTGCTGTCGGGCAACGATCCCTGGATCACGGTCGACGCCGCTGTCTCCAACGACCTCTTCTATTTCGATCACGTCCCGATGCGCCTTGAGGGCGTTGCGGTCATCGCGCCCGACGGCTCGAAGGGCGAGATCAAGAACGGCGCGACGGGCAAGTACCGCAGCACCTTCGACGTCCAGCTCGACAAGCCCGGCACGTACAAGATCACCAATGTCGGCGACGGCCTGATGGCTTCGTACAAGCAGAACGGCGAGGCGAAGCGCTGGCGCGGGACCGAGGCCGAACTGGCGACCGCGATCCCGAAGGACGCCACCGAGGTGAAGCTCACCCAGTCGCAACGCCGGCTCGAGATCTTCGCCACCCGCGGCAGCCCGACCAAGGAAGTGCTGAAGATCACGGGCAAGGGCCTGGAGCTCGAGCCCGTCACCCACCCGAACGATCTGGTCGCGGGCGAGCCGGCGACCTTCAAGCTGATGCTGGACGGCAAGCCGGCCGCCGGCGTCGAGGTTGAAGTCGTTCCGGGCGGCAACCGCTACCGCAGCGGCACGGGCGAGATGAAGCTGACGACCGACGCCCAAGGCGCCTTCACGGTGAAGTGGCCGGGCGCCGGCATGTACTGGCTGGAAGCCGGCGTGCGCGGCGGCAAGGCCAGCATCCCGAACGCCGAACGCAACGCGTCCTATGTGACGACGCTGGAAGTCCTTCCGGACTAGGGCGTCTTCGATGAACCGCGTCGCGGTTCCGCTTGAGCTGTCGCCGCCGGCCGAAAGGCCGCGCGGCGGAGCCATGATCGAGCTCGGCGGCCCCACAATGGGCGTCGCCTGGAGCGTGAAGGCGCTGGCCCCGCCGGACCTTGACCTGACAGCCGCCCAGGATGGCCTGCAGGCCCTGCTCAACCGCGTCGTCGCGCAGATGAGCCCGTGGGAGCCGCAATCCGACATCAGCCGCTTCAACCGCTCGCCGGCCGGCGCGTGGTTGGACATGGCCCCAGCCTTCCAGCACGTGTTGTCTGGCGCCCTTAGCTGGGCGCGGGCGAGCGACGGCGCCTTCGACCCGACAGCGGGCCGCCTGGTGGATCTCTGGGGCTTTGGCCCTGCGGGGCCCGTGGACGCCCCGCCAGCCGACGCCGCGGTCCAAGCCGCCCTGGACGCCTGCGGATGGGACAGACTGGCTGTAGACGCCTCCAGAGCCTATCAACCCGGCGGACTGGAGCTCGACTTCTCAGGCATCGCCAAGGGCTTCGGCGTCGACGAGGTGTCGCGCGCGCTCAACCTGATGGGCCTTGCCGATCATCTCGTGGAAATCGGCGGCGAACTGCGCGGCCAGGGGATCAAGCCCGACGGCGAACCCTGGTGGGTGGAAATCGCCGCCCCGCCCGGCACGGCGCTTCCCGGCGGCCCCATCGTGCTGGCGCTGCACGGCCTCGCCATCGCCACGTCTGGCGATTACCACCGATTCCTGGACCACGATGGGCATCGATACGCACACACATTGGATCCGCGACTCGGTCGGCCGATCGACAATGGAATCCGTTCCGTCAGCGTGATTCACCCGACGTGCATGGACGCCGACGCCCTCAGCACCGCGCTCGGCGTGCTGGGACCGCTCGCCGGGCCAGATTTCGCATTGAAACATGATCTTGCGGCCTATTTCCTGGTGGACGACGGCGGCGGTTTGCGCGAAATCCTCTCCCCGAAGTTCGAAGCCATGCTCGGCTGAGACCTCAACCGTGCGGCAATTTCCCAGCCTGGATTGACTTTAGGTTCGGGATTCGTATTGTCCGCGGCTCTTTCGAACACCTGCCGGTCAAGCCGGCCCCGCGAGGACCGACCATGGCGAAGCCCGCCTCCATCAAGATCCGCCTGAACTCGTCTGCGGACACTGGCTACTTCTACGTGACCAAGAAGAACGCCCGCACCAAGACCGAGAAGCTGGTCATGATGAAGTACGACCCGGTGATCCGGAAGCACGTCGAATTCAAAGAAGGCAAGATTAAGTAGCCTTCGCAGACCCAGTCTGTGGAAACGCCCGGCTGCAAGGCCGGGCGTTTTTCGTTGTCAGGAACGCCGCGACTTTCCCAGCAGGGCGAGCACCAAGCCGGCCAGGGCGACCACGAACATCAACCCGACAATCGTGGTCAGGGTTTTCTCACGAGCCCCCGCCAGAGCCCCCGCTTCCATCAGGTCGCGGTAGTTGCCGAAGAACGACATCCAGAACATCGCGCAGGCAAAGCCCCACCCAGCGCTAAGCCAGCGCTCAGCAAAGCCGCGCAGCGCCAGCAGGCCGCCCACGACCAGCATGATGGCGGCCAGATAGTCGACGACCCAGAACGGCCACCACTGCCAGTCGCCCCAGTTGCGCACGGCCTCCAGCACGCCTAGCAGCAGCCCAAACCCGATAGCGAGCCAAGCCGATATCCTGATCATTCAATCCTCCCCTGGTTGTTGGAGACGAGATTGACCTCGATAGGGTTGTTTTGGAAGGGCTGCGGAGAGCCGCCCGTGAGGCCGTCAGGCGGCGCGCGCGACCACCTTGTTGCGACCTGAGGCCTTGGCCTCGTAGACGGCCTCATCGGCCCGCTTGAGCAGAACTTCGGGACGATCAGTCTCGCCGAGGGTCGCGGCGACTCCGATCGAGATCGTGACGGTCAGCAGTTCGGCGCCGCCCATGACGCGGAACGGGGAGCCGGCGACATGCAGCCGGATACGCTCGGCGATCCGCTCGGCGTCCTCGATCGTGGTGTCGGGCATCACCACCACGAACTCTTCACCGCCATAGCGGCACGGCAAGTCGATGGCGCGGACGTTGGAAGCCAGGCGCACCGCGAACTCGCGCAGCACCTCGTCACCGACGTCGTGGCCATAGCCGTCGTTGATCTTCTTGAAGTGGTCGATGTCGATCAGCAGGCAGGCGACCGCGTCGCCGCCGTGAGCTGCCCGCTTCACCAGGGCTTCGAGTTGCCCGTTCATGTAGCGGCGGTTGTGCAGGCCGGTCAGCTGGTCGGTGACCGCCAACTCGAGCGAATGATCGAGATTGTCCCGCAGATAGTCGGTGTAGCGCTTGCGACGGATCTGGGTCCGAGCGCGGGCCGCCAATTCCTGAGGATCGATCGGCTTGGCCAGGATGTCGTTGACCCCGATCTCCAGCGCCTTCACCAGGCGCGGCCGCTCGTCGAAATCCACGATGGCCAAGATCGGCAGGTGCCGCGTCGCCTCGTCGGAGCGCAGCTGGGCGGCGAACCGCAAGCCGTCGAACGAGCGCGCCGTGGCGTTGACGATGATCAAGTCGACCAGCCCCTTGGCGGTCATCAGCGCGACTTCCGGGTCGCCCTCGATCACCGGGCGATGCTCGATGGCCAGTTCGGAGGCGACTCTCTGGGCCTGGCGCTCATGATCGTCGACGATCAGCACCCTGCCCCCCGTGCCGCCCAACCGTGAGGACGCGCCGGCGATCACGCCCATGCGGCGGCCGGAGGCCTCGCGGTCGCGAAGTTCGTCGATCACCATCTTCAGCCGCGTCAGGCTGCGCACGCGCGCAAACAGCATGACGTCGTCGATGGGCTTGGTGAGGAATTCGTCGGCGCCGGCCTCAAGGCCAGCAATCCGGTCGCCGCGACCGTCCAGGGCGGTGACCAGCACCACCGGCACGTGCCGGGTCTCGGGATCATCCTTCAACCGGCGGCAGACTTGGAAGCCGTCCATGCCCGGCATCATCACGTCCAACAGGACGATGTCGGGCTTCTCGCTGGCGGCGATGGCCAGCGCCGTCGGTCCATCATGCGCCGTCAGGACGTCGTAATATTCGGCCGTCAGCTTGGCTTCGAGCAAGCGGACATTGGCCTCGATATCATCGACGACGAGAATGCGCGCGGACATGACGCTAACTCAACAAACGGCGAATGGTGTCGAGGAAGTGCGATACCGAGATCGGCTTGGAGATATACGCCTCACAACCGCCCTCACGAATACGCTCCTCATCGCCTTTCATGGCGAAGGCGGTGACGGCGACGACCGGAATACCGGCCAGTTCGTCGTCTTCCTTCAGCCACTTCGTGACCTCCAGCCCCGAGATCTCGGGAAGCTGGATATCCATTAGAATCAAGTCAGGACGATGCTCCCGAGCCAACGCAAGCGCCTGCAATCCCTCGCGGGTCTGCAAAGTTTCGTAGCCTTGGGCATCGAGCAGATCATGAAAGAGTTTCATGTTCAGCTCGTTGTCCTCGACGATGAGGACCTTCTTGGCCATTTTCATCTCGCCGATGCTTCGAAGCCCGCGAATCGACGCTGACCCCACCTTTGGATCGTTGATCTCACGGATATCCTTAAACTCGCGTTAGTCGCGCTCAGGAGTCCCAAACTGAACCACTCGCCCCAAATCGCCGCCATCAGGGCTCCGAACCTCGCCGATATGGGGCTCGATACCCGCCGCCCCCTGCTGCTGGTGGACGTGGACGAGGTATTGGGGCTGTTCATGCAGGGCTTCGGGAAGTTTCTCGAAGGCCGCGGCCTGGAATTTCGCGTCGATCGCTTCGCTTTATTCCAGAACATCTACCGTCCAGGCGAGACCGAGCACCTGCCGGTGGCCGACGGAAAGGTTCATTTCGACGACTTCTTCCGCTTCGGCTGCGGCGACATGGAGCCGGCGCCCGGCGGAGCCGAAGCCCTGCGCGCCCTGTCGGAACACGCCAACATCGTGATCCTGACGAACGCGCCAGGGCCCGCCCGGCTGGCGCGAGCTCGGTGGTTGGGCCGCCACAGAATGGACTACCCACTGGTTCTCAACACCGGCCCCAAGGGGCCCCTGGCCGCCGGCATGGTTCGGCAGATCCAGGGACCGGCGGCCTTCATCGACGACCTGATGTCCAATCTGGACTCAGTGGCCGAGAACGCCCCGCAGGTTCGCCGTTTCCAAATGGTCGCCGACCCGCGCCTCCAGCCCCTGGCTCCGACAGCGCCAGATCGCCACCGGCGCATCGACGATTGGGCCGAGCTGCGGGCCGCGATCGAGGCGACGCTCCTCTAGCTCGCTACTGGGCCGCCGGCGCCGCTGGCGCGGCGGCGGCCGCGACGGGCTGGGTGAATTCGGCCTCGATGAAGAACTCGACCTCGTCGCCGACCCCGAAGTTCGAGCCGGCCGGCGGGATGCCGTAGCTCACGCCGAATTCCGAGCGCTTGAGCGAGCCGTGCGCCGAAAAGCCGATCCGCGATCCGGGATCCATGGCGCTCGGCTTGGCCCCGCCATTGAAGGTCGTCTCCAACGTCACCGGCCGCGTCACGCCATGCAGTGTCAGATCGCCCGTTACATTGGCGGTCGCGGGCCCGGTCAGGTCGACCTTGGTCGACTTGAAGGTGATCTTCGGGAACTTCGCCGCGTCCAGCCACGAGGGGCCCGCCAGCTCCGCGTCGAAGTCCGGCTTGTCGCCATGGAAATCGGTCTCGATCGAGCGCGGATCGATGGTGGCGCTCACGCTCATCGCCGCTGGGTTGGCCGGATCGAACTGCAGATCGGCGGCGATGTCGGTGAACCGGGCGGTGTAGCGGGACAGGCCAAGGTGGTTCACTCGGAACGTCACGCTGGCGTGGTTTTCATCGAGCTTGTAGGCGCCCGGCGCCGCTTCATTGACCGGGACGGTCTTGGCGGGCGGCGTCGCGACGGCCGGCGTGGCGTTCTCCGCCTTCTGCGCAGGTTGCGGCGAACACGCCGCCAGACTGGCGGCCGTCAGGGCGGTGGCCCAAAGTGCGTGCTTCATGCTGAGGTTCCCATTGAGGTTCGCGATGCTCGCGCCAGATGAAATCCAGATACGCCTCCCATGGTTGCATGAACTGCCGCCCGTGAGCCATGCCGATCGCAACCAGGACCTGGCGCGGGACCGGCCATTGAACTGAGCGCCGAAACGGAACAAACCATGACCCATGATACGGATCGGGGTGGATTTCGGCGGAACGAAGATCGAGGCGGCGGCCCTGGACGCCGACGGCCGCTTTGTCGCGCGAGTGCGCGTGCCTTCCCCCAGGGACTATGAAGCCGGGCTCATCGCCATCCGCGACCTCGTCGCCGAGGCTGAGCGTCAAGCCGGCGTCAAGGACGCGACGGTCGGCGTTGGCGGTCCCGGCTCGCCATCGCCGGCGAGCGGCCTGATGCGCAACGCCAACTCCACCGAACTCAACGGCCGTCCCTTCCCCGCCGACCTCTCGCGAGTGCTGAACCGGCCGGTCCGCTACGCCAACGACGCCAACTGCCTGGCCTTGTCAGAGGCTGCTGATGGCGCGGGCGCCGGCCATCGGGTCGTTTTGGCGGTGATCCTCGGCACCGGCTGCGGCGCCGGGGTCACGGTAGGCGGCCAGATTATCGAGGGCCGCAACGCCTTCGCTGGCGAATGGGGCCACATGCCCCTGCCCTGGCCGACGGCCGAGGAGTATCCCGGCCCTATGTGCTGGTGCGGCCGGCGCAACTGCATGGAGCTCTGGGTCTCGGGCACCGGCTTAGCCCGGGACCATCGCGGCGCAAGGAACGGCGAGGACGTCCTGGCCTTGTCCCGAAGCGGGGACACGGCGGCGGCGGCGGCTCTGGACCGCTACGTTCACCGGCTGGCCCGCGGCCTGGCGGTCGTCTGCGACGTCCTTGACCCCGACGCCATCGTGCTGGGCGGCGGGATGTCCAATGTGGACGAGCTGTACGAACGTCTGCCTGGCGCGATCGCCCCGCTGGTGTTCTCTGACGTCTTCACCACGCCGATACTTCGCGCCACACATGGCGACTCGTCGGGCGTGAGAGGCGCCGCCCGCCTCTGGCCGCTGTCGCCATGAACGCGCTTTGCCGCGACTGCTTCCGGCGCGGCGACCTCGGCCGTCGCTGCCCGCGTTGCGGATCGCCCCGGGTCGTCGCCCACGATGAGCTTGAGACGCTGTCCATCGCGCACATGGATTGCGACGCTTTCTATGCCTCGGTGGAAAAGCGCGATGATCCGAGCCTGCGCGACCAGGCCGTGATCGTCGGCGGCGGCAAGCGCGGGGTGGTGACGACCTGCTGCTATATCGCCCGCATTTCCGGCGTCCGGTCCGCGATGCCGATGTTCAAGGCGCGCCAGCTCTGCCCGGAGGCGGTGATCGTCAAGCCGGACTTCACCAAATACCGCACTGAAAGCCGGCGGATCATGGCCATGATCCGCGACCTGACCCCCCTGGTGCAGCCGCTGTCCCTGGACGAGGCCTGGATGGACCTCTCAGGCACAGAGCGGCTGCACGGCGCCCCGCCCGCCGAAACCCTGTCGCGGCTGCAGGCGCGGATCGAAGCCGAGATCGAGATCACCGTTTCCATCGGCCTGGCCCCCAACAAGTTCCTGGCCAAGATCGCCTCGGATCTGGACAAGCCGCGCGGCTTCTCGGTTATCGGCGCAGCCGAGGCCCAGGGTTTCCTCGCCCCCAAGCCGGTCGGCATCATTCCCGGCGTCGGCCCAGCGATGATCAAATCCCTGGAGGGCGCCGGCTACCGCACCGTAGGCGACCTGGCGCGCGCAGAGCCTAAGGCCCTGGCCAAATGGTTCGGCGCCAACGGACTGCGGCTCTTCGAGCTGGCGCACGGGCGCGACAACCGGCCGGTCAATCCCAACGAGGAGCGCAAGGGGATCAGCGCCGAAACGACCTTTAACGAAGATCTCCACACCTTCGCGGACTTGGAAGACAAGCTCGCGCCCCTATGTGAGCGTGTCGCCCGGCAGGCCCGCGCCGGCGGCGTGGCCGGCCGCGTGGTCACACTCAAGTTGCGCGGAACCGATTTCAAGATCATCACACGGCGCCGGGCCCTTCCGGTTCCGACCCAGACGGCCAAGACACTGTTCGAGGTCGGCCGGGAACTACTAACCAAGGAGGCGAATGGAAAACGTTGGCGACTGATCGGCATCGGGATCGCCGAACTGATCGAAGCCGACGCCGTGGAGCATGACTTCTTTGCCGGAGCAGAACGTCGCGCATTGATCGAAGAGACGGCCGTCGACCGCCTAAGGGCGCGATTCGGACCCGGCGCGGTCATCAGCGGACGGGCGCTCGGCGCGAAACGCTCCTCCGAAGATTGAAACCTGCACGAAACCCAAGCCCCGGACGTGACAAAAACACGCGGATCGCGGTGTTGGGATCGCCTGCGGTGATTTCAACCCTTCCATACGGCGTCCTTTTCCATATCTAATCCATAGATAGCGAGGGTGAGCGCCCTCAGGAGACCTGTTAGATGGCCGAGCGAAAGCAAGGTGATCAAGATACGGGCGTCCGGTCGACGGTCATCACTCAGACCAAGCCGAAGACGCAGAAACCGTCGATGTATCGCGTGCTCATCCTAAACGATGACTACACGCCGATGGAATTCGTCGTTTACGTGCTTGAGCAATACTTCAACAAGTCGCGCGAAGACGCGACCAGGATCATGCTGCACGTCCACCAACATGGGGTGGGAGTGTGTGGTGTGTTCACTTACGAAGTGGCGGAAACAAAAGTGGCTCAGGTCGTTGATACCGCAAGACGGCATCAGCACCCGCTGCAATGCACCATGGAAAAGGATTGAGGCCCAGAGTGCCGTCATTCTCGCGCCATCTTGAAGAATCCCTCCACCGCGCGGTGGCCTTCGCCAATCAGCGAAAGCACGAGTACGCGACGCTTGAGCATCTGCTGCTCTCCCTCATCGATGATGAGGACTCAGCTGGTGTGATGCGGGCGTGCGACGTGGACCTCGCGGCCCTGCGCACCACTCTCACCAATTACGTGGACAACGAGCTTCGCTCGCTGATCGTCGATGACGGCGAGGACGCCAAGCCGACGTCCTCGTTCCAGCGCGTGATCCAGCGTGCGGTGATCCACGTCCAGTCCTCGGGTCGCGAGGAAGTGACCGGAGCCAACGTGCTCGTGGCCATCTTCTCCGAGCGCGAGAGCCATGCCGCCTACTTCCTGCAAGAGCAGGACATGACGCGGTACGACGCGGTGAACTACATCGCCCACGGCATCGCCAAGAAGGCCGGGGCCGACCAGCCAAAGACCGTCAAGGGCGCCGAGGACGAGGACAAGCCCGCGGTCAAGACCGGCGGCGAGGCGCTCGAAGCCTACTGCGTGAACCTCAACGAGAAGGCCAAGCAGGGTAAGGTCGATCCGCTGATCGGGCGTTCGGCCGAGGTCGAGCGCTGCATCCAGATCCTGTGCCGCCGGACCAAGAACAACCCGCTGCTGGTCGGCGACCCCGGCGTTGGCAAGACCGCCATCGCGGAAGGTCTTGCGCGCAAGATCGTCAACGGCCAGGTGCCTGAAGTCCTCTCCGGCTCCACCATCTTCTCGCTCGACATGGGCTCGCTGCTGGCGGGCACCCGCTATCGCGGCGACTTCGAAGAGCGCGTGAAGCAGGTGGTCAAGGAACTCGAGAACCACGCCGACGCGATCCTGTTCATCGACGAAATCCACACGGTCATCGGCGCCGGCGCGACCAGCGGCGGGGCCATGGACGCCTCGAACCTGCTGAAGCCGGCCCTGGCTTCGGGCACCCTGCGGTGCATGGGCTCCACCACCTACAAGGAGTTCCGCCAACACTTCGAGAAGGATCGGGCGCTGGTTCGCCGGTTCCAGAAGATCGACGTCAACGAACCCACCATCGAAGACACGATCAAGATCCTGAAGGGCCTGAAGACCTACTACGAGGACTTCCACAAGCTCCGCTACACCAACGACGCCATCAAGGCGGCGGTGGAGCTGTCGGCCAAATACATCACCGACCGGAAGCTGCCGGACAAGGCGATCGACATCATCGATGAAGCCGGCGCCGGTCAGATGCTGCTGACCGAAGCCAAGCGCAAGAAGGTCATTGGCGTGAAGGAGGTCGAGGCCGTCGTGGCCAAGATCGCCCGCATCCCGCCGAAGTCCGTCTCCAAGACCGACACCGAGGCTCTGAAGGAGCTGCAGGTCGATCTGAAGCGCGCCGTCTACGGCCAGGACGAGGCGATCGAACAACTGTCCTCGGCCATGAAAATGGCCCGGGCCGGTCTGCGCGACGCCAACAAGCCGATCGGCTGCTACCTCTTCTCGGGCCCCACCGGCACCGGCAAGACCGAGACCGCTCGCCAACTGGCCTCGACCATGGGCATCGAGCTCCTGCGCTTCGACATGTCGGAGTACATGGAGCGCCACACGGTCAGTCGCCTGATCGGTGCGCCTCCCGGCTATGTCGGGTTCGACCAGGGCGGCCTGCTGACCGACGCCGTCGACCAGCATCCGCACTCGGTCGTCCTGCTGGACGAAATCGAGAAGGCCCACCCGGACGTCTTCAACATCCTGCTGCAGGTCATGGACCACGGCGTCCTCACCGACGCCAACGGCAAGAAGGTCGATTTCCGGAACGTGGTCCTGATCATGACCACCAACGCCGGCGCCTCCGACGCTCAGCGCAACGCGATTGGCTTCGGCCGCGGCAAGCAGGACGACGAGGTGGACGAGGCTTTGAAGCGCCTGTTCACGCCGGAGTTCCGCAACCGCCTCGACGCTGTCGTCCCCTTCAAGGCGCTCAGCCAGGAAATCATCCGGCAGGTCGTTCAGAAGTTCGTCATGCAGCTGGAAGCCCAGCTCGCCGATCGTCACGTCACGATCGAGACAACGGAAGAAGCGGCCGACTGGTTGGCCAAGAACGGCTTCGACGAGCTCTACGGCGCCCGGCCTCTGGCCCGGGTCATCCAGGAGCACATCAAGAAGCCGCTGGCAGACGAGATCCTGTTCGGCAAGCTGGTCAAGGGCGGCCACGTCAAGGTGGTGCTCAAGGACAGCAAGCTGGCCTTCGAGATCGAGGGGGACGACCGCGAACCCGGAGCCCCGATCATCGAGGATCCGGCCGAGGACGCCGCCGCCACCGAACTGACCAACTAGGCGTAAGCCGGTCACGAAACGAGAAACCCCGGGGTGCGAACCCCGGGTTTTTTCATTTCTCCCCTCTCCGCTGGGGAGAGGTCGGATGAGGGGCCAATATCCGTCCGCGTACATGGAGGACAGTCAATTGAGCGCCGCCGCGCGCGACGCCCTCACCTAGCCGGTCCCGAGGGAGAGGAATCTCTCAGGCGATCTGGGCGGCGATCTGCTCGGCGAGCACCTTCAGCTCCGCCGGATCGGCCATACCGCCCGAGGCGTGACGCCCCATGGCGACGCCTTCCCAGCGCGGAATGATGTGGAAGTGCAGGTGGTAGATGGTCTGGCCCGAGGCCGCGCCATTGAACTGCGTGACCACGATCCCATCGGGATTGAGCGCCGAACGCACCGCACGGGTGACGCGCTGGACGCCCAGGATCAACGGAGCCAGCACCTCTGGCTCAACCTCCAGCAGATTGCGCGCCTTCGAGTGCTTGGGGATCACCAGCGTATGGCCGCGGCTCTGCGGGAATACGTCCATGAATGCGAAGACCTCGCCGTCCTCGAACACCTTGGCGCAAGGCATCTCGCCCCGCAGAATCTTGGCGAAGATGTTGCCGTCCTCGTAGGTCCCGTCCAGGCTCATCGCGCGCTCCTCAAAACTGGTGAGATGGTGGTAGCGCATCGCTCCCGGGGACGGAACCGCGCCTGCGCTCAGCTAGTCGCCCTGACGGAACGGCGAGTACTCGTCGGCCAGCCACTCCATTTCCCCTTCCACCGCCTCACGCTCCCTTTGCAGGAAGTCCTCGACCGGCGCGCGAAGCCGCGGATCGGCGATGAAGTGCGTCGAGTAGACGGCGCTGGGCAGGTAGCCTCGGGCGATCTTGTGTTCGCCTTGCGCACCGGCCTCTACCCGCGCCAGGCCGCGAGAGATGGCGAAATCAATGGCCTGATAGTAGCAGAGCTCGAAATGGAGGAAGGGCACCTCCTCCACGCAACCCCAATTGCGGCCATAGAGGCAATCATCGCCGATCAGGTTCAGGGCGCCGGCGATCCAGCGGCCCTCGCGCCGCGCCATCACCAGCAGCACCCGGTCGGCCATCCGTTCGCCGAGCAGCGAGAAGAACAGCCGGTTCAGATAGGGCCGGCCCCACTTTCGCGAACCTGTGTCCATGTAGAAGGCGAAGAAGGCGTCCCAGTGATCTTCGGTGATCTCGTCCCCCGTCAGGGCGAGGATTTCCACCTGCCCCTGAGCCTCACGGCGTTCGCGGCGGATGGTCTTACGCCGTCCGGATGACAGCGCGCCGAGGAAGTCGTCGAAGGTCGCGTAGTTGCGATTCTCCCAGTGATACTGGCGGCCTTGGCGCAATGAGAGCCCCTGCTCGCCCATCCACGACCACTCTTCCTGGGTCGGAAAATTCACGTGGAAGGATGACGCTTCATAACGCTCGCACAGCGCCAGCCCTCCTCCCAGCAGCAGTTGCCAGGCCTCACGCGGATCGACATCGGGCCGCACCAACAGACGTGGGCCAGTGGCCGGCGTGAAGGGCGCGGCCGATATGAGCTTGGGATAGTAGCGACCGCCTGCCCGTTCATAGGCGTCGGCCCAGGCGTGGTCGAAGACGTATTCGCCTTGGCTGTGGGATTTCAGATAGGCCGGCATGACGGCCGCCACCCGCCCGGCCTCGTCCAGCACCGACAGGTGCTGAGGTCCCCAACCGGTTCGCTCGACCGCGCACCCCGCCTCCTCGACGATGTCGAGGAAATCAAAGGAGACAAAGGGATTGCCCAGATAGGCGGGATTGCTCGCGCAGCCATCCCACGCCTCTCGCCCGATTTCGGCGATACGGCGGCTGATCTGCACCGCCGGCTTGAGGCTCACGCCGCGAAACCCTCGAAAATGAGGTTGTCGCAGTGGTCTTTCACCGCGTCCCACTGGCCCGGCTCCCGCACCGTCCAGCAGACAACCGGCATGCCGTCGGCGCGATATTTCGCGACCCGCTCGTCCGGCAGCATGTCGATGTGCATCGCCAGGAAATGCGGCCGAGCGATCGCCACGTGCTCAAGCCGGGCGAACGATTCGCGCTGCACCTCGGCCAGATGCGGCGCGCGCTTGTAGTCGTAGCTGTCGAGGCCGCGCAGCACGCCCGGGAACCGGTCAGCAAACCAGGCGTGGGAATAGGGATTGAAGCCGATCACGCAGGTCGGCCCCACGTGGTCCATCAGCACCTCGTGGACGCGCTGCTCCAACGGCCCAACCTCACCATAGGGGGTCTTGAGCTCAACATGGACCATGGCGCGGCGGCCGATGACGGCCAGGGTTTCCAGCAGGGTCGGGACATATTCGTCGGTGCCGGCCAGCCGCATCTGCGCCAGATCATCGACGCTGTAGTCACGGATCCGACCTTCAGCCCCGGTCATTCGTTTCAGGTGGTCGTCATGGAAGACCACCGCCTCGCCGTCGGCCGAGAGCTGCACATCGAGTTCAACGCCATAGCCGGCCTGGCAGGCCGCCTGGAAAGCGCCAAGCGAGTTCTCCGGCGCGCCGTCCCGCGCCCACAGACCGCGGTGCGCTACTGGCGGGTGAAACAGCAGGTCCCAGCTTTCGCCGAAGGTGTTCTTCACCGAACTTCCACCACCGCGTCGACCTCAACCGCGAAGTTGAGCGGCAGGCGATAGACGCCGACCGCCGACCGCGCGTGCTTTCCGGCGTCGCCGAACGCCGCGACCATCAGGTCCGAAGCGCCGTTCACGACCTGGGGGATATCGAAGAACTCAGGACCAGACTGGACGAAACCGCCAAGCTTCACCACGCGAACGACGCGATCGAGATCCCCGTCGCAGGCCGCACGCATCTGGGCCAGCAGATTGATTCCGCAGATCCGCGCCGCGCCCTTCGCGGTCTCCAGGTCGACATCCTCGCCGACGATCCCACGCACGCCGCCGCCAGCGTCGAGCGAGACCTGGCCAGAAATGTGAACCAGGTTTCCGGCTCTCACGAAGGGCACATAGTTGGCGACCGGGGGATTGGGCTGCGGCAGCGCTATTCCGAGCGCAGCGAGACGTTCTTCGACTTGGGACATACCGAAGGTCTAACGCCCGGACCGTGGCCCGAAAAGGAAAAAGGCCCGCACCATGAATGACGCGGGCCCTTCCAAGGGAGATGCCTCAGATACGCGAGGCTACTGGAGAATCTTAGCGAGCAGCTTGGAGGCGCTCGACCGCGGCGGTCACGCGCTCGTTCAGCGGCTTCACCGAGTCCTTCACCGAAGCCGACACGATCTCCGACATCTTGGAGAACTCGGCGATGTAGGCCTCAAGCGCCGACTTGGCGAAGGTGGTTTGCAGTTCGACCACTTCCTGGATCGACTTGGCGCCCGACAGCGACTTCGCCGCGGCCACTTGGTCTTCCACGGCCTTCTTGGAATAGGCCATCGCCTGCGCGCCGAGGGCTTCGGCGCCCTTGGTCGACGCGGTCACCGAAGCGATCACGGCTTCGAGGTTTTTCTTGGAGTGCGCGTTGACTTCATTCAGCGAGGCCAGCGACTTCTCGACGGCGTCCTTGAACGCGACGTTGCCGGCGGTGGTGAACTGTTCGACGGTGTTCTTAACGGTTTCAGCGGCCATGGACGGGCTCCTGGATCGAGATTGGGCGGCAATCGCCGCAGCGCAAACGGGGGACTAGATAGCCTCAAATTTCGAACAGGGTTTTCTCATGTTGCAGTGCAGCAGTCAAGCGACTTTGTTGCAGTGCACAATCGCCAATCACGCGAATGTTGATCGAGATCGCCGCGACAAAACGGCTCGTTCAAGTCCTGTTTACCATCACGCAAGGCTCAGGCTGTCATGTTAGGATTCTTCCAAGGCGGCGCTGCGTCGCCCAACCCCTTGTAACGACGGACGAACCGTATGTTCGAGCGCGCCCGCCGCCTGTTTGCGACAATCGCCCTAGCCGCCGCGACCGCTGTCGCGCCGGTGGCCTCGACCGCCCAGGCCCAGATCCCATATCTCCAGCTGTCCGAAAGCCAGCCGAAGTATGCTGCGGTTGTCGTCGACGCGAAAACCGGGGAGGTTCTGTATGCCAAACGCGCAGACAGCCCTCGGTATCCCGCGTCGATCACGAAAGTGATGACATTGTATCTGGCCTTCGAGGCGCTGGCCGCCGGTCGGATCAAGCTGGACGATCCGGTTGAGATCTCTCCACGCGCCGCCGCCCAGGCGCCGACCAAGCTCGGCCTTCGCCCTGGCGAGACCCTGACGGTCGAACAGGCGATGCAAGCGCTGGCCATCAAGTCGGCGAACGATATCGCCGTCGCCCTGGCTGAGAAGCTCGGTGGCTCGGAGGCGCGCTTCGCCGCGATGATGACCCTGCGCGCCCAAGAGCTGGGCATGCGCAACACCCGGTTCGTCAACGCCTCGGGCCTGCCTGACAGCCGCCAGATCTCCACGGCTCGCGACATCGCCATCATGTCGCGCGCGGTGATGCGGGACTATCCGCAGTACTACAAGCTGTTCAGCCAGCAGAGCTTCACCTTCCGCGGCGTGACCATGCGCAACCACAACGGCCTGCTCGGGCGTCTGCCCGGCGTCGACGGCCTGAAGACCGGCTACACCAACGCCTCGGGCTTCAACATCGCGGTCTCGGCCGTGCGCGACAATCGCCGCCTGATCACCGTCGTCCTCGGTGCGCCGTCGACCGCCACCCGCAACAACAACGCTGAAGACCTGATCCTCACCGGCTTTGACGTGATGAACCGACGTGATCGCGGCGAGAAGATCACCGTCGCCCAGAACCTGTTCGAGCCGGAGCCCCGCGGCCCGGTCGTGCGCCCCACCATCGAACAGGGTGACAACGAACAGGACGGCTTGAAGATCGTCCTCGCCTCGGCCAAGCCCTCCCCCGCCGCCTCGCGCACCAAGCTTGTGGAAGAATCCTCTGCGCTCCGCGGCTCGAAGAAGTCCGCCGGCAAGTGGACCGTCCAGGTCGGTGCGTTCAAGTCGAAGTCCGACGCCAAGGAACAGCTGGCCCTGGTCACCAAGCGCTTCGGCAAGCACTTCGAGCCCGCTCGCGGCACCATCGGCGACAAGGTCGGCGGTTCCTATCGCGTCCGCTTCACCGGCTACAGCGAAGCCACCGCCAAGGACGCCTGCCAGGCCCTGAAGGCCAAGCGCCTCGCCTGCATGGTGGTGAAGCCGGCCTAGGCCTACTTCTTCAAAAGACGATCCCTGGCCGCGTTTAGCTGCGCGGCCAGGCCGCTCGTTCCGCCCTTGTCGGGATGAGCCATGCGCATGAGCCGCGAATAGGCCGCGCGAATTTCCTCTTCGCTAGCCTCGGCGCTCACCCCCAGGATTGAACGGGCCTCGGCGTCGCCGATCTTGTTGCCGGCGGCGGGCGGCGCGATCCCGGTCCGGCGCGTCGAGACCGCCAACCACAGCCCCAGCACCACCAGGACGATCGACTTCCCCCACCCGCCGCGAATGCCGACATAGGCGGCCGCGGCGAAGCAGGCGACAGCGAAGGCTCCAGCCAGGAACCGCCACTCACGACGCTTCAAAACCAATTTGCCCCGGCTCGCCCACAGGAGCAGCACCAGTATGGCGCAGCCGATCGCGAGATAGATCATGGGATCTGGCGGCTACTGCGCCGCCAGGAGTTCTTCGCCCGCCGGCCCTGACAGACCCAGCGAGCCGACCAAGGCCCGCAGTTCCTGGCGCGCGGCTACGTGCTGCAGAGACATGGCTACCGGGCGAATGGTCGGCGACAGGTCGGCGATGGTCAGGCCGAACGGGAAGAGTTCGCGATAGATCACCCGGTCACGCAGGCCAGGGCCGACGCGGAAGCCCACCCGGCGCGACAGGGCCTGGACGCGTTCGTCCAGACGCTTGCGGTTACGGGCCTCGGTCGGCGCCAGACGGTTGCGCAGCACCACCCAGTCGATCGACTGGCCAGAGGCGACGGCGCGCGCCTTGCGGCTGTTCCAGACAGTTTCGGAATAGAGGCTCGGACGCTTCAGATCGAGCGTCACCGGATCTACCAGGCCCAGCATGTCGAAGTCGACGAAGCTGTCGTTCATGGGTGTGACGATCAGGTCAGCCAGGCCGTGCGCGGCGCGGCTGATGGCGGTGTCGCCGCCAGGGGTGTCGATCAGGACGAAGTCGGCGGCTTCGGACGCCTTGCCGAACGCGTCCTCGAAATGAGCCATCGCCTCGGCGTCCGGAACCTTGGCCAGGTCGGCGCTCAGCGGGTACTCCAACGGCATGGGGGCCACCGCGCCATTGGCGTCGAGCCAGGCGCGCCGGTGCGCAAAGAAGTGCCCCATCGACTGCTGACGCAGATCGAGGTCCAGCACCGCCACCTTGGCGCCGCCATGCATCAGCGCGGCTACGACGTGAATGGCGATGGTGGACTTGCCCGCCCCGCCCTTCTCGTTCCCGACGACGATCACCTTGGCTTGCGACATCGAATTCAAACTCCACGATTAATCGGCGGCTTCGCACCGATTCTAGTCGTTAAGGAAACCTTACAGCTACGCTCCGTCAACGTGAACGCAGCTGCGACCTGTGGATGGAATGGACGGCAGCCCCAGCCCGCGCCATAAGCCCCTCGCCCTCAACAGCGAGCTCATCATGCCCCAGATCGCCATCGTCCGCACTGTTGCTGATCTCCGCGCCCAGGTGGCCGCCTGGAAACAGGCCGGCGATCGCGTCGCTCTGGTCCCCACCATGGGCGCATTGCATGACGGGCATCTGTCGCTGATCGCGCTGGCCAAGACAAAAGCCGACCGGGCGGTCGCCAGTGTTTTCGTCAATCCGACCCAGTTCGGACCGAACGAGGACTTCGACGCCTATCCGCGTGACGAGGCGCGCGACGCCGGGCTGCTGGCCGGCGCCGGCTGCGACCTGCTGTTCGCCCCGACCGTGGCCGAGATGTACGCGCCTGGCTTCGCCACCACCGTCAGCGTGTCGGGCGTGTCCGAGCCGCTGGACGGCGCCGCGCGCCCCGGCCACTTCGCCGGCGTCGCCACCGTGGTGTCCAAGCTGCTGATCCAATGCGGCCCCGACGTCGCCGTCTTCGGCGAGAAGGACTACCAGCAACTCCAAGTCATCAAGCGCGTCGTCGCCGACCTGAACATCCCGACACAGATCGTGGGCGCCCCGACCGCTCGTCTGGAGGACGGCTTGGCTCGATCCTCACGCAACGCTTATCTGAGCGAGGCCGAGCGCGAGGTCGCCGGTCGCATGAATGTCGCCCTGGCCGACGCTGTGCGGCGGCTCAAGGCCGGCGAAAGCGTCGAACGGGTCGAGGCCACCGGTCTGGCGGCGCTGGAACGCGCCGGCTTCCAACGCATCGACTATTTCGAGGTCCGCAACGCCGATGACCTGTCGCATCCCGGGACTGGCCCCCTGAACGTTCCGGCCCGCGTGTTGGCGGCGGCGATCATCGGCAAGACCCGACTGATCGACAACATGGCGGTCTAGTCCCTACCAGGCGCCGGCTTCCCGGAGTTGGCGCGCAAGCTCGGGCGGGATGTCGCCATCCACGCCGCTGGAGAGGTCCGGCGGCGCATCCTTGGGTTCGAGATAGCGCCAGCCCTGGAAGGCACGGCGCGGCGTCGGCGCCACCCGCACGAAATTCGGATCGACGGTGACCTCGCACCGCGCGTTCGGCCCCTCGCCCACCGTGTCGATGGCCAGGATCGGCTGGCGGCAGAGGATCACCCCCTTGAACACCCGATAGAGCGAGCCGCCCGCCGTCAGTTCGGTGGCGCGCTTGGGGGTCTGGCGGGTGTGCATGACCCACGGGCGAGTTCCGCCCGCATGCCATGCAAGCAAATCCTCGATGGTGTCGCAGCCCACCACCAGCTTGATCATGTGCAGGGTCATGAGACGTCAGAGCGCCCAGCTGGGCTTGCGCTTCTCGAGGAAGGCGCGAACCCCCTCCTGCCCCTCGTCGCTGATGCGGATGCGGGCGATCCGCTTGGCGGTCTCGTCCATCACATCCTCGATGGGCTGATAGGCGACGTCATCGACCAGCCGCTTGGATTCGGCCACCGCGCCTGGCGCACAGGCCATCATGTCCGCGGCGATCCGGTCACGGGCCGCGTCGAGTTCCACAGCGTCCGCAACGACTTCGGTGACCAGCCCGATCTTCTCGGCGTAGGCGGCGTCGAACAGGCGGCCCGTCGCGAACAGGCCGCGCGCCTGACGCGGGCCAACGGCCGCCACCACATAGGGACTGATGGTCGCCGCGATGATCCCGAGCCGGACCTCGGAGAAGCTGAACCGGGCGTCGGCCGTGGCCACCGCCATGTCGCAGGCCGCCGCCAGACCGGCGCCACCGCCGAAAGCTCCGCCCTCGACCAGAGCCACCGTCAGCGCCGGAATGTCCCAGAGGCTCTTCAGCATCCTGGCCATCTGATAGGCGTCGTCGCGGTTGTCCGCTTCGGTGCGGTCGATGGCGTCGCGCATCCATTCCAGGTCCGCGCCGGCGCTGAACGTGCCGCCTGCGCCACGCAGTAACACCACCCGCACGCCCTCGGCGCCTTGCAGCGTTTCGAACGCCTCGTGGAGGGCCGCAATCAGCTCGGCGTTGAAAGCGTTGCGCCGCAGCGCCCGGTTCAATGTCACCATCGCCACGCCTTCGGGCGTCGCCTCGATATGCACCAGCTTGGAGGCGGCGTCGGTGTCGGGAACCTCGACCAGGGGGTCGGCGATAGGATTGGTCATGCTGCGTACTCCTGTACGAGGCTACAACGCCGGATCCGGGCGTTTGGCTCAAGCCAAGCCATAGCCGCCCGCGACGACGCAAGCTAGGTTGGCCGTGTGGTCACCCTGCCCGACATTCCCAGCGACTCGGCGCTGGCGCGGCTCTTCTATGAAGAGCGAAACCAGGGCGACGCCTCCTGGTTCGCCCTGCCGGGCGGTGCGACCCTCTTCGAGGCTGGCGAGGCGGCCGACCACCTGTACTTCCTCCGCGCGGGCCGACTAGGCGCGTTCCGCAAAGAAGAGGGTGGAGAGCCGCAATTCCTCGGCGTGATCCGTCCCGGCGAACCGGCCGGCGAGATGTCCCTGATCACCGGACTGCCGCACAGCGGGACGGTTGTCGCGCTACGGGATTCCGAAATCTTCGCCCTGCCCCGCGATGTCTTCTTCGAGGCCTGCGAGGCTGATCCGGCGGTCATGACCGAACTCGCCCGGCTGATGATCCTGCGCAGTCGGCAGGCGGCCACCAAGGCCTCGACGGGCGAGCCGTCGGTGTTCGGTTTCGTCGCGGCCGGCGAACCGACAGCGGTCCGGTCTCTGGTCGACAAGATCGCGCGCGAGGTCGGCCAACTCGGCTACTCGGTGACCGTGGTCGGATCCGAGGCGCAACAGGCGCCGACCGAGTGGTTTTCCGAGGTCGAGCGAAACTACGACTTCGTGCTCTATGCGGCGGAGGCGCAGGATCTGGGATGGCGTCAGGTGGTGGGGCGACAGGTGGACCGCCTGTTCCGGGTGGCCCGCGGCGACACCGCACCTCCGATCGAAGGCTTTCCGCACAGCACTGAGCCGCTGCAGGCCCAGAACCTTATCGATCTCATCCTGGTCCAACCGAAAAGCCAGCCGAGGCCGAAGGGCTCACAGGCCTGGGTCGACGCCTTGAAACCGGCCCGCCTGTTCCATGCCCGCCGCGATAATCCCGAGGACATCCAGCGCTTGGCGCGGGTGTTGACCGGCCAATCCGTCGGGCTGGTGCTTTCTGGCGGCGGCGCGCGCGCATACGCCCACATCGGCGCGATTCAGGCGCTGCGCGAACGGCAGGTGCCGATCGACTTCGTCTGCGGCGTCTCGATGGGCGCCATTATCGCCGCCGGCCTGGCCATGGGTTGGGGCAAGGACGAGATGGACACCCGCATCCGCGACGCCTTCGTCTCCACCAGCCCGCTGGACGACATCGCCTTGCCGCTGTTGGCCATGACCCGTGGGGAGAAGGTGCGCGAACGGCTGGCGCGGCACTTTGGCGACGTTGAGATCGCCGATCTGTGGCTGCCCTTCTTCTGCGTGTCCTCCAACCTGACCACCGGCGCATACCAACTTCACAAGAGCGGCCGGCTGCGCGACGCCCTGCGGGCCAGCATCTCCCTACCCGGCGTCCTGCCGCCCGCCACCACCGAGGACAACAACGTCCTGGTCGACGGCGCGGTGATGAAGAACTTTCCGGCCGACATCATGCGACTGTCCCAGCCCGGGCCGATCGTGGGGGTCGATGTCAGTCGGGGCCGCTCCATCACCGCCGACGACGTGGCCCGCCCGGAATCCGTATGGCGCTGGATCCGCTCGGGCCAGTGGCGCAAGGGCCCGCCGATCGTCTCGCTGCTGATGCGGGCGGCGACAGTCTCCACCGGCCGCGATCTGGCGGCGGCGCGCGAGGCGACCGATGTGCTGGTGACGCCCGACCTCACCGGCGTCGAGATCCGCGATTGGTCGGCCTATGAGCCGGCGGTGGAGGCCGGGTATCGCTCCACCATCGAGGCGCTCGACAAGCTGGGCCGTCCGGTCACCGACCTGCGCCGCCACGCCAGCCGACATCCGGCGACCAAAAACCCGCTGGTCACGATCGCCTGACCGCCGGCGAGAAATTGAAGAACAGGGTTTGCGACTCCGTATTCCGCCCCCATATTGAAGGTCCTGTTCAACAGCTGAAAGGAGGTGACCCAGTGTCTCATTGTCTTCATCCGCAAGTGGAAACCGCGACTCGGGTTGCCGCTTACGAGGTCTCCAAGTAAGCGCCGAGTTGCGTACCGCTGAAGCGGTTCGACAATGGAAGGGCCGGTCCCCCCACGGGGACCGGCCCTTTGCGTATCTGGACTTCAGGCCCGTTCGGGCCATCGCCTAGGCCATTACCTCGCAGGTCATGGCGACAGCGCGCGCCGGACGCTAGGCTTTCGAGATGAGCGCGACAGCAACAGCGGTGGGCGACCACCTTCGTCAATGGCGTCAACGCCGACGCCTGAGCCAACTGGATTTGGCGCTCGACGCCGAGATCTCCACCCGACACCTCAGCTTCGTGGAAACCGGTCGCGCTCAACCGAGCCGAGACATGGTGCTGCGGCTGGCCGACCAATTGGAAATCCCCTTGAGGGAACGCAATACGATCCTGGTCGCCGCCGGCTTCGCGCCGGTCTTTCCTCAAAGGTCGCTGGACGATCCAGCGCTGGCCGCCGCCCGCAAGGCTGTCGAGATCATTCTGACCGGCCACGAACCGCACCCCGCCCTGGTGGTGGATCGCGGCTGGAACCTGATCAGCGCCAACCGCATGGTCGCCCCGATGATGGCCGGCGCCGATCCCGAACTGCTGAAGCCGCCGCTGAACGTGCTGCGACTGACGCTGCATCCCAAGGGCATGGCCCCGCGGGTCGTCAACCTGCACGAATGGCGGGCACATCTGTTGGATCGCCTGCGCCGGGACGTCGAACTGACCGCCGATGCCGGGCTGAGCGAACTTCTGACAGAACTGAGGGCCTACCCTATTCCAGGCGGCCAACCGCCGCGCAGGGCGCTGGATGAGTATGGCGGCGTCGCCATTCCATTCCAGCTCAACACGCCAGCAGGCCTGCTCTCCTTCTTCAGCACGACAACCGTCTTCGGGACGCCCGTGGACGTCACGCTATCGGAACTGACGCTGGAAACGTTCTTCCCGGCCGACGCCGAAACGGCCCAGGCGTTACGCGCGGCGGCCGCGGCGCTGCCCGCCTAGAAGTCGACGCAGGACGCCTGGGTGATCAGCAGCACCGATTCCTGATGGAAGCGCTGAGTGTAGGCCTTGCGCGCTTCGTTCAGCTTTCGGGAATCCTCGCCATTGTTCGGCAGGACGAGGACGACGACCTTCGACGCTTCCCGGATCAGTTTGTCCTCCGACCCCTTCCACTGACCACCGCCGTCGAGAACGGTCAGGCCGGCTGGAAATCGCGGCGTCAGTTCTTCATCGACAAACTTGCGGAAGGCCGCGTCGGACACGCCTGGCTTGGCGCCGATATTTTGGCCGAAGAACAGCTGGGCCGTGCGCATGGGCTCCTGGCCCACCGGGCACGCCGGCGCGTCCAGGGTGGCGCAGCCGCCGAGCGCAAGGACGCCCGTGGCCGCGGCGATGAGGACGACACGCTTCATGGAAACGTGGTTAGCATGCGTCGCTCAGTCCGAGAAACCGGACGCCGTGGCTATTCGTCGCGCTCTTCTGGCTCCTCAGCGCCAGAACGCCCGAGGCGATCGAGGATCATGTAGACCGCGACGCCGATCAGACCGACGCCGACAATCCCCGCAAGCCAGACGATCGTTCCAGGCGCGAGCATGCCTTCGTCCATCTGACTGGGCACGTTGATCGCCCAGAACAGGCACCCGCCGAACAGCGCCACCCCAGCCGCCGCCAATCCGATGGCTGGTCCAAAACTGGGCTTGGCTTTCCGTGGACGGCGCGTGGCGTCGAACATCGGCGGGCCGTCCACCTCGTCCTCGAACGGCGGCAAGGACGCCATCTCCGGCTCCGGATCCGGATCGCGCTCGTACTCGATCTCGGGCTCAGGCAGCACATGCTCACGGCGTCCGCCGTTCAGGGCTTCCAGACCGTCGAACAGGGTCGGCTCGGATTCGTTGGCGGCCACCAGTTCAAGCTTCGGCGGATAGGCGATGGTCGTCGCCGGCTCGTCCTCCGGTGGCGTCAGATTGAACTCCAGCTCGGCCTCCTCCCCCAGAACGCGGGGGAAAGGCGCCAGGGCGGCGGCGGAAGTCTCCTCGATGATCAGTCGCGGCAAGGCGGGCGCGGCTTCGGCGACCGCCCGGACGTTCGCGGCGTCATCGGCATTGAAGATCGTCGACAGTCGCGATGTGACGTTGGCGGCGGCCTGGGTCGCGGCGCTAGGCTCATCGCCCTCGCCAGTCGTCGTGTTCGGACGCTCCTGGCCCGCCTCGTCATGCTCGACGACGGCGATCGGTCCGGTCAGGGAAGCGGTCAGGGCCGTCGGCGCCTGGCGCGGCACCACGCCCGTGGCGTCCATGTCGAGGTTGGGGCGCAGCAGCGGCGACGGCGCCGGCACCCAGCCCTTGCTGGGCGTCAGGAACAGGGTCTTCTCAGCCGAGCGCCGACGCACCAGGGCGTCCACGACGATCTTCTCGCCCTCGAACTCCGCCTTGCGCCAAAGCTCCATCGCGCAGGCGGCCTGGATCAGCGCGCCCTCGTTCAGGCGGCGCAGGACCGAGGAGCCGCGAAAACTGTCGAGGCCGATATTGAAGGCGAACGCCGTCAGGGCGTCGAACTGGTTCTGGGTCAGCGGGGTGTAGACCCACTCGTTTACGGAATGAGCGACGGCGATCAGATCGTAGATCAGGAGCGCTTCGGCGTCCTGTTCCGAGACTTCGGCGCCCTCGCGGGCCGTCAGGGTATGCCCATAGCCGATCGTCCAGCGGCCATCAGCCAGCCGCGCCGACTGGTGGCGATAGCCTTCGAAGCGTTTGATCAGCTCGATGGCTGACCTGGACACCTGATAACGCGGTTTCATGGTCGAGTTTGACCCATCCTGACACACGGGCGCACCCGCCCAGGCGTCTGCCCGCAAGATAGGGGCCGCTTAGAGCAGGATCAGGGCGGCCAGGCCCAGGAAGGCGAAGAACCCGGTGAAGTCAGTGGCGAAGGTCACGAACACCGACGACGAAACCGCCGGATCGCGGCCCATCTTTTCGAGAGTCAGTGGCGCCAGCACCCCGGCCAGGGACGCCACGAAGAGATTGATCATCAAGGCCAGGCCGAACGTGATGCTCAGGCGCGCGTCCTTGAAGAGGAAAAAGACGACTAGGCCGGTGACCGCGGCCAGCGCCGCGCCATTGGCGAGGCCCACGGCCATCTCCCGGAAGACCGTTCGGTAGGCGTTGACCTCCGACAGCTCCTTGCTCGCCAGAGCGCGCACGGCGACCGCCAGGGCCTGGGTGCCGGCGTTGCCGCCCAGCGAGGCGACGATGGGCATCAGCACCGCCAGTGTCACCAACTTGGCGATCTCGCCCTCGAAGCCGTGGATCACGCTGGCCGCCAGTGCGGCGGTCACCGTATTGATCATCAGCCACGGCAGGCGCGCCCGGATAATGTCGATGACCGGCGCGTTCCGACCGGCGTCGGACACACCAGCCAGGGCGAGGATGTCCTCCTCGCTCTCGTCCTGGATGACGCCGACGATGTCGTCGACAGTGATCTGACCAACCAGACGGCCGCCCAGTTCCACGACGGGAGCCGAGATCAGGTGGTACTTGTCGAAGATGTAGGCCACCTCCTCCTGGTCCATTCCGACCGGGATCTCGGTGACGGGCTCCATGATCTGCGCCAGCGGCGTGTCGCGCTTGGCCCGCAGCAGATGGCTGACTGGCGCGGCTCCCACGGGCCTGTAGCTGGGATCGACCACATAGACGTCGAAGAAGAGCTCGGGCAGGTCGTCGCCGTTCTTGCGGAAGTGGTCGATGGTCTGACCGACTGTCCAGAACTGGGGAGCGGCGACCACTTCGCGCTGCATCAAGCGGCCGGCGGTTTCGTCTTCGTAGGCCAGCGATGATTCGATCGCCGTCCGCTCGCTCTCCGGCATGGCGGCCAGGACCTGGACCCGCTTGTCGGCTTCCAGGTCGTCGACCACGTCGGCGGCGTCGTCCGAATCGAGTTCCTCAAGCGCCTTGGCCAGAGTCGCTGGCGCGACGGTCTCCAGGACCTCTTCGCGAATCTCGGTGTCTAGCTCGGAGAGAATTTCAGCGAGAGCCTCGGGCGCCAGGTGCGCCAGAATCTCCTCGCGATGATCGGCTGAAAGAAAGCCCATCAGATCGGCCACATCGGCCGGGTGCAGCGCCCCCAACAAATCTCGGAGGCGCTCGGCGTCGCCGCGATCGGCGGCGTCAACCACCATCGCGACGAAGTCCGGGTTTAGTGCGTAGTCCTCGCCTAGGGCGAGGTCTTCAAGATCTTCTTCCAGCTCGGGAGAGGTCTTGTCGCGAAGTTCAGTCGGGTCAGCCGTTTCGCGGCTCATGCGGACCTCCCTGATTGTTTCGGACTAAGACTATTCTACCGGCTGTTGACGACCTTGTTTCACTGGTGCGGTCGAGAAGACTCGAACTTCCACGGGTTGCCCCACAGCGACCTCAACGCTGCGCGTCTACCAATTCCGCCACGACCGCTCGTGGTGAGGCGCGGCTGTTAGCAAACGCTTTTGGGTTTGTGAAGGCCTACTGACCACCAGCCATGAAATCATACACATCTGCTGCACGGGTCACGGCGATCGAGATGCGGTCTTCGTTGATCTGAATCTCCCCCCGGGCGACCGGATGGTTGTTCGCCAGGATCCAGACTTCGTCGTTCACACCGGCGTCGAGCGGGATGACCGCACCCCGCCCCATGCGGAGCAATTGCTGCATGGGCAGCGTCGATCGGCCCAGGACGACCGATATCTCGACATTGACCGCTTTGACCTGACCCAAGACGAAAAGCCCTCGAAACTCTATGACATAAAGGGGCGGCAGCCTTGTTCAGCCCGCCCCAGACGCCACATTGAGTCCGACATGCTTGACCGGTCGTTAACCCTACCCGCAGACGCCCCGCTCTTTGGTCGCCAGGATGGCGTGCCGGCTGGCTGGGCGGTTTCCAGCGGCCATGTGCCCTACCCGCAGGCCGTCGCCGCCATGGAGGCGCGGGCCCAGGCCATCGCCGAGGGCCAGGCAGGCGAACTTGTCTGGCTGCTGGAGCACCCGCCGCTTTATTCAGGCGGCGTTTCGGCCAAGGCCGCCGATCTGCTGGATCCGAATCGATTCCCGGTCTTCGCCTCGGGCCGCGGCGGTCAGTTCACCTATCATGGCCCGGGCCAGCGCGTGGCCTATGTGATGCTGGACCTGACCAAGCGCCAACGGGACGTCCGCGCTTTCGTCGCCAGTCTCGAGGCCTGGGTGATCGGCGCGCTTGGCCGTTTCAACGTGGATGGTGAGATCCGCGACGGCCGAGTCGGCGTCTGGGTCGAACGCCGCACCCCTGGCCTGCCGATTCGCGAGGACAAGATCGCCGCCATTGGCGTGAAACTGCGGCGCTGGGTCTCGTTCCATGGCGTTTCGCTGAACGTCGAACCGGACCTTAGCCACTTCGACGGCATTGTCCCCTGCGGCCAGACCGAACACGGCGTGACCAGCCTTGTCGACCTCGGCCTGCCGGTCACCATGGATGAGGCCGACGACGCCCTGCGGGCCAGCTTCCGCGGAGTGTTTGGGGACGTGGAGACGGCCAACCCGCCGATCTGACCGAGTTCAGGCCAAGCCTGGCTTCAGCGGGTTCGGCCCAAAGCGGTTGGCGCCCTCCTCCCCGCTCAGCACGCCCAGTTCGACGACCGCCCACACCAGCGAGACGCCGAACAGGAAGTCCAGGAACCCGATCGGCCGCGGCCAAACGGCGACCAGGGCCGAAAGCACCAGCGCCGCCCACCAACCCGACTTGCCGCGGTCGTGGAGGCGCTTGGACAGCACGCAGGCCCCGGCGTAGATCAGCGCGGGATAGACGAACCATCCGGTCAGCCAATGAAGCGTGACGCCGACCACGGCTTCATAGACCGACGCCAGACCCAGCAGAATCGCGGCGGCGATCAGGAACGGCGTGCGCGCGACACGGCCATTTGCAGACAGAAACAGCGCCCCCCAGTCGGTTTGCGCGTTCATGCCCGCGGCGCCCGGCGACAAGTTTTGACGATCGGGACAGCGACCTCGCTGCGGCTCTCTACCGCGCTTCTCAAAAACATCTGAACCTAGCGGAGCTTAACGGCGGTGCCGGCCGCAGTGACCATGAGCATGCCATTGTCCGCGCCTAGGGATTCGTAGTCGAGATCGACACCGACCACTGCGTCGGCTCCAAGGCGCCCGGCTTCCTCGCACATCTCGCGCAGGGCGATGTCCCGAGCCTCACGCAGGGCGTGCTCGTAGCCCCCGGCCCGACCGCCGATGATGTTGGTGATGCCGGCGAAGAGATCCCGGAAGATGTGGGCGCCGATGATCGCCTCGCCGCTGACCACGCCCAGCGTCTGACTGATGGACCGCTCGGCCACCTCCGGCGTTGTGCTGGTGATCATGCGCCCATCCTCCGCGAGCTACTTTCGCTAAACCTGCAGGGACCTTAGATTGGACCCCATGAGCACGCCAGCCGCCTCCCCCACCGGATTTGACCTCACACCGCCAGGCCCGGCGGAACGCCAGGATCTCGAAGCCAGCCTCACCCGCGAAGAGGCTGAGGTTCTGCTGCACCATGGGACCGAGGCTCCGTTCTGCGGCGGCCTGCTCGATAACAAGGAGGACGGTGTCTATTGCTGCCGTCTCTGCGCCCTGCCGCTATTCCGCGCCCATACGAAATTCGAGAGCGGCACCGGCTGGCCCAGCTTCTACGCGCCCTACGCCGAGAGCCATGTCATCGCCGTGCGCGACGTCAGCTACGGCATGGTGCGGATCGAAACTCGCTGCGCCCGCTGCGACAGCCATCAGGGCCATGTCTTTCCCGATGGCCCGCCGCCGACCCGGCTGCGCTACTGCATCAACTCCGTCTCGCTGGAATTCGTCCAGGACGGTCAACCGCTTCGCGATCCTCTTCACCGAGGCGATAACGCAGCCTTGGCGTCCCTGCCCGCCTGATGGCGCCAGCGCCGGTCAGCGCTGACTTCTACCTTCATGTTCGGGTGATCATCGGGCTCGTGGTCGGGCTCTCGATCACCCGGGCGCTCTCTGGGTTTTCAGGCCTCGTCCAACATCCAGGACGGCGAAAGCTCTATCCCGTCCACTTGGCCTGGGCGGTCTCGATCCTGCTGTCGGCGGTCCATTTCTGGTGGTGGGAGTTCCGCCTCTCCGGCGTCTCGTGGACCTTCGAGCTCTATGCCTTCGTCCTGGCCTATGCGAGCCTCTACTACTTCCTGACCTGCCTGCTGTTCCCTGACGACCTCGCCGACTACGGCGGGTTCGAAGACTTCTTCATGTCGCGGCGGAAGTGGTTCTTCGGCCTGCTGGCCCTGACCTTCCTCGCCGACATCATCGACACCGCCATCAAGGGCCAGGACTATCTCGCCCACCTGGGCTGGGAATATCCGATCCGCTGCGCCGTCTATGTCGCGCTGTGCGGAGTGGCCATCGCCACCCGGAACAAGCGCTTCCACGCCGCCTTCGCCATCGCCAACCTCGTGTACCAAGTGTCCTACATCCTGCGCCTCTACAACACCGAGGGCTGAGCAGGCGGCGCTTGGCGGACGGTGGGGAAGCCAGTTAGCGTCCCTGAAAACAGCCCTAGGGAGGCGACGCCGTGAACGATTTCGCAGGCAAGACAGCCGTCATCACCGGCGGTGGCACTGGGATGGGCCGTGAGCTGGCCCGCCAGCTGGCCGCCGAGGGCTGCAACGTCGCCATGTGCGACGTGTCGGCCGCGGCGATGGCCGAGACCGTCCGGCTGATCGAGGCCGACGGCAAGCCGCAGGGGACCAAGGTCACCACCCACATCGCCGACGTCTCGATCGAGGCGCAGTTGATCGCCTTCCGCGATGAGATGGCTGAGCAGCAGCAGACCGATCGCATCCACCTGCTGTTCAACAACGCCGGGATCGCCGGCGGCGGCAGCATGGTGACCGACAGCCGCGCGGCCTGGGAAAAGACCTTCAATGTCTGCTGGGGCGGCGTCTATCTGGGTGTGCGCACCTTCCTGCCGATGCTGATGGCGGCCGACGAAGGCCACATCATCAACACCTCCAGCGTCAACGGCTTCTGGGCGACCGTCGGGCCCAACACCTCGCATACCGCCTACGCCGCGGCGAAGTTCGCCGTGAAGGGCTTCACTGAGGCCCTGGTGACCGATCTGCGGCTGACGGCCCCTCACATCAAGTGCTCGGTCGTCATGCCCGGTCACATCGGCACGTCGATCATCGCCAACTCCCGCAAGGTCCAGGGCGGAACCGACTCCGACGAGCTGAACGCCGAGGAACTCGCTCAGGCTCGCGCTCGCGCCGCGGCGGCCGGAATGGACCTCAGCCAGGCCAGCGACGAAGCCATCCGCGCTATCAGCGCCGAGGCCGCCCGCCGCTTCCTGGAGGATGCGCCGATGACCGCCGCCGCAGCGGCCAAGGTGATCCTCGACGGGGTCAAGGCCGAGCATTGGCGCATCCTGGTCGGGGAGGACGCACAGGTCCTGGACCAGTGGGTCCGCAAAGATCCCGAGCAAGCCTATGAGCCGCAGTTCTTCAGCGACTTCGTCCAGCGGGTCGGTTGGAAGCTGGGAGGCTGATCGCCGCTCAGACGCCGAGTTCGGCGGCCGCCAACTCGGCGATCGACAAATCAAAGCGAGCGCCGTCGCCGTCCCCGAGGATCCAGGCCGCCGATAGCCCGCTATAGGCCAGGATCCACATTAGCAGCCGCTTGGGCTCCATCTTGGCCTGCTCGGACACCTGGGCGAGGTAGCTCTGCAGACGGCCAGGCTGCAGCGCGGTGGCTGTGTCGGGGTTGCAGAACGGGTTGGCGTAGTCATAGCCGCGCTCGCCCAGCAGCCCCTTGGGGTCGATCGCCAACCAGCCTTGCGCCCCAAAATCGAGAATATTGGCGTGGTGTACATCACCGTGGAGCGCCACGACCTCCCGCGGCTCTGCCAACAGGGTTTGGGCGGCTTCATGCGCGGCCGCCAGCACGCCGCCGTGCCGCGCCGCCATCGGGCTCAACTCGCGAAACCAGATATCCAAGGGGACCAGAGTCGGCGGGACGGCGCGTGCTTTCGGCGCGTGCAGCACTTCGACCGCATCGCAGATGATCCGCGTAGCCGCGTCGTCCTGTCCGTTTTTGGACATGTCCACGAGCGACCGCGGCCCCATCGCCCGCTCAAGCAGCAGCGCGTCGCCCTGGCGGGCCAGAACCCGCGCCGCACCTTGGCCTGCCCACCACTCCATCAGCGCGCCGCCGGCGACTTCCTCCGGCGATCGGCTGACCTTGAGGATCGCCGGCAAGCCATCGCGCCGCACCGGCAGCAGCCAACTGCCGGTATACTCGGTGGTGAAGGCCTCTCCATCGGGCGTCAGGCGCCAGAGGTCGAGCCAAGGTTGGAAGGTAATCCCCGTCACGCCCCACACTTAGGCACGAAACGCGACGGGGAAAGGCCTAGTTGCCGCGCGGCGTCTTAGGCGTCTGGCTCATCTGGGAGGCATTGGCGCTGTCGCCAAAGCCTCGCCCAGGTTCGGTGAGCGGATTGCTCCGCTGGACCCGCAGATTGTTCTGCACGTGAGTGACACCCGACAGATTTTCGACGATCCGCTCAGCCCGGTGCTTGGCCTCGCGCTCTGGCACTGTTCCGGACAGCGTGACCTCGCCGTCCGACACCGTGATGCCGATGGCGGTAGCGTCGACCCAAGGATCATCGGTCAGACGCTCATGCGCCTCGTCATTGATCCGTTCGTCCGCCCGCTTGTAGCCCGTGGGACCTCGCCCTCGATGCTCGCCCTGTTGGCTGCGAGGTTCATATTCGCCTTCGCCAAACCAGGCGGCCACGCGGTCGCTCGCCCGCTCCCAGAAGCTGCGGTCTTCGCGACGCGCGGCGTCACGGGGTTCGTAGTGGCCCTTGTGATCGGGGTGATGATCGCCGTAGGCCACGCGATAGGCATGCTCTTCGTCATCACGCCAGCGGCCCTCGCCATGGCGGTCTGCGCCATAGCGGCCGGCCATATAGGATTGTGGTCCGCCCTGCGTGATTGACGAGGGCCGGTAGTCGTCCTGGTAGGGGCGGTCTCGGCCGGGCTGCGCATAAAACCTGCCGCCGCGCTCCTGATCCCGGCCATGGCGGGAGCGCTCTCCGCCTCTCGGGCCGCCATAGCTCGCGCCGCTCTCACGCTCGCCGAACACCGACCGGTCCGCGTCGCGTTCACGCGGGTTGAAGCTACGCTCGCCATAGTCGCGCGAGCCGTACTCGGAGCCCGAATACTCATCTCGGCGATATCGCCCATAGCGGCGCTCGCGGTCGATGCGGTCCAGTTCGTCGCGCTCGTCTGTCCATCTGTCGGACATGGCTGTCTCTCCCTGGGTTAATCGGTTTGTGAACCCGACAAACGACGAGGGAGAGCGCTGGTTCCGTCTGGATGGCGCTAGTTAGGCCTGCCTGCTAGGCCAGCGCCTTGAACCACTTCTCCAGCATCTGGGCCTCGATCAGAAGGCGCGCGGTGCGTTCTGCGGCCTCCTCGTCGATCCCCCATTTTTCCTGCTGATAGGCCTCATCGACCCGCGACAGGGTGAAGGCTTCCTCGCCCGTCAGCCACCCGCGTTGCAGAGCGAAGGCCAGCACGCCCGAACCGAACAACGGAACCCCAAAGGCCACGCCGGTCAGGTTGAAGTCATCCAGTTCCAGCGCCAACGCCTTGACCTTGGCCAGGGTGTCTTCCGGCTGGGTGGCGTGGATGATCCCCGTCGTGCGCACGAAGACCAGGGTCAATTCTCGTTCAGCCCGCTGCAGGACCGGCTCCCAGGCCTCGACCTGCCGTTGATGCAGGCTCTCGGGCTCGCCGGCGAAATAGCAGAGCAGGTCCGAGGCGGCGTATTCGGCGATCTGTTCGGCTGTCGGCTCGCGCGCCGGCGGCACAGCCTCGGTGGCGGTGAACGCCAGGCGCGTGATCGCCATGTCCGCCATCTCGATCACTTCGCCCTGGCCCGCCCATTCGGCGGCGACCATGTCGGCGAGCGCCTGAGTGGGGACATTCAGCTTGCCGCCCTTTGGCGAACGGACATTGCGGCCGTCGAGCTTGACGGCAAAGCCGCCCTCCTCGGCCACCACCGTGACGTCCTTGTAGAACCGCTTGGGCTTCGCGCCCGGTTCGATGAAGCCCTTTTTCAAACTCGCCTCCTGGCCGCGCGTGGCGAAAATGCGCGGCACGAAGGGTGGAATGGGGACGGAAGCGCAAATAGGCAAGCCGCTGTTTGAGCGATTGGACTGGTCGGACGCCGTTCTCTCAGTAATGCTCTACCTATGGCTGACGAAATCCTCACGCAGCGCGACCTGAACCGAATCCTGCTGGCCCGCCAGATGCTGCTGGCCCGCGAGAAAATCGGCCCGGTCGAGGCGCTCGAGCGGCTGTTCGCGATTCAGGCCCAACTTCCCCGCGCGCCCTTCCTCGGCCTTTGGGCCCGCTTGGAAGGCTTCCAGCGCGAAGACCTCCTCCAGGCGATCCATGCGCGCGAGGTCGTCCGCTCCACCCTGATGCGCGGCACCCTGCATTTGGCGAGCGCGAAGGACGTGCTGGCCTATCGCACCACGATCATGCCGCCCCGCAACATCACGCTGCCCTGGGGGGTGAAGCCCACCACCGAGGAGCTCGAGCGGGTGCTCGACATCTCGCGACGGCACTTCGAACCTGAACCCAAGGATTTCGAGAGCGTCCGCGAGGTCCTGGAGGCCGAAGGGGTCGAACCTGTGCGGCCGCTGGCCTATGCCGCGCGAATCTTCCTGCCGCTGGTCCAGGCCTCGTCCAACGCGCCCTTTGGGCACGAACCGGGCGGAGTGTTCACCCTGGCCAAGACCTGGCTGGGGCTGGAGGAATATCCAACGCCCCGCCCTCATGAGCTGGCGCGGCGCTATCTGGCCGCGCACGGTCCTTGTCTGCCCGCCGACTTCGCCGCCTGGTCGGGTCTGGGCGCGGCCGCCTTGGTCTTCGAAGGCCTCGGCGACGACGTCGTCACCTTCCGGGACGAACGCAAGCGCACGCTGTTTGATCTGAAGCACGCGCCCCGACCTAGCGGCGACACCCCCGCCCCGGTTCGTCTGCTGGCCGACTTCGACGGCGCGGTTCTTGGCCGCGCCGACCGGACCGGCGTCATACGGCCAGAGCACGCGCCGCTGATGGCCAGCAAGAACGGCCTGGTTCCAGCCATGGTGCTGGTCGACGGCTTGGTCGTCGGGACCTGGCGGATCGAGCCGAAGAAGAAGACCGTCGCGGTGACCGTGCGCCTGTTCGACAAGGTCGCCGCCGCGGATCGGACGTCCATCGAAGCCGAAGCGATCTCCGCCGCGAAGTTCCTCGAGCCCGACGCCGCGGCGACTGTCTCGTTCACGGAAGCCTGACACCCCGACCGTCATCCTCCGGGCAGCCGATGGCTGATCCGGGGGACCCACGCGGCCGTCCCCCGGATCTCGCTACGCGAGGCCGGAGGATGACGAGCCTTTAGCTCCGACGCCGACGCTTGAAGGGTTCGGGATCGGCTTCGTGCTCGTCAAAGCCGAACCGGTTGAAGCCTTCCTTCAGCTCCTTGCTGATCGGCGCTTCGAGGGTCAGCGTGCCGCGTGACGGATGCGGCAGGGTCAGCCGGCGAGCGTGGAGTTGCAGCTTCAGGCTCCCTGACAACTGCGCCGCCTCCTCGGTCTTGTACTTCGGATCGCCCAGGATCGGATGGCCCATGGCCAGCATGTGCGCGCGCAGCTGGTGTGTCCGCCCAGTATGGGGGCGCAACGCCATCCAGGCGACGCGGTGCGCCGCGCGGCTGATGGTCACGAACTCAGTCTCGGCCGGATCGCCGTTGGGGTCCTTCGGGTCGGTCGGCACGATCATCTCGCGGTCGCCGATACCCTTTTTGGCCAGGTGCAGCTCCATCACCCCTTCGGAGGGCTTGGGGTTGCCGATGACCAACGCCCAATAGGTCTTCTCGGCGCGGCGACGCGCGAAGGCGCCCGACAGCTTGGCGGCCGCGCCCGGCGTCTTGCCCAACACCAGCACGCCGGAGGTGTCGCGGTCGAGACGGTGGACCAGGCGCGGACGCTCCAGCCCCTCGCCCCAGGCGCTGAGCAGGCGGTCGACGTGCATCAAGGTCTTGGTGCCGCCCTGAACGGCAAGACCGGCCGGCTTGTTCAGGACCAACACCTCGTCGTCCTCGTAGATCACCAGCGACTTGACGAACATCACGTCGCGCCGATCCAGCTCGGGCTTCGGGTCCCCCGCCTTCGGCGCTTCAGGCAGCGGCGGCACGCGGATGGTTTCGCCCGCCGCCAGCCTTTGCTCGGGCTTGGCGCGGCTGCCGTCCACGCGGATCTGGCCCGAGCGCGCCATCTTCTGGATCTGGATCTGCGAAACATGCGGCCAGCGCCGACGGAACCAGCGGTCCAGGCGCACGCCGTCTTCGCCCGGATCGACGGCGATATTACGGACTTCCCTCATGCAAACGCCTTCCGCGCCAGGATCAACCCAAAGAACAGCGCCGTAACCGACAGCACCACGGAGGCCAAGGTGTAGCCGAGCGCCTGGCCATAGCTGCGGCGTTCGATCATCAGCGCCGTCTCCAGGGAGAAGGCCGAAAACGTGGTGAACCCGCCGAGCACGCCGACGCCCAGGAGCAGGCGCAGACGTTCCTGATCGGCGCCGCCGCGATGAGCGAGAAAGCCCACCAGCGCGCCCATCAGCAGCCCGCCCGACACGTTGGCGATCAAGGTGCCGTAAGGCCAGGCCGAGCCCCACAGCCGTAGCGCCTGCACGCTTAGCGCATATCGCGCGATCGCCCCCACTGCGCCGCCGGCGGCCACCAAAAATAGTCTATCCATTCGCCCTTATGCGACGGGCCGCGCCGTCGTGCAAAGCAGGCCGGTTTTTAGACCCGCGCGCCGATCACCTGACGGATCTGACGGGCGTCATAGACGTCGCCGCCCGCCGGTCGCGGTCCACGCCCCATCATGACTTCCAGGGTCTGGCTCACCTGCGGTCCACCACCGAGATTGAAGGAGGTGCCAAGACCGACCCCGACGCCACCCGAGTGGCCGCTGCTGCCGCCCCCAGCGCCCACGGACAGTTGAGGCCCACCCTGGCCGTCCCGAGTGGCTTGGCGATCGGTTATGCGGAACCAGTCATAGCCGTCGGCGATGGCCAGGTCCGCGGCCCGCAGAAGGGCGAAGTCGGCGACCTGCGAGAACGGCGCTCCCGGCCCGCCACGGAAGGTGACGCGATAGCGACCCGGTTCGATCCTGTATTCGGAGAACCCAATCGACTGCGGCCCGCTCGCCGGTGCGAACACCGTGGGCGCCGTGGCGCAGGCTGCGAGGACGGCGCAGAGCGAGGCCGTCAGGATCAGGCGTTTCATCTTCACGGTCTCCGAGGAACCCATCTGACTTTCGGCTCATTCGCCTAACGGTCAAGCCTGCCCCCACGTTCCCCGTCAGCCCAGCCCCAGGAGATCGATCAACTTTTGCATATCGGCCGGGACCGGGGCCTCGATGATCTTGGTTCCGCCCTCCGGGTGCGGAAAGCTGAGGGCCGCGGCGTGCAGCATCAGGCGCGGCACTGCATGCCCCCCCACCGCCAAGGCGCCGCCATACCGCGCGTCCCCTGAGATCGGCCGACCGATCGAGGCCAGATGCACGCGGATCTGGTGCATTCGCCCGGTCTCGGGGTTCAGCTCCAACAAGGCCGCGTCTGCGCCCTTGGCGAGCGTCCGATAGCGGGTCCTTGCGCTTTCGGCGTCCGGGTGGTCGGGCGGGCAAATCCGCATATAGGCTTCACGCCCCAACTCCTCGCGGCGCAGCGCCTCCTCAATGGCGCCTTGCGCGGGGTCCGGCGCACCTGGCGTGACGATGGCGCGGTAAGTCTTGGCGAACCTGCGGCCCATCATGTGCTTGCCGAGGAAGCTCGCCGCCGGCTTGGTCTTGGCGGTCAGGATCACACCGGAGGTGTCGCGGTCCAGACGATGGATCAGCCGCGGCCGCGCCTTGCCCGGCTTGGCGAAGGCCCACAGCAGTTCGTCCAGCGTGTTGACCTGGCCACGCCCACCCTGGCTGGACAGCCCCGAGGGCTTGTTCAGCGCCATGATGTGCGGGTCCTCGTAGATCACCAGGCTGCGGACCAGCGCGATCTCTTCAGGACTAAGGGCGATGGGGACAGGTTCGGGACGCTTCTTCGGTTGGCCGCGCGGCTTCACTTCTGGCGATTCCGTTGCTCGGCCCAACGATCGAGACGTTCCTTGGTGCGGGCTTCGGCGCCCTCGCCCTTCGGGTCGTAGAATTTCCGCCGCTCCATCCCGTCGGGGAAATAGTTCTGGCCCGAGAAGCCGCCCTCCACGTCGTGGTCGTAGGCGTAGCCCTTCCCATAGCCGAGATCCTTCATCAGCTTGGTCGGCGCATTGCGGATATGAGCTGGGGGTGTCAGCGAACCGGTCTCCTTGGCCGCGCGCTGGGCGGCCTTGAAGGCCGTGTACACCGCATTCGACTTCGGCGCGGCGGCCAGATGCACGACAAGCTGGGCCAGTGCGATCTCGCCTTCCGGAGATCCCAGGAAGTCGTAGGTGTCCTTCGCGGCGTTGGCCAGCAGCAGCGACAGCGGATCAGCCTCGCCAATGTCTTCCATCGCCGCGCGGATCAGGCGACGGGCGATGAACAGCGGATCCTCGCCGCCGGCCAGCATACGGGCCAGCCAATAGAGGGCGGCGTCCGGATCAGAGCCCCGGATCGACTTATGCAGGGCCGAAATGAGATTGTAGTGCTCCTCGCGGTCCTTGTCGTAGGCCGGGCTGCGCTTCTGCAGGATCTGGCCTAGCTCTTTGGTCGAGAGCGGCTTGGCGGCCCCGATATTGAGCAGGGTCTCGGCCAGGGTCAGCAGATAGCGACCATCGCCGTCGGCCAGAGCCACCAGCGCCTCGCGCGCCTCTGGCTCGAGCGGCAGTTCGCGGCCCTCATGCGTCTCGGCCTTGTCGAGCAGGCTGGCGAGGGCCTCGTCGTCCAGGCGCTTCAGCACATAGACCTGAGCGCGCGACAGCAACGCCCCGTTCAATTCGAAGGAGGGATTCTCGGTGGTCGCTCCGACCAGGGTGACGATCCCCTCCTCCACGAAGGGCAGGAAGCCGTCCTGCTGGGCGCGGTTGAAGCGATGGATCTCGTCGACGAACAGCAGGGTCGCCTGGCCGGCGGCGCGGCGCATCCGGGCCTGTTCGAAGGCCTTTTTCAGATCAGCGACGCCGGAGAACACCGCCGAGAGTTGCTGGAACTCATAGCCGGCTTCCTTGGCCAACAGGCGGGCGATGGTGGTCTTGCCGGTGCCTGGCGGACCCCAGAGAATCATCGACGCCAGCCGCTTGGCCTCGGCCATCCG
>JAESFP010000092.1_pt1 | contig 118279 bp, 104 predicted proteins | sample 9266181 | NCBI WGS metagenome assembly JAESFP01 (sample SAMN14502547, study PRJNA617102) | algae metagenome | isolation source: Pegethrix bostrychoides GSE-TBD4-15B and co-occurring heterotrophs from... | place: USA: Grand Staircase-escalante National Monument, Utah | collected 2006-08-15 | reverse complement strand
GCGCCATGATCGCCTGCGCTGCCGCCGCCTTCTGCCCCGGTGAGGCCGAGTTGAGATCGACATAGCGCGCGCCTGGGGCAATCCCTTCCGCAACCGCCGCCGCCGCCGCCAAGGTTTGGGCTGCGGTGACGGCGCAGAGCACCCAATCGGCCCCCGCAACCGCCGCCCGCGCCGAAGGCAGCACTGCCAGCCCGCGCGCTGCCGCCGATCGGGCGGGGTGGGAGTCGGGATCGGCAAACTCGGTGTCCCAGACGGTCAGAGTTGCTGTGCCATTGAGATCGTCCGCCAAAATTTGGTCGACTTCGCCAAAGCCGATCAGGGCAATGCGCATCATGGCAGCCCCTCCCAAAGCGACGCGGGCACGTAGATTTCCCCGCGCATCAGCTTGCGCAGCAGGGCTGCGCGCTGCGCGGTCACCTGCGGCGCGTCCACCGTCTCATCGCCGGTTTTGCCGAGATCGGCGGCCCGCATCAACACGACGGGCATGCCGTTATCGATGCACGTCACCTCGCTTCGGGCGACGCGATCGAGCAGCCGCCCGGTGGGCAGCAGAGCGCCGCAGGCAGAGCCAGCAACGTCGAGAAAATCGGGTGGAATCGGGGCCGCCGTGCTGGGAACCCCATCGATCTGGCGGGCGTCCAGCGATCCTATCGCCGCCAGCAGCACGCGGTTCCGCGCGGCGGGATCAGCGGGCAGGTCGCGCGTGTCGAAATAGAGGCCTTTCGATGTGTCGCCGCGCATGATAGTGCAGGGAATGGCGCGCTGCATGGGCTGGTTACGCCGTCCGAGCCGAGCGATAGACCAGTCCTTTTTCGGCGAGACGCGCACGCATATTGTAAATATCGAGGCCGAGTTCCCCGGCCTGAAGGCGGGCGCGGGTGCCTGCTTCCTTGGCTTCGCGTGTGGCGCATTTCTCTAAGACCGCAGCGGCTTGAGTTTGCGGGACGACCACCACGCCATCATCGTCGGCGACGATCACATCGCCCGGATGAACCAAGGCCCCGGCGCACACGAGTGGCAAGTTCACATCGCCCAGCGTCTCCTTCACCGTGCCCTGGGCATAGACGGCTTTCGACCAGACCGGAAAGCCCATTTCGGTTAAGGTTGCACTATCACGTACCCCGGCATTGATGATCAAGCCGCGCACCCCGCGCGCCATCAGCGACACGCCGAGCAGATCGCCGAAATAGCCATCCTCGCAGGGGCTGGTCGGCGTAATGACAAGAATATCGCCAGCCTGACATTGTTCGACGGCGACATGGATCATCCAATTATCCCCCGGCGCGACCGTGCAGGTCACGGCGGACCCGGCAATACGGGCGGGGCGGAAGATCGGGCGCAGTTCGGCGTGCATCAATCCGGTTCGCCCCTGGGCCTCATGGACCGTGGCGACGCCAAATTGGACGAAACGGTCCAAAAGATCGCGCGGCAAGCGGGGAATATCGGTGATGACCGTCGGCATGGCGTTTTCCCTAAAGCATGCGGCTGCTTGAGCAGCCTTTCTTAGGGTTATTCAGCCTGACTTTGCGCCGTTGCACGAGACATAAGCCCGTCGCCTGGTATAAAATTTTGTTAGAGGGGACTGAAAGGCCCCGTGCGATGGGGCCGGTTATCGATATCGATCTGTGTGACCCACTCGCCGCTTCTCGGGAGGCGCGCGGGAGGCGCCTCCCGATACCTTCTTACGCTACGTCGAACTTCACGCCCTGGGCGAGCGGCAGCGTGCGGCCATAATTGATGGTATTGGTCGCGCGGCGCATATAGGCCTTCCACGAATCCGAGCCGGATTCGCGCCCGCCACCGGTTTCCTTTTCGCCACCGAAGGCCCCGCCGATTTCGGCCCCCGACGGGCCGATATTCACATTGGCAATGCCGCAGTCGGACCCGCGCGCTGACAGAAACGCCTCGGCTTCGCGCAGATCATTGGTGAAAATGGAGGAGGAGAGGCCCTGCGGCACGGCATTGTGCAACTCCAGCACCGCATCGAAGTCCGAATAGGGCATGACGTAGAGGATCGGCGCGAAGGTTTCGTCGATCACCGGGCCGGTCTGCGTTGCGATTTCCACCAGCGCCGGGCGGACGTAGAAGGCGTCCGATGCGCCGTCGATCACAACCCGCTCGCCGCCGCTCACGGTTGCCCCAAGGGCGCGGGCGGCGTCAAGGGCGCGCTGCATCGCCGCAAAAGCCATCTCATCGATCAGCGGGCCGACGAGATTGCCATCGACCAGCGGGCTACCGACCGTGACGGAGGCATAGGCTTTCTTCAGGCGCGGCACGAAGCTGGCGTAATGGCTTTCGTGGACGAACAGCCGGCGCAGGGTGGTGCAGCGCTGCCCGGCGGTGCCCATCGCGGCGAAAGCGACGCCGCGTAAGGTTAGGTCTAGATCAGCGCTAGGAGTGATGATCGCGGCGTTATTCCCGCCCAGTTCCAGCAGCGCGCGGGCAAAGCGGGCGGCAAGCTTCGGGGCAACGGTGCGACCCATTGCGGTGGAGCCGGTCGCCGAGACCAACGGCACGCGCGGATGATCGACCAGCACCTCGCCGATATCGCGCCCGCCGAACAGAACGGCAGAAAGGCCCTTGGGCGCAACGCCGCCTTCCGCTTCGAACCGCGCCAAAGCGCCCGCAAACAGGGCTTCCACGGCCAGCGCGGTCAGCGGGGTTTTTTCAGAAGGCTTCCAGACGATGCTATTGCCGCACACCAGCGCCAGCGCCGCATTCCACGACCAGACCGCGACGGGGAAGTTGAAGGCGGAGATGATGCCGGTCACACCCAGCGGATGCCAAGTTTCGGCCATGCGGTGTTCGGGGCGTTCGGTGGCGATGGTCAAACCGTAGAGCTGGCGCGACAGGCCAACGGCGAAATCGCAAATATCGATCATTTCCTGAACTTCGCCGAGCCCTTCGGAGGTGATCTTCCCGGCTTCAATGGACACGAGCTTGCCGAGCGCCACCTTATGGGTGCGCAACTCCTCGCCGAGCAGCCGGACCAGATCGCCGCGCTTCGGGGCCGGAACCAGCCGCCACGCGAGAAACGCTTGATGGGCCGCGTCAATCGCCGCCTTGGCGTCCGCCGCGCCGATGGTGCGAACGTTCGCAACGATCTCGCCCGTCACGGGGCTGCGCGCCGGAAGGCTGCCGCCGGTATAGCGGGCCGGATCGACGCCAAGGTCGGTCAGCAGGGCTTTGACCTGCGGGGCGAGCGCGGCAATCGCGGGCGTATCGATAACGGACATTCGAAGCTCTTTCCTAAAGCGGGGCGGCCCTCGTGGCGAGGGCAGGGCTATTGCGCAGCCTAGACCCATCGAACCCATGATTTCAAACGGCGCTTCTTCACGAGTTCATTCTGATTTGGAATGATCCTTACGTGCGGCGGAACGGCGTTTCCCTCGATGTCGAAAAAGCCGTAGGCTAGGGCTTGGCGATAATCAGAAAGGTTATCCGGCGTCCATGTCCAAAAGCTCCTTTCTGCGCCTGATGCTGCGCACCGCCCGGAACCTTATTGACCCGATCCAACCGGCGGACGACGCGCGCGATTTGCCGACGGCGGGGGCAAAGCGCGTGGTTGCGGGGCGTGTGAGCGAGATTACGGGGTTCGGCTCTAATCCCGGTGAGTTGCGCCTGTATGTCTACACGCCAGCCCCGCGCCTGCCGCTCAACGCGCCCTTGATCGTGCTGCTGCATGGGTGCGGTCAGGACGCGGCGGATTTTGCCGCGCAGGCGGGTTGGATCGGCCTTGCGGACCGCATTGGCGCTACGATCCTGCTGCCCGAACAGCAGAGCGCCAATAGCCGGGGCCGCTGTTTCAACTGGTTTCAACCCGCCGACGTCCGGCGCGGGCGGGGCGAGGCGCTGTCGATCCTGCAAATGGTGAATGCGGCGGCAAAACGCTTCGGGACGGACCGCAGCCGGGTTTTCATTGCGGGCCTGTCGGCGGGGGGCGCGATGACGGCGGCGCTGCTCGCGGCCTATCCATCCGTGTTCAACGCCGGGGCGATTGTCGCCGGGATGCCGGTTGGTGCCGCGCAGAATCTGCCGATGGCGGTTTTGCGGATGCGCCAGGCCGACCCCTATAATGGGCGCGAAGCTTTGGCCGAGGCGGTTCGGCGCAGCGCGCCCGCCCATTCGCAGAACATCTGGCCGCGCGTCTCGATCTGGCAGGGCGGTGAGGATCGGATCGTCGATCCCGGCAATGCGCAGCAGCTCGCGGCCCAATGGGGCGCGGTGCACGGGCTGGCCGAGGGTTCGACGGTCGAGACGCAAGGGCTTGCGCCGGGGGTTCATCATCGCACCTGGGGGGACGGGCCGCGCCCGCCGGTCGAACTCTGGACGATTGACGCCATGGGGCATGGTTTCCCCATCGACGGGACGGGGAAGGACGGCAGCCAGCCGGGCTTTGCGGTTCTGGAGGCTGGGATTTCGGCCACGGATCATATCGCCCGCTTTTGGGGGCTCGGCGGGTAAAACTGCCGCCCGGCGTAAAATTATGAATCCGTAAAATTCTGATTCCGGGCGCATATAGATATTGCGGCGCACCAGGGGCTAGCGTTTGATATTCCCATGCTCAAAGCCGCTCTGCACCATCTCACCGCCTATCGTTATAACCGCCCGATCCGGCTGGGACCGCAGGTGATCCGGCTGAGACCGGCCCCGCATAGCCGCACAAAAGTGCCAAACTATGCGCTGAAGATTTCGCCCACGGGCCATTTCATCAATTGGCAGCAAGACCCGCACGGCAATTGGCTGGCGCGAATCGTGTTTCCGGACCCGATCGATCATTTTTCCATCGAAGTCGATTTGCTGGCCGATCTCGCGATTATTAATCCCTTCGATTTCTTCGTTGAACCCTACGCCGAACAGGTTCCCTTCACCTATGATTCGGCACTGACCGGCGATCTTGCCGCCTACCGGGAGGTTGAGCAGCACGGCCCGCAGTTCGACGCGCTGGTGGCGGAATTTGGCGCGTGGCGTGGTCGCAGCATCGATTTTCTGGTGGCGCTGAACTCCACACTTCAGCAGCGCATCGGCTACGTCATCCGCATGGAGCCGGGCGTTCAAGCGCCCGAAGAAACGTTGACGCTGGGAACCGGCTCGTGCCGCGACAGTGCTTGGCTTCAGGTGCAAGTCTTGCGCAAGCTTGGCTATGCGGCGCGCTTCGTCTCGGGCTACCTCATTCAGATGAAGGCCGACGTGGAGCCGCTGGAGGGCCCCAAGGGCACCCAAGAGGATTTCACCGATCTACACGCCTGGACGGAAGTCTATCTGCCCGGCGCGGGCTGGATCGGGCTCGATTCCACCTCCGGCCTGTTTGCGGGCGAGGGGCATATTCCGTTGGCCGCAACGCCCCACTACCGCTCCGCCGCGCCGATTTCGGGCATGGCCGAACCGGCGGAAGTCGATTTCCATTTTGAGATGAGCGTGTCGCGTATCGCCGAGGCGGTGCGCATCACCAAACCTTTCACCGAATCGCGTTGGGAAGCCCTGCTGGCCCTGGGTGATAAGGTCGATGCGGATTTGGGTGCCCAAGACGTGCGCCTGACAACGGGGGGCGAACCCACTTTCGTCGCCGCCGATAATCCCGAAGCGGGGGAATGGAATGGCGACGCGGTTGGGCCGACCAAGGCGGGCTATGCGGATCGCTTGATCCGCAAACTACGCACGCGCTTTGCGCCCGGCGGCTTGCTCCACCACGGCCAAGGCAAATGGTACCCTGGGGAAAGCCTGCCGCGCTGGGGCTATTCGCTCTATTGGCGCACCGATGGCGTGCCGGTTTGGCGCGACGGCAGCCTGATTGCCGAGGAAAAGCAGGAGGGCGATAAACCCGTCACCGCAGCGATGGCGTCCGAATTTCTGCGCACCATCGCCAAGGGCCTGGGCGTCAAAGCCGATTACGTCCATCCGGTTTTCGAAGATCAGCCGGACTGGATCGCTAAGGAACGGTTGCTGCCTGAAAATGTTACGCCGACCGACCCGAAGATCGACGATCCCGAGGAGCGCGCCCGCATGGTGCGCGTGTTCGAGCGCGGCCTGTCGAACCCCGTTGGCTATGTGCTGCCGATTCAGCGCTGGAATGCGGCGGCAGGGCGCGGCTGGATGAGCGAGCAATGGCGGGTGCGCCGCAAGGCGATTTTCGCCGTACCGGGCGACTCCGCCTTGGGCTACCGGCTGCCACTGGGCACACTGCCCTTCGTTTCGGCGGGTGCCTATCCCTATATCCACCCGCAAGACCCAAGCGAGCCGCGCGACCCGCTGCCCGATTTCCGCGCCCAGCGTTCGGAGTTTGAGGCGCGCGCCCAGCGCTCCGAAGCGACCGGGACGGGTACCCATGATGCCGTCGGTCAAACGCCGGGGCAGGGACGGGTTGAGCAGCGCATTATCGACGGCGTGGTGCGCACCGCGATGACGGCGGAACCCTGTGGGCATTTCCTCTCGGTCTTTATTCCGCCGGTGCGCGCGCTGGAAGATTACCTTGATTTGATTGCCGAAGTGGAGGCCGTGGCCGAGGCGTTGCGCATTCCCGTGCGCATCGAAGGCTATCCGCCGCCGCCCGATCCGCGCTTGCGCGTGCTGAAAGTCACGCCCGATCCTGGCGTGATCGAAGTGAATGTTCAGCCCGCCGCAAGTTGGGCCGAATCGGTCGAGATCACCGAGAATCTCTATAAAATGGCGCGTGAATGCCATTTGACCGCCGATAAATTCATGGTCGATGGGCGCTCGATTGGCACCGGCGGTGGCAATCATCTGGTCTTGGGCGGCCCGTCGCTCAATGACTCTCCCTTCATTCGTCGCCCGGATTTGCTGAAGAGCTTCGTGCTTTATTGGCAGCGTCACCCGTCGCTCAGCTATCTGTTCTCCGGCCTGTTCATCGGCCCGACCAGTCAGGCCCCGCGCATCGATGAGGCGCGGCACGAGGCCCTGTACGAGTTGGAAATCGCCCTCGCTCAGGTGCCTGCGCCGGGGCAGGGGATGATGCCGCCCGCGTGGCTTGTGGACCGATTGTTCCGCAATCTCCTGGTCGATGTGACCGGCAATACCCACCGCACGGAAATTTGTATCGATAAGCTTTTCTCGCCCGATGGCCCCACGGGCCGCCTGGGGCTCGTTGAATTCCGTGGCTTCGAAATGCCGCCCGATGCCCAGATGAGCCTTGCCCAGCAGTTGTTGCTACGGGCGCTGACGGCGTGGTTCTGGCGCGAGGCGCAGCAGGGGAGTTTCGTGCGGTGGGGCACCCGGTTGCACGATCAATTCTTCCTGCCGCATTTCGTTTGGCAGGATTTTCTGGAGGTTCTCGCCGACCTGCGCCGCGCTGGGTATGATTTCGACCCTGCCTGGTTCGAAGCACAGCGGCAGTTCCGCTTCCCCACCCACGGCAGCGTGGACGCGGGCGGCGTGACGCTGGAAATCACCCATGCGCTCGAACCCTGGCACGTTTTGGGCGAAACCGGGGCCATCGGCGGCACGGTGCGCTATGTCGATAGTTCCACCGAACGTTTACAGGTGAAGGCGAACGGCCTCGTTCCGGGTCGGCATGTGATCGCCTGCAACGGTCGCCGGGTGCCGATGACGGCCACGGGCGTGCGCGGCGAAGCGGTTGGCGGGGTGCGCTATAAGGCCTGGGCCCCAGCGGCCTGCCTGCATCCGGTCCTGCCGGTCAATGCGCCGCTGACCTTCGATGTGCTGGACCTTTGGAACAATCGGTCGCTGGGGGGCTGCATTTATCATGTGGCGCATCCGGGGGGGCGTGCCTATGATGATATTCCCATTAATTCTTATGAGGCCGAATCCCGCCGTAAGGCGCGGTTTCAGGATCATGGGCATACGCCGGGATATGTTTCGGTGCCGCCTGAAGAAATCACCGGAGAGTTCCCGATGACCCTCGATTTGCGTGTTCCCCGGTTTAGGTCGTGACCGGCCAGCGTGATCCCCGTCGCAACGCGCAGAGCCAGATGATGCTCGATTCCTGGCTTAAGGCCTATGCGCGTAAAGCCTCGCCGGGCGATATGTATGCAAGCGCCACCACGGGTATGGCGGGCCATTGGCTCGCCATGCTCGGGCGCTTATCCGATATCGGGCGTGGCGATTTTGCGGCGCTGACGGAAAAAGTCGCACGGCAAGTCACCGACCTCGGCGTCGCTTTCCGCCTCACCGGCGAGCAAGACGAACGGGCGTGGCCGCTCAGCCCGATTCCCCTGCTGATCGGGGCGGACGAGTGGAGCACCATCGAGCGCGGCCTTGCGCAGCGGGCGGATTTGCTGGAACAGGTGATCGGCGATCTCTATGGGGCGCAGACGCTCGTCACCGAAGGCAAGCTGCCCGCGACCGTGGTGACGGGCAGTCCGAATTTCTGGCGCAATATGGTCGGCATAACGCCGCCGGGTGGTCATCATCTGCATTTCTACGCCGCTGATTTGGGGCGCGGGCCGAACGGCGACTGGCGCGTTCTGTCGGACCGGGTGCGCACGCCCATCGGCGTTGGCTATGCTTTGGAAAACCGCCTCGCCCTCTCCCGCGCCACGGGGGATTTGCTGGGGTGGATGAACACGCGCCGTCTCGCGCCGTTCTTTTCCGATCTGCGCCGGGGGCTGTCGGCCAATTGTAACCGCAGCGAGCCGCGCATTGGGTTGCTGACGCCGGGGCGCTATAATCAAAGCTATGCCGAACAGGCGCATCTTGCCCGCTATCTCGGGTTTCTGCTGGTTGAAGGCGATGATCTGGTCGTCTCCGAAGGCCAGTTGTTCGTGCGCACCATCGAAGGGTTGAAGCGGATCGACGCGCTATGGCGCTGGATGGATACGCGTTTTCTCGATCCGCTCGCCTTCGACGGCCGCTCGACCATCGGCGTCGCCGACCTGTACGAGGCCTGTGCGCGCGGGCAGTTGGTGCTGAGCAACTGGCCGGGGGCGGGGGTAATCGAATCCCGCGCCTTTGCCGCCTTCCTCCCGGCGCTGTCGCAGGCGCTGCTGGGGGATGATCTGATCCTGCCGAATATCGCGACCTGGTGGTGCGGCCAACCGTCGGAACGCCATATCGTCGAAGAGGATTTGGAGACGATGGTGATCGGCTCGGCGTTCGAGCAGGAGCTACCGTTCTTGGGCGGGGCGCGCTCGTGCCCCGGCTCGTCGCTAACCCCCGGCCAGCGCGCCGAACTTTTGGCGGCGATGGCCGTGCGCCCAATGGATTTTGTTGGCCAGGAAGTGGTGAAACTCTCCACGACGCCCGGATTGTCCGGCGGCGACCTGACACCCCATCCTTTCGCCCTGCGCGTCTTCGTTGCCCGCGATGCCCAAGGGGCGTGGAAGGTAATGCCGGGGGCTTTCGCGCGCCTTGCCGCCCACGGCGATATTCGCGCGGCGCTGATGGGCGACGGCGATATGTCGGCGGACGTTTGCATTATCGATACGGCCCCGGTGGTGCCGGAAACCCTGTTGGGCTCGCTCGTCAATCCGCCGATCCGCCGCCTGGCGGGCATGCTCCCCAGCAAGGCCGCCGATAATCTCTTCTGGCTGGGGCGCTACCTGGAACGGGCGGAAACCACGGCGCGCGTGGTGCGCTCGATCCTCGGCGGCTCGATCGAGGTTGATAGCGGCCCCGCGCTGACCTCGCAAACCATCCTGCGCCTGATTGATCTGTTGATCGCCTGGGGGGCGGTGCCGCGTGAGCAGCGCGACTGGCCGCTGTCCGCCCTCTGCGCCACGGCGCTGGGCGACCGCGAGCAAATGGGCAGCGTTCGGTCGTTGATGGATAGTGCGGGCGGAATCGGCAAAGGCCTGCGCGAGCGCTTGGCGGTGGATTTCTGGCGGCTCATTCGCCGCCCGTTCCCCGTGGTGGAAACCCCGATTACGGAAACCTTGCTGGAAGCGGCCTCGGTGGTGATCGACCGGATTTCGGCGCTTACCGGCCTTGCCTCCGAGAATATGGGCCGGACCGACGGTTGGCGCTTCCACGATATGGGGCGGCGGTTGGAGCGGGCGATCAATACCTGCCGCGTAACCCGCCATTTCGCCTATGACGAAGCCTCCAGTGACGATCTGACGATCTTGCTGGAGCTCTGCGACTGCCAGATCACCTACCGCACGCGCTATATGGCGGGGCCATCGCTGCTGCCGGTGCGCGATATGGTGGTGCTGGAGGCGCAAAACCCGCGCTCGCTGACCTATCAGATCACCCGGATCGACGAGCATATGCGGGCGCTGCCGTCGCTTCGCGTCGATGGTTTGCCGGAAGCCCAGGTGCAGCAGGCGGGAACGCTGGTGGCCACCCTCGCGCCGATGACCGGCGATACGCTGCCGATCCGTATGGTTTCGACGATGGAAACCCGGTTGCTCGCCCTGTCGGACGCCATCGGTCAGCGCTATTTCCTGCAAAGCCGCAAAGCCGATAAACCCCTGGGGACGAATCTTCTGGCATGATCTATCAGATTCGCCATACGACGCGCGTGCGCTACGACGCTTTCGTGCGGCTCGCCCGGTTTAATCTCCGTTTGCGCCCGGCGGACTGGCCGAACCAGACCATCGAAGACTATCAGCTTATCGTCAAACCCACGCCCGCCTCGATCCACGAGCGCGCCGGGGCGTATCCTGTGAATATCGCCCGCCTCGTCATCGAGAGCCCGCTGCGGGAGCTTGAGGTGGAAAGCCGGTTTCGCGCCATCGTTCGCGCCGAAGCGGTCGGGCCGCTGCCCGATGACCCGACCGTTGCCGAGGTGGCCGAGGCGGCCTTGGAGGTCGAGTCCATCGCCCCGACCGCGCCGGCCAATTATCTCTTCGCCTCGCCCCGCGCGCCGATGGTGGCCGAGATTGGCCGCTGGGGACGGGCCGAGCTTGCGGGCGGACGCGGGATTGTGGAAGCCGGGCTCGCCCTGTGCCAATTCTTGAAAGAAGAGTTCACTTACGATCCGGCGGCCACCGAAGCCAGCACGCCTGCGGAAGAAGCCTTCGCCGCCCGCCACGGGGTTTGCCAGGATTTCGCCCATGTGATGGCGATTGCCCTGCGCATGGCCGGGCTTCCGGCGGCCTATGTCAGCGGCTATCTGCGCACCGACCCCCCCCCTGGCCGCCCGCGCTTAATCGGGGCGGATGCAACCCACGCCTGGGTGATGCTGTGGTGCGGCCCGCAGCGCGGCTGGATTGGCTTCGATCCCACCAACGGCGTTATCACCGGCTCCGGCCATATTTTCACCGCCATGGGCCGCGATATTTCCGATGTCGCGCCGATGGATGGCATTTTCGTCGGCCAGGCCGATCAGGATGTGCAGGTTGAAGTGGATGTGATGCCGATTGAGGAAGTGGCGGGGGTGGTTTAATTGGGCCCATCTCTCAGCCCCTCATGCTCCACAAGATACCGGGTCGCAAGGCCGATGTGTCGGCGATGGGTTGGTGCTTGCGCCAGGCCGCAACGCGGCGGCATGAGACCTCAAGCGCCTTAGCCATGCCGTTTTATTTGAAAAGATTGGCGCACCCGACAGAATTCGAATCTGTGACCTCTGCCTTCGGAGGGCAGCGCTCTATCCAGCTGAGCTACGGGTGCATCGCGGTTAAAACCGGGCTGTTGGGGCGGACCTTAGCGAAGGGGGCGGCGGAGTGCAACCCCCTTCGCGTTAGGCCTGCTTGTTAGAAAGCCACGCGCAGGCGGCCTAAGACGCGGTGATCTTTACCGTCGCCGCCAACGCTGGTATCGCCGTCGAAGCTCAGCGTGTAACGGTCGCCGAACCCAGCCGCGACACCCGCCGAGAGGCGCAGCACGGTTTTATCCTCATCCGGCGTGCGCACACTCTGGCTCACGCCCGGCTGGCTGACGATGCGGCTGGTGATGCTGCGCGACCGGTCGCCCAACTCGTGCTCGACCACGGCAGAGGCGCGGGGAACGATCGTTGCGCTATCGACGGCCAGCTTGTAGTTGGCCTGCACCCCGGCGCGGGCGATGAAGGAGGTGAAGCGCTGCTTATCGACCTGACGGGCCACCCCGGCAAAGCCGCTTTCGGTATAACCATCAAGGCTGAAGACGCTGTAACGGAAACCACCTACCGGGCCAAAGGCGAAATCGCCCGCTTTGAAGACATACCCGGCTTCAATCCCGGTCGTGACCGTGCTGCCCGACGTATCGGTGCTCAGCGAGGGCGCGCCGATAAAGCCGGTATTGCGGGTGATCTTATTGAAATCATTCACCCCGGCGGTGGCGGTGGCGTCGATGTACCAAGCGTCCGAGAAGAGCGAGGCGTAGATCGCGCCGCGGAAGCTGTTCTGCTCCACCTTGCCAAGGCCACTGCCAATCTTACCGTCGCTCATGCCGTAACCGAGCGCGCCGCCGATGAGGAACTGACTGCCCAGGCGATAATCGGCCCCGATGGTAATGGCCGTGTCGGTATAATCCAGCGCGGCTTCGGTCGCACTGCTGTCGCGCTCGCCCCAACCGTAGTTAGCGGCAACGAAGACCGAAAAGGGCTTATCCTTATCGCCGCCCTGGGTGGTGCCGGGCAGGGCCGAGCCGGCAAGGCTCATGCCGCCCGCGCCGCCACGCCGGGCGTATTGCCGGGCCGAAATATCGCTGCTAAAGCCGCGCGCGGTGGCTTCGGCCAAGCGTCCGGGGGCCGATTGCACGGCGGTCCCGGTCAGGTTCGCGGCCACATAGGTCGCATAAATCTGATGGACGGCTGCCGTCGGGTGAACCCCATCCCAGAAGACATATTGGGCTTGGGTCGCTGCCGACCCGCCGACGCAGGCCGCCGTTTGGATGCATTGGGCGGTGGTATTGGTCAGCCCGTATTTGGCCGGATTGCTTTGGAGGTCGCCGAACAGCGCCGCCGTATCGATAAGATAGATATTCGCCCCAAGCCCGCGCCCGACCGATCCCATCGTGGTTGCAAGATTCGTATTATGGTTCACCGTAATCAGATTGCCGGTGGCACTGGCAACGGCGCCATTCGCGGAAACGCTTGGCGTTGCCCCCAGCAGCGGCAAGTTCGGCACAATCACTTCCCGCGCCCCGGCGCGGACCAGCGACTGCACTTGGCCCGCAAGATTACCGATGGTGCTGGTGATCTGGTTAGAAATCGTCACCTGGGCTTGGGTTTGCGATTGCGTGGCGACGGTTGCGAGCGTGGCGAAATAATCGTTCGCGCCGCCCCAAACGACGACCAGATCGCGCGCGCCGAAGCTTTTGCCCGTGCTCAGAAAATTCGTGACCTGCGACTGCATGCCGACGTTCGGCAAGCCGGAATTATGCGTGGTATCGGTCAGCGCGCCACCAACGGCGAAATTCGTGCTGGGCGTATAAACGAAGCCGAGCAGGCTGGGGAGCCGTTCGGCATAGGTCGCCCCGTTGGAAAAACGGCCCTGGAAATAGGGTGCGGGGGGTTGGCCGGTAAGCCGGAATAAATTGCCGTTATCGCTAAGGCTATCGCCGAAAACGTAAAGCCCGCTGAAATTTTGACCGAAGGCCGGTGCCGTGAGCGCCGTGGCCGCGACTAACGCCGCGCCAATCCATGTCCGCATACTGTTTCCCCCTGATGACGCCGTCTGCGCGGCTTGTTATCAGGGGGAGTGTGAGCAACCATTGACGTTAACGCAAGCTGGTTTTCTTACCCGTCACGCTTAATCCGAGTAACCCGGAATACGGCGGTCAAGCCGCTCCAGGCCAGAGGGCAGGGCGGCGGTTTGGTCGAAAACCCAAGCGGCGATATCGGCAATCACGGCAGGCGCTTGCAGGTCGCGCGTCAGCAGATGCCAGCCTTGCGGGTAATAGGCGAAGCGCCAGGGCGCGCCATGGTGATAGCGGCTGTAGCGGGCGAGAAGCTGGCTGGTGGGCGCTTTGGGGATAATCTCGTCCTTTGCGCCATAGAGGAACAGGGTCGGGATGGAATCGGTGCCGCCCCGGCTGAGCGCCGCGTCCATCAAATCGACAAGGCCGTAAACCGTATCAAGGCGGGTGCCCTTCAGGACCAGCGGGTTGCGTCCGAGGGCGTCCAGCATTGGCTCGTTATCGGATGGGCGGATGCCTAACCCGTGACCGGAGGGGCTGAAGCCGGGAAAGAGGCTCGCGGTCAAATCAAGCGCGAAGCTGGGGAACCAACCCAAGGCTTGCCGCCCCAGCACGGCGGGCGCGGAAAGAATGATCCCGCGCACGCCGGGAAGCTGGTCGCGGCTGGCGGCCAGCATCGTAATCGCGCCCCCCATGCTTTCGCCCAGCACATAGAGCGGCACGCCGGGATAGCGCTGCCCCGCGAGGCGCACGACCGCTTCCAGATCGTTAACGAACCCATCTTCGCCCACCCAGCGGCCCACAAGCGGGGATTGCCCGAAGCCGCGCTGATCGATCCCTAAGGTTTCGATGCCCTGGCGCGCCCAATCTTCGGCAGCGTCGGCAATGAAGGCCCCGTAATCGTTCATCCCATGCAGGGCAATGATAACGGCGCGGCAGGTCCCATGCGCCTTGGTGGTGCGCACCGGGAGCGTTGCCCCATCGGGCATACGGGCGGCGTGATCCGACAGCACGGGCTCGACAATAGCGGGGCCAAGCTTCATCGGTTCGGGCGGAACGCATCCCGGTAAGCCGAGGGATAGGCTACCGAACATGAGGAAACTCCTTAAATATCGGCGCATAGAAAGAGTGAGCGCAAGCATCAATCATGCCGCCTGGTTTCCTGTCGCAATGGGGCGGGTGAGTTGGAGGAACACGTCCTCCAAATCGGCTTCGGCGGTGCGCAGATCGGCAATGGCAAGCCCCGCCTCGGCCAGCGTCGCCAGAACGCGCGGCACGAGCCCGTCAAGGCGGCGATGGCGGACCAGCAGCGTATCGCCACTCACCGGCTGCGCGCCAAGGGCTATCAGGCTCGGGGGCAGCGGGATTGGCAGCGGCCCGGCGAGGGTAACATAAAGCTCCTTGCCGTCGAGCCGCGCCAGCAGCGCTTCCTTCGTATCGTTCGCGCGCACTTGCCCATCGGCAATAATGGCGATGCGGTCACAGAGTTCTTCGGCTTCTTGCAGATAATGGGTTGTCAGCAGCACGGTCACGCCCTGGCGATTGAGATCGCGGACATTGGCCCAAAGCTGTTGCCGCAACTCGATATCCACGCCAGCGGTCGGCTCGTCCAAAACCAGAATGGGCGGGGAATGGACCATGGCTTTTGCCACCATCAAGCGCCGCCGCATGCCGCCCGACAGGGTGCGCGCGTAAGAATCGGCCTTATCCGTTAGGCCGACGGTCGCCAGCAGCGCTTCGGTGCGGCGGTCGGCTTTTGGAACGCCATAGAGGCCCGCCTGGAGGTCGAGCAGCGCGCGCGGCGTAAAGAAAGCATCGATGTTGAGTTCTTGCGGTACGATCCCGATCGACGCGCGGGTGCGGCGCGGGTCTTCATCCAGATCGGTGCCCCAGATCGTCACCTGGCCCGAGGTTTTCAGCACCAGCCCCGCCATAATATTGATCAGGGTCGATTTCCCCGCGCCGTTCGGCCCGAGCAGCGCGAAGAGCGAGCCTTGGGGGATATCGAGATCGATCCCCTTCAGCGCGTGCTTCGCCGGGCCTTTGCCACGGCGACGATAGGTTTTCTCAAGGGCACGAATTGAAATGGCAGGCAGATTAGGCATGGAGCAGTCCAAAGACGAATACCCTTTAGTCATGCCCGGTTTTCAAGGTTCCGACCAGAGGGAAAGGCGGGGGCGCGGGGATTGGGCTTAGACGGGTTTGGGAAGGGCTTGAACTTAGGTGGCACTATTTACGCTTCCATCTTGCAGATAAAATGAATACTAATACCGCGCTGCGAGGAAATTTGGAGGATTTTTTGTGTATTTCATTTTTGTTACAATGGTTTGAAAAATTAATTATTCGATTAATTTTTCAATAAATCCCTGAGTTCATGTCGATATGAACGGATTTTTGTTTTGTTATTGGAATAACCCTTGAGTCTTTTGCGGGAGATCACCATGCGTGCGACGCTTAATCTGAAGAAGATCCTGGCGCTGCTGACGCCGCTCGGTTTGTTGATGGCGGGCACGGCGCTGGCGCAAACCCCCTCGGGCAAGCTCGTGCTCTATACGTCGCAGCCGCAGAAGGATGCGCAGGAGACGGTTACGGCTTTCAATAAGGCGGTTCCCGGCGTGCAGGTGGATTTCGTCCGCGACGGCACGACCCAGCTTATGAGCAAGCTGCGCGCCGAAATTGCCGCTGGTGCCCCCCAGCCCGATTTGCTGCTCATCGCCGACGCAATGACGATGGAGCAGTTGAAGCAGGAAAACCGCCTCGCCGCCTATCGCGACGCCAAGGTCGCGGGCCTGCCGGATGGGGCCTATGACCCGGATTACACGTATTTCGGCACCAAATTCATCACCACGGGCATTATTTACAATACCAAGGCGAAGAAGCCGGAAAGCTGGAAAGACCTGCTGGCCGCCGACGCCAAGGGGCAAGTGGTGCTTCCGAGCCCGCTCTATAGCGGCGCTGCCGCCATTCATATGGGCACGCTCGCGGGGGTGAAGGATATCGGCCTCGGCTATTTCGAATCGCTCGCCCAGAATGGTGCGGTCGCGGTGCAGGGTAATGGCCAGGTCCGCACTCAGGTGGCGGGCGGGCAAAAGCTCTATGGGATCATCGTCGATTTCATGGGGCTGAACGCTAAGAAGGACGGCTCGCCGGTCGATTTCGTCTTCCCGAGGGAAGGCGTGACGGTCGTTACCGAGCCGGTGGCCCTGCTAACGACGGCGAAAAACCCGGTGGCGGCGAAAGCCTTTATCGATTTCGTGCTGTCGGCGGACGGGCAGCGCTTTGCCGCCTCGCAAGGCTATCTGCCGATGCGCGCCGATGTGGCGGCGCCGGAAGGCTTCCCCGCCCGCGACGGTATTAAGGTTCTGCCCGCGCCGGTGCAAATTCTGCTGAAGGAAGATCAGGCCAATAAGAAGCGCTTCGCCGACGCCTTTGGCGGATAAGCATGCGGCACGCCGTTCGGCCGGGGGCCGATCTTTGGCTGGGGCTGCTGGCCGCTGCGATCATCGCGGCGGTCAGTCTGCTCCCTATGCTGCGCCTGCTGGCCGAATCGCTTGATCTGGCGGTCGCAGCGCAACTGACGGCGACGCCTGCTTTCTGGCGGGCGCTCACGCGCTCGCTGGTCACGAGCCTCGGCGGATCACTCGTTGCGCTTGTCGTCGGAACTGGCCTTGCCGTGGCGGTCGTCTTGACCGATATCCGCGGGCGGCGCTGGGTGGTGCTGATGGCGCTGCTGCCCTTGCTCATCCCCTCGCAGATCATCGCGCTCGCCTGGATCGAGCTACTGTCGCCGAATAATCCACTGCTGATTCTGCTGGAGATCGCGCCGGAACCCGGCACGCCGAACCCGCTTTATTCGCCGGGCGGGATTATTCTGCTGCTTGGCGTCGAGCATGTGCCGCTGGTGTTTCTTGCCGCGCGTGGGGCTCTCTTGGCGGTGCCCGGCGAGTTGATCGAAGCCGCCCAGGCGGAAGGGGCGGGGGCGGTGCCGCTGTTACGTCGAATCATCCTGCCGTTGATTCTCCCGGCGTTGCTCGCGGGATTTGGCCTCGCCTTCGTCTCTTGCTTGGGCAATTTCGGCATTCCGGCGCTCTTAGGCATTCCGGCGCGCTACCAGACCGTCCCGGTGTTGATTTACCAGCGACTCTCGGGCTTTGGCCCGTCGATTCTGGCGGAGGCGGGGTTGATGGCGTTGGTACTGGCGGTGATATCCGGTCTTGTTATTCTCGCCGCGCGCCTGTGGATCGGATCGCAGGCCCGCCCCCTGATCGGCAGCGCGGCCCGCAGCGGCGTGCTGCATCTGCCGTTGCGGCGCTGGCGGACGCCGATTCTGCTGCTGCTGCTTGCCCTCGGGCTCATGATGAGCGTGCTGCCGCTGCTCTCGCTGTTGGCGACTGCGCTCACCCGCGCCTATGGTCTGCCCCTGACGGGGGAGACGGCGACGCTGGCCCATTTCACCCGCGTGCTGACCTCGGCGCAGACGCTGCGCGCCCTGCTCAATTCCCTGTGGCTCTCGGGCGCGGCGGCGGTGCTGCTGGCGGCGCTAGCGCTCCCCTTCGCTGCGGTTGAGGCGTGGAGCCCGGTGGCCTGGCTGCGCCGCCTGCTGCGGGCCTTCGATCCGATCATCGAAGCGCCCTACGCCCTGCCGGGGGTGGTGCTGGGAATCGCGATGATTCTGCTGCTGATCCGCCCGCTGCCGCTGCTGAATATCTCGCTCTACGGCACGGCGACGCTGATTCTGATCGCTTATCTTGCCCGGTTTTTGCCGCTGATTTTGCGACCCGTACAGGCCTGCCTGCGCCAGATCGATCCGGTTTTGGACGAGGCGGGCCAGGCGCAGGGGGCGGGTTTTTTGAAACGCTTCCGGCGCATCACCCTGCCGCTGCTGCTGCCCTCGGCGGTGGCGGGCGGCGTGCTGGTGTTCCTCACCGCCTTCAGCGAACTCACCGTCTCGGCGCTGCTCTGGTCGCGCGGGAACGAAACCGTCGGCATTATCATCTATTTCTTGGAAGAGGGCGGCGACGCGCCGGGGGCAGCGGCCATGTCGATGATCTGCCTTGCGGTGATTTTCACACTCGCGGGCCTATGTACCCGTCTGCCGCTGGGCGTGCGGCGGCTTTTGCCATGGGGGGTATGATGGGAGAGTTTCGCACGCCGCCCGTTTCGGTGGAAATTGATCGGCTGACCCGGCGCATCGGTGGGGCGACGATTCTCGATAGCCTGTCGCTGCAGGTCGCCCAGGGCGAGTTCATGGTGATCTTGGGGGAATCGGGCTGCGGCAAAACCACGCTCCTGCGCCTGATCGCCGGGTTCGACGCGCCCGATGGCGGCACGATTCAACTCGGCGACACGCTGGTGTCCGGCGCGGGCGAGCAGGTGCCGCCGGAGAAGCGCAACCTTGGCATCGTCTTCCAATCCTATGCCCTCTGGCCCCATATGAGCGTGGCGGAGAATGTTGGCTTCGGGCTCGATCTCGCCGGGTTCAGCCGATCCGCTCAAGAAAACCGGATTGCGCAGGCTTTGGCGCAGGTCGGCCTCTCCGGGCTTGCCGCGCGTCGCCCCGGCGATTTGTCCGGCGGGCAGCGGCAACGGGTGGCTTTGGCGCGCTGCCTTGCCAAAGCGCCGGGGCTCGTGCTGCTCGATGAGCCTTTAGCGAACCTCGATCCCGGTCTGCGCCAGTCGGTGCGGCAAGAGTTCGTCGCCATGCGCCGGGCGCTCGGCTCCACCTTTCTCTACGTTACCCACGATCAAAGCGAGGCCCTCGCCCTGGCCGACCGGATTGCGTTGCTGCACCGGGGGCGGCTGGAGCAGTGCGGCGCGCCGCAAACCCTCTACCGCACGCCTGCGACCGCCCATGTGGCGCGGTTCGTCGGCGATGGGATGCTCGTGCCCGCCGTGCTGCTGGGGCCGCAGGAGGGCGGCGGTTTTCCGGTCGAACTGGGCGGGCAACACCTGCGGGTGCGGGCGACGGCGGGCCAAGCCCCCGGCATCGTGACCCTCTGCCTGCGCGCGCATGATCTTGCGTTGGTTCCCGCCGGAACGGCCGGGAGCCTGACGGCGGTGGCGGGCGACGCCCTCTATCAGGGTAGCCACTGGCGTGTCTCGGTGCGCGTGCCGACGCTCGCCGACCGGCTGTTCGAGGTTGAAATCCGACAGTCCCCGCCCGAGGCGGGCAGCGCGGTCGGGCTTCAGGTTCTCGACGGGTGGGTTATCCCTGCGGAAGCTTAATCCGGCAGCGGAATCCACGCATCGTCGCCGGGCACTTTCGGGAAACGGTCGTGCTGCCAATCGTCTTTCGCTAGCTCGATCCGCTCTTTGCGCGACGAAACGAAGTTCCAGAACATCGTGCGCGGCGCATCCAGCGGCGCGCCTCCGAGCAGCATCACCCGGCTCGTGCCTTCCGCCAGGATTTGATAGTCGAGGCCCGGCGTGAGAATCGGCATTTGCCCGACTGAAAAGCGCTGGCCGTTCACATAAATCGCCCCATCGGCAATATAGAGCGCGCGCTCTTCGGCAAGCGTGGCGTCGGCGGTAAAGCAGGCCCCGGCCTCGAAGGTGAGATCGGCGTAGAGGGTCGGCGTTTTCGTCGGCACGGGGGATTTGAGATCGCCGATCGCGCCCGCTAGAAGCTTCAGCGTCACCCCATCGGCCTGCTGCACCGGCAGTTGATCGGCGGGGTGATGGTGAAAGGCGGGCTCGCACTCTTCTTCGGCGAGCGGCAGAGCGACCCAGGCCTGCACGGCGTGGAGCCGTTGGCCTGCGGCCTGAACCGCCTCGGTCGCGCGCTCGGAATGGACGATGCCGCGCCCGGCGGTCATCCAGTTCACCGCGCCCGGCTGGATTGGTTGGACGATGCCCAGGCTGTCGCGGTGCAGAATCTCACCTTCAAAGCAATAGGTGATCGTTTCGAGACCGATATGAGGATGCGGGCGCACTTCCAGCGCGTGCCCCGGCGCAAAATCGACCGGGCCGATGTGATCGTAGAACACGAAGGGCCCCACCGAGCGGCGCACCGCCTGGGGCAGAACGCGGCGGACAGAAAGCCCTTCGCCGAGGTCGCGGCTTTTGCCGTCCAGCACCAGCAGGGAATCGTCTTGGCTCATCGGGGGCTCCTTTAGGCCGGGCGTTCAGCGAGATAGGCGAGACCGGCCACGGGTTCGCCGCGATTAAGGCGCGTCGTGACGGGGGTAAGGGCGATGATCCGATAGCCCAGCGCCTCCAGCAAACGCCGCAGCGCGTCGGCCCCATGCTGATAGCGCAAGCCATCGTGCAGGTGGAACGGCGTTTCAGAATCGGCGGCGGCCTCCACGCTCGCCAGCAGCAGGCCACGGGGGGCGAGCACGCGGGCGGCTTCCCGGTGGAAGGCGTCAAGTTCGCCGAGATACACAAGCACATCCGCCGCGACGATCAAATCGGCACTCGCCGGGGGCAGTTTGGCGAGGGCCTCGACGGCTTCGCCCTCGATCAGGTGATCGTAGAGATCGCGCGCCTTCGCCTGCACCAGCATGGCGGGCGACAGATCGATGCCCGTCAGGGTTTCGGCCAAATCGCGGAACGGCAGGCCCGATAGGCCCGTGCCGCAGCCAACATCGATGACGCGCAGGTTCTGCCGGTCGCTCTGCGCCGCCAGCAGCGTGCGCAGAACCTCGGGGCCGCGATACTGGAGCTTTCCAGTCAATTCGTAATCGAAACGAGCGGCATAATCATTGAATAGATTCTTCAGATACGGCATCGGAAGCTGGTTCGGCCCGCCGTCGCCCGCGAGCAAGGCTAGGGCAGCGCTGGCCCCGAGAGAATCGGTCGAATCGAGCGCGAGGCAGCGCTGATAGGCCCGCGCGGCCGCGTCGGCATCGCCTGCGGCGCGGGCAGCTTCGCCGAGCAGGAACCAGCTTTTCAGATCGTCCGCCGCCGTCTCGGTCACGGCAGCGAGCACGGTCACGGCTGTGCCCGCCCGCCCGGCGCTCAACAAAGCTTGGGCATAGTCGCGGCTCAGATCCGGCGCGGCGGTATCTGCCAGCAGCGCCTCGTAAAGCGGCAAGGCGGTAGCGGCTTGCCCCCCACGGACGAGGGCGAGCGCGTGATTGCGGGTCAAGCCGGTATCGTCGGAATGTTTGGCGCGCGCGGCCTCAAGCAGTGGCAGCGCTTCGTCGGCCCGGCCCGCCTCGATCAAGGCGGCGGCGAGATTGCCCAGCGGGCGCGGATGATCGGGCAGGCGGGCGGCGGCTTCGGTGAAGGCCGCGAGCGCGCCAGCGCTATCGCCGCGCTCCCGCCGCAGAACGCCCAGGCGCTCCCAGGCGAGTTCATCCTCGGGGCGCGCGTCGATCAAGCTCAGCAGCAGCGGTTCCGCCTCATCGCCGCGCCCGGCCTTCATCAGAACATCCGACAGGGACCAAAGGGCGGCGGGCAGGCCGGGGGCGAGGGCGAGGGCTTGGCGGAACTGTTCCTCCGCCTGCGCGCCCGCGCCGCCCAGGGCGTAGGCGCGGCCCATCGCCAAGCGCAAAGCGGGCGAATCCGGCCCATGGAGCGCGGCATTTTTTAGGGCTTGCACGGCCTTACTCGGCTGGCCCTCGCCCAAATACAGCAGCCCTTGCAGATAATGCGCGCCCGCAAGCTTCGGCGTTTCGCGCAACACCATGCGGACGATATTGCGGGCGGTCGGCGCGTCGCCGCGCTCCCACGCGCCAAAAGCATCGGCAAGGTTGAGCTTTATGACCACGCGCCGTTCACCTTTTTCAGATAGGGCTCCAGCCGGTCCAGCGCGCCGATCAGCGTGCTATCGTCCTTGCAGAAGCAGAAACGCACATAGGGCGTGTCGAGCCCGCCATCGTAGAAGGCCCCCACGGGAATGGCGGCAACGCCCGCTTCCACGGTCAGGCGTTTGCAAAATTCCGTATCGTTTCCGAAATAACCGATGCTGCGAATATCGACGGTGAGGAAATAGGTCCCGGCGGACGGCTGAACCGCAAAACCGAGGCGCGTTAACCCCGCCGCCAGCAGGTCGCGCCTGCGCTGCATCTCGCTGCCCAGCGTGGCGAAGAACCCCTCTTCCTGCCCCAATCCCCAGGCCACGGCGGCTTGCAGATTGGGCGGCGTCGTGAAGGTCAGGAATTGATGCACCTTCGCAAGTGTCGGCATCAGCGCGGGCGCGGCGGTGATATAGCCCACCTTCCAGCCGGTGAGCGAGAAGGTTTTCCCTGCCGAGCCGATCCGAACCGAGCGTTCGGCCATACCGGGTTCCGCCATGATCGAGCGGTGTTTTGCGCCGTCGAACACAAGATGCTCATAAACCTCATCGCAAACCGCCAGCGCGTCGTGTGCGCAGCACAGCTCGGCAATCAGCTTGAGTTCGGCGGCGGAAAAGACTTTTCCAACCGGATTATGGGGGGTGTTGAACAGAATCAGCTTGGTTTTCGGCCCGAAGGCGGCGCGCAACTCGGCTTCCGGCACCGCCCAATGGGGGGGCGTTAGGCGCACCAGCTTCGGCACGCCCCCCGCCAGCCGCACGATGGGCAGGTAGGAATCGTACATCGGTTCGAACATCACCACTTCGTCGCCGGGCGCAATCAACCCGAGCAGGCTCGCGGCCAAGGCTTCGGTCGCGCCGGAGGTGACGATCACTTGGCTTTGCCAATCCGCCTCGATCCCAAAAAAGCGTTTGCCGTGGGCCGCGACGGCCGCGCGCAACTCGGGCAAACCCAGCATCGGTGGATATTGGTTCGGCTTATCCGCTAACGCTTCTTGCGCTTTTGCAACAATCTCCGGGCTGCCGTTGCCGTCCGGGAACCCTTGGCCCAGGTTGATGGCCTGGTGCTGGCGGGCGAGGCCCGACATGACTTCGAAAATCGTCGTTCCAAGGCTAGCAAAAAGGGGATTGAGCGGCTTCATCCTGCAACCTTTAGGCGCGTTTGATGCGCAAAGCGCATCGGGTGTCAAACGGGGGTGCAGCATAGCGGCAACAGCGGCCAGTGCAATTGCCTGTTATTACACGTTTGCCGCTTTACGATGGGAACCGTTCGGGCTATTAAGGCGTTATGGAATTAGTCCGGTTGGAGTGGCGATTGCTGCGTGTTGGCTTTCGCGGAACTTTCAGCCCATAACGAATAGGGTGTATCAATGCGCGCCATGATCAAAATTGCTGCTGCCACCGCTTTGCTGGTAACCGTTGCTTCGGGCGCTTTCGCGCAGTCGGCTGAGTTTAAGAAGATCCACGAAGGTGCCCAGGTCACGGGTGTCTGCAATGGTGCCTTGACGCAAGCCCAGGAAAACAAGGTCGGCCTGATCGCCGCCGCCGGTGCCACGGATCTGACGATGGGTGCCATCCTGTCGTCTGAAACCAAAGTGCGCGGCGATGCGCGCGTTCAGGCTTACTCGCTGTGGTGCAAAGACGCGAAGAACACGGCAGCGATCAAATACTATACCGATACGGTAAAGTAAGCGTTTCAGCCTCGCTGGACTTAGAAAACGCGGCCCTGCAACGGGCCGCGTTTTTGGTTTTGGCTTAGCGGCTGTGCAACCGGGCTTCGCCCATTTTGAACCAGGCTTTGACGATCTTCCCATCGTCGATTTCATACATCGCAATCGTATCGATCTCACCCGGCCCATCCGGGAAGGTGCGAATGATATGTTCGTGGTCGATGACCAGATTCCCGACGATCATGCGGGCGAGAATTTCGGCGTGTAGGTTCGGCTCCTCGAAGCGGCCGACGTAACGCGCGCGGATTTCTGCCGTGCCCTGGGCGATAAGCTCGTTGGGGAACAGGAAGCATTGGCAATCGTCCGCCCACCATTCCATGAATGCATCGATATCGCGCGCGTTATAGGCTTCGAGTTGCTTTTGAACGGGATATTCAATCGCGCCCGATCCCGTATGTTCACTGTGCATTGTATCGCTCCCTAGAGCAAATCCCGAGCGGGTGGAATCACCCGCGACGACGCATTTGCTTATAAAAAAAATAGATTAGAGCGCATAAAGTGAGCTAAAGCGAACGCAAAGCGCTCTAAAGGTTAGAGCCCGGCAAACCAGAGTTTTGCTGCCCCATAGACACGGCTATCGTGCAGCTTAAACGGGAGCGGCAGGGAAATAGTTTCACTTGCCGCGCTTTCCAGAATCACCAGCGCCTGCGGGGCGAACCAATCGCCCGCGCGTAATGCCTCTAACGCCGGGCCAAGCAGGTCGCGGCCATAGGGCGGGTCGAGATAGGCGAAATCGGCGGGGCGGGGCAAGGGGCGCGGGCCGAGCTTGGTGGCATCGCCCTGCACGACAGCGGGGGTCGCGCCGAGGGCGGTGAAATTTGCCCGCGCGAGGCTGACGTCCCGGTCCACGAACAGGCAGGTTTCCGCCCCGCGCGACAGGGCTTCGAGCCCGACCGCGCCGGTGCCGCAAAAGACATCGAGCCACACCGAGCCGCCGAGCGGGGCCTGACCGAGGGGGGCGTGGGCAAGGATATTGAACAAAGCCTCCCGCGTGCGGTCCGCCGTCGGGCGAACGTCCTTACCCGTGGGGGCGAGCAACCGTCGCCCGCGCCACTGGCCGCCGATAATGCGCATCCTCTGGCCTCCTTAGCGGTCTCGGCCCGACGGGCGGCGTGGTCCGGGCTTGCCGCCTGCGGGTTTTCCACCGCTGGGACGACCGGCCCCCGCTGGCTTTCCGGTGCTGGGCTTGCCTGCGTTGGGTTTTCCCCCTGGCTTGCCCCCGGTTTTGGCGCCGGACCGGGCCGCCGATCCGCGCGCGGCGGCGGCTTTGGCCATCGCCTTTTTCTTTTCTTCCCAGTTCATGCCGCCGGTGCGCTCGTTGCCTGGGCGCTCGTCGGAGCGGTCCGCGCGGGGGTTTGCCTCGCGGGGCGCGTCTTCCATCCGCCGTTCCGCCCGTTTGCGCACAACCATCGCGGGGCTTGGGCTCAGCGGTTGCGGCACGCGCGGGGCCTTGTCGTTGCGGCCCAATTGTTCGCGCAGAATGCGGGCGGGAATTTCTTCCACCGCGCCTTCCGGCAAATAGCCCAATTGGAACGGGCCATAGGCAATACGGATCAGCCGGTTCACCCGGTAGCCGAGATGGGCCATGACGCGGCGGATTTCGCGGTTCTTGCCTTCGGTGATGCTGACCGTCAGCCAAGCGTTCGCAAGCCCCTGGCGCTTTTCCAGCACGGCTTCGATGGGGCCATAGCGCACGCCTTCGACCGTGACGCCATCGGCCAGCGCGGCGAGGGCGGCTTCATCGACATCGCCGTTGACGCGCACCCGGTAACGGCGAATCCAGCCCGTGCTGGGCAGTTCCAGCCGCCGGGCAAGCTCGCCGTCGTTGGTCAGCAGCAATAACCCTTCCGAGGTGAGATCGAGCCGCCCGATGGAAATGACGCGGGGCATATCCTCGGGCAGTTTTTCAAACAGCGTCGGGCGGCCCTCAGGGTCGCGGTGGGTAGTGACGAGCCCAGCGGGCTTATTATAGCGCCACAGGCGGGTCGGTTCCTTTTCGGGCAGCAGAACGCCATCAACGGTAATGCGGTCGGCTGCCGTTACCACACAGGCGGGGCTATCGAGCAGCTTACCGTTCACCGAAACCCGCTTTTCCTCGATCATCCGTTCCGCATCGCGGCGGGAGCAAATCCCCGCGCGGGCGATGCGCTTGGCGATGCGTTCGCCCCCGTCGATTGAGTCGGCTTGCTTGGGCTTCTTCGGCGCTTGCGGCTTCAGATCGTCGCTCATGCTGCGGACGCCGCGATGAGAGCGTCGAAAATGGCGCGATCAGCCGGGGAGATATGATATTCGGGGTGCCACTGCACGCCGAGGCAGAAGCGCCGGGCCGGGTCTTCAATGCCTTCGATCACCCCATCGGGCGCGCTGGCATTCACCACAATCGACGCGGGCACGGCTTTCACCGCTTGATGATGGGCGCTATTCACTGGAATCCGTTCCTGCCCAACGATGCGGTGTAGCAGCGTATCGGCGGTAACGATCACGTCATGCCCAGCTTCGGTGCGCGGGTTGGGTTGCTCGTGCGGAATGTCGGACGGGATTTCATCCGGCAGATGCTGCACCAGCGTGCCGCCCAATGCCACTGCGAGAAGCTGCTGGCCGCCGCAAATGCCCAGAATCGGCACATCCTTTGCCAAAAGCCCGCGCATGAGGGCCAGTTCAAACGCGGTGCGCCGGTCCTTGGTGGTCACGGTCGCGTGCTTTACGGTTGCGCCGAACAGGCTGGGGTCCACATCGAAGGCTCCGCCGGTCACGACGACGCCTTGGATATGGTCGAGATAGGCCAGCGCAAGGTCCGGCTCGTGGGGCAAGCAGACGGGCAGGCCGCCCGCCGCTGCAATCGCGTCGCAATAATTTTGCCGAATGGCGTACCAAGGTTGCTTGGCCCAGCCGCCCGCAGGTTCGGAATCGAGGGTCAGGCCGATAAGCGGCCGGGAAGGTTTCTTCATCATGGCGCAAGATTAGGCCGAACGCTATGCTGCGACAACAGCTTGATAGGGGAGAATGCGAGCATGTTGAAGGGTAAGATGGCCTTGGTCACGGGCTCCACCAGCGGTATTGGCCAGGGCATGGCGTTGAAACTGGCGGAAGCCGGGGCGAATATCATGCTGAACGGCTTCGGCCCGGCGGATGAAATCGCCGCGCTGCGCGCTCATATTGAAACCACCTATAAGGTCCAAGTCGATTATCACGGGGCCGATCTGTCGCGCGTTGCCGATATCGAAGATATGATGGCAACGGCCGCCGCCAAATTCGGCCGGGTGGATATCCTCATCAATAACGCCGGCATTCAGTTTACCGCCCCGACGCAGGATTTCCCGGTCGATAAATGGGATGCGGTGATCGCCATCAATCTTTCCAGCGCCTTCCACGCCACGCGCCTGGCGCTTCCGGCGATGCAGGCCGCCGGTTGGGGCCGCATTATCAATACCGCGTCGGTCCATGGGCTCGTCGCCTCGACGAATAAGATTGCCTATGTGGCCGCCAAACACGGCATCGTCGGGCTGACCAAAGTGGTCGCGCTGGAGAATGCCGGAAACGGGATCACCTGCAATGCCATCGCCCCCGGCTGGGTTGCGACGCCGCTGGTGCAAAAGCAGATCGACGCGCGCGCCGTGGCCGAGGGTATTTCGGTGGACGAGGCCCGCAAGAAGCTGCTGGGTGAAAAGCAGCCGTCGATGGCTTTCGCCGAAACCGACCAACTGGGCGCGCTCGCCGTGTTCCTCTGCTCGCCTGCCGCCGACCAGATGACCGGCGTGACCCTGCCGATGGACGGCGGCTGGACCGCGCAATAGAGCGTGCGGTCTTCCGCCTATTGGGACCGGGCCTTCGCCGAAGCCGAAGCTGCTTCGGCGCGCGGTGAAGTGCCCGTTGGCGCGGTCGTCGTTGGGCCGGAGGGGCAGATTCTGGCGGCGGCGGGCAACCGCACCGAAGAATGGGCCGATGCCTCCGCCCATGCCGAGCTTATCGCCTTGCGTGCTGCCGCCGAGGCGCTGGGTTCGCCCCGCCTCACCGGCTGCGATCTGTATGTGACGTTAGAGCCCTGCCCGATGTGCGCGGGCGCGATCAGCCATTTCCGCCTGCGCCGGGTTTATTTCGCCGCTTACGATCCAAAAGGCGGGGCGGTGGAGCATGGCGCGCGCCTGTTCGAGCACCCGACCTGCCTGCACCGGCCCGAGGCTTATGGCGGGTTTCGGGAGCGGGAGGCGGCGGAGATGCTGCGCCGGTTCTTTGCCGCGCGGCGGTAGGAACCGGGCGTGCGATGGCTTATAGTGGGTGCGAGACTTTGCGCGCGCAGGGGGGTACAAAATGGCTCAATCGGACATGCGGGTTCTAACCGCCGATATTCCGGCGGCGCTGGCGGAAAAGCTCAAAACGATGGCGGCAGACCGGGAGCAGTCGCCAGATAGGATCGTTCAGCAGGCGCTTGCCGCCTGGATCGATGAAGAAGAGGAGCGCTATCGGCTGACGCTGGAGGCCATTGCCCAAGTTGATGCTGGGCAGGTTGTTACAGATGAGGACGTTCAAGCTTGGTTGGAAAGCTTAGGAACCGATCATCCATTGCCAAGGCCAGTTCCCACGATATGAAATTTACGGCGAAACGATTCGGATTCTGCATCTTTGGCACGCGCGGGAGCGACGACCTTAATAGGCAAACTAAGGACCTATAGACGCTTGGAAAAACCGATCATAGGAAATCGGATAACGCCGATACAGCACCAGCGGATCTCCCGGCGCGGGTTCGACGAAGAGGCAGAGATCGGCGAGCGGTAGCCCCTTCGGCACCAGGGGATCGAAGGCCGGGCGCAATCGGGTCAGTGCATCGGCCCGCACGGGCTCGGGCAATGGTCCGGTCAGGGTCAGATGCAGGCGGAATTCATCGAAGACATAAGGATAGCCCCAGCGCCGCAGATAATCGGCTTGGCGCGGCGAGAGGTTGGGGCCGCGTTTGGCGATTTCGGCTTCGGTCAGCGGCGCGCGCAGGGGTTCGAGCGCTTCGACGCAGCGACCGGCGAACGCCGCTAGCGCATCCGACGGATTGATCGGGCAGAGGGCGAGAAACGAGCCGAGGCTCTGCACCGCGAGATCAAGGGGCACCGCCGACAGGCTTTGCGCGAGGATTTCCGTCGCGCGTTCAATGTCCGGCAGGCCAGCCCCCGCCGCGGGGCGGAACGGCGCTTTCAACGTGGCGTGAAACCCGTAGCGGCGCGGGGCGTCGGTAATCGCCTCCCAGGCTGTTTCTTCCAGGCCCAGCTTGAGCGGCGGGACCCACCGCCCGCGCGCGTCGCGCCCCAGCCAACGGGCGGCGAGTTCGGTGAACGGTTGGCCTTCGGGCGGGGTCCAATAGAGGGCGACGCGATAGGGGCTCATGCCACCCGCCGCCCAGCCCGCCAAACGCCTTGGACGATGGGAAGCGGCGGCGCGTCCTCGCCCCGATGCAGGCGCACGCGCAGCAGATCGGCGCGTTTGCCGATTTCGATGCATCCGCGATCGGTGAGCCCCACAGCTTCGGCGGGGGTAGCGGTGGCGGTGGCCGCCGCCGCTGGAAGCTCGGCCTCGGTCGGGGCCAACAGAAACACGGCTTGCAGCAGGCTGACCGGCATATAGTCGGAGGAGAGAATATCGAGCCAGCCGCGCGCCGCGAGATCGGCCGCGGCGATATTGCCGGAATGGGAGCCACCGCGAACCAGGTTTGGTGCCCCCATCAGCAGCTTCATTCCAGCTTTGCGCGACAGGTCGGCGGCCTCCAGCGTCGTCGGGAACTCGGCGATGCGCATGCCTTCGGCGGCGGCTTCGGCCACATGCTCGGGTTTAGCGTCGTCGTGACTGGCGAGCGGGAGGCCCAGGCGCTGGGCGGTGGCCACCACCGCGGCGCGCTGCGGGGCGGCGTAGCGGGCTTGCCGCGCCATGGTTTCGCCTTCAAATGCCGCCATTTCGGGATCGGATAGGCCGAACTTCTTCTTATAGAAGTTTCGATAATTCTCTAAGTCGGTGAACTGCCGCTGCCCCGGCGTATGATCCATAATCGAGACGAGCTTCACGATCTCGGGCATCGCCAGTTGATCGACCAGCGTCATCAAATCGGGGTAGGAGATTTCGCAGCGCAAATGCAGAAAATGTTCGGCGCGGGTCAGATCGTCGGCGCGGGCGGCGAGAATTGCATCGGCCATCGTCTTCAGGCTGCGGATCCGCTCCGAGCCCTCGCGCACGTCGCCGAGTGCGAGGGCATCGAGCACGGTGGTAATCCCGCTCCCCGCCATTTGTGCGTCATGGCTCAAGACAGCGGCCAAGGCGGGCCAGATTACGCCGGGACGGGGCGAAAAATGCTTTTCAAGGTTATCGGTATGGAGTTCGATCAATCCCGGCAATAGATAGTCGCCGTCGCAATCCTGTGCGTCTGCGGCGCGACTAATGCCCGTGTCGAGTCCGACAATCTGGCCGTTCTGAACGACAATCGTACCGTGGATGACCTCTTGCCGAAGGCATAGGCGTAGATTTGTCAGGATCATGGGCGGGTTGATCCTGGATGAGTACGTCATTTATCTAGAACCTTTGTCCCGAAGACCGCTATGCTTGTTTTCGGTGGTAGAGATGAAAAGGCGTTAGCAACGTGCGGCAAGCAGTATGGCAGAAAATCGCCGAGTCCTTGCAACAGGATATTCGCAATGGCCTGTTTGATGCCGATGGACGCCTGCCGACCGAAATTGTGCTCGCCGCGCGTTTTTCTGTTAACCGCCATACCGTGCGCCAAGCGATTGGGCATTTGGCCGATTTAGGCATTGTTGTATCCCACCAGGGCCGGGGCGTATTTCTGCGCGATTCCGGGCTTGAGTACCGCGTAGGATCGCGCACGCGGCTTACCGATAATCTGATGCGCCAGGGGCGGCGGCCGGAGCGGGAAGACCTTCATGCCGAAATCATTCCTGCCCCGCGCGCGGTTAGCCGGGCTTTGCGGTTGGCCGTATCGGCCTCCGTGCAGTGGCTCAGCTATCGCACGCGCGTCGAGGGGCGGCTGACCTGCCTGAATGATCATTATTTCGCCGCCGAGCGTTTCCCCGCGATTGGCGATAATTTTTTGCGGCTAGGGTCGATTACCGAAGCCCTGCGTGGGGAAGGTATCGAGGATTATTTGCGCGCCTCGACCCGGATCAATGCCCGCATTAGTTCATCCAGCGAAGCCAAATTGCTCGATCTCAACCGGGGGCGGCCCTTGCTCGTAACCTGGGGGGTTGATTGCGATTTGCTTGGCCGCCCGATCAGCGTCAACCAAGCCCGAATGGTCGCCGATTCCGTCACGCTAACCGTGGAGCGCGACGAATAGTCACCCCAGGGCCGTTCATTGATACTTTTGATACAGGTCAATGCCGCCCGTCGCCCGAAGCCTAGTCTGCCCCCAACACGGCGCGCCCCCAAGGGGGCTGCCTCACCATCGAAACAAGGGGTTAGACGATGGCACTTCAATCGGGTTTCACCAAAACCGCCGCGCTTGCGGTTCTTCTGCTGGGCGCAACCGGCGTTCAGGCCGCCGATCCTGCACCGGCAACCTTCAAGGCGGGCGACTTCATGGTGCGCGTGCGCGGCCTCGGCGTGCTGCCGGACGTATCGAGCAAAGTCAGCGCGCCGGTAGGCGGCAAGGTCGACATCAGCAATGATTTTATTCCCGAAGTCGATTTCTCCTACTTCATCACGCCGAATTTTTCGCTGGAGTTGATCGCGGGCACCTCGCGCCACAGCGTTACCGACAAGGGCTCTATCGTTGGCGATACGCATATGGGAACGGTCCGGCTGCTGCCGCCGACCTTGACGGCGCAATGGCATTTCCTGCCGAACGAGCGCATCAACCCTTATGTTGGCGCGGGCATCAACTATACGATTTTCTACGACGCTAAAAACGGCTCGCAGCATTCCGGTATTCGCTACGACGATAACTTCGGCTATGCGCTGCAAGCCGGGGTGGACGTGAACCTGACCGGCAATTGGTACGCCAATCTGGACGTGAAAAAGATTTTCCTGAAGACCACGGCCCATGTGTCGGCAGCCAAAGCCATTCCGACCACGGCGAAAGTGGATATCGACCCGTGGATCGTCGGGATTGGCATTGGGTACAAATTCTAAAGCGCGATCCCTGCTGATACCGATTCCCTATCCCAAGGCAGGGTCTCTGCCCGTCCCCGAATTTCATCGGGGGCGGGTTTTTTTTCGGGCACTACGATTTTAGAGGGTGGGCCGACCTTATTGCCAACGGTCCAACAGTGTCTGCGTCTGCGTAATCCCGATCGGGTTGCCCTTCACGCTCATCCCCTCCCAAACCCAGAGATGATGCTGGCGGATCGTGGCGGCGGGAAGGTGGGGGCGGTTGCGGGTGGTTTGGGCGTCGGCGATGACCTGGACGCGATAGCCTTCACTGGCGGCGCGGCGCACGCTGGTATCGATACAGAATTCGGTCGCATAGCCGCAGATATAAAGATCGGTCACGCCCAGGCGGGTGAGCAGGGCGGCAAGCTCGGTCCCTAGAAACGCATCGCAGCTTTCTTTTGCGACCAGATGCTCGCCGTCGCGCGGGGCAATGGCGGCGGGCCACTGCCAGCTTGGGGTATCGCGTTCGAAATTCGTCCCCGCTTCCTCATGCTGCACCATAATCACGGGCAGACCGGCCTTACTGGCGGCGTCCTTCAGGTGGGCGAGGCGCTCAAGGATTATCTCGGCCTCGGCGGCGACGGGGGTATCGAAAACCGCCTGTTGAAAATCGATGAGCAGAAGCGCGGCGCGAGGGGCGGTCATGGCGAGGGCCTTCGGTAACGAATAAGGCCGCCATCTCAGCATAGTTTAGCCGGTATGGGCAAGACCCGGCAGAATACCCATGCGCGGCTACGGATAGTCGCGCAAGACCTGTGAAGTCTGCCATTAGTATTTTCCCCAATGCGGCAAGTTGTTGTGGGTATTTGCGGATGTCCACAATAGAACCCGACCTTAATCCTGTCACAGTCGGCTCAATTTTGGTGCGCCTCTATTCCTCGGGCGTCCGAAAAAGAATCGAGAGGATGGGAGAAACCTCAATGGCTATTGCAAGCGCGCAGGCCCAGCCGCGCAAACCCTTCTATCGTCAACTCTATGTGCAAGTCCTCGTCGCCATCGTACTTGGTGCGGTGGCGGGTATTCTCGCGCCGGATTTTGCGCAGAACCCCTGGATCAAAGCGATGGGGGATGGGTTTGTAAAACTCATCAAGATGATGATTGCCCCGATCATCTTCTGTACCGTCGTCTCCGGCATCGCCCATATTCAAGACGCGAGCAAGGTCGGTCGCGTTGGCCTGAAGGCGCTGTTTTACTTCGAAGTCGTTTCCACCTTCGCCCTGGTGCTCGGGCTGCTGGTCGGCAATATCGTCGAGCCTGGCGCGGGGTTTGTCGGCGCGAAGGTCGATGCCGCCGCAACGGCAGGCTTTGCCAAGCAGGCCGGGGAGATGAAGACCATCGATTTTGTGATGGGCATCATCCCGGATTCGCTGATCGGCGCTTTTGCTAAGGGCGACGTGCTGCAAGTGCTGCTGGCCGCCATTCTCTTCGGCTTTTCGCTGATGTTCTTAGGCGACCGGGGCAAGACAATGCGCGGTTTTATCGATGATGCCGCCCATGCCGTCTTCGGCGTCATCGCCATTATCATGAAAGCCGCCCCGATTGGCGCTTTTGGCGCGATGGCCTTCACCATCGGTAAATACGGCCCTGCGGCCCTCGGCAATCTGCTGGGGTTGATCGCCACCTTCTATGTCACGGCGGCGCTGTTCGTTTTCGTCGTGCTCGGCATTATCGCGCGGATCGCGGGCTTCAATATTTTCCGCTTCCTGGGGTATATTAAGGATGAGCTGCTAATCGTCCTCGGCACCTCCTCGTCGGAAAGCGCGCTGCCGCAGTTGATGGAAAAGCTGGAACGCCTCGGCTGCTCCAAGTCGGTGGTGGGGCTGGTGGTGCCCACGGGCTATTCCTTCAACCTCGACGGCACCAACATTTATATGACGCTGGCCACCCTATTCGTGGCCCAAGCGATGGGCGTTCACCTGAGCTTCGGCGAACAGGTAACGATCCTGTTGGTGGCGATGCTGACCTCCAAGGGCGCGAGCGGCATTACCGGCGCGGGCTTCATCACGCTCGCCGCCACCCTCGCCGCCGTTCGCCCGGAACTGGTGCCGGGCATGGCGATTGTCTTCGGCATCGATAAATTCATGAGCGAATGCCGCGCCATTACCAATCTCTGCGGTAATGGCGTTGCCACGGTCGTCGTCGCTTGGTGGGAAGGCGAGTTGGACCGCGACAAGCTGAACAAGGCCCTGTCGCGCACTATCGACCCGTCGGATATCGAAACGGCGCTGACGACGGGGGCGGAGACCCGGACAGCGGCGGAATAGCGGCTGACCTATCTGCGGAAAGGCCCCCGTCTCACCGAGGCGGGGGCCTTTTTAATGATTAAAGCGCGAAAAGAAGGTGGTAGAGTTAGGGTCTTAATTCGTTTTATGGGTGATGAATGGCTGGCCTTGAGCTTCTTCCCGTGATCCTTTGGGGTATTGATGCACTTGCAAAACCCTTGGTTGGCGAGGCCGTAAAGGATGCCTATAAAGCCCTGAAGGCGCAGATGCCTTGGGCGGGGGATAGTTTGGCGGCTTTGGAGCAGGAGCCGCAGTCTAAGGGGCGGCAGTTGGTTCTTCAGGAAGGCCTTGAGAAGCGCCCAGCGACCGACCTTGCCGCGCTTGAACCTCTCGCCCAGGCGCTTCTCGATCATCTGCGGCGGGAGCATCCGGCCCCCGTTGGCGTCGATATTCGCAAGTTGGAAGCGGTCAATTTTCGCGTGGGAACGCTGAGCGTCGAAGAGGGCACGGGGGTGCGCATCGAAGAGGCTAAACTGACCGGCGATGTCTCGTTCGATCAGATTAACGTGGGAAAAACGCAGCGGTAGGGGAGCCCGGCCCGGCCTCTACCGCAGCGGTGGGTGTGTCCTTGCACGGCTCCCAGGTTGGGGGCAATGTGAATGTAAGTAATTATTATTATATTACCCGGGATAGCGTTGCGCTGGGCGGGGAGCATGGCTCTCCCCACAGTCCGCCAAGTCTAACGTGGTCGCCCCTCGCCGATGCAATCGAAGCAGGCGAGGTTAATAGCTTCAGCTTGCTGCGCTGGGATTCCCGGCTGGTCGAAACGCTCTATGGACGCGCCGAGGCGCAGGAGAAAATCCTAAGCTGGGCACGGGGCTCCCGAAACGCGGCGCTCGCTCGCCTGATTCAGGGGGAGGGCGGGGCCGGAAAAACCCGGCTGGCCGCCGAAGTGGCGAAAGCCCTCCGCAACGAGGGCTGGACGGCGGGGTTTCTGCCGCGCAATACCACAGAATTCTATTTTCCAGCCAATCCTAACGGCGTGCTGCTGATCGTCGATTACCCCGAGGAGCAGCCGGAGCGCACGAAAGCGCTGCTGGATAGGCTCGCCGGGTTGGCCGAAACCACGCATCCCCTGCGCGTGCTCTTCCTCTCCCGCCGCCCCTATGACCAATGGATTGAGCAAGCGACCAATTTGGGTGGGCGCTTTGGCAGGCAGGCGATTGCCGCGCCCCAGCCCTTAACGGTGGAGGACGCGGAAGCGCTGATTGCCGAAGCGGCGCATCGCTTCCGCGCGGTTGCCGGGCCAGCGGGGGTGAAAGGCCTTTCCCTCGCTGTGTTCGATCCGTCCCGCGTGCGGTCCTGGCTCGGGCAAGAGGAGAAGCACCGACTGCCGCTCTATGCCGCAGCGGCGGCGGTGCAGGCGGTGCTCGACCCGGCCAAAGCCTTCGGCCAGACGGGGGCCGAGGTGCTGACGTCGCTGGTCTTGCGCGAATTTGACCGGGTGAGGCCCGCGTCCGAGGCCATTGGCTTGGGAAAGGACGGGCTCATCACCCTTCTCGCGCTCGGGGTGCTCGGCGATGGGCTCACCCAAGACCAAATCGGCGATTTGATCGGCCTCGGGGTCGGGGCTGCCGAGAATGCCGAGTATTTCGACCGTTTGGCCGAGAGCCCCTGGTGGCAGCAGGGCCGCTTGCTCCGCCTGGAGCCCGACGCCCTGGCCGCCGCCTTCCTCAACCGGGCGCTTTTCCCTTCGAAGTTCCCCCAGGGGCGGAAGGAACTGCCGGATTGGCTTTACGCCGCCCTCCGCACCAGTGGCGCAGCCCTTACCGGGCGGCTGGAACGGGTTCTGTTCGATCTTCTCAGCATCGCGCCGCGTGAAGGCGGTGGCCATGCGCTCGAAGACGCGCTGGTGGACTGTGTGAAGCGGGAACCGGAGCGGGCGCGGGCGTTTGAGGTGTTCGCAACTAAACCCAGGCTCTGGAGCGCTCGGTTTGCTGCAGAAGTGATGCGTAATCTCGTGCTTAGTGCAAATACTGATGGTGAACGCGCCGCTCATTTGACAAATCTTTCAGGGCATGTAAGGGCTTTCGGTGATGTCAATGAGGGGTTGGTAGCGGCTGAAACTGCAATAAATATATTGCGGAATTTGGAAAAAACTCACCCCGGAAAATTTTTATCTACTTTAGCGACATCTTTAAACAACAAGAGTGTTTGTCTTACTGACATTGGTCAGTGGGGGAGCGCCTTGTTTGCTATTGAAGAGTCGGTTGAAATTTTACGGGGCTTGGTTCAGATTAACCCCGAAATATTTTCACCGCAATTGGCGAGCTCTCTCAATAATCTAAGCAATTGTTATGACGGTTTGGGGAGAGTTGAAGAAGCAATTATTAATGCTAGGGAATCAATAAATATTAGGCGGAAATTGTATAAGATAAATCCTGAATTATTTGGTGCTGATTTAGCAAATTCATTAAGTAATATTAGTATATTTTTAGCAAGTGTTCGCCGATTGGGTGACGCTTTATTTGCTGCTGAGGAGGCCGTAGAAATTTTTCGCAATTTAGTTCAAATTTATCCAGAATTATTTTTATCAGATTTTGCCACTTCGTTAAATAATTTCAGTAATCATCTTTTAAGTTTGAATAAGTCGGAGGAAGCATTGTCTCATATAAAAGAAGCGGTGAGGTTGCGGCGAAATTTAGCGAAGGCTCGCCCGGAAGTGTTCTTGTCAAGCTTAGCTGGATCATTGAGCAATTTAAGTAATTGTCTTTCAATTGTCAAGGATTTTCAAGAATCTCTGTTGGCTATTGAGGAATCTGTGCGCATTCGAAGATTTTTGGTGCAGTCTAATTCTTTAGAAAAATCGTCGGATCTGGCAAATTCTCTTAATAACCAAGCACGATGCTACGCCCTGCTTGGTCGTTGGGACGATGCTTTGGTATCAATCGATGAAGCGATTTGCCTCTATCGAAAGCTGGTCCTGAGGGAGTCCACCGCTCTTCGGAAAGACCTGCGAAACGCCCTCTACGGTCTCAGCACCGTCCTCGACGCCCTTGGCCGAACCGAGGAGGCCGCGGCTGCTGCCGCCGAGGCGGCGGGGCTGGGAGACTAGATCCCCCAACCCCCGTGCCAGCCTTACCCCCGCAACCGCTCCCCATGCCACGCCAGATGATCGGCAATGAAGCTGGCGATGAAGAAGTAGGAATGGTCGTAGCCCTCCTGCCGTCGCAGGGTCAGCGGCTGGCCTGCTTTCGCGCAGGCGGCTTCCAGCAGTTCCGGCTTTAATTGCGTCGCAAGGAAAGTATCGGCGGTGCCTTGATCGACCAAAATCTCCGGCACCCGTGCGCCGTCGTCGATCAGCGCGCAGGCGTCATAGGCGCGCCATGTCGTCCGATCCGGGCCGAGGTAGCCGGTGAGGGCTTTTTCGCCCCAGGGGCAATTGAGCGGCGAGACGATGGGGGCGAAGGCGGAGACGGAGCGGAAGCGGGTGGGGGTGCGCAGGGCAATCGTCAGGGCGCCATGCCCGCCCATCGAATGGCCGCTGATGCCCTGCCGGGTCATATCTGCCGGGAGTTCCGCGCCGATCAGGGCTGGGAGTTCCGTCTCTAAATAAGACCGCATCCGGTAGTGCTGCGCCCAGGGCGCTTCGGTAGCGTCCACATAGAAGCCCGCGCCCAGGCCGAAGTCATAGGCTTTCTCGGCATCGTCCGGCACCCCCTCGCCACGCGGCGAGGTGTCGGGGGCGATCAGCATCAGGCCCAACTCGGCGGCAACGCGCTGCGCCCCGGCCTTCACGGTAAAATTCTCTTCCGTGCAGGTGAGGCCCGCGAGGAACCACAGCACCGGCACCGGCCCTTGTGCCGCCTGGGGTGGGGTGAAGACGGCGAAACGCATCGCCGTCCCCGTTTCCGCCGAAGAATGCTGATAGGTGGCCTGGGTGCCGCCGAAGCATTTCGCCTGGGAAAGCCGCTCCAGCGCCATTAGTAGACCACCACCGAGCGGATGGATTTGCCTTCGTGCATCAAATCGAAGGCGGTGTTGATCTCGTCCAGCGGCATCGTGTGGGTGATGAGGCTGTCGATATCGATTTTGCCGTCCATGTACCAATCGACGATTTTCGGAACATCCGTGCGCCCGCGCGCGCCGCCGAAGGCCGAGCCTTTCCACACCCGGCCCGTGACCAGTTGGAAGGGGCGGGTGGAAATTTCGGTGCCCGAGGGGGCGACGCCGATGATGATGCTCTCGCCCCAACCGCGATGGCAGCATTCCAGCGCTTGGCGCATGGTGTGGATATTGCCGATACACTCGAAGGAGAAATCCGCCCCGCCGCCGGTTAAATCGACAATGGCTTCCACCACCTTGTCGCGGCCGACTTCATCCGGGTTCACGAAATGGGTCATGCCGAACTTCTTCGCCATCTCAACCTTACTGGGGTTGAGATCGACGCCGATGATCTTATCGGCCCCGACCATGCGCGCGCCTTGGATCACGTTCAGCCCAATGCCGCCGAGCCCGAACACCACCACATTCGCCCCGGCCCACACTTTCGCCGTATAAACGACCGCGCCGATGCCCGTGGTGACGCCGCAGCCGATGTAGCAAATTTTGTCGAACGGCGCGTCTTCGCGCACTTTCGCCAGGGCAATTTCCGGCAGAACGGTGAAATTCGAGAAGGTCGAACAGCCCATATAGTGGAAAATTTCCGAACTGCGCTCGCAGGAAAAGCGCGTGGTTTTATCGGGCATCAGCCCTTGGCCCTGGGTGGCGCGGATCGAGGTGCAGAGGTTCGAGCGCTGCGACAGGCAGGTTTTGCACTGGCGGCATTCGGGCGTGTAGAGCGGAATAACGTGATCGCCAACCTTCACCGAGGTCACGCCCGCGCCAATCTCCCGCACAATGCCCGCGCCCTCATGGCCGAGAATGGCGGGGAATTTGCCTTCGGAATCGAGGCCGGAGAGCGTGTAAGCATCGGTATGGCACACGCCGGTCGCCATAATCTCCACCAGCACTTCCCCCGCCTTGGGGCCGCCGATCTCGATGGTTTCAATGGTCAGCGGCTGATTGGCAGCCCAGGCAACGGCGGCGCGGGATTTCATCGGGCGGGATCTTTCCGGTAAGCAAAGAAGAGCGGTGGAAAGGTAAAGGCCGGGGCGGGGCGTCGCAATATTTTATCATCGGGGGCGCTTTTCGCCGGGCGGTTACTTCTCCGACAGGGTGATTTTTACACCGGGGCCTGCCGTGCGGGCTTCGAGCAGAAGTCGGGCGGCAACCCCATCGGTTGGGTTGGTCTCGGTGTAGGCGATTAGCCGGTCGAGCGCGTCGCCCGCGCCGGTGGCCAGGGCAATGTAAATATCGGCCCAATCACCGCCCCAGGGCGCGGGGACAGGGGAGACTTCCCACAGTTCCAGATCGGCGTCGCGCCCAACCACGCGCACTTGAGCGACCGGGCGGGCGGCCCAATCCGGCGCGGGCGGGGTTTGATCGAGCACGCTTCGGCTCACCAGCACCCGCGTGCCGAAGACCTTATTGGTGCCTTCCACGCGGGAGGCGGCGTTTATAACGTCGCCCGCCGCATCATATTTCAGGCGATGGGCCGCGCCGAAACTGCCGACCGTGGCAAGCCCGCTATGAACCCCAATACGGGTGGCGCCCAAGCGGATGCCGCGCGCCGCCTGTTCTTGGCGGAATTTTTGGGCGACGCGGTCCAGCACCAGCGCGCACCGCACCGCCCGCGCGGCGTGATCGGGCGCATGATCGGGGGCACCGAAGAGCGCGAACAGCGAATCGCCGATAAAATCAACGATGATGCCCCCCGCCGCGGTCACTTCATCGGCGAGGGCGGCGAAATAGGCGTTCAGAATCTCGGTCACTTGCTCGGGCGCGAGGGTTTCGGCCAAGCTGGTCCAGCCCTGAAGGTCGGTGAACAGGGGGGTGACGGTGCGGCGTTCGGGGCGAATGCCAATCGCCCCATCGCGGGTTAGGAGATCATCGACCACCGAGCGCGGCACATAGCGCCCAAAGAGATCGCGGATTTGCTCCCGTTCCGCGAGCCCTTGCCGCATGGTCGCAAAGGCCTCGCTCGCGGCCCGCAGCTCGCGCAGGCCGGATTGGGGCAGCGGAACAGCGGCGTCTGGTCCGTCAATCGCGATTTGGCGGGCGACTTCGGCCAAAGCCTCGATGGGCCGGGCAAACCGGGCACTCAGCCCCCAGGCAGCGCCGACCGCGCCCAATAGAATCACGCCACCGAGGGCGGCCAAAACGATCAACCCGGCGCGCTGATCGGCGATTAAATCGCCCCGATAATAGGAGCCGATCACCCAAGGCTCATCGGTTCCAGCGTTCATCGTGCGCCACGCGGCGATTGAGCCGTCCGCCATCCGAACCCGGCCAACGGTGCGGTCGGCCTCCATCCACAGCGCGGGAAACGCTTCGAGGTGCGCGTCGGCCAGCATGGCGCGGGTAGGCAGTTCCGTCAGGGACCGTTCCGCCAAGGCCGGGTGCGCCACGACAAGATCGCGGCCATAGAGAATGAAGGGCACTTGCCCGGCGGGGCGCGGCAAATCGCGCAAGAACGTAGAAAGCTGATTGAGCGTGAGCGTTGCGGTCAACCGCCCGAGGGCTTTGCCCTCCCGGCGCAAAGGAGCTTCAAACGCAATTTCCGGCTGCTGCGTTACCGTATCCAGCGTTGGAGCCAGCCAGCGCGGCACCTCGGTTGGGCCGGGGAGGGCGGCATCGAGCGGCGTTTGGGTCGGATGATAGGGGTCTGTCCCCGTCCAGCGTGTCAGCTTACCGGGCGTCGCCACCCGCAGGCGCGCGGCTTGGGGAACTGCTTTCAGGAGAATCGAAACCGTTTCGGCAAAAGCGGGCGTGCCGGGCTCAAGGCGGCCATCGTCCACCGCTTGCCGAAGCGCTTGGGCGAGATCCACGACCCCATCGACCCCGGCGAGCAAATATCCCGCCGTTTGATCCAAGGTGGCGGCCGCGCGCGCATCTATCAGCGTGTCGCTCGCTTCGCGGGCACCGCGATAGCCGAGCAGGAGGGAGGCGATTACCGCCGCCCCCACCAGCGCGGCAACGGCTGCGGTAAGGGCGGCGGCGATTCCAATGGTCCTGGGGGCCATTCTGGGGGTCATTCGGCCTCGTCCTATCATGGCTTTGGGCAATGTCAGGGGACGAACTATGACCGATCTGATCGAAAGGTGCCGTTAAAAACGCTCTCGGGCAATAAGACCCAGGGCTATTTTGCGGATAGGCTCAGGCGAACGCTTGGGCCCGATTGGCGTGCTTCGGCGAGCAGGCGGGCGGCAACGCCGTCGGTTGGGTTCGCGCCGACATAGGCCACCAAGCGCGACAGCGCGTCGGGAGCGCCGCTTGCAAGGGCTCGATAAATCTCCACCCAAGTCTCCCCCCAAGGCGGCGGTGTCGCGGAAACTTCCCAAAGGTCAAGATCGCCGTCCCGGCCAATGACCTGAACTCGGGCGACCGGGCGTGCCGTCCAATCGGGCGCGGGCGGGGTTTGGTCGAGTACAGTACGGCTCACCAGCAGGCGCGTTCCGAACACTTTATTGGTGCCTTCCAAGCGCGAGGCGGCATTTACCACGTCGCCCGCCGCGCCATACTTCAGCCGATCCGCCGCGCCAAAACTTCCAACGGTCGCAAGCCCGCTGTGGACGCCGATGCGCGTTACGCCGAGGGGCACGCCGCGCGCCGCTTGCGCCGCACTAAAGGCTTGTGCAACGCGATCAATAGCAAAGGCGCAGCGCACGGCCTGTGCTGCGTGATCGGCGGCAGGCACGGGCGCGCCGAAGAGCGCAAACAGCGAGTCGCCGATGAAATCGACAATAATCCCCCCGGCGGCACTCACTTCGTGGGAGAGGGCGGCGAAATAGCCATTCAGAATATCCGTCACTTGCTCGGGCGGCAGCGTTTCGGCAAGGCTGGTCCAGCCCTGAAGATCGGTGAACAGCAGGCTGACGGCGCGCCGCTCGGGCCGGATTTCGATGGCGCCATCGCGCATGAGAAGATCGTCAACGACCGAACGCGGCACGTAGCGGCCAAAAAGATCACGAATCTGTTCGCGCTCGGCAAGGCCGCGTCGCATCGTTAAAAACGCCTCGCCCGCCGCTTGCAATTCGCGCAGGCCGGACGGGGGAAGGTGAACATTTGCCGCAGGCCCCGCGGCGGCAATTTGGCGGGCGGCTTCGGCTAAGGCTTCGACCGGGCGGGCAAAGCGCGCACTCAACAGCCACGCCACGCCGATCGCAACTAGAAGGATAGTGCCGCCGACGACGGCTAACACAATCAGTCCGGCCCGTTGATCGGCAATCAAATCGCCCTGATAGTAGGAACCAATGACCCAAGGTTCCTCCGTTCCGGCGTTCATTGTTCGCCAGGCGGCAATTGTTCCATCGGCGAGGCGAACCCGCCCTGTCGCGTGGTCGGGGTCCATCCAGAGGGCTGGAAAAGCCTCAAGGTAGGGATCGGCCAGTAACGCCCGCGTTGGCAGGCCCGTCAACGCCCGCCCGGCTAGGCTTGGGTGGGCGACGACGAGATCGCGGCCATAGAGAATGAACGGAACCTGCCCCGCCGGACGGGGCAAATCGCGCAGGAAAATGGATAATTGGTTGAGCGTGAGCGTGACCGTGAGCCTCCCTAACGCCTGACCGTCGTGGCGCAGCGGCACTTCAAACGCGATTTCCGGCTGTTGGGTTAGCGAATCCAAAGTTGGTGGCAGCCAGCGCGGTACGTCGGTCGGGCCAGGCATTTCAGGATCGAGCAGAAGCTGCGCCGGATGATAGGGGTCACTTCCCGACCAACGGGTTACGCGGCCAGGGGTTGCAAGCTGTAGCCGGGCGGCTTGCGGCGCGGCGGTCATGAGAACCGCAACCGCATCGGCAAAGGCGGGGGTTGCGGGGGTTAAGCGGCCCGCATCGACCACCCGCCGCAACGCCTGCGCAAGACCAACCACGCCATCGACCCCCGAAATAAGGTGGCTGGCGGTTTGCTCTAAAGTTGCCGTGGCCCGCGCATCGGTTAATGTGTCGCTGGCCTGCCGGGCCCCGCGATAGCCGAGCATTAGCGCGGCCACGACGGCGGCCCCGGCCAAGGCGGCGACGGCGGCGGTTAGGGCCGCCGCAATTCCCACGGGTTTTCGAGCCGCCTTAGGGGTCATGCTGTTCCGCCTTAAAGAAATTTTTCAGCCACATCCGTGGATGATGTATGACCGATCTTATCGAAATGAGCCGTTAGAAAAGCATCCGCCCGGCCCCGGCCCAGCATAAATAGCCATTCTAGAAAGGCCCTATCGGTATTCAGCTTGCTTGAAGCGCCAAGATGGGCCATCTCGCTTTCGGCGTCGATAGTGTGGATATTGAGTTTCCGCAGCCGCCCGCCATCGTCGAAGCCTTTATCGATCAGCGAGGCGACGAAATGAATCGCGCGCATCTCACGCATTAAGCTTGAATTGAAGGAAAGCGTATTGATGCGGTCGAGAATATCGCGCGCCGATTTTGGCGTGTCGGAAATATTGATCGGGTTAATCATGACGACCAAAACGTCGTTAACGTCCGTATTATAGATCAGCGGGAAAATCGGCGGATTGCCGAGATAGCCACCGTCCCAATAGGCTTCGCCGTCGATTTCGACCGCTTGGAACAGAAAGGGCAAGCAGGTGGAGGCCAAGACCGACTCGACGCTGATTTCGGGATTCTCGAAAATCTTCAACCGATTAGTCCGCACATTTGCGGCGCACAGGAAAAGCTTTTGAGCGGCCCCCCGAATCGCGGCGAAATCGACACACTCCGTCATCAGCGTCCGCAAGGGTGAAAAATTGAGCGGATTGAACTGATAGGGCGAGGCGATTCGGGTTAGCGCTTCGAACCCTTGCCACATTGGCGAGAAATCCAGCGAGCCTTTGGGGACGGCAAACTGCGGCCAAAGGTTCGGCAGGGACGGCTGGCTTACCCCCTCCCAAAAGCGGCGCAAGGCGGCACGACCCCCTGCGCGACCATTGGCGATGAGGCCGTGCGTGAGTAGGGTCGCGTTGACGGCCCCGGCGCTGGTGCCGACCGTCGCATGAATTTCAAGCGCGGGCTCTTCGAGCAAGCGGTCAAGAACGCCCCAGGCAAATGCGCCGTGAGACCCGCCCCCTTGTAGGGCGAGGTTGATTTTTTTGGGGGAGGCGGTGGAGGGCATGGGCAAAATCCTTAATGGGCGGTCCAGCCGCCATCGATCGGAAGCGCGGTTCCGGTGACGGCACTGGCCGCATCGGAGACGAGGAAAAGCACCATCGCGCCGATATCGGAGGCTTCAACGAAGCGGCGCGTAGGTTGTTCTTTCAGCAATACATCGGTGATGACGCGCTCTTCCGAGAGCCCGTGGGCCTTGGCCTGCTCGGCGATCTGCTTTTCGACCAGGGGCGTTAGAACATAGCCGGGGCAAACCGTATTGCACGTCACGCCCGCTTGAGCCCCCTCCAGCGCGATCACTTTCGACAGGCCGACCATGCCGTGCTTGGCGGCCACATAGGCCGATTTGAACGGCGATGCGATCAAGCCGTGCGCCGAGGCGATATTGACGATTCGCCCCCAACCACGGGCCAGCATCTGCGGGAAAACGGCCCGCGTGGTGTGAAAGGCCGCCGAAAGATTGACGGCGAGGATCAGGTCCCATTTTTCCGGGGGGAACTCGGCCAGGGGGGCCACATGCTGAACGCCCGCATTATTTATCAGAATATCGACTTTGCCCAATTGGGCCGTTGCCGCCGCAACCATCGCTTCGATCTGATCGGGGCGGCTCATGTCGGCAGGACTATGCAGGATCCTCCGCCCGCTGACGGCGTGGAGGCGGGCGACGATGCCGGCGATTTCATCGGGTGCGCCGAAGCCGTTGATCATCACGTCTGCACCGGCTGCGGCCAGGGATTCGGCTATGGCAAGGCCGATCCCGCTGGTCGATCCGGTCACAAGCGCAACTTTACCCGTTAAGTTAACCATCATGTGCGCTCTCCTGCGTCTGAGCGGCAGCATCGCTACGCCCTGTGGAATTTCACACGAGCCTATGGGGGGAAGCGCCTTTGGCGAACTGCACGAGAGGATATTGCCGTCATTCCCGCACGTAGGGGTGTTGCCGACGGGTGTCCCGGCGTAAGCTCGACGCTTAAATTGTTAGCAGAGCCGCCCGACCATGCTTGACCCCTACGCCCGCCTTGCTGCTGCGGGATCGCTCGCAGCCGCGCTCGACCAACTTGCTGAGGAAATGATCGCGTCGCAAACGCCCGAGGCGCGGGCCGCGTTCGAGCAGCTTCTGGTGTGGTTGCGGGCGGGGCCGTTACGTGGCCAGGCGCTGAGAGTTGGGGATTTGGCCCCGAGCTTCCTGTTGCCGGATTCGCGCGGCAGGCTGGTTAGCTCAACCGAACTGCTGGCCGATGGCCCCATCATCCTCAGTTTTTTTCGCGGGGGCTGGTGCCCTTACTGCGGGCTGGAAATGGCGGCGCTTGAAGACGCGCTCCCGCAAATCGACGGTCGCGCCCGCCTTGTTGGGATAACGCCGGAGGGTGGGAGTTTTCCCACGCAAACTATTCTCGACAATCGGTTGAGCTATCCGCTCCTGGCCGATCTTGATAACGGCCTTGCGCTGGCGTTCGGCCTTGTCTTTCGCATGCCGCAGGCGGTGATTGAGGCGTATCGGGCGCGCGGCCTCGATCTTGCCGCCCGCCAGGGCAATGATGCGTGGATGGTGCCGGTTCCGGGAACCTTTGTGATCGATCCGGCGGGAATTATCCGCTTTGCTTTTGCCGACCCGGATTATCGCAAGCGGCTCGATCCGGCTGCCTTGATCGAAGCCCTTATCGATATAGCGGCCCAGTCCCGACGGGAGGAGCCGCCGTCGGCATAAGGCGGACGAGGCGCAGAAACGCCGAGACGGCCGCACTATGGGGCCGCCCGGCGAGATAGACGATTTCGAGCGGCAAATTAAGCCCCGGTTTCGGCAGTGGGCGCGTCACATGGTGGCGCGTGAGCGGGTGCTGCTCCGGAAGAAGCGACCAGCCGACATTCAGCCCCATCAGCAGATCAAGCTGCGCGTCGGACCCCGCCATGTGACGGGCGGGCTCGGAGGCTCCCATCAAATTCAAGAGGCGGTCGGCGGCGGTGCTGATGGAAATGCGGTCGGGCGAGGCCAGCAAAGCATCGAGCTCCAGATCGCCCGATCCCGCGAAGACGTGATCTGCCCCGCAGACTAAGACCAGCGGTTCGGTAACGAGAGGGAGGTGATGCAGGGGCTGTTTATCGCTGGCCCCGTCGCAGGGGCGGACGAGAATGTCGAGAACCCCGTCCAATAAGGCATCCAGCCCAACGGTTTCCTCCGCCGTATCCAGCCGCAATGCGATGCCCGCGAAAACCCGGCTGAGTTCCGCCAGAATCGGCTGCAAGGCTCGGTTCGGCACACTGGGATCGCAACCGATGGCAATCGGGTTCGTCTCGCCCGAGCGATAGCTGCGGGCCTGCCGCTGCACCGCGCGGGCCGCCTCGTACGTTTGCTCGATGAACGGAAGCACCGAGCGACCAAGATCGGTCAAAGCAAGTTTCGGCACGCGGTGAAACAGAGCGCCGCCTAACTCATCCTCAAGGCTTTTGATGCCTTTCGTCAGGGCGGGCTGGGTAACGCAGCAAACGTCGGCGGCTTTGGTGAAGTTCAGTAGCCGGGCGGCTTCGACAAAATATCGCACCTGATTTAGCTGCATAATATCAAAATCCGCCTTTTAACAACCTCGTACTAGTCTACTCTATTCGATGGTCTGGCGTGACCTGTTACGTTAGCGGCAAAAAATGGCGAATGCGGTCGGCGAGGTGATCGAGAAATCCGGCGGGCATTGCTACGTCAGCACTGCCGCGCGCTTGCGCTGCGCTCAGGGCACGGCTGGTCTCAAGGCGGCTTATCTCTTCGGCGACCGCGTCGATGACCGTGGGGTGCGCCTCCAGTAGGGGGGCTAAATCCGCTTTGGTAATCTCGGCGAGCGCCAAATGCTCGTTGGCGCGCACGCTTGCCAGTCGGGGCGCGCCGGTCATCAACGACATATGCCCGAAAGTGTCGCCGGCGCAGAGTGTATAGAGGGTTTGCTCCTCGCCATCCTGCTCGGCCAAAACGGTAACGCTGCCAGCCAGAATGAGAAACATCGACGATCCATCCTCGCCCTCTCGAATGATTCGTTCGCGCGGCCCGAAGAGCAGCGGGCGGGACGCGGCGGCCAAGGCGGCGCGCGCCTCCTCGGGAAAACAGCGATATAAAGGGGCCTCATTAAGTAATCTGCGCACATCTTGGGGGTGCGCGCCGTCTGGGAGGCGCGGCACGATCGGCGCGACGCCCGGCTCCAGGGTTTGAAAGCGGCGGTTGATCGCAAACGGAATCCCCGCGCGCCGAAACCCATACCAAAGCGCCGTTCCAATTTCGTCGCGCCGCAGAATGTAGACGTTCGGGTCGTCGTGCCAGAAGATCGCCTCGAATAGGCAGCCGTGCTCGGTAACATTTTTAAACAAAACCAAGGGCTTCGGCTCGGCTAAAACATGGGGAAAACCGCGCAGGACAGCGAGGGCGACCTGCTGCACTTGCCCCGGTGGGCAGTCGATATCCACCGTGAACGGCAAATGGTGACGCAGTTGATGCGTCGGCTGGTCGAGGTTGGTCAAACGATTGGTGGCGACCTTTGTGTTCGGGAGCGTGACCAGCGTGCCCTCGTAGGTACGGAGCGTCACCGCGCGCCACCCTGAATCCACAACGACCCCCCAGATGCCATCGATCTGGATGCTATCGCCGCTCTTGAACGGGCGCGAGAGGCTGAGGGCTATTCCCGCGAAAACCTCCGACAGGGTGGGTTGGGCGGAATAGCCGAGGACGATGGCCAAAACCCCCGAGGTCGCCGCAACGGCGGTCACGTCGAGCCCTAAAATCCGCGTGGCGATGCCCAGGGCGGCGCAGGTATAAAGACCAAACCCCGTAAGCCCGATGAGAATTTGCGGCGCGCGGGAATGATCGCCCTCCCGCAAAGAGCCAAACCAGAGAAGCTGCCGCAGGGCCGCGTTGAGTGTAAAGGCCGCAAGGCCCCACAGCAGGATCTCCAAACCATCGGCGGTCACATCCCGCGCCGTCATCGGAACCCCGAGAGCGGGCAGGACGCGGTCGACCATCGCGCGCAGCGTAAGCCCCAACACGAGCAGACTGGCGCCCGCTTCAAAGCCCCGCCGCTTGTGCCGCCATGCGACGAGAAACAGCAGGGCGGCGAGGGTCGATCCGCCCATCAGCGCGAACCCGACGAAGCCGATGAAGGTTTCGGCAGACATAGGGTAACTCCTTAGGGCGTGGGATGGGCGAGTGTGGTGAGCAAAGCGGCTATTTTCCAGCTTCCCTCGGTTCGGCTCCAGAGAATCGAGACGAGAAAATCAAAGCGCGCTGGGGCGGCGTCGCTGCCGAACGTAAGCTTTAAGGGTACGTGCAAATAGGCGCTATCCGCCCCTAGCGGCATTACCCGTGCCTGCGCCATATCGGGTTCGGCCTGCCAGAGCGCGGCTTTTTGAAACAGGGCCATTCGCGCCAGCACAGCCTCAGTTCCCCAAAAACTATCCCCGTCGCTGACCCACAGAAAATCGGGCCGATTCTGAAGGAACGGGCGAATCTGGTCAATGTTGCGGCTATTCTGCGCCGCCACAAACGCGCGGTAAGTTGTTGGAATATCGGGCTCGGCGGCGTGTGCCGCCGAGCCCAAAAACCCGATTAGCCCCAATACCAGAACGCACAATAGTTTCAGTCCGCGCATTCCTACATATCCTCGGGTTTATCGAGGCCTTCGGGTGGTACAACGTCCGAGGAGAGGACGACAACGGTGCCGCCCGACTTGTTTTCCCACCAATGGGCGTGGCCGGGGCCGAATTCCGGCGTCCACTCGCCCGCTTTATGTAGAACCGGCACGGCACAAAAGGAGCTATGCTCGTACAATTCACCCGATAGGATAAAAACGATCGAAGGCCGATCATCGTGGGCGTGGGTTGGAATGATACCGTCCTTGGCAATGGTCAATCGGCGCGTCCGCAACCGCAGATCGGTGGCACCCCGCCAGCCAGTGATATCGACAAGCGCCAAAGTTTCGCGCTTAACGCCCACCGAATCGCGCAGCGGAATATCGCGGGCGGTCGTTAGAACATGTTCCTTGGGGCAGGTTCCGGCAAAAGCGCCCGGGGCAGCCAAGAGAAGCGCGGTAATTCCGAGCGTGGTGAGGGACAGGCGCATGGTCGATCTCCTGAAGAGGGAAGGGGGCCGGTTCGGCCCCGCGTAAGGCTTAGAATAGGGGGGCGGGCGGGGTGCCGGGAAATCGCCTCTCGCTGGGGTTTTCATAACGGGCGGTTATGCGCCCTCGCTTGCCAACTGATCGGATCGAGGAATTGCTCAACCTGATGGTTGACTATCGGGGCGGGCTTATTTATATTCAACCTCATGGTTGAATTAGAAGCATCCCGGCTCGATACCGTCTTTCACGCCCTCGGCGACGCCACCCGTCGCCGAATGCTCCGCGATCTTGCGGGGGGCGCGCGAACGGTGAGCCAACTCGCCGAACCCTTCGCCATGTCGTTGGCGGCGGCCTCCAAACATATCAAAGCGCTTGAGGCCGCCGGGCTCATCCGGCGCGAAGTGCGCGGCCGCACGCATCTGTGTCGGCTGGAGCCGGGGCCGCTTGCCAGCGCGCAAGCGTGGTTGAATTTCTACGAACGCTTCTGGGTCGACCGTTTGGACGTTCTCGACCGGCTTTTGCGCGACGCAGACGCCCGTCCCACCCCCACAGGAGACGATGCATGATCGACCTATCGACGCTGGACGCCTATGGCACGCTCACCGAGCCGACGACCTTGACCATCCAACGGCTCTTGCCCGGCCCCATCGAGCGTGGCTGGGCCTATCTCACCGAAAGCGACCTGCGCCGCCAGTGGATGGCGTCGGGGGACATGGAGATGAAGGTCGGAGCCGCCTTTGAACTGGTCTGGCGCAATCACGAGTTGACCGACCCGCCCGGCGAACGCCCCGAGGGGTTTTCGGCCGAGCACCGCATGCAAAGCCGAATTGTCGACCTCGATCCGCCGCGCAAACTCACCATCACCTGGGGCGTCAGCGGCGAGGTGGCTTTCGAGCTTGAGCCGCGGGGGGATAAAATGCTGCTGACCGTCACCCATCGCCGTATCCCGGATCGGGACATTTTGCTGAAGGTCAGTGCGGGTTGGCACGCGCATCTTGATATTCTGGCGGCGCGGGTGAATAGCACCGATCCCGCCCCCTTCTGGGAGCATTGGAGCCGCTTGCGGGCCGAGTACGAACGCCGCTTGCCCGCTTAACGGACCCGCGCCACCAAACGCTTTCCCCAGGCGCGCGCGGCCTGAACCCTGTCCCGGACGGCCCGCCACAGCGGTTGCCGGTCGAGCCAGGCGTGAACCCGCGCGCGCCACTCTATAATGAGCCGATGCGCCCAGGCGATGATGGTGAAGGTCAGGAGTTGCGCCCGGCATTCCCGCCAGAGCGTGACGACCATTAAGCCGCCCGCTATTTTCAGCACCACCAGCACGCCGAGGCCCGCCCATAATTGGCCGAGGCCAATTAAGCCAAGCGCCCCAAGCTTGCCGCCTTCGGCGACCGCCAGCAGCCCCCCAAACAAAAGCAGCGCTTCCCACCGCGACCGTCGCCGAAGCCAGCGATGAAACGCTTCCAAGGGGAATACCCGATCCACCAGGCTCCCAAAAGCATCCAAGAGCCCCCAGGCAAGTTCTTCGACCAGCACAAATGCACCGAGAACGATAGCGGCGAGGCGATGTAGGAGGGCTTTGATCATATTGACCAATCCACGAAGATTTTCTGTCTATGGAGAAAATCCCGAAAGCGTGGCGGGATTGTGAAACCTTGTCCGCTGAATCAGCGGCTAATTTTACCGGAGATAAAATTTGGCGGATGGGGAGGGATTTGAACTTAGGGTTTTCGGGACTTTCTCGGACATCCTGGGAAAGTTATATCCTATTGATATTACTATCATATTTTCCGATACTGTCCAAGAGGCTCCAGCCCCTTCCAGAAAAAAATGTGGGGTAAAGTGTGGGGTGGCTATTGGTTCGGGAATAAGAAATGGCCCATCACGTCACGTCTAAATTGAAGGATAGCGGTCTGCGATCCGCCGCGCCGGGCACCTATTACGATGGGGGCGGACTGATGCTGAAGATCACCGTGCGCCCGGAAGGGGGCAGGGCTCAGGGGCGGTGGCTACTGCGAACAACCATCGACAAGCGCCGCAGTGATCTAGGCTTAGGCTCTTACCCGGAAATCACCTTAGCGGCGGCGCGAGTAAAGGCGCATACCCTGCGGCAACGGATCGAATTGGGCGAAAATCCTTTGGCCGAACGCAAGGCCGAACGGGCGCTTCCCAGCTTCGAGAAAGCCGCGCGCCTGCTGTTTGACGAGCGTAAGGGAACCTGGAAGAACGAGAAGCACGCCGCCCAATGGATTGCCACGCTGGAAACCCATGTATTCCCGCTGCTGGGGGCGAAGAAGGTTTCGGAAGTCGGGCCGGGGGAGGTTCGTGACGCCCTTGCGCCGATCTGGACCAAGACGCCCGAAACCGCGCGGCGGGTGCGGCAACGTATCTCTATGACGCTCGATTTTGCCCTGTCGAAAGGCTGGCGGACTGACCCGAACCCGGTGGCGGCGGTGGCGAAAGGCTTGCCGCGCCAAACCGAGGAGAAAACCCATTTCGCAGCGCTCCCCTATGCCGAACTTCCCGCCTTCCTGCATAAAATCCGCGCCTGCGGGGCTGGGGCGTCGGTAAAGCTGGCCTTGGAATTTCTCATTCTCACGGCGGCGCGGTCGGGCGAAGTGCGCGGGGCACTGTGGAGCGAGATTTCAGACCTAGACGGCACGACCCCGGTTTGGACCCTTCCGCCCGAACGGATGAAGGCAGGACGCTTGCACCGCGTTCCCCTCTCGCCGCAGGCGGTGGCAGTCTTGCGGCAAGCGCAGGCGTTGAAGCGCCCGGACTGTGATTTGATCTTCCCCAGCACGCGGGCGGCGCTATCGGATACCGTCTTTACGATGACGTTCCGGCGCATGGGCAATGACCAGCACATCACGACGCACGGTTTCCGCTCCAGTTTCCGCGATTGGGCGGCTGAGACGACTGCAACGCCCCCGGATGTGGTGGAAGCCGCGCTTGCCCATTCCATCCGCGACAAGACCGTTGCCGCCTATCTGCGGACGGATCACTTTGACAAGCGCACGGCGTTGATGCGGGAATGGGGGCGGTTTGTGCTTGCGGGCAAAGGGGCGTGAGGAATGGCGATGACCGCAGATGATCTTTGGCGATTGCAGGATGAGTTATCAATTTCGGAGGCTGCTATACTAATTGTACGGGATGTACATCAAACCACTGATACCGAGTATTACGACGCTCTAAAAATTGTTCAATCTGCCTTGATTCGAGCAATTGATAGGAATGAATTGGAGCATCGTCAGGACAATATGACCGTAAAGGATGCAAACGGTTATGAGTATATAGATAAAATATATCAATATGTTAAGGTGGCTTCGTTAAAATCTTGGTTATCTTCAAAAGGGTTTCGGTCAAGTTTCTTTTTTCCAGATGCGACTGAAGGCCCCGAATATCTCAATCCGAAGCACCCTCGCTATTCTAAAAAGCTGGCGGCGGCGGTTGAGGTTTGGCTAAACGTATCGGAGGCTACGAGAACTTCTCCGAAGCAAGCGCTGATGAAATGGCTTCGGGAGAATGCGGCGCGTTTTGGCCTCACCGATTCAAACGGAAACCCAAGTGAAAATCTAATTGAGCCGGTGGCGTCGCTTGTTAACTGGAAACCCCAAGGCGGCGCGCCAAAGACCCCCAGTAGAACCTCGCCAAATTAGATGCTTGAAATAAAAGGCATTTTGGAGAGCGAAAAAGTCAGTTAACCGGAGGTTTGCACTTTCCGGCTGGAGGTTAGGTCCCAGACTAGCGCTAGTTTTCTAAACCTCCCCCGCTATTCGCGCCCCTGTCCGAAGCGTACCTCTGGCGTATCGCAACGTCCTCAGAGGATTGAAGCATGGCTTCGGAAATTTGGCGCTTATCGGCGGTTATCGCGTTTACGGGTCAGTCCCGCTCTTCGATTTATGCCGCAATCCCGGCGGGTCTGTTCCCGCCTCCCATTAAGATCACCGCCCGCGCCGTGGGGTGGTGCGCGGAAGAGGTCCGGGCGCTGAACGCCGCGCGGATTGCGGGGCAATCAACAGATCAGATTCAGGTGTTGGTGGGTGATTTAGTCAAACGCCGCACGGCCCTAAATGCGCTCACCAATGTCTGAAGCGCTCGGGCAATTCCGGGAAGCGATGACCGGGGGCGGGTTGATTCCCTCTCGTGAGATCATCGCAGACGGTCGGCTGCACCGTTGCAAGGTGAGCGGCGGGAAACCCGGCAATTGCGACGGTGCTTATATTCTGTTTCCTGGGGACTTCCCGGCGGGCGGGTTTCAGAACTGGCGCGACGGTCGGGGCTGGCAGAATTGGCAACCGAACCGCCCTCTATCCCCCCGCGAGCGTGAAGAGCTTCGGAATCGGCAGGCGCAGATGAAAGCCGCCCGCGAGCAGGACGAAGCGCGCCGCCACGATGAAGCCCGTGCAAAGGCGCTTAGATGCTGGGATGCCGCCAAGCCTGCCAATCCGGGGCATGACTATCTTACGCGCAAGGCGATTGCGGCTTACGGAATTAGGCAGTCGCGGGACCGGCTGATAGTCCCGTTGCGGGATATGGCGGGCGTTCTGCATTCCCTGCAATTCATCGGAACCGATGGAACGAAGCGCTTTCTGACCGGCGGTCGGAAGCAGGGCTGCTTTCATCTAATCGGCGCGGTTGGCGAAACGCTTTTGATTGCCGAAGGCTTTGCTACTGCCGCCAGTCTCCATGCGGCAACCGGGTTGCCCGTGGCGGTGGCCTTTGATTGCGGCAACCTTACCCCCGTCGCCACCGCCCTAAGGGCGGCATACCCAGCCGCGCGCTTGATTCTCTGTGCGGACGACGATCACACGACAGAAGGAAATCCCGGCATGACCCATGCCCGTGCTGCTGCTGCCAAGGTAGGGGCCGCCGTCATAGCGCCCGACTTTGGTGATGCGCGCCCTGACGGGGCTAACGATTTTAACGATATGGCGCAACTACGCGGCCCTGAGGCTGTGAATGCCGTTGTTACCGCCGCGACGCCCCCACGGCGCGGGGTGCGTTTTTCATACGAAGGAGGCGAATTTGTTAGCGAGGAAAAGCGGGGTATTTCATGGGTTCCGGCGCTCCAGGGAGATAAGCCCCCCAATTCTATATTTATTTCATCCTTTATCGAAGTTGCCGCCATGACGCGAAACCAAGAGGGGAAGGAATGGGGAAGGCTGCTTGAATGGGAAGATAAAGATGGGCGTGCCCATACCTATGCAATGCCTCAAGAAATGCTAGAGGGCGAAGGGGTAGAGGTTCGGCGGATTCTTGCTGACGGTGGGGTTACGATTGGCACGGCACGGCGCGCCCGCGAACTTTTTTTGGCCTTTCTCAAACTCTGTCCGACCGATGCGCGCGCCCTTTGCACGGGGCGGTTAGGTTGGGCGGAGGAAGTATTCGTTACGCCCTTCGGGGCAATTGGCGCAACCGAACAGCGGTTCGTTTTTCAGGCGAATGGCGCAACGGATCATGCCTTCAAAGAAAAAGGGACCGTGCAAGACTGGCGAGACTCGGTTGCGCGCCTTGCGGCGGGAAATTCCCGCTTAGTCTTCGCGGTCGCGGCTGCCTTTGCCCCTGCATTGCTGGAGCTTGTTGGGGACGATGGCGGCGGGTTTCATTTTCAGGGGCCGTCTTCTACCGGCAAATCAACGGCCCTGCGGGCGGCGGCAAGTGTTTGGGGTGGAAGCCAATATCTCCGGCTTTGGCGTGCCACCGCAAACGGGTTAGAGGGGATTGCAAGCCTGCACAATGATGGGCTGTTGGTTCTCGATGAGCTTTCCCAGTGCGACCCGTTCCAGGCGGGGGAGGCTGCTTACATGCTTGCCAATGGTCAGGGCAAACAGCGGGCGGGACGGTCGGGCGGCGCGAAGGAGGTTGCACGCTGGCGGCTCTTTTACCTCTCTGCGGGTGAGGAATCATTGGGGCACGTTATGAGCCGGGCGAATACCACGGTAAAAGCGGGGCAGGAAATCCGCATGGCCGATATTGCCGCCGATGCGGGGGCGGGATTGGGCATGTTCGAGACGATCCACGATTACGATAGCCCGTCGCTTTTTGCGCAAGCGATCAAGGACGCGACAGGGCGGTTTCATGGAACCGTTGGGCAGGCGTGGTTAGCGGCGGTTGTGCGGGAGCGCGACAGTTTGAAGGGCACCCTGCAAGGCTTAATCGCGGCATTTGTTGCGGCGGCGGTTCCGCCCGATCATTCGGGTCAAGCGGGACGGGTGGCGCGGCGCTTTGGGCTGGTCGCGGTGGCGGGGGAGCTTGCCTCTCGGTACGGCCTGACGGGTTGGGCGGAAGGCGAGGCGACCCATGCGGCGCAAACCTGTTTTGCGGCATGGCTGGAAGGCTTCGGCGGGGGTGCGACGAATCGGGAAGACGGAAAGATTTTAGCGCAGGTCGCGGCTTTCTTTGATGCCCACGGGGCAAGCCGCTTCCAGAATATGACGGATAGAGACGCAAGAGTCTTGAATCGGGCGGGCTTCTACCGGGACGGCCCTGGAGATGACGGCGTTAGAACCTATTATGTCCTGACGACTGTTTTTAAATCCGAAGTATGCCGGGGGTATGCGCCCGATGCGGTGGCAAAGCTGCTGCTGGAGCGCGGACACCTTCAAGGGGGCAGTGACGGCAGGGCAACCCAAAAGCACCGCTTGCCAGGGATGGGCAATTCCCAGCGCGTCTATACCTTCATCCACCTTCCGGCGATGGAAGAATGACCTGCTTCCGACGAAATGCCGGGAACGCAGGGAACAGCGGGAACGCGGAATAGCACCAAAGGGTTAGCAGTTCCCCGCATGGCCCCAGTCTCCCGCCGACAGGGAACCGAGATAGGCGACTGTTCCCGATTGTCCCCGCTATGGCCCCCGGTGCTACGCGAGGAAATGCCTTGTGTTCAGGCCGTTCCCACGGTTCCCCGTGTTTCCTGACCTTCAAGAAATCGCGGGTGCCTTCGGTCGGGGGAATAACTATAGACAGGTGCTGTTTGTAGAATTAATTATACTCGGGGCTGTGGGGTTTCTAAGGGGTGATTTTTGCATCCGATCACGTTTTGACGTGCCAGCGCAGCGGTGGCATCTTGCAATTGCGCGCGCTTTAACTCTTTCTAGTTTCGAATGAAAGGCGCACCGCACCCGTTGGGTGTATAGACGGTTTGCGCCAAGGCTAGGGTAACGACGGTAGGGGACCGGAATGAGTGTGAGTTTCGCTGGAAGCCTGCGTCTTAAATTCCCCTTCGCATCCCCATTGATTGCCCACGCGAAGCCCCTGTTTCTAGACGGGGTAGGGGGGCTCTAAACCGATGCCGACACCAAACCAGAACCCCGAACAAATTGCCCGTGACCAGATCGACCGACGCTTGGTTGAAGCCGGTTGGCACGTCCAAAATAGGAAAGATACTGATTTCGGGGTTGGCATTGGGATTGCCATTCGAGAATACCCAACCGATACCGGCCCGGCAGACTATGTGCTGTTTGTGAACAGAAATCCCGTGGGGATCATTGAAGCAAAGTCGGATGACTGGGGGCATAAAATTACGACGGTGGAGGAACAATCTGCCGAGTACGCGGCTGCTAAGTTGAGATTAATAAATAATAAAGAACCGTTGAATTTTATCTATGAGAGTACGGGCATTATCACACGCTTTACCGATAAGCGTGACCCCAAACCGCGATCACGGGAAGTTTTCACCTTCCATCGACCGGAAACAATGGCGGATTGGCTTTCTAAGCCAAAATCATTGCGAGGGCGTTTTTACGATATTCCACCGCTTGATCCGACGGGCTTCCGGGACTGCCAAGTCACGGCAATTGATAACCTCGAAAAATCGTTTCGGGAAGATCGACCGCGCGCCCTGGTGCAGATGGCGACTGGGGCGGGGAAGACATTTACGGCAATCGCCTCGGTCTATCGCCTTCTAAAGTTTGCCGATGCCAAGCGGGTGCTGTTTCTTGTCGATACGCGGAACCTAGGCGAGCAAGCTGAACAAGAGTTTATGTCCTACGTTCCGAACGACGATAATCGGAAATTCACGGAACTTTATAACGTTCAGCGGCTCAAATCGTCGGCGGTTGGGCATAGCAGCCAAGTCTGCATCAGCACGATTCAGCGGATGTATTCGATCCTTAAGGACGAGCCGCTCGATGAATTTGCCGAAGATTATAACCCGGCTGAAAATTTGGTCCGCCCAAAAACACCTTTGCCGGTTGTTTATAATCCAAAAGTGCCGCCCGATTTTTTTGATTTCATCATTGTCGATGAATGTCATCGTTCGATTTATAACCTGTGGCGGCAGGTGTTGGAGTATTTCGATGGCTACCTGATTGGCCTGACGGCAACACCCGACGACCGAACCTATGGTTTTTTCAAAAAGAATGTGGTCAGTGAATACGATCACGAACGCGCGGTTGCCGATGGCGTCAACGTCGGCAACGAAGTTTACTTCATCGATACGCAAATCACTCTCCAGGGTGCGGAGATTAAAGCGGAACAGCAGGTCGAGAAACGACAGCGGTTAACGCGCCAAAAGCGGTGGGAGCGGCAGGATACGGACGATCACTATACGTCGAACCGGCTAGACCGCGATGTCGTCAACCCCGATCAAATCCGAACCGTTATCCGCACGTTTCGCGATCAACTCCCGCAAATTTTTCCGGGCAGGAACGAGGTGCCGAAGACGCTTATTTTCGCCAAGACCGACAGCCATGCCGACGATATTATTCAAACCGTCCGGGAGGAGTTTGGGGAGGGCAATGATTTTTGCAAAAAGATCACCTATCAGAGCGATGACCCTAAATCGGTCCTGGCCCAATTCCGCAACAGCTTTAACCCGCGCATTGCCGTCACGGTGGATATGATTGCTACGGGCACCGACGTAAAACCGCTTGAATGCCTATTGTTCATGCGCGACGTAAGAAGCCGCAATTACTTCGAGCAGATGAAGGGGCGGGGCACGCGCACGCTTGATGCCGATAGCCTTCGCAAAGTAACGCCCTCCGCTAAAACCGCCAAAACGCACTATGTGATTGTCGATGCGGTTGGTGTTACCCGATCCTGCAAAACCGCGAGCGAACCCATTATCACCAAGCCGAATGTGCCGCTAAAGGATTTGGCGACGGGTGTGATGATGGGTGCGCGCGATGAAGACACGGTGAGTTCCCTTGCAGGCCGCCTTGCACGCCTCGATAAGCAATTGGACGCGACGGATCAAGCGCGGATTGAGGAGGTAACGGGCGGTGTTCCCTTACACGAGATCGTCCGCCGCTTGTTTGACGCGATTGACCCAGACCGTATCGAGGCGGAAGCGACACGACGCGCGGGCGGTGGCGAGCCTTCCGAAACACACCGCGCCGAAGCCCTCAGCACGCTAGTAGGTCAAGCCGCCACCATTTTCACCGGGCCGCTGATTACCTTGCTCGATGGCATCCGCCGCGAGAAGGAACAAACCATCGATCACGATAATCTCGATACCGTGCTTGCCGCAGGCTGGAGCGGGGACGCCAAAGAAAATGCCGAAGGCATGGTGAAGGATTTTGCCGCCTATCTGGCCGAGCATTCGGATAAGATCGACGCCCTTACCATCTTCTACAGTCAACCCGCGCGCCGATCCCACGTAACCTATGGTATGGTCAAAACGCTTTTGGAAAAGCTGAAAGCCGATAGGCCGAAGCTGGCCCCCTTACGAGTTTGGCAGGCCTATGCGTTTCTCGATGAGGCGCGGGGCACCGATCCGGCGGGCGAACTCACGGCCCTCGTCGCCTTAATTCGCCGCGTCTGCGGGATCGATGCTAAACTTGCCCCCTATGCCGATACCGTGCGGCGGAATTTCCAAACCTGGATTATGAAGCGCCATAGCGGCGCGGGGGTCAAGTTTACCGGCGAGCAATTGGACTGGCTGCATATGATCCGCGACCATATAACAACCTCGATCCATATCGAACGCGACGATCTCGATATGGCTCCCTTTGATGCCAAGGGTGGCCTGGGGAAAATGTATCAGCTTTTTGGGGCCGACATGGATGCGTTGATGGATGATTTGAATGAGGCTTTGGCGGCATGAGTGAGGTCGGTGCCGAATTGCCACGGGGTTGGGCTATAGCCTCTTTACGCGACGTTTATAGACTTGAGTACGGTAAAGCGTTACCTGGCCGGGCTCGGAGTTCAGACGGGAATGTACCAGTCATGGGGTCCAGTGGTGTCGTCGGTTGGCACTCAGAGGCCTATGCTACAGGCCCCGCGATTGTTATAGGAAGAAAGGGCGCTGCGGGTTCTGTAATATTTACTAGCTCTGATTTTTGGCCGATTGATACAACTTACTTTGTCCTACCCTCACGGGGTATTGATGTTAGGTTTGCATTTTATCATCTATTATCACTTAGGCTAAACCGTCTCGAAAAATCTACTGCTGTGCCAGGGTTAAGTCGAGACGACGTGTATGCATTGGCAGTTTCACTACCCCCTACAAACGAACAACGCCGGATCGTCGCCAAAATCGAGGAGTTGTTCTCCGAACTCGACAAGGGCATTCAAAGCCTCACCGCCGCGCGCGAGCAGCTTAAAGCCTATCGCCAATCGGTTCTCAAGGCTGCCTTCGACGGCAAGTTATCTGGCGACGCCATGAGTGACTGTTCTTCGAGGCCCTCATGCCAGCTCAGAGACCTGATTGAGTTTTTGACATCCGGCTCGAGAGGATGGGCTGACTACTACTCAGACCACGGTGACCTATTCATCAGAGCACAAAATTTGAAAAACGATTGCCTCGATCTCTCTGATGTTGCGTATGTAAAGCTCCCAGAAGATAAAATGGAAGGCATTCGAACTAAGGTCCAACTCGGTGATGTGTTAATCACTATTACGGGTGCGAATGTAACGAAGACAGGCCTAGTTGATCGATACCTGGAGACGGGGTATGTGAGCCAGCATGTTGCGCTTTGCCGCCCGACTTGTGACCTCCTGCCGGAATTCCTTTACTGGTACCTACTTTCTGAGGCTGGTGGTCGTAAACAACTCAATGAGGCGGCTTACGGTGCTGGTAAGCCCGGCCTGAATCTGGAGAACATTCGAAACGTGGTGATTCCCCTCCCCTCTCTTGAGGAGCAGAAGGCAGTTGTCGATCAAATTAGAGGGCTCATGGATAAGAGCCTGAGCATGGACGCTGAAATCGTCACCGCGCTCGCCTGCACCGAGGAGCTTCGCCAATCCATCCTAAAGCGCGCCTTCTCCGGCCAACTCGTCCCGCAGGACCCGACCGACGAACCCGCCTCCGCGTTGCTGGCCCGCATTCGCGCCGAACGTGCCAAGGGAAACCCGAAAAAGCAGCCGAAATCTAAAAAAGCTAAGCAGGAGGCCGCATGAGCAGCGCACCCATCGTTTCGAAAGTTTGGAGTTTCTGCAACACGCTGCGCGACGACGGGGTGGGCTATGGCGATTATTTGGAACAGCTTACCTATCTGATCTTTCTTAAAATGTCCGATGAGTACGCCAAGCCGCCCTATAAGCGCGATGTGGGGATTCCCGCCCAATACACATGGCCGAACCTTCGGGCCAAACGCGGTGCGGAGTTGGAGGGGCATTATATCGACCTGCTGCGCCAACTGGGCGCGCGCAAGGACGTGCTGGGGCAGATTTTTACCAAGGCACAGAATAAGATTCAGGACCCGGCCAAACTCAGCCGCCTCATCGATATGATCGATGAGGTTCAATGGGTCAGCATGGACGCCGATGTTAAGGGCGATATTTATGAAGGCTTGCTCGAAAAGAACGCCGAAGATACCAAATCGGGCGCAGGCCAATATTTCACCCCGCGCCCGCTGATTAAGGCCATTGTCGAGTGTGTCCGCCCGGAACCCGGCAAAACGATTGCAGACCCGGCCTGCGGAACGGGTGGGTTCTTTCTCGCGTGCTATGATTTTCTGACCAATCCCGATAATTTCCAACTGGATAAGGCGCAGAAGGTCTTTCTCAAGCATAAGACCTTTAATGGAAACGAGATTGTCGCGGGCACGCGCCGCCTCTGCTTGATGAATATGTTTCTGCACAATATCGGGGAAATTGATGGGGACGTGCTGATTTCCCCCAATGATGCCCTGGTTGCGGCAAGTTCGCAGACCTTTGATTATGTGCTCGCAAACCCGCCCTTCGGCAAAAAAAGCTCGATGAGCTTCACCAATGACGACGGCGAGGAGGAAACCGACGAGCTAACCTATAATCGTCAGGATTTCTGGGCGACGACCTCGAACAAGCAGCTTAATTTCGTTCAGCATATCCGCTCGATGCTCAAAACAACGGGCCGCGCCGCCGTGGTTGTGCCCGATAACGTGCTGTTCGAGGGCGGGGCCGGGGAGATCGTGCGGCGGAATTTGCTGACGACGACCGAGTTGCACACGATTTTGCGCCTGCCGACCGGCATTTTCTATGCCCACGGCGTTAAGGCGAACGTGATGTTTTTCGACAATCACGCGGCCAGCAAAGACCCCTGGACAAAAGACGTGTGGTTTTATGATTACCGGACCAACATTCATCACACGCTAAAGCGCAAGCCGCTGAGGTTTGATGACCTTGCCGATTTCATCGAATGCTACAACCCGCTGAACCGCCATAAGCGCAAGCCGACCTGGGACGCCGAGACGAACCCTGAAGGCCGCTGGCGTAAGTTTAGTTACGACGAACTGATTAAACGCGATAAGACGAGCCTCGATCTCGTCTGGCTAAAAGATAAAAGCCTCACCGACCTCGATAACCTGCCCCCGCCGGATGAGTTGGCAGAAGAGATTATCGAAAACCTAGAGGCAGGGCTGAACAGCTTCCGGCAAGTTTTGGCGGGGTTGGGGAAGGTGAATTAGCCCCCGGTTTTTTTCGATCTTGGGCGGCGCGTGACTTTGTAGCCCAACTGGGCTACACTCTGCCCGCAGGAGAGATGCCATGAATGCCGTTGTCCGCGCCCGTGTTGATGAAGCCGTGAAGGAAGAAGCCACCGCCGTGCTGGCGGGGATGGGGCTGACGGTTTCGGATGCCATGCGCCTGATGCTGGTTCGCATTGCCCGCGACAAAGCCTTTCCCTTCGATCTGAACACGCCGAACGCCAAAACCCGCGCGGCGATGGAAGAGGCGCGGGACATGGCGCAAGCGCGGTTTGCTTCTGCTGATGCCCTGATGGCCGATCTTGACGCCGCCCAAGGCTAAACGCGCGACCCTTCCCCGTCTCTCCGATCACACCAAGGCCTTTGTGAAGGATTGGGCGCGGCTATCAGCGTCCGGGCGGTACGATATGGGTAAGCTCAAGTCGATTATGCTTCTACTCATTGCCAATGACGCGCCTCTAGGGCCGGAATGGTTGGACCATCCCTTGAAAGGCGATTGGGCCGATCATCGGGAATGCCATATCGGCGGGGATTTCCTGCTGATTTATCGCCTGCACAAAAGCGGCGCACAGGAACAAATCATCTTCACCCGCGCCGGAACGCACGCGGACCTGTTCGAGTAGGAAACTCCCCTCGTTGATGGATCAAAAAAGGCCGCTTCGCCTTGTTTCAGTCTCGCGCGCGCGGAACGCTTGCATGGCGTGTTTCCGCAGGGCGCTTGCCAACTAAACAGCAATCCTAACGGCGTTTTTTGTGGGGTAAACTGTGGGGTGGCTTTTTCTGGAAAACCAATTTTCTCAATAAATTCAATTACTTGCGAGAAAATTTGGCGGATGGGGAGGGATTTGAACCCCCGATACCCGTGAAGGTATGCCGCATTTCGAGTGCGGTGCAATCAACCGCTCTGCCACCCATCCGCACGACGCTATCTCCCTGGCAGAGGGGAGCGCGTGTTTGTGGCGCGGATCATTAGCGAGAAGCGCCGGTGCGTGCAAGAGGGTTTTTTAAGGGGATTTGGCAGTACCTTGTTTTTGGCGTATCCCCCGTGCGTGCGGGCCTTTAGGAATAGAGTCGTTTTTTCCTTGACGGGGCGGGGCGCATGGGTAGAGTGCGCGTTCTCCGGCGGGCGCGGTGCGCCTCACTTTCTATTGTGGTCGAGTTAAACAACCATGTACGCAGTCATCCAAACCGGCGGTAAACAATACCGCGTCGCCCAAGACGATGTGATTACGGTCGAAAAGATCGAAGCCGCAGCGGGCGATTCCGTGTCGCTCGACCAAGTTCTCCTGGTCGCGAACGGCGAAACCCTGGTTCTGGGCGATGCCCTGAACGGCAAGAGTGTGACGGCGGAAGTGGTGCGTCAAGCGCGCGGCCCCAAGGTTATCATCTTCAAGAAGCGTCGTCGTCAGAACTCGCGCCGCAAGAATGGCCATCGTCAGGATCTCACGATCCTGAAGATCACGGCCCTGCCCGCGCTCTAAGCGACAGATCAAGGTTAGAGGAGTCTTACGAGATGGCCCATAAAAAAGCAGGCGGTAGCTCCCGCAACGGTCGCGATAGTGCTGGTCGTCGTCTTGGCGTGAAGAAGTTCGGTGGCGAAATCGTCATTCCGGGCAACATCATCATTCGTCAGCGCGGCACCAAGTATAAGCCCGGCAAGCATGTCGGCATCGGCAAGGATCACACCTTGTTCGCGCTGGTCGAAGGCATCGTGCGGTTCCACAAGAACTCGCTCGGCACCACCGTGTTTATCGAACAGCCGGAAGTGGAAGCGCTGCCGCTGGCAGCCTAACACCACGCGCGTTTCGGCCTTTCTCTCCCCCGGCCTGCCGCGCGGTGAGATATAGAGGTTAAAGGGGGAATGGTCTGCCATTCCCCCTTTCACGTTTTGGGGCAGCGATATCGGCTCCTAGGATACCCTGACGATGAAGTTTCTCGATCAAGCCAAGATTTACGTGCGCAGCGGCGACGGCGGGGCGGGCTGTGTGAGTTTTCGGCGCGAGAAATTCATTGAATACGGCGGCCCGGACGGTGGCGATGGCGGGCGCGGCGGCGATGTGTGGGTGGAGGCGGTCGCCAACCTCAACACGCTGATCGATTACCGCTATCAGCAGCATTTTAAAGCGCAGAACGGCATTCCCGGCATGGGGCGCTTACGCTCCGGCCCCGGCGGGCGCAGTGTGACCATGAAAGTGCCCATCGGCACGCAAATCATGGACGAGTTCAACGAAACCGTGCTGCACGATTTAACCGAGCCGGGGCAGCGGGTGCTGCTGGCGCGCGGCGGCGACGGCGGTTTCGGGAACGATCATTTTAAATCCTCGACCAACCGCGCCCCGCGTCAATCCTCCCCCGGCTGGCCGGGTGTTGAAATGTGGGTGTGGCTGCGCCTGAAGCTGATTGCGGACGCGGGCCTCGTCGGCATGCCCAACGCGGGCAAAAGCACGTTTCTGGCTGCTTCCTCCGCCGCGCGCCCCAAGATCGCCGATTATCCGTTTACGACCCTAAAGCCGCAGCTTGGTGTTGTCGGCGTCGATGAAAAGGAATTTGTGCTCGCCGATTTGCCCGGCCTGATCGAAGGCGCGTCGGACGGTGTTGGCCTCGGGCATCGCTTTTTGGGGCATGTGGAGCGCACCCGCGTTATTCTGCATCTCATCGATGGCACGGCGGAAGACGTAGCGGAAAATTACGCCGTGGTGCGCCAAGAGTTGGAAGATTACGGCGGCGGGCTGACCGACAAGCCGGAAATCATCGGCCTCAATAAAACCGATGCGCTGCTTGATGAGGAAATCGAAGAAAAGCGCGCGGCCTTGGCCGAGGTCAGTGGGCAAGACCCCGAGGATATTCATCTGCTCTCCGGGGTTACCGGGCGCGGGGTGCTAGATCTATGCCGCCGCCTCTATGGGGTGATCGACCGGGCGAAGGAAGACGAAAAAGCGGCCTCCGAACATATTCCTTACCAACCCTGAGCCGCGCCCGATGACTGCCCTCGCCCCTGTTGAAACGCAATCCCTCGCCACCGCGCGGCGGCTGGTGGTGAAAATTGGCTCGGCCCTGTTGGTGGACGGCGAAACGGGTGCGTTGCGGCGCGACTGGCTGAATGCCCTGGCTGATGACGTGGCGAGCTTACGGGCGCGCGGCATGCAGGTGATGATCGTCACCTCCGGCGCGGTCGCCCTGGGGCGCGGCTCGCTGGGATTGCTCGGTAAGGTGCTGCTCCTCGAAGAAAAGCAGGCAGCGGCGGCGACCGGGCAAATCCGCTTGGCGCACGCTTATCAGGAAGCGCTGGCGCGGCACGGGTTGACGGCAGCCCAAGTGCTGCTGACCCTCGAAGATACCGAAGAGCGCCGCCGTCATTTGAACGGCCGCGCGACGCTGAACGCGCTGCTCGCCCTGGGCGCGGTGCCGATCATCAACGAGAATGATACGATCACTACGGCGGAAATCCGCTTTGGCGATAACGACCGGCTGGCGGCGCGCGTCGCGCAAATGGCGAGCGCCGATACCCTCGTGTTGCTGTCGGATATCGACGGGCTCTATACCGCCGACCCACGCGTGAACGCTGACGCCAAGCATCTGCCGGAAGTGCGGGCGCTGACGCCGGAAATCCTCGGCATGGCCGGGGAGGCGCTACCGGGCTTCTCCTCCGGCGGAATGGTGACGAAGCTGCAAGCCGCGCGCGTGGCGCTGTCGGCGGGGGCACGGATGGCGATTGCCCTGGGGAAGACGCTGAACCCGCTGCAAGCCTTGCTGAACGGGGCGCGCTGCACTTGGTTTCTGCCCCAGGCCGAACCGCTGACGGCGCGCAAACGTTGGATCGCGGCCTCCGTAAAGCCGGTGGGGGTTCTGACGGTCGATGCCGGGGCGGTCGGCGCGTTGCGCGCGGGCAAAAGCCTGCTGCCTGCCGGGGTTCGCCAGATCAGCGGCAGTTTCGAGCGCGGTGATCTCGTAGTCGTCCAAGGGCCGGATGGCCTTACGCTGGCGCGCGGGCTGATTGCCTATGATAGCGCCGATGCGGCGCAGATTGCCGGGCGGCGCAGTAGCGATATCGAAGCGCAACTTGGCTATCGCGGGCGGGACGAAATGATCCACCGCGATGATTTGGTGATGGAACCCCAAGGGGAGACGCCGCATGGACCAGCCTGATCTCGCAACCCAAATGGCAGACCTTGGCGCACGCGCGAAAGCGGCGTCGGCGCTTCTGTCGCAGGCCAGCGGCGCGCGGCGCGCGGCAGCGGTGACGGCCATGGCGGCAGCTTTGCGCGCGGCGGCTCCGGTGATTTTGGCGGCGAACGACAGCGATATGGCGCGCGCCACCGAGCTTTCGCCCTCGCTGCGTGACCGGCTGAAGCTCACGCCGGAGCGGCTTGAGGGCGTGGCGAAGGGGCTCGACGAAATCGCGGCGCTGCCGGACCCGCTGGGCGCGGTGCTGGAGGATTGGCACCAACCGAACGGGCTGCATTTTCAAAAAATCCGCGTGCCGCTGGGCGTCATTGGCATCATCTACGAATCCCGCCCGAATGTGACGGCGGATGCGGGCGCGCTGTGCGTGAAATCCGGCAATGCGGTTATTCTGCGCGGCGGCTCCGATAGTTTTGCCTCCTCGGGCGCGATTCTGACGGCGCTGCGCGCGGGACTGAAAGCTGCCGGACTGCCCGAGGACGCGGTACAAGCGGTGCCAACGCCGGACCGGGCGGCGGTGGGGCTGCTGCTGACGATGACCGACACGCTGGATGTGGTCATTCCGCGCGGCGGCAAATCGCTCATCGCCCGCGTTGCCGCCGAATCGCGCGTGCCGGTGCTGAAGCATTTGGATGGAAATTGCCATACCTATGTTCACAGTGCGGCCGATTTGGAAAAAGCCCGGCGCGTCGTGCTGAACGCTAAGCTGCGGCGCACGGGCGTCTGCGGGGCAACCGAAAGCCTGCTGTTCGATGCGGCCATTGTGCAAAGCCACGCTGCGCCGATCCTAAAGGATCTGCTCGACGCCGGGTGTGCCGTGCGCGCCGATGCCGCGCTCGAAACCCTCGATCCGCGCATTGAGCCCGCGACCGAGGCGGATTGGGGCACGGAATATCTCGAAGCCATCGTATCGGCGAAGGTCGTTTCGGGCGTTGACGCGGCGATTGAGCATATCAACCGCTTCGGCTCGCACCATACTGAGGCGATTTTGACCGAAGACGCCCAGGCAGCAGCGGCGTTTCTCGCTGGGGTCGATAGCGCCATCGTGCTGCATAACGCCTCGACCCAGTTTGCCGACGGCGGCGAGTTCGGCTTTGGCGCGGAAATCGGCATTTCCACCGGCAAGCTGCACGCGCGCGGGCCGGTGGGGGCGCAGCATTTGACCTCGATTAAGTATCTCGTGCGGGGCAATGGCACAGTTCGCGCCGGATAAGGCAGCCTTACGCGCGCTGCGGCGGTTTCGGCAGGGGAATGGGCAAACCATCGGTCTCTTGGGCGGATCGTTTAACCCGGCGCACGAAGGCCATCGTCATATCGCGCTTGAAGCCTTGCGACGCTTGGGGCTGGATTGGGTTTGGTGGCTGGTCTCGCCGCAAAATCCGCTGAAATCCATCACTGAAATGGCCCCCCTGGGGGACAGGATGGCCTCGGCGGCTCGAAAAGCTCGGCACCCGCGCATGGTGGTGACGGCGATCGAAAGCGATCTTGGCACGGTTTATAGCGCGGAAACCCTGCGGCGGCTGGCGCTTTTATTTCCAGGGCAGCGCTTTGTGTGGCTGATGGGGGCCGATAATCTCGGCCAAATCGCCCGCTGGCGCGCCTGGCAGAGCTTGTATGACCGTGCGGCGGTTGCGGTTTTCGCCCGCGCGCCTTATTCTGGCAAAGCTCTTCACGGGCAGGCAGCGCTGCGCTTTCGCGCGGCGCGCTTGCCGGATGGGGCCTGTCGATCCCTTGCGCGGCACAAACGGCCTGCTTGGGTCTTCCTGCGTACCCGTTTACACCCGGCCTCGGCCACCGCGATTCGTGCGGCGGCGAAGACCGATGTAAGACTTCTTCAAGACTAACCGGAGGGTTCTCCCATTTCCGCCCCCAACGATACGACGCCGCCCACTTCGACGCATGAACCCGTTTCCACTAAAAGCACCGCGCTTGTTGAGCAGTTGGTGGAAGTGGCCAAAACCTCGCTGGACGATGGGAAGGCGGAAGGCATTGTCGTGATTCCGCTCATCGGCAAAACCAGCATCGCCGATTACATGATTATCGCCTCGGGCCGCTCGAACCGGCAAGTGGCGGCGCTCACTATGAATCTGGCAGAAAAGCTGAAGGAAGCTGGGGCGAAGGGCATCACCATTGAAGGCATGCCGCGCGCCGATTGGGTGCTGGTCGATGCCAAAGACATCATCGTCCACCTCTTCCGCCCGGAAGTGCGCAGCTTCTACAATCTCGAAAAAATGTGGGGCGTGGAACTGCCGCCGGAAGTGCTGGTCAAAGGCTATTCGGTGGATAGCGATAGCCTCACCGACGCCGAAGCCGAGGAAGATTGGGACGCAGAGGCCGGCGAAAGCCCGCGCTTCTAACCTTTTTCCGATGCGCGTTCATCTGCTCGCGGTCGGGCGCTGTAAGGAGGCGGCCATCAAATCCCTGGTGGCCGAGTATGGCAATCGGCTGCGCCCGGCGCTGTCCCTCGTCGAAGTCGAAGAGCGCAAAGCCCTTCCCGCCGCCGAGTTGAAAGCCCGTGAAGGGCAGTTGCTGCTGGAGGCGCTACCCAAAGGCGCGACGTTGGTCGCGCTCGACGAGCACGGCAAGAGCCTCTCCAGCCAAGCCTTCGCCGAGCAAGTCGGGCGGTGGCGCGATAGCGGCGTTGCCGATCTCGCCTTTGCCATCGGCGGGGCCGATGGGCATGATGCGGCGCTGCTCAGTCGCGCCGACCTTAAACTCAGCCTTAGCCCGCTGACCTGGCCCCATATGCTGGTGCGGGTAATGCTGGCCGAGCAGGTTTACCGCGCCCATTCGATTTTAGCCGGGCACCCGTATCACCGGGAATAGGGCGTTTAAGCCCGATATTGCCAGATGAAATAGCGCCCCTCGGCAATCCCCTCGGGCAGCGGCAGCGCGTGCCAGGTCGGCACGCTCATCCTTTGATCGGCCACGATATAGGCCCCGTCCGCCAAGAGCGGCGGCAGCGCCTGTTCGAGCGCGCGGACCAAGGGTTCGGTCGTATCCCGCCTGCCGTCACCGATATCGCTATGGATCAGCCGGGCCCCCGCCCCCAAACGCGGGCGGATGGCGGGGAGGGTTTCGCGAATGTCGCCGAGGATCATCATCGCCTCCGGCGGCGCGCTTTTCGGGTTGGCCCGCATCGCCCGGTCGAAGACGAAAAGCGGCGCATTCGGAAAAAGTTCGCGCAAATGGTCGTAGGTCCGGCCATTGCCGAGGCCGAGTTCCAGCACGGGTTCGGTCAGTGCCGGGCCGCCCAGGTGGCTGGCAATGAAATTCAGGCAGGCGCGCTGCGCAACCATGCGATTGATGAAGCTATCGAGGCGAGACATAGGCTGTTGTCGCAACCCCGTCCGCCGCCGTCAAGCCTTGCCCATGGGGTTTGCTCCTAAGGCTTGCTCCGGGGGGGCGGCGTGATAAGCTCCGCCGCCAAAGTTTTAGGAGACGCGACAGCATGAGTGAAGCGCAGCGCTGGGACCAAGAGTATCAGGATGGTCGGTGGAATTTTCTGCATAAGCTGCGGGAAGCGCCGCGCTTTGGGGCGGTTGCCGCCTATCTGATGCAGGCCCCGCGCCCGTTCCGGCTGCTCGATATCGGCTGCGGCGACGGCGTGCTGATGCAGTATGTGCATCCCTCGCTGCTGTCGGGCTATGTGGGCGTCGATCTAGCGCAGGCGGCGCTGGACCGCTTCGAGGGGCTTCCCCCCGGCGGCGTCACCCGCTGCGCCGATTTGGCCGCTTACGAGCCGGAAGGGCAATTCGACGCCATCCTGTTCAACGAAGTTCTGTTCTTCACCGCCGATCCGGTGGCCGAAATGGCGCGCTACCGCAAAGCCCTCACTCCGAACGGCGTCATGATCGTCTCGCTCTACGCCAAAGAAACCGGCGGCGCGCGGCGTATTCTCGATCAGGTTCACGGGGCTCTGACGGGGCCGGACTGGACCCTGCTCGATCATTGCCGCCTGACGACGCTGGGCAAGGGCACCAACTGGCAGCTTTATTTGGCGCGCTAGCGATGGACCTTCAGCCCTTCACCGAGGCGGATATTCCCGACCTGTTGGGTTGGTTTTCGGACGAAGCGGCGCTGATGCAGTGGGGAGGAACGTCCGTTTCATTTCCCCTCACCGCATCGCAGTTTGAGCCGATGCTTACCGAAGCACGCCGGGACGTGCCGCGCTTGCAGGTTCTGAAGGCGGTTGCTGACGGTAAGACTCTTGGCCACTTGCAGATTGTACAGGATTGGTTGCATGGGGTGGCGCGTTTTGGCCTTGTCGGAATTCGCCCTGAGTATCGGGGGCGGGGATTTGCGCGCTCAATGCTGCGATGTGCCCAAGCCCGCGTTTTTGCGTCGGCGGTTTTTCAGCGGTTGGAGTTGCAAGTCTATACGCAGAACGCGCCTGCGGTGCGCGCGTATGAATCGGTAGGGTTTGTGCGCGAAGGGGTGCGGCGGTCGGCGCTTCAGATCGGTAAAGAGCGCTGGGATATTGCCTTTTACGCCATCCTCCGGGCGGAGTATGAGGCTGGCTCAAGCGTTCGCTAACTCACTCGGCGCAACAAAAAGGGGGGGCTGTTCTGCCCCCCCTCTAAGCCGCGATCTATGCCGCGCGAACGTCGGAGCTGAATTGCAGAACTTCGCTGCGGAGCGCTTTAGCCCGCGCGGCAACGCTTTGCGCTTCTTCCAACATTTTGCCCGAAGCGTCGCCGGTATGATGGGCGGTGACTTGCACATCGCCGATGGCGCGCGTTACTTGCTCCGTACCATCGGCAGCATTGGCGACGCGCGTCGCAATTTCACGGGTTGCCGATAATTGTATGTCGATCGTGTTCGAAATTTCCTCCGTCAAGGTGCCGACCTTTCCAACGACGGCCGTGATTTCTTGAATTGCAATCACGGCTTGTCCGGTGGTGGCTTGGATCGCTTGAATCTGCGCCGTAATCTCTTCGGTTGCCCGCGTTGTTTGACTGGCGAGGTTTTTGACCTCATTGGCAACGACCGCAAACCCTTTTCCGGCATCGCCCGCCCGTGCGGCTTCGATGGTGGCGTTGAGCGCGAGGAGGTTAGTTTGTTCGGCGATATCGTGAATCAACCGGACAACCGTGCCAATCTGATCAGCCGCCCCGGATAAGGCCGCGACGATTCGATTCGTTTGTTGTGCCTGTACGGTCGCGTCGGTGATAATTCGGGCGGAATCATGCGCACGCGCGCCCATCTGTTGCATTGAGTGCAGCAAATTATTTGCCGCTTGGGCAACTTGGCGAACATTTTTCCCGGTTTCCTCCGAGTTCAGCACAACGTTTTGCGATGCGTGAGCGGCTTTATCGGCGCTTCCTTGTAACTGAACGGCGGCGTCTCGCATGCTCTCCGAACTCACGGCAAGCGAATCGGCAACATGGGTGAGGCGGTTTTCCAGCGCTGTGGCGAGGGAGGTCATTTCCTGGCGGCGCATTTCGGCAGCCTGTTGATGCTCCTGCTCGCGCTCGCGCGTTAACGTGAGCCGCTCGATGGCCGTGCGGCGGAAGCTAATCAAGGCGCGGGCGAGAAGGCCCACTTCGTCGCGTCGGCCCTCATCGGGAACCTGAACGCTGAGGTCGCCATCCGCGAGCTTACGGGTTGCGAGCATGATTCGACTGATCGGCTGTGTAACCGTTCGGCTCAGTGCCAATCCCGAGCCAAGAACAATAAGAATTGCGATGCCAATTGCGAGCCCAACCGCTCTAATTTCGCGCAAGGCGGTTTCGGCTTCGGCTTCAGCCGCCTGGCTAAGATCGGCGCTCAGGGTATCCTCAAGCTCTTTCAACCCATCAATGCGCCGGGTGGTCGCTTCAAACCAGCGCGGTGCGTTAGTCGGATCAACGGCAACCCCGCTTCCCGCTTGATAGACAATGTCGCGGAAGTTTGCGACAGGGGGGAGCGTTTTGGCTTCGATTGTGTCGAGCATGGCGGCAAACCGGGGCTCAGCCGACGCGCGGAAGGCTTGGAAATAGGCATCCTGCGCGGCAGCAAGGCTAATATAGCGGCGATACACACTCAATTCAAATTTACCCGAAGCAAAACCGCCCGAGCCTGTCGCGCGTTCTTGACCGGCTCGCTCCTTTGCATCGATAAAATTTGCGAGAGTCATCAGGCGCTTATTCAGGGTTCCAATATCCACTGCGGCCATGCCATATATTATGCCGCTAGATGCCCGAATTAATTTTGTATAAAAATCAAAACTAGCCGGTCCAACAACATTTAGTGCTGATATGTTGCGGCGTTTTTCTTGAACTTCCTGTAACGATTTAACTGTTTCTTCAATGGCTACGATTATTTTCTCGTCTTTAATGTTTGATGGTGCGATAGTTTCTTTGAAGCGCGCGATTGCTTTATCGGTTAATTCCCGTTGGGCATTCAACTCGTTGCCAAATTGCGCGCCTTTGCTATTGATAAAAAGCGCTGAGGAGCCCCGTTCCTTTTGGAACTCGTGGATGAGCGTTGCCGCCAAGCGGGTTAATTCGGCGCTCTCAATTAACTGCGTTCGCGCAACATACTCATGCCACCGCGTCCAGACAATGTTACCCCCCATCAACAGAAAAGCGAAAACAGGCGTCAGAAGCGCCGCAAAAATTCGCTGGGATAGGCTCAAGTTCAACGGGAACATAGGCTATGTCCTTAGTATGCGGAGGGCGATCTCAAAAAAGTACTTTAATTTTAATATATATATAAAATGTTAAAATAAAATTTGATTTTTAATCGATTGGAGTGGGAGCAAATTTCGCGCCAGATTTTTTTTGTTCTATTCTTGTTCTAGGCGCAGGAGAGGGGGGGTGGTTAGCTCGCTTGCATCTAAAAGCCAGCCGATGACCTGATCTTCCGGTCGGTCTTCGGCGAGAATACGCAAGGTTTCTCTTGCCTCCGGCTCGCCCAGCATGAGGGCGGCATAGGCCGCGCGATAGGCCACGATCCAGGGGTCTTGGCCGCTACCTTGGGGGAGGATTTCCCACAGGTCCATCGGCTCGCTGCGCCCGCGCAACGCAACCCGCCCGACCGGGCGGCAATCCGTATCGCCCGTAAGCTCGATGATGCGATTGCCCGCGAGCAGGCGGGTGCCGAGCGCTTTATTCGCGGTTTCGATGCGGGCGGCGGTGTTTACCGCGTCGCCCGCCGCGCCATATTTTAGCCGGTCCGCCGCGCCGAAATTCCCCACGGTGACGGTGCCCGCATTGAGCCCCAGCCGGGTGTAGCCGAAGGGAATGCCCTTGCGGCGCACGGTTTCGGAAAACTCGGTTGTGGCGGCTTCAATCCGTCTGGCGGCCCGCAGAGCACAGAGGGGGTGATCGGCCATAAACTCCGGCGCGCCGAACAGGGCGAAGACGGCATCGCCGATAAAATCGACGACGATGCCGCCTTCCTCCGCAATAATCTCGCAGACGATCCCCAAGTAGCGGTTCAACAGCGGAATAATCTGCTCGGGCGGGTAGCTTTCCGACAGCGCGGTGAAGCCGTAAATATCGGTAAACAATACGCTGACTTCGCGGCGCACCCCTTCCAGGGTTAGACGGCTCGGGTCGTGCAGCAGGCGGGCGGCGACATTGGCGGGCACGAAACGGCCGAAGAGATCGCGGATTTTTTGGCGCTCCCGCAAGCCCTCCACCATGCGATTGAAGGACCGCGCCCCTTCGTCGAACTCCCGCACGGGGCTGCGGCGTAGGGCTGGGACCGCGTCGAAGTCCCCTGCTTCCACGGCCTCGCTGGCCTGCGCGAAATCCTTAATCGGACGGCGGATGACGCGCGCGAGCACCAGCGACAGGCCGATGGAGCCTACCAGCACCAAGGCCCCGATCATCACGACCATTTGCAAGCTGCCGAAGGCTTCTTGGACCACTTCGTCCTTCACATAGAAGCCAAGAATCCAGGGTTTATCACCATATCGGGTGATCTCCCGGTAGAGGAAAACATAGTCTTCCCGGCCAACCTCTACATTCAGCAGCGTCGCTTCTTGGTCGAACTGGCGCAGCAGAACCGGAAAAGCCCCACGCGGCACTTTGCCTTTGCCCCAGATTCCCGCCAGCACCGGATCGCCGACTTCGTCCAACCTGGGCAGGGGGCGCGAATCTGATCCGGTCATTTCCATCTTGGCAAGATTGGGGTGGGCTAACACCCAATCGCGGTCATAGAGAATAACGGCGGTTTGCTGGTTCAGGTTCGAGCTTTGTGCCAAGCTGCGCGAAACTTCGCCGACGCCCACCGCCGCTTCGATGACACCGAGAAACACATTATTCTCATCGAACACCGGCACGCGTAGGGTGACGACGGTCTGTTGCAGAACGGTGCTCCAAACCGGCGGCAACCATTCGGGCTCGCGGCTTTTGGCCAGCGTCTGCAACTGCCGCCGAATGGCATCGCCGCCTGGCAAAACGATGCGCTTTAACTCCCGCTCGCCTCGAGTGGCCCGGTAGGCGACGCCCGACGCGGTGACATAGCCGACGCCGACGATCTGCGGCGTGGCCGAGAGGCTGCCGACCAAAAGGCCAGTAATCTGGTCGCGGTCGCGTAAATCCACCCGGCCTTCCGCCGCCGCCTCGGTCATCATCGCCAATTGGCGGCGGACGGGATTCAGAATGCCATCGACCGAGCGCACCACCTGGGCCAAAGCCTGCCCGCCGCGTTCGGCGAGCAGTTCGAAGGTGAGGCGCCGGGTTTCTTCAGCGCCGACGTAGAAGACCGTGCCAACCGCCAGCGTCATCAGCCCGGTGAACCCCAGGGCCAAGAGCCAAGTGATCGGCAACCGTCCGCTGAGTAGGGCACTCAGGCGGCGCAGGAGAATGTTAATTATACGGATCTGCCGCATCCCGAAGCCCATCGCCGAGGAAGTTGAACGCCAAGACGACTAGGATCACGGGCACCACCGGAAACAGCAGCCAGGGATAGAGAACGACCGCATTGATATTCTGCGCCTCCGCCAACAAAACCCCCCAACTGGTAATCGGGGCGCGCAACCCCAGCCCTAAGAAGCTTAGGGCGGTCTCCCCCAGAATCATCCCCGGAATCGAGAGGGTTGCTGAGGCGATGATGTGGCTGAGAAAATTGGGCAAAAGATGGCGGCGAATCACGCGTGAGGGTTTGGCCCCCATCAGTTCCGCCGCCGTGCAGAAATCCTCTTCGCGCAAGGCCAGCAGTTTGGAGCGCACGGCGCGGGCAAGCCCGGTCCAATCGAGCAGCCCGAGGATGATGGTAATGCCGAAATAGATAACCACCGGGCTCCAATCGACCGGCAAAGCGGCGGACAGGGTCATCCAGAGCGGCAGTTCCGGGAAGCTCCGCAGCATTTCGATAAGGCGCTGGATGATCGAATCAACCTTGCCGCCGTAATATCCCGCAATCCCGCCGAGCAGAAGCCCGAGAAACAGGCTGATGCTGATGCCAATCAGCCCCACGGTGAGCGAAATCCGCGCGCCGTAGAGAATACGGGACAGAATATCCCGCCCCAGCCGGTCGGTGCCGAGCAGAAACAGCGTGCCGCCCTCCGGGGGGCAAACGAAATGGAAGGAGCCCTCGATCATCCCCCAGAAGCGATAAGAATCGCCCCGGCAGAAGAAGCGCAGGGGCTGCACCCGGTCCCGGTTCGGCGTGTAGACGCGCACCAGATTGTCCATATCCAACGTATAGTCGAACCCATAGGTAAACGGCCCAACGAAACGCCCGTCATGGAACAGGTGAATGCCCTGGGGCGGCGCAAGGATATGGTCGATATTGCGGGTCGTCAGCCCATAGGGGGCGAGCATTTCGGTGACGAGCGTGGTCGCATAGGCAAAGGCCAGAAAGACGAGGCTGATCATGGCGAGCTTATGCCGCCGGAACCGCCACACCATCAGTTGGAAGGGTTTGGCCTGATAGATCCGCTCCTGCGCCGGGGTTATCTTATCGATGGCGTAGGGATCGAAGGGGTCAGGATTCACATAATGCTGCATCACGCGCCCCCCGGCCCGCCGAGCCGAATACGCGGATCGAGCGCGGCCAAAGCAATATCCGATACCAGCACGCCGACGACGGTCAGCAGCGCCAGGAAAAACAGAAAACTTCCGGCCAAATACATATCCTGGCTTTGCAGGGCCGCCAGCAGCATCGGCCCTGTGGTGGGCAGCGACATGACCACCGACACGATGGTCGCGCCCGAGATCATTTGCGGCAAAAGATTACCGATATCGGCGATGAACGGGTTCAGCGCCATGCGCAGCGGATATTTCAGCAGCACCCGGCGCGCGGGCAGGCCCTTCGCCCGCGCTGTGGTCACATAGGGCTTATGAAGTTCATCCAGCAGATTGGCCCGCAAGCGCCGGATCATCCCCGCCGTCCCGGCAAGCCCGATCACCAGCGTCGGCACAATCAAATGCTGCACGACCGAGATAAACTTCGCGCCCGACCAAGGTTGCCCCAGATAGATCGGGTCCATCAGCCCGCCAATCGAAATGCCGAACCAGCGGTTGCTGAGGTACAGCAGCACCAGGGCCAGCAGAAAATTCGGCGTGGCGATGCCGAGAAAACCGATGATCGTGAGAATATGATCGCCCGCGCTATAGCGGCGCACGGCGGAATAAACCCCGATGGGAAAGGCGACGACCCAGGTGAACAATATCGTGCTGAAGGAGAGAATGATCGACAGCAGCAGCCGGTCGCCGATCACTTCGCTCACCGGCAGTTGATATTCGAACGACCAACCAAAATCGCCGTGGAGCATGCCCCAGAGCCACACCAGATATTGCTCCCACAGGGGCTTATCGAGCCCATATTGGTCGCGCAGAAACTGGATTTTCGCCGGGTCCACCGCCTCGCCCTGGCTTTGCAGCTCGGCGATATAGGTGGTGAGGTAATCGCCCGGCGGCAGTTGGATGAGGATGAAGGTGATGAGGCTGATCACCAGCAGCGTTGGGATCATCACCAGCAGGCGGCGAATTAGGTAATTCAGCATGCGCGCCTCATCTCTGCCCATCCTCGAACCATAGTCGGTCCGGGCGATACAGGCCAAGATGGCCGCCCGGCTCCCAATTATACATGCCCTCGGCGGGCAAATTGCGCAGGCTCTTGCGCGCATAAACGGGCTGCGGCACGTCTGAAATCAACCCGATCACGAACTGCTGCTCGGCATGATACTCAAGCATCCCCTGCCAAGCCGCGCGGCGGGCGCTTTCGGTTTGGGCGGTGCGCCAACTCTCAAAGAACCGCATCAACTCCCGCCCCTCGGCCATATCGATGGCCTGGCCCGCCTTGCCGGAGGATTCGTAGAAATTCCCCCACTGCGACCAAGAGCCATGAATCTGCTGAGTCGGGGCCCATTCGGCGGGGGAATGATCGGCGTGGGCAAGGCCATTCTCAGCCCCTGCGGCGATGCTGATGACGGTTTCCCCGGCAAACAGGCGATTACGGAACACATCAGCCTGGAAATTCTTGGTCAGCGCCTTGATACCGATTTCCGCCCAGGCGTCGCGCACCAACTGCATCACGTCGGCCTGATCGGGGCTTTCGCTGCCGGATTCGACGACGAGGGTCATCGGGCGGCCATCGGGCAGGCGGCGCAACCCGGTGGCCGCATCGCGGACCAGCCCGAGTTCGTCCAGCAGCTTATTCGCCTGCTGCGGCGCATAGCTGGCCCAGGTGAGGCGGGTTGAATCGCGGTACAGCGGGCTTGCCTTCTGAACGCTATTATTCCCCTCGCGCGCTAGGCCGAAATAGACGACCTGATTGATCTCGCGCCGGTTAATGCCGAGCGATAGCGCCCGGCGAAAGCGCACATCGCGCATCAGCCCGCGCCAAACCGGATCGGCCACGGTCAGATTGGGGAACAACGCCAGATGCGCTCCGCGCCCGGTGCGCCAGAGGGTAACGGTTGCCCCTTTCTCTTTGGCGGCCCCGCGCAGAAAGCTGTAATCGGAAAATCCCAAATAGCGCGCCTGTAAATCCACTTCGCCCGCGCCGACCTTTGCCGGGATCAGCTTGGGTTCCGCCACCTGCATCAACACCCGGTCGATATAAGGCAGTTGCTGGCCCTTCGCGTCGATCCGGTGATAATAGGGGTTGCGCACGAAGATAAACTGTTCGGCGGGCGGTTTGGTTTTTAAGACCCACGGGTCGAGCGTCGGCAAATCCGGGTTATCGTTGCGGTATTGATTATCCAGCCGATTATGAAGCTGCGCCCAATTGCGCGCTTTGGCTTTGGCAACCGCCGCTTTCAGTACCTCTGGATCGGCGTAATTTTTGTGGAATTGCTTGAGGTAATGGGATGGACGATAGAGGAACAGCGGGGCGGGGCCAGCCAATTCGTGCAGAAACTTAGGGTTCGCCGCAGGCCAGGCGTAGCGCACCGTCAGCGCGTCGGGGAAACTCACGTCGGGCGCTTTCCCGTCAACCAACAGCGACGGCGGCGGGCCGGTCGGGGAGAGTTCTTTATTGCGGATCACATCGTCCCAAAAGTAGCGGAAATCCTCGGATGTAAACGGCTTGCCGTCGGACCAGCGGTGGCCCGCGCGCAAATGCAGCGTGAACACCCGATCTTCCGCGACCTCCAGCCCGGCCAGAAGATCCGGTTGAAGCTGGTAGTTTTCGTCATAGGCGACGAGGCGGGCATTGCCGAACACCACCATCTGGCGCACGTCGCGCGCGCCCCCGCCAATCCAGCGCCATTCGCCACCGGGACGCCCAATTTGGGTGCCCGGTGGAAAGACGGCAAGGCTGGGCTGCGACGGCAGGCGGGCGCTAATCGGCGGCAGCTTTCCGGCGGCAACTTCGGCGGCAAAGAATGGCGTTTCGACCGGCTCAACCCCGAGGGCGGGCAGCGGGGCGAGGAGGGCCAGGACGGCGATGAGAAGGCGGCGCATTGTCATTCCCCTTACGCCGCCGCGCGGACGAGGTGGCCGGGGGCTACTTCGATCAGGCCGGGGCGAGTATCGCCTTCGATGCGGTAGGGGGCGGGCCAGGCGGCGGGGTTAGAGGCCCGGCCTTCCATCAGCTTGCCAAAATCGAGCGGATGGGCCAGGTCGGGCACGGGCACCGCCGCTAGCAGCGCTTGCGTATAGGGGTGCTGCGGGTCGCTGAAAAGCTGGGCGCGCTCGGCAAATTCTACAATCCGCCCGGCGCACATAACGGCGACCCGATCCGCCAGATAATCGACCACAGCAAGATTATGGCTGATGAAGAGGTAGGTGAGGCCCAACTCCTGCTTTAACTCTTTCAACAGATTGAGGATTTGCGCCTGAATCGACACGTCCAGCGCCGAGACGGGCTCGTCGCAGATAATGAAATCCGGGTGCAAAGCAAGGGCTCGGGCGATACCGATACGCTGGCGCTGCCCACCAGAAAAACTATGGGGGTAGCGGTGGCGATGCGTTGGGTTCAGCCCGACCAGCCCTAAGAGTTCATCGACGCGCGTGCGTTGTTCGTCCGCCGTGCCGATCTTGTGAATCACCAAGGGTTCGGCGATGAGATCGGCGACCGTCATGCGCGGGTTCAGCGAGCCGAACGGGTCTTGGAAAATGAATTGGGCTTTCCGCCGGAAGATTTTCTGATCGGTCTCGCTGAGGTGGTTCACGTCCATCGGGCGGTCGCCATCGTAAAAGGTGATCTTGCCCGCGTCGGGCGTCATCGCGTTTAAGATCAAGCGCGACAGGGTGGTTTTACCGCAGCCGCTCTCTCCCACCAGCCCCAAGCATTCACCGCGCCGGACGGTGAGGGACACGTCATCGACCGCCACATAGGGTTTTGATTTCGTGAAGCCGAACAAGCCGCCGCGCGCGGTGAAACTTTTTGAGACGCGCTCGACGCTCAGAATCGGCGTGTTGGCCGCCACCACAACCGGCTTGCGCGTGAGGCTCGGGGGCAGAGCGCGCGGGTAATCGCGGATCGGCTTGAGCGGAATGGTGCGGTCGCGCCCTGGCTCCGGCGTTGCCGCCAACAGCGCGCGCAAATAGGGGTGGCGCGGGGTTTCAAAGAGCGCCGCCGTGGGGCCGCTTTCCATTACTTTGCCGTGGTACATCACCACGGTTTCTTGGGCGATATTGGCGACCACCCCGAGATCGTGGGTAATCATCAGCACCGCCATTTGCAGCTCCTGCTGTAGATCGGCCAGAAGCTTCAGAATTTGTGCTTGCAGGGTGACGTCCAGCGCCGTGGTCGGCTCGTCGGCGATCAAGAGGGCGGGGCGGCAGATCAGCGCCATGGCGATCATCGCGCGCTGACGTAAACCGCCCGAAAGCTCGAAGGTATAGGCCCCCAGCGCGCTCGCCGGGTCTTTGAAGCCGACGAGGCGCAGCATCTCGCGCGCTAAATCTTCGCCCGTGGCGCTATCGACCGCGCGGTGCAAATGCAGGGCTTCGAGAATCTGATTGCCGATGGTGTGCAGCGGCGACAGCGCCGTCATCGGTTCTTGGAAAATGATGGCAACATCGCGCCCGCGCACGGCGCGAAAGGCCGGGCTATCGGTATCGAGCTTGGCGAGATCGAGGGTTTCGCCGCCCCGGTTTAGCAGAATTTGCCCACCGCTGATGCGCGCTGTCTTGGGCAAAATCCCCAAAACGGCCTGCGCCAACACCGATTTACCGGAGCCGGATTCGCCGACGAGCGCCACGGTGGAGCCGGGCATAACGTCGAAACTCACCCCCTTCACCGCTTCCACCGGCCCGCCCGGCAGTGCAAACGTCACCGCGACATCGCGCAGACTGAGAAGCGGGGCGGCGGCAGGCGGGTTCAGCATGATGGATCATTTCCCAAGAGCATGGGGGGAGCTTACCCGAACCCCCGGCGGCTGGCGAGGGGGCGAGACAAAACTGTCGGTTATAGGATTTTGAGCGCGCGGTTTGGGTGCAGTGCGCTATAGTGCGGGCCGAATTTAGCAGCCGCGATGCCTCGATGGAAAAAACCCTCTTCCGATTTATCTGCCGTTATAGTCTGAAGCAGCAGATTGCAGTTGTTGTTTGGACGCTCGTTTCTTTTCCCTTTCTGTATTATTCGCTCGATTTGCCAAAGATGATCGTGAACGAGTCGATCCAGGGTAAAACTTGGCCGTTGACCGTTCAGGGTTTTGAGTTGGATCAGATGGAGCATTTGCTCCTTCTCTGCTTCAGTTACTTGGCTTTGGTTCTCATTAATGGCGCGTTCAAGTATTTTCTGAACGTTTATAAAGGGCGTGTTGGCGAGCGGATGAACCGGCGGCTGCGCTTTGCGCTGTACGAGCGGATTTTGCGCTTCCCCAATCATCATTTCCGCAAAACCCCGCCCGGCCAACTGGTGCCGATGATCACGGCGGAAGTCGAACCTTTGGGGGGATTCATTGGCGATAGTTTCGCTGTGCCGGCGTTTCAAGGCGGCACGCTGCTGGTTATTTTGACCTTCATGTGCTTGCAAGATCCAATTCTCGGGCTTGCAGCGATTGCGCTATATCCGGTGCAAATGGTGATTATTCCGCGTTTGCAGCGTAAAGTGAATAATCTTAGTAAGCAGCGTATTCATTTAGTGCGCGAGCTTTCGGACGAAATTACCGAAACGGCGTTATCTTTACGTGAAATACAAACTAATGGAACCAACCGCTTCCATCTCGCTATTTTTGGCAAGATGATGGATATTAATTATTGGATTCGATTTGATATTTTTAAATGGAAGTTTTTTATAAAATTCTTGAATAATTTTATAGCGCAGCTTACACCGTTTTTCTTTTATTCGATTGGCGGCTATCTCGTCATCCACGGTAGCCTATCCCTAGGCGCACTTTTAGCCGTTGTTGCGGCGTATAAGGACTTGAACGCCCCTTGGCGCGAACTGCTGGACTACTATCAGTTCTTGGAAGATTCGCGGATCAAGTATCAGCAGGTCGTCGATCAATTCGATCCTATGGGCATGATCCCATCCGACCGCGCGCCCTTAGATGGCGTGCCGGCCCCTTTAGGCGAAACGGCGCTGGATATTGTCGTTGCGAACGCGAACCTGACCGATGAGGGCGGCACCAAACGGCTCGATGGGGTGTCCGTGACCCTCGCCGCCGGGGAGCGTGTGGCCGTTCTGGGCCAGGATGCGGGCGGCAAGCACGAGTTCGTGCAGCTTCTTGTCGGCCTCGCGGTGCCGGAAACGGGGCGCGTTACCCTCGGCGGCGCATCGCCGCTCACGATGACGATGCCCGATTTAGGGCGGCGGATTGGCTACGTCGGGTCGGAAACGGTCATGCGCTCGGGCAGCCTTTACGACAATCTCATCTATGGTGTGCAATGGGTCCCTCCGGCGGTTGGCCCGACCGATCCGGCCTGGCCCGCCCGCCAGAAGGAAGCCGCGCGAACCGGCAATTCAATCGATTCGAGCGAGGGCGATTGGGTCGATTACAGCGTGTTCGGCACGGAAGGGCAAGCGGCGTTCAAAGCCCATTTGCACAAAGTTTTGCAAATCACGGGCCTGCTTTCGGAGGTGCGGGAGTTCGGGCTGCAAGGACGGGTCGATCCCCTGGCGCGCCCCGACATCGTCGCGCTGATTCTCAAAACGCGGCGGGCGATTCGCCCGTTTCTATCGACCCCCGGCGTCGCGAGCTATGTGGAGCCCTTCGCGGCGGATCGCTTCAATATGCAATCGACACTCGCCGAGAATCTTCTGTTCGGAACGCCGGTTGGGCCGACGTTCCAGGGCGATGGGCTCGCCCGGCATCCGGCGATTCGGGCGGTTTTGCAGGCGGAAGGCATTGAAGATTCTTTGGTGATTGCCGGGCGCGCCACCGCGCAAACCCTGTCGGAAATCTTCCGCGATCTGCCGCCCTCCCACGAGTTCTACGGCAGGTTCAGTTTTGTCGATGCAGAAGAACTCGTCGATCTTGAGCAGGTGGAGGCGCGCATTCGCCGCGACGGCGTGATGACCCCCGCCGATCGTACGCGCTTCCTAACCCTTATTCTGCGCCTCACACCGGCCCGGCACCGTTTGGATACGGTCGATGCGGCGTTAATGGCGGGCATTGTGAAGGCGCGGGCGCGCCTCATGCGGGAACTCCCCGAAAATCTGCGCTCGGCGGTGGAGTTTTTCGACGAGGCCAAGTTTAGCCCGGCCAATTCCTTGATCGATAATATTCTCTTCGGGCGGCTCGCGCCGGGGCAGAACGCGATTAACAGCCGGATGCGCCAGTTAATGCGCACCGAGTTGGAACGGTTGGACCTGCTGAGTAGTTTAGGCGATATGGCGGTCGACGTTGGCCTGCAAACCCCCGTTGGGGTGGGCGGCTCGCGCCTGACGCCCGTGATGCGGCAACGGGTCGCAATTGCCCGTGCCTTGTTGAAATCCCCGCCGCTGCTGGTGCTCCACGATCCGGCGGCCCTGCTCGATCAAGCCGCGCAAACCCAATTGATCGATGCGGTTTTGGCCGAACCCGGCTGGGGGATTGTTTGGGTTTTGCAGCGCCCGGCCCTGGCCAAAGCTTTCGAGCGCGTGCTGGTGCTCGACCAAGGCCGTCTTGTGGCCGACGGCCCCTTTGCCAGCGTGGTGCAGAATGGTGATATTCTCGCCCGGCCCGAGAGCACCGACGAAAAGTCGCAGGAGTCGGGTTAAGCTTATAGCTCTTGTCCCTGGGCCGGGGGCGGGGTTAGCTTAGGGTCAGGCCAACGGTGTCGGAGCCAAACGGGGGAGTTGAACAGGATGGGCTTGCAGCAGGAAGTGCAGACCTTGCGCATGGTCCCCATGTTCTCGCATCTAGACCCCGCGCGGCTGAAACTGATCAGCTTCGCCTCGGAGCGGGTGCATATCATGCAGGGCGAAGAGTTCATTCGCCAAGGCGAGGAGGGGGAGGATGCGTTCGTGCTGCTCTCTGGCCGCGCGGAAGTGACGTTGGAGGGCGGTGAAACCCAGGTTAAGCTGGGGGAAGTCGCCCAAAATCAAATCGTTGGCATGATCGCGCTTTTAGCACACGGACGCCGGACTGCTACCGTGCGCGCTTTGGAGCCGATGGAATGCTTGCGCCTGCCCAAAGATGTTTTTCATCAAATGGTTCGGGATCTGCCGGATTTTGCGCTTGCAGTCATGCGCGATTTGTCCGATGCCCTGGAGCGCCAGACGGCGCATTTCCGGGAAGTGCTCGGTGACCAGGCGGGCGATCGTGACGCCAAACACTAATAAAGCGAGCGCGCAGGGCCGTAACCTGCGGTTCATGGGGATCGAAGTGTCAGGAGCCAGAATGACTGAAGGTCACGGCCAGCAAGGGCAATCTCTCGCCCTAAGACGCCAGCGTGCCTTCAGGATAACGGTAACGGAGTAACGCGATGGCTCCTGATGTAAGCGTTCAATCCCGCGCTGGGTTGAGCGCGCTCCGTCCCCGGCGTGCCGGGGTGCCGCCGCGCTTGTTAATGTACAGCCACGATTCCTTCGGGCTGGGGCATTTGCGGCGGTGCCGCTCGATTGCGCAAAATCTGGTGCAGACCTTCCCCGACCTTGAGGTGTTGATCCTCTCAGGGTTGCCCATTATCGCGTCCTATGATTTCGACGAGCGGGTGCGTTACAAGCTGGTACCCGGCATCATTAAGCTCTCGAACGGCGACTATAAGGCGCTGGACGCCGCCGATATCCGGGAAGCCATCGAGGCGCGCTCCCGGCTGATTCTGGAAACGGCGCAGGAGTTCCAGCCCGATCTGTTTTTGATCGATAAGGAGCCCCTGGGCATTCGCGGTGAAGTGACCGAAACGCTGATGTACCTCAAGGAACGCGGCGTGCCCGTGGTCTTAGGCGTGCGCGACGTGATGGATGATCCGATAGCGTTTGCCGCCGAGTGGGAACGCAAGCTGGCGGTTCCGGCGCTTGAGGATTATTTCAGCGAAATCTGGGTTTACGGGTTGGAGCGGATTTATCGGCCTCTCCAAGGCTTGCCGCTGCCGCCGGCCGTGGAGCAGCGGATTGTGTACACAAGCTACCTGTGGCGGCAGGAAGAGGTGATCGAAACGGCAGAACCCTTACCCATCGATCAGCCGTTCCTGCTGGTCACGCCCGGCGGTGGCGGTGATGGCGAAGGCTTGGTCGATTGGGTGCTGTCGGCCTACGAGCGTGCGCCGGACCTGATGCGGGCGCTCATCGTTTGCGGCCCGTTCATGCACGCGGAATCGCGCCAACAGATTGAAGCCCGCGCCGCGCGCCTGCCCCATGTGGAGGTGCTGACGTTCGACCCCGACATGCAGCGCCTGATGATCGCGGCGACAGCCATTGTGGCGATGGGGGGCTATAATACATTCTGCGAAATCCTCTCCTTCGACCGGCCGAGTCTGATCGTGCCGCGCACGCGCCCGCGCTTAGAGCAGTTCATTCGCGCCCGCGAGGCGGCGCGGCAAGGGCTGTTGCAGATGTTGGCCCACGACGAGGATCACCCCGATCCACAACAGATGATCGACGCGCTGAAAGCCTTGCCGCAGCAGCCGCGCCCCTCGGCGGTGGTTATTCCGGGGTTGCTCGACGGGCATCAGGCGATTGCCCATCGTTTTGCCCGCCTCACCGGGCTTCCGATGGAAACCGCCGCCCGCGCCGCGAGCGCCTGAGGGATTGTGTCACCTTCGGTTCTAACGGTTGTGCTGAAAGGCTATCCGCGCCTGTCGGAAACCTTCATCGCCCAGGAGCTTTTGGGCTTGGAGCAGCGCGGCTTTCGGCTGCATCTGATTTCCCTGCGCCACCCGACCGATAAAAAGCGCCATCCGATTCACGATCAAATCCGCGCGCCCGTTACCTATCTGCCGGAATATCTCTATCAGGAGCCGCTGCGGGTGTTGCGCGGCTGGTGGCGGGCGCGGCGCTTGCCGGGCTATCGCGCCGCTTTCTGGCAGTGGCTGCGCGACTGGCGGCGCGACCCGACCCCGAACCGGGGGCGGCGCTGGGGGCAGGCTTTGGTGCTGGCGAGCGAACTGCCCGCCGACCGCGCGCTGATTTACACCCATTTCATGCACACGCCGGGCTCGGTGGCGCGCTATGCCGGGCGAATGCGCGGCACGCCCTTTGCGCTCTCGGCCCATGCGAAAGATATCTGGACCATCCCCGCGTGGGAGAAGCGCGAGAAACTGGCCGATGCAGCTTTTCTCGTCACTTGCACCGGCGCGAATGCAGCGCATCTAAAGGCGCTGGCCGCTGATCCGGCGCGGGTCGATCTCGTCTATCACGGGCTCGATCTCGACCGGTTTCCGCCCCCCGAACGGCGGATTTCCGCGCGCGATGGGACCGACCCTGCTAATCCCGTGCGGCTGCTGTCGGTCGGGCGGCTGGTGGCGAAGAAGGGCTATGACGATCTTCTGCACGCGCTAGCAAACCTCCCCGCCGGGCTGCACTGGCACCTAACCCATATCGGCGGCGGTGACCGCGCGACGCTACAAAGCCTTGCCGCCGATTTGGGGCTCGCGGACCGCGTCACCTGGCGCGGCGCGCAGGCGCAAACCGAGGTGCTCGCCGCTTATCGTGATGCCGATCTCTTCGTGCTCGCCTCGCGCATCGCGGCGGACGGCGACCGCGACGGGCTGCCGAACGTGCTGATGGAGGCGCAGAGCCAGGGCGTCGCCTGCGTGGCGACGGCGGTTTCCGCCATTCCCGAACTGATCCTCGACGGGAAAACCGGGCTGCTGGTGCCGCCGGAAGACCCTGCGGCGCTGGCAGAAGCCCTGGCGCGTTTGGCGACGGATCCCCCCCGGCGCGACCGTTTGGGGATCGCCGGACAAGCGCGGGTGCGGGCGGATTTCGGCACCGCGCCGGGGCTCGATCAGTTGGTGCGGCGGATCACGCCCTTCTGCCCGCCCGCGCTGTGAAGCCCTGCCGGATCGCCTTCTATGCGCCGATGAAAGCGCCGGATCATCTGGTTCCGTCCGGCGACCGGCGGATTGGGCGGTTGCTGATGGACGCGCTGGCGGCGATTCCCGGCGTCACCGTCGATCTCGCCTGCCATCTGCGCAGCCGCGACCCTTCCGGCGAGAAGGCCGCCCGGTTCGAGGCTTTGGGCGCGCGGGCCGCCGAGGCGCTGCTGCGGCGCTATGCGGCGCGTCCCGAAACCCGGCCCGATCTATGGTTCACCTATCATCTCTATTACAAAGCTCCCGACTGGATTGGCCCGAGGGTTGCGGCGGCGTTGGGGATTCCCTATGTCGTCGCCGAAGCCTCGCTGACCTCGAAACACCGCACTGGAGCCTTTGCGACGGCGAGCGCGGCGGTGGCGAGCGCCTTGCGGGGCGCAGCGGCGAGCTTGAGCCTCAATCCCATCGATGCGGCGGCGCTGGCGCGGTTGGTGCCGGGGCTGACGCAGGTGCCGCTGACGCCCTTTCTCGATCTCGCTCCCTATCAGGCCGCCGCCGGAGCGCGCGAGGCGTCGCGCGCCGATCTTGCCGCCCGCTGGGGGCTTTCCCCGGCGGCGCCCTGGCTGCTGGCAGTCGGGATGATGCGCGCGGGCGATAAAGCCGCCTCCTTCCGGCTCTTGGCCGAAGCGCTGCGCCCGCTGCACGACCGGGCCTGGTCGCTGCTGCTGGTCGGCGACGGGCCGATGCGGGGCGATCTGGAAGCGGTTTTCGCGCCCTTGGGCGCGCGGGTGCGGTGGCTAGGAGCCCTCCCCGAAACCGCGCTGCCGCCCGTCTATGCCGCGTGTGACTGGCTGGTCTGGCCCGCCATCAATGAGGCCATCGGCATGGCGCTGCTCGAAGCGCAAGCGGCGGGTTTGCCCGTCATCGCGGGGGCTACCGGGGCAATTCCAACGCTGATTGCCGAGGGTGAAACCGGTTTTCTCACCCCCGCTGGTGATTGTGCCGCTTTGACCGACCGGCTGCGGGGCGCGCTTGTCACCGCCTCGGCCCCCTTCCGTATGGCAGCTTTGGCCCGAACCGATGCCCATCATGGGCTACCGGCGGCCTCGGCGCGTTTGGCCGATTTTCTCACCGATTTGGGGGTGCGATGATCCCGCTGCTACTCATTCGTCACGGTCCGACCGACTGGACCGAAGCAGGCCGCCTGCAAGGCCGGGTCGATCAGCCATTATCCGAACTGGGGCGCGAACTGCTGCGCCGCCGCGAACTGCCATCGGAGTTTCTGGCCTGGGATTGGATCAGCAGTCCGCTTCAGCGTGCGGTCGAGACCGGCCTTATTCTGCGCGGTATGTTGGCGCGGCTGGAGCACGCCCTGATTGAGCGCGACGCGGGCGCGTTCGAAGGGTTAACCCGTGCCGAACTTGAAGCCCAGTCGGCGGCGCTGCGCCTGCGGGAAGGGCTGGACTGGTGCCCGCCCGGCGGGGAAAGCCCGCGTCAGGTGATGGCGCGGCTGTCGCCCTGGCTGCTGCGCCTCGCCCGGCCCACGGTGGCGATCACCCATCGCGGCGTGATCGAAGCGGCGCTGGCGCTGGCGACGGGCTGGGATTATACCGGACCGCCGCCCGCCAAAATCAAACCGGCGGTCGCCTTGCGCTTCGCGGTAACGGCGGGCAAGCTGAGGTTCGAAGGGCCTTTGGAATGAAGCTTCTGTTTCATGTGCAGCATTTTTTAGGCGTCGGCCACCATCGCCGGGCGGAAGCCTTGGCGCGCGCTTTGGTGCAGGCCGGGCATGGGGTGACGGTCGCCTCGGGCGGGCAGCCGGTGCCGGGGGAAGATTGGGGCGGGGCCGAGGTGGTGCATCTGCCGCCCGCCCGCGTGAATGCCGCCGATTTCCGCACGCTGCGCCACCCGGACGGCACGCCGGTCGATGAGGCGTGGCGGGAGGCGCGGCGCACGCAGCTTCTGGCCCTGTTCGAGCGCGTGGCACCAGATGCGATCCTGCTCGAAGGCTTTCCCTTCGCGCGGCGGCAGTTGAAGTTCGAGTTGATCCCGCTGCTCGACGCCGCCAAAGCCCGCGCCAAGCCGCCGCTGGTAGCGACCTCCTTGCGCGATATTCTGGTCTTCAACAAGCCGCAAAAACGCCACGATGAGGTTCTCGATCTGGTCGAAACCTATATCGATCTGGTGCTGATCCACGGCGACCCGCGCCTCGTGCCGCTGGAGCGCAGCTTTACCAGCGCCGGGCGCATTCCGGCGGCAAAGAAAGCCTATACCGGCTTCGTCGCGCCCAATCCGCCCGCCGCGCGTGCCCGCGTCGCCTCGGTCGTCGTGTCGGTCGGCGGTGGCTCGGTGGGGGAGGCGACGCTGTGGACGGCGCTCAAATCGCGCCCCTTTACCCGCTTTGCGGCGGACCCCTGGCTGCTGGTCGGCGGCGCGATGATGGCCGACGCGGTTCTGGCGGATTTGCGCGCAGTGGCCCCGCCGGGCGTTACCGTAGAGCGCTTCCGGCCCGATTTTCGCGCGGTGCTGGCCGGGGCCGACCTTTCGATTTCGATGGCGGGCTACAATACCGCGCTCGATATTCTGCAAACGGGGGTGCGGTCGGTGCTGATTCCCTTCGCCGAGGGCGATGAGACCGAACAGACGCTGCGCGCCGATTTATTCGCCGAAGCCGGGCGGGCGGTTGCGGTCGACCCCGAGGGGTTGACGCCGGAAATTCTGGGCGCGGCGGTGGACCGGGCGGCGGCGCTGACGCCGGTTGCGCTCGATCTGGCGATGGACGGGGCGCAAAAATCCGCCGAAATTCTCGCGGCGCGGGTGGCGGACCGATGAGCGCCTGGGCTGATTTGTCGAGTGAACTCGACCGCTGGGGCGATGCTGGGTGCGTTGCGACCTTCTGGTGGCGCGACGACGACGCGGCGGAACCGACGCCCGCGCTCGAAACCCTGTTGGCGCTCGCTAAAACTGGACCGAAGTTGGGGCTGGCGGTGATTCCGGCGCGGCTGCATCCCGATCTTATTCCGCTGGTGGCGCGTGCCCATTGCACCGTGCTTCAGCACGGCTTAGCCCATCTCAATCATGCGGACGAGGGGGCAAAAGCCGGGGAGTTTCCCGCCAACCGCCCGCTTTCGGACCGGCTGTTTGATCTGTCTGAAGGGCGCGAGGTGCTGGAAGCGGCCTTTGGCGACGCGTTCTTACCGGTGTTCGTTCCGCCGTGGAACCGTATCGGCGATGATCTGGTGCCGATCCTGCCGGGGCAGGGGCTGGCGGGTCTCTCCACCTTCAACCCCGTGCCGGAGAAAGCCCCGCGCCCCGCAATTGCTGGGTTGCGCTGGGTGAATTGCCACTGCGACCCCATCGCCTGGAAAAAGGGCCGCGTGTTTCGCGGGGCCGAGTTTGCCCTGACGGAAATCCTCCGCCATCTCGACGCCCGCCGTGCGGGAGCGGTGCCGGAAGAGCCGACCGGGCTGCTGACGCATCATCTGGTGCATGATGGCGCGATGAGCGATTTTCTGGCGCACTTCTTCGCCCTAACCCAAGCCCATCCCGCCGCCCGCTGGCTTGCGCCGGAAGAGGTTTTCGCATGATCGCCCTAGGCCCCCGCCTCTTCGTCTTGGCTGCCCTCGGCCTTGCCGCCTTTATGCTCTACGGCTCGCTCGCCCCCTCCTTGGCCCCGCCGGGGGAGTATGGCTTCGACAAATTCCTGCATGCGGGGGCCTATGGGCTGCTCGCTGGCCTGCTGACGCTCGCCACCCGCACCCGCCGCGCCGGGATGGCCGCGATTGCGCTGGCGATTACCTACGGCGGGTTGGTGGAAATCGCGCAGAGCTTTATTCCCGAACGCATGGGCTCGTGGGAGGATTTTGCGGCGAATAGCATCGGGGCGCTGCTGGCGGGGGGATTGCTGCTGGCGCGGCGGCGGGGGTAGAGGTGTCGGATCATTTCCGGATGCCAAGCTTCGACATTGACAACCGGGCGATTGGCGAGAGTACAGCGGGGCGTATACGCGAGACGAACGAGATGCCGCCCCTAAACCCGCTCGCCTCGCACCAACTTCGGCTGATTCCCCAACACCCCCATCGCCTGCCGAATCAGAACGCGCTTCAGCGGCTCGATCCGATTAACCACGGCAAGCCCCACATCGCGCGCGAGGCGGACGGGGGGGAAGTCGGTGGCGAAGAGGCGGTTCAGCACGTCGGTGGCCGCCAGCATGCCGACGCAATCGGGCTTGCGCCACGCTTCATAGCGGGCGAGTAGGGCGGGGGAGCCGAGGTCGGTGCCGGTGCGGGCCGCCTCCACTAGCAGTTCGGCCAGGGCCGCCACGTCGCGCCAGCCGAGGTTGACGCCCTGGCCCGCAATCGGGTGGACGCCGTGGGCGGAATCGCCCGCCAGCACAATGCGGTCGCCGTAAAAACGGTTCGCCATCAGCGCGGTCAGCGGGTAATTCCAGCGCGGGCCGACCATGCGCATTGTGCCGAGCCAGGGGCCGAAGCGGCGTTCGATCTCGAAGGCGAAATCTTCATCGGACAGCGCGAGGAAGCCGGGTACTTTCGCCGGGTCTTCGGTCCAGACCACCGAGGAGCGGTTGGGGTGCTCCAGCGGCAGCAGGGCGAGCGGGCCGATGGGCAGGAAGCGTTCGTGGGCGATACCCTGGTGCGGCTTTTCATGCTCCACCGCGCAAACGATGCCGGTTTGGTGGTAGTCGACCCGGCGCACGCTAATCCCGGCCCAGTCGCGCGTCGGGCTGTTGCGGCCTTCCGCGCCGACCAGCAGCGGCGCGCGAAGACTGCGGCCATCTTCCAGCGTGAGGCCAACCCAACCGGGGCCGCGCTCGAAGCCCGTGCTGCGAGCAGGCGCAAGCCAATCGACATTCGGGGTTTGTGCGACGATCTTATGCAGCGCCCGGCGCAGAAAGCGGTTTTCGATAATCCAGCCCATCGGCTCGTCGCCGACCGTGCGGTGATCGTAATGCAGATGGAGGCGCGAGGGTCCGTCCGACACGCGAATATCGAGGATCGGGCCTTTTTCGGCAATCGCATCCCAGACGCCGAGGCCGACGAGCACACGTTTGGAGGCCAGCGACACGGCGGAACCGCGCCCGTCGAAACTATCCTGGGTTTGATCGGCGGGGGTGTCGCGGTCGACAAGCGCGACGCGCAAGCCCGCTTGCCCGAGGGCAATGGCGAGGGACGCGCCGACGAGGCCGCCCCCCAAAATCAAAATATCGTGCCGGTCAGCCGCCCCGGCGGGCGAGGATGTCTTTGCCATGCCAGGGAGAATGGTCCGCCCCCAAGGACTTGTCTAGGGGGTGGCCTGTCGCGGGTCTTTAAGCGTCGGTCTTTTGCGTCGGGGCGGCGGCTTGATTGGTGCCGAGCCCCGTAATCGATTTTTCCGCTGCAAGCTGGGCACGGGCACCGTCGAAGCTCACCGAGAAGCCGGGGCCGGTGCTCACAAGCCCAGCGGCCTGGGCCTTCAATTGAGCGAGCGCTACTTTGGCCGTGCTGAGTTCATCCAGCGCTTCGGCAACGCCGGGGGTGCTGTTCAGCACGGTTTCGAGCTTATTGGCGTCTTTGTAATTCGTCACCGTGATCCGCCCGCGCGCGTTAACGTCCAGGGTGGGGATCGTCGTGGCATCCAGGCCGTTATCGGTCATCACCTGTTTCAGGTCGCGGTCGAAGGCGGCTTGGCGCTTGTCGACTTCGGTCTGGATCTGGGTCACATCCTGGGTACGCGCGGCGATGATCTGGGCGGCAAAGGCGCTGCCGTAGGATTCGGTCATGGCGATATCGCCAAGCTTTTGGGTGCCACTCTGCTCGGTCGTCGATTTCACATAATCGCGGAAGCTTTTGCCGGTTGGCGTGCTGGTGACGCTGCTATCGACGAGCGCGCTGCTCGACTGCGGGATAAGGCTGGTGCTGGCCTGCGCATTGGCGTCGGTCTTGGAGGAAAACAGGCTTTGGACCGTTTCCGTCAGCTTACGAATGCTCATTCCGATAACTCCTAGTCTTTTGCCCGCATTGGGCCGCGATGCTAGCGGGGCAGCAAAAAGGATGCCACAAAAATAAAGACGATATTTCAATTGGCTGTGAAGAAATGCTCGGTAAAAACTGCCGCCCCAGTGGGCGAGGCGGCAGTTTTGGCTGCTGCTCCGAACCGGAAAGCCCAGCGAGACGGTCTTCGACCTGAGCCATCAGCGAATTCGGCAATCGTCCCCGCGCCCACGGATGCAGACTGCCCCGATTGACCGCTATGTCAATGGATTCATCCTTCGGCCACGTAACAATGTTACGTTTCCCTAGGAAATATTGGCCGTGCAATCGGTGATTTATTTGGTGGTAATGATACGGGCGCTGGGACTCCGACATCGCCCGAGCCTGAGCCCAACCCCGCTGACCCATAAATGTTTGAGAGTGTCACCGATGCCTTTCTCGCCCTTGCGCCGTCTGCTGTTGACTGCCGGTCCTGCCTTTCTGGCCGGGTGCAGCCAGCGCTTCTTGGATGGGCTGGTTTATCCGATCCCAGACTTTTCAGTCCCACGGTTGAGGCCGTTCAAGACGGTGTTCCATCCATATACGGGTGATGGCTCGGCCTTGGATGTCACGCCGTGGCCGGGGCGCTATTTTTCCGATCTGCTACTTCATCCGAACGATCAGGATGTTTTCGTTCTTGAATCTACTGCTGCGACCGAAGGGGAAGAGTTTCTGCTTCGGTTCAATATGCAGACAGGGTCGTTGCAGCGGTTTGTTTTCCCCCCCGCTTTGGCGGGATATCTTCACAGAGAAATGACATTGAGCCCCCGTGGCGATCTGCTGGCAATGCGGCGGTTTCGTCGGCCTGCCGATATCAACGATAAGCTCGCGTGGCGACAGTCGGTTGAAAACAGTGAGATTGTCGTTATGGGCATCAATGGTCAGGATTATCGCATTGTCCCACTACAACCCGGTGTTAAAGGCAGGCCCGCCTTTTCTCCTGACCGAGGCAAGCTCGCTTTCTGGCGCGCAACGGTCAGTGAAGGGAGTAGTTTTGGTTCAAATTTTTACTGGCGACGTTTTATTTATGAACCTCGCCTGACGAAATTTATGCCTTATGAATACGATTTCCAAAAAAATACAGAATATTTATTCGCCAATCCTGGGGAGATCGATCATCTATGGGGAAAACCAAGATACTATATGAATGAAAATTTTATGTTATTTTCCTCCGTTCCTGGGATAAGTGGTGATGATTTTGTAAAAATAACGCAAAGAGGGGCGCGGGGCATATCATTAGATTATTTCAAAGAAATTTATATCGGTAGCCTAGCAATAGAAGATAATTTTGGCAATGTCTATGCAGGTTCAAATATGATTGGCGCTATTTTTAAACGCCATCGCGACGGTACAATTGAACAATGGCCCTGGCCTGCATCGCGAGAAGAAATAGCAAATTTTCCATGGAGTAAAAAAATATTTAAAAGCCCATACCAATATTATGACGGAAACTATACCCATGCAGTAGGGTCTCCCCAGTATAGCGTTTGGAACGGTCTCGCACCCTTTTCCGATGGGCGACGTCTTTTAGTTTTATACGCCTCCCCACGCGGCGCACGGAATTCAAGCTCTTTTGCAATTCTGGACACCCAAAATCATACGTGGAGCCGGTTTTCGCTGCCTACCCTGGCAAGAAGCACGCCGATCCCCGTTTCCCCTGGGTAACGATTGACGCCGTCTAAACCTACAGCACCCTAATCATTGCCAAGCTCGGCCCAGTGGGTGGAGCACGTCAGGACGCAGGCATTATCAATATTCCCGCAGCAGGACGCCAAACAGCGCATCCGCCTCCGGCCCATCCCAGGGTGCATCCCCTTCGAAACGCGCGATTTCTCGGCCTTTGACGTCGATCAGAATGCTGGTGGGCAGGCCGCGCAACGCAAACGCGCGGCCCGCCGCCCCGCCCTTATCATTCCGCAACGGTAGGGACGCGAGCCCGTGCTGGGCATAAAATTCCTGCACTTTGGCGAGTCCTGCCCGGTCCAGGCTGATCGGCAGCACAGCGGCGGCGCGCCCTTCCGCCTGCCAGCGTTGCGAGAGTTTCAGCAGCGCGGGCATTTCCTTAACGCAGGGGATGCACCAGGTCGCCCAAAAGTTCAGGAGCACGAGCTTGCCAAGATGCTCGGACAGGCGGCGTTCGGCCCCGGTTTCATCGAGGCTGACGATGTCCGGCACGGGCGGACGGCTGGCCGCATCGGGCGCGGAGAGTTTCAATTTTGCCATAGGGCCGCTTATGGGAAGCGTTGGGGACGCGGTTGCTGTTGCAAGCGGGGCGCACATGGTGAAAATGGCGGACCCAACCGTTGCCCGCAGCACGCCCCGCCGCGTGACCTGTGCAGGCGGATCGATTTCAGGACTGGATGGTACCTTAGGCATGGCCGATTCTTCCTCTTCTTCCCCCGCCACCAACAAACTGTGGGGCGGCCGTTTTGCCGCCGGTCCCGCCGCGATCATGGAGCGGATTAACGCCTCCATCGGCTTCGATAAAACCCTATATCGGCAAGATATCGCCGGTTCCAAGGCCCATTGTACGATGTTGGTGAAGCAGGGGATCATTCCTGCCGCCGATGGGGCCGCGATTCTGGAAGGGCTGGATCGGGTTTTGCAGGAAATCGAGGCCGGGCAGTTCGAGTTCCGCGTGGACCGCGAAGATATTCATATGAATGTCGAGGCGCGGTTAGCGGAACTCATCGGCCCCTCGGCGGGGCGGCTGCATACGGCGCGCTCGCGGAATGATCAGGTAGCGACCGATTTTCGCCTGTGGCTGCGCGACGCTATCGACCAGCTCGATCTCGATCTAAAAGCCCTGCAAGCGGCCCTGATTGCGCGGGCCGAAGAGCATTCGGGCACGATCCTACCCGGCATGACGCATTTGCAAGCGGCCCAGCCGGTCACGCTTGGCCATCATCTGCTGGCCTATGTGGAAATGCTGGGGCGGGATCGCGGGCGGTTTACCGATGCCCGGAAGCGCCTCAATGAAAATCCGCTCGGCTCGGCGGCGCTCGCAGGCACGCCCTATCCAATCGACCGCGACTTGACCTCCCAGCTTCTCGGGTTCGACCGGCCGACGGCAAATTCACTCGATGCCGTCTCGGACCGGGATTTCGCCCTGGAGTTTCTGGCGGGCGCGTCGATCCTCGGCATGCATCTGTCGCGCCTTGCGGAAGAGATCGTGCTGTGGTGTTCGGATCGCTTCCGCTTCATTCGCCTGTCGGATGCGTTTTCGACCGGCTCGTCGATCATGCCGCAAAAACGCAACCCGGACGCCGCCGAATTGGTGCGGGCGAAGGTCGGGCGGACCTTAGGGAATTTCACCGCGCTGATGATGGTGATGAAAGGCCTACCGCTGGCCTATTCGAAAGATATGCAGGACGATAAGGAGCCGGTGTTTGAGGCCGTCGAAACCCTCTCCCTCTCGCTGGCGGCGATGACCGGCATGATCGGCGATATGCAGGTGCAGGGGGCGGCGATGCAGCAAGCGACGCTCGGCGGTTTCCTGACCGCGACCGATCTTGCCGATTATCTGGTGATGCAATTGGGCGTGCCGTTCCGCGAAGCCCATCATATTACGGGCCGGGCGGTGGCGCTGGCGGAAGCGCGCGGCGTGCGGCTCGATGAGTTGGACCTGTCGGATTTCCAAACGCTGCACGCGGGCATTCGCCAGGATGTTCATAGTGTGCTGACGGTGGAAGGCTCGGCAGGCGCGCGCCAAAGCTTCGGCGGCACCGCGCCCGACCGGGTGGCGGCGGCGGTCGCTCAAGCCAAGGCGCGCTTTCTATGACCAAATTGCTGAAATTCACCCTGCTGCTCGCCGTTCTGGCTCCGCTCGGCTTAAGTGCCTGCGGGAAGAAAGCCGAGCCGCTCCCACCCGCCGGCACCGATTCGATCTATCCCAGAAAGTACCCGACGCAATGAGCGGTTTTTCCTATATCGCCGGTTCTCTCCACGCCGAACAGGTTGCCTTGACGGCGATTGCCGACGCCGTGGGCACGCCGACTTATGTTTATTCGGGCGATACGATCCGCGCGACCTATCGCGATTTCGCCGAAGCCTTTGCCGATAGCGCTGCGCTGATTTGTTATGCAGTGAAGGCCAATTCCAATCTGGCCGTGCTGGGGCTGCTCGCGCGCGAAGGGGCGGGGGCAGATGCGGTTTCCATCGGTGAAGTGAAGCGTGCCGTGGCGGCGGGGGTAAGCCCGCAGAAAATCGTCTTTGCCGGGGTCGCCAAGAGCGCGGCGGAAATTGACGAAGCGTTGACGATCGGCATTCTTCAGTTCAACGTCGAAAGCCTGCCGGAGTTGGAGCGGATTTCGGCGATTGCTGCCGCGCGCGGGCTGGTGGCGGATGTGGCCATTCGCATTAACCCAGACGTGGATGCGGGCACCCACGCCAAGATCACCACGGGCAAAAAGGGCAATAAGTTCGGTATCGATCTCGATCAGGCGAAGGCCGTCTACGCCCATGCCGCCACGCTTCCCGGTATTCGCGCGGCGGCGGTGGCGATGCATATCGGCAGCCAGATCACCACGGTCGCGCCCTTCGAAGCGGCCCTGACCCGGCTCGTGGCCCTGGCGCAGGAGCTGATTGCTGAAGGCCATCCGATCTCGCGGATCGATTGCGGCGGCGGCGTCGGCATTCCCTACCACGGCGAAGCGCCCATCGATATTGGGGCCTATGCCGAAATGGTGAAGCGCGTCGCGGCGGGCTTCAAAGGCACCTTGATGTTCGAGCCGGGGCGCTATCTGGTCGGCAATGCCGGGGTGCTGCTGAGCCGCATTGAATATGTAAAGCAGGGTTCTGACCGGCGCTTTTACATTCTCGACGCGGGCATGAACGACCTTATCCGCCCGGCGATGTATGAGGCGTGGCACGAGATTATTTCAGTGCGGGAAACGGCGGAAACGCTGGCTGCGGTCGATATCGTCGGGCCGATCTGCGAGAGTTCCTGCATTTTTGCCAAAGATCGGCCCATGCCCCCCTTGGTGGACGGCGATTTGCTCGCTATCTTATCAGCAGGGGCCTATAGCGCCGCGATGGCATCCAGCTACAATACGCGCGCGCTGCCTGCCGAAGTGTTGGTGGAAGGGGATCAGTTCGCCGTGATTAAACCCCGCCGTTCCTTGGACGATCTGTTTGCCGACGAAAGCCCGTCCCCGGCCTTCGTTTCCACAGGCTTGTAAGAATGGAGACGCCTGCTTCCTTGCGTTGGGCACGGGGGCGGGCAAAACTTGTGCTCGCGTGGGAAGCCGGGTGGACGGCGTTTCTGCCGCTGCTCGGTTTGGCGCTGGTCTTTGTGGCGCTCGCTTGGACGGGCCTTCTGTTTTTGCTGCCCGGTTGGGCGCATCTGGCTGTTTTGATTGTTTTTGCGGCGGTGGGGCTTGGCCTCGGCTGGACTCGGCTGCGGCATTTGCGCTGGCCCGATAGCGCAGCTGTGGATCGGCGGATCGAAACCGCCTCCGGCCTTGCTCATCGCCCGCTCACGGCCTTGCAGGACGAACCGGCGGGCGGCGACGCCGTTACTTTCTCGCTGTGGCAGGTGCATCGCGCCCGCGTGCTGGCGTCCCTCACCCAGTTACGCACCGGCATTCCGGCGCGCGGCGCCTATGAGGTCGACCCGTTCGGGCTACGCGCGCTGGTGGTTTCGGCCCTAATCGTTGGGTTTTTCGCGGCGGGGCCAGACCGGGCGGAGCGGTTGCGCACGGCGTTTCTGCCGCGTTTCGAGACCTTGTCAGCAGTGCCCCCCTCGATGGATGTTTGGGCAACGCCCCCCGCTTATACCAACCTGCCGCCGCTGGCCCTGTCGCGCTTGCCCGAGGGAGAGATAATCGCGCTACCGGGCGGCACGCAGCTTTCCGTCCAGCTTTCCGGCTATGAGACGAAAACACCCCCGGCTTTTTCCGCCCCCGGCGTTGCCGCAACCCCGCTCACCCGCCAGAGCGACGGCGTTTGGCACGGGGAAGCGACGCTGCCGGTTCCGCCCGACGCGCAGGAGGGGACGCTAACCCTGCTGAACCGCGCTTGGCCGGTGCGCGTGCTGCCCGATGCGGTGCCGAGAATCGCCTTCCGCGAACGCCCCGGCCCGACGCCGCGCCAGTCGCTGCGCCTGCCCTGGGGGGGCGAGGATGATTACGGCATCGACAGCGTGCGCGCCGAAATTCGCCTGTCGGAGCGCAAAGGCGAGCCGTTCAGCCTGACCTTGGCTTCGCCCGCGCGCAAAACGGCGAGCGGTGCGCCCTTGCACGATCTTACCGACCATCCCTGGGCGGGGTTGCCGGTCGCAATCACCCTAATTGCGCGCGATGGGCGCGGGCAGGAAGGCCAGTCGGAGCCGGAGTTGCTGATTCTCCCGGAGCGCATTTTCACCCACCCCGTTGCCAAAGCCATTATCGACCTGCGCCGCGCCCTGACCGAGGAGCCTGACAGTGCACCGGAAGTGGCGCGGGCGTTGGAGAAACTGGCGATCCGCCCGCAGGCCTTCAGTCATGACACGCTCGTGTTTCTGGGGCTGATGAGCGCGCGCGCGCGGCTGATCTTGCAGGATCCGGGCGAGGATCAAGCGCCGGTCGTCCGCACACTCTGGGATCTCGCCCTGCGGCTCGAAGAGGGAGACCTCAGTGTGTTGGAACGCGATTTACGCGACGCCCAGCAGGCGGTACAGGACGGGTTGGAGCAGGACCTCACCGATCCCGAAATGCAGCAGCGGCTGGACGCGATGCAACAGGCGCTCGACCGCTACATGCAGGCGCTCACCCGCCGCGCGATTGAAAATTCTCAGCGCGCCGACAAGCCTCGCCGCCCGCGCGACCCCAACGCGCGCACGGTAACGAGCCGCGATATTCAGCAGATGATGGATAAGGCGCGCGAACTTGCCCGCCAAGGCCAGAAGGAGCAGGCGCAAGCTTTGCTCGATCAATTGCGCGACCTCATGGAACAGCTCGCCAATGCCGAACCAGAACTTGCGGACGGCGACGAGAGTGAGATGAGCGAGGACGACGGCGACCCGACCAGTCAAGCGCTCCAAAATCTGCAAGACCTTGCCCGGCAGCAACGCAGCCTGATGGATCGCGGGCTTCAGCAGAACCGTCAGCGCGGCCAAAAAGGTCAGCAAGGCCAACAGGGCGAACCGCAGCCGGGTGACGGCGATATGGCGGGCGAGCAGGAGAGTTTGCGCCGCCGCCTCGGCGAGATCATGCGCCAGTTGGGCGAAGCCAATGGCGGCATGCCCCAGGGGCTCGGGCGGGCGGAACAGGCAATGCGCGACGCGCTCTCCCGGCTTCAGCAAGGCCAGCAGGGCGGGGCGGCGGGCGCGCAGCAGCAGGCGCTTGATCAACTGCGCGAGGCGATGCGGGGCCTTGCCGATCAGCAGCGCCAACAGGCGGGCGAAGGTCAGGGGGCGGGTCAAGGGCGTTCGCGCCCCGGCCAACGCCCCGGCCAGCAAACCACCACCGGCCAAAACCGTGATCCCTTGGGCCGCGATCGGGGCGATCAGCAGCCGGGCAACGGCCTCGGCAATGATGACCGGGTGCGCATTCCCGATGATAGCGCCGTCGAGCGCGCTCGGACCATCTTCGACGATCTGCGCCGGCGCGCCGCCGACCCGACCCGGCCAACCTTGGAGCGCGAGTATATCGACCGGCTCCTGCGCGGTTTTTAGTCCTATATTAATGTTTAAGCATTGGGCTGCTAAATTTTAGGCAAAATTTTGCCTGTGAGTGGGAATTAGGCACAAAAGGTTAACAAATCCTTTTGGTATGAGCTTTGCTAAGCACCCCGTGCTTATCGCAAACGTCCTATTCCAACAGTGCAAGGCTTCCCCGTGACACAGCCTGAACGCATCATCTCCCTCTCGCGCAAAGTTGGCACGATTGCGGATCACAAGATCACGCAAATTAAGCAGATCACCCGAGAGACGCGGATTTTGGCGCTGAATGCGATTATCGAATCGGCGCGGGCGGGGGACGCGGGCAAGGGCTTCGGCGTGGTTGCGGGCGAGGTCAAGGCGATTTCTGACCGGATTACCCATATCGCTGAAGATCTCACCACCGAGCTTTCGGGCGCGATTGGCGAGCTGTCGGCTTTGGGGGAAAAGCTAGTGCGCCAGGTGCGCGGCCAACGCCTGTCGGACTTGGCGGCTAATGTCATCGAACTCATCGACCGCAACCTCTATGAGCGCTCCTGCGATGTGCGCTGGTGGGCGACCGATCAGGCGGTGCTGGACGCGCTCACCCACCGCAGTTTGCCCGATGGGCCAGAGATGGCTGCGGTGGCGGCGGAGCGGTTAGCGGTTATTCTCAATAGCTATACGGTCTATCTCGATCTCTGGGTCGTGGGGCTTGATGGGCGGGTGGTCGCCACCGGGCGCGGCAATCGCTTTCCCAATGCGCGGGGGGCGGACGTATCGAAGACCGATTGGTTCAAGCGCGGCCTCGGCACCCGCAGCGGCGAGGATTATATCGCCTGCGATATCGAAACCGTGCCGCATTTGGGCAACCATCAGGTTTCGATTTTTGCGACGGCGGTGCGCGAGAAGGGTAAAGCCCACGGCGAGCCCATCGGCGTTTTGGGCATTTTCTTCGACTGGCAACCCCAGGCCAGCGCCGTGGTGAAGGGCATCCGCCTCGACGATGAGGAATGGAAAATGACGCGCTGCCTGCTGGTGGACGAAAACCACCGCATCATCGCCGCCTCGGACGATCAAGGCGTGCTGCACGAGCAGGTGCATTTGCCCGAGACGGGCAAGACGGTCGGCTATTATCAGAACGACCAGATTGTCACGGGATACGCGCTCACCCCCGGCTACGAAACCTACCGTGGGCAGGGTTGGTACGGTGTGGTGATTCAGACCGTGCGGGCGGAAGGGTAGGTGGGCTCTGCGACAGAAAATAAGCTTGTCTAGACAATTCTTAGTAGAATTTTAACAAAGACTAACCCTAGATTGCGCCGTTATGTCCCCGACGGTCGGGGAGCGCGCCGCACACCATTTTTACAAGGGATAAGACATGCGTATGAACCTCCTTCTCGGGGCGGGCTTTAGCGGCCTCCTCGCTCTCGCGCTGCCAAGCCGGGCCGAAACCGTTCTGGTGCCGAATAATGCCCCCTGGGCCTTTCAGCAGGGCGATAAAACCGTGGGTGTGTTGGTGTCGGTGGTGCAGGACTTGGGCAAGCGTGCGGGCGTCGATCTGGTCGCGCGCGACGTGCCGGTCGCGCGGATGATCGAAAGCATCAATACCAAACAGGCCGATTTCGCCATGATCGGCGCGCTTACCAAGATGGACGCCGACCCCTTGGGCGATGTGTTCAGCATTCCCATCGTGGCCCTGGCGCGTAAAGGCGTGACGCTGAAAACCTACGACGACCTGAAGCCGCTCAATACCGCCTTCGTGAAGGGCACTAACTTCGGCAGCGAGTATGATAAGGACGCGAGCCTGAAGAAATCGGAAGAGCCGAACTTCGAACAGCTTCTCAAGAAAATGCAGGCGGGCCGCATCGATGCCGGGATCGGCAGCGCGCCGGGCCTGCGCTTTTCGGCCAAAGTGTTCGAGCTTTCGGACGTGCTGGGCGATAGCCTAAAGCTGATCGAAACCCCGCTGGCCCTTTTTGCCGCCCGCGACAAAGCCTCCGCCGACACCCAAGCCAAACTGAAAACCGCCCTGGCGGCAATGCGCAGCGACGGCAGCATCGATAAGATTATCGATGTCTATGTTACGAAGGATTGGGCGCCGAAGTAAGCACCCGTTCCACGGGCACGACAGCCCTCTTTACGCGTGTTAGTCTGTCGCTCAGTATAATTTGAGCGACGGACCCATGCGCGAGCCTAAGAAAAATACCTCTAAAGACCGCGCCGCCCTGTTCATCAAAGCCGCCCTGGAGGCGCTGCACGCGGCGGGCGGAAGCCTGCCGCTGCGGGAGGTGAAGGCGGCGGTGGCGGCAAAAGTCAGCTTCACCCCCGATGATTTGCGGGTTTACGAGAAAACCGGCTATGTGCGCTGGGAATCGATCCTGCATTTCTATTCCATCGACTGCGTGAAGGCCGGGTTCATCCTAAAGCACGGCGGGCAATGGCACCTGACCCCGGAGGGCGAGGCGGTGCTGGCGCTGCCCGCCGCTGACTTGCTCGATCAAGCCTTGCGCGCCTATCGCCAGTGGAAAGCCAATCGCCCCACCGAAGCCGATCCCCAAGCCAAGGACAGCGCCCCCGACGCGCCAATTTCCGCCTTCGAGCAAGCCGCCGTCGAACGCTCCTTCGTGTTCGAGCGGGCGGAAGCCGATGCGCGGGCGGAGATCGAGGATTACCTCGCCAACCTCGGCCCCTATGAACTGCAAGACGTGGTGGCAGCGCTGTTGCGCGGCATGGGCTACCCCTTCATCGCCCCGAAAGGCCCAGACGGCGGCACCGATATTCTGGCCTATCCCGACCCGTTGGGCGCACGAACCCCCCATATCCGCGTGCAAGTGAAGCACCGCGCCCGCAGCGGCCAAAAAGCCACCCGCGACGAAATCGCCTCCCTGCGGGGCATCCTGCGCCAAGACCGCGAAATGGGCCTGTTCGTCTCCACCGCAGGCTTCACCAGCGAGGCGGTGCGCGAAGCCCGCCAAGGCGGCGTGCATATCGACCTGATGGACCTCAACGGTCTCTTGGAAAAATGGACAAGCTTCTACGACCGGCTGACGGAAGAGGATAAAAGCTCCCTCCGCCTGCGCCGGGTGTTTTTTCTGGCACCGGAGTGAGTGGGATGGCGGCCAAGGGGCAGACGCTGAAGGAGTTTGGGGAACTATATCCGGCGGAGAAAAAGTTGCTGGAGGCGTGTCGGAACGGGACGGTGGCGCAGATTTCGGCGACGCGCCCGGAAAAACTGACGCCGGGTAATTGGGTGCGGGCGGAATTCGTCCGTTTTCTGGCACGCGGCGGGGATGGCGATTCGCCCGTCCATGAGATGGGGGTTCAGCTTCGTGGGGCTGTGGTCGTCGGAACCTTGGATCTAGCGGGGGTTCGGGTTCCCTATCCTTTGCGGCTGCGTGATTGTTGGTTTCAAACCCAGGACGGGCAGAATGCAAGTCTCATCCTTACTAGAGTTAGCCTAACCGCTGGGCTGTTTCTGACGGGATCGCAAGTTAAGAGCATTTATGGGGATGGATTACATACCGGGGGTGATCTTTATCTCGACAGTGGCTTTTGCGCTTCTGGAGCGATCAGGCTTCTTGACGCACAGATTGAAGGCAGTCTTTCGTGCGAGAATGGCTATTTTGGGTGTGCTGAAGTCAATTCCCTGTCGTTTGACCGAGCCAATATTACTGGTGGTGTCTTTCTCGACGGTGGTTTCAGTGCAACAAGCCAAGTTCGATTTCCAAGTGCGAGAATTGGTGGAGATTTAGTTTGTCGAAAAGGGATTTTTAAGTCAATTAATGACATATCTTTGTTTTTTGACCAAACTAGGATAGCAGGCACTGTATTTCTAGATAACGGCTTTGAGGCAAAGGGAGAAGTGAGGTTCAGGGGGGCTAACATTGGCGGAAACTTAGAATGTGATGGGGGCTGTTTCAGCTCGACTGAAGAGAGCGCGCTGTCGTTCGATGGTGCGAAGATTTCGGGGGACGTGTATTTAAGGCAACATTTTAAAGCAATGGGGCAGGTAAGGTTTATTGGAGCCGAGGTCGGTCGGACGTTAGATTGTCGCAATGGCGAGTTTCGATCGAAGACTGGCCGGGCAGTAATTTTGGAAAGCACGAAGATTGGCGGTTCTGCATTCCTTAGGAGTGGATTCTGTGCTGAGGGCGATGTTCTGTTAGGTTCGGCAGAGATTGGCGCTTGGCTCGATTTGTCGGATGGTACTATTACTGGGATGCTCGATGCCGAGCATGTCATTGTTCAGCACGGGTTTAAGCTAACCAGCATGCGGCAGAAACTCTCCGGTGCCAATTTGCGGCACATGCAGTGTGGTAGCCTGCATGACGATAAAACAAGCTGGGGTAAGGGAAACCATCTCAACGGGTTCACCTATCGCAGTCTCGCCCATGAGGCACCCACTGAGCCGAAGTTCCGGCGCGATTGGTTAAAGGATCAATCTCCTGATAGTGGCTCATACCGCCCGCAGCCGTGGCGGCATTTACAAAAGACCCTGAAAGCCATGGGGCACGACGCCGAAGCGCGGGAAATTGGTATTGCGCATGAGAAATTTCGCTACGCACTTGGGAAAGTAGGTGAATTACCACCAGAACCAAAATTCTACGATAAGCTTAGCGCTCCTTTAACGCGAGGTCTGCACCAAATATATGGTGCGTTGGCAGGGTATGGTTATAAACCGCTCAAGCTCGTTTTATTTTCTGTGGGTATTTGGTTTTTCTGTAGTTGGGTATATTGGTTCTCAGCGTTGGCGGGTTATCTGGGTCCGACAAATCCGATTGTTTTCCAAAATCCGAAATATGGTTACAAGGAGAAAAATTGTATTTATGAACGCCAGGAGTTCTGTGTCAGTGTTCCTCTGGATAATTGGTACTGGCTCCCATCGCTACCCGCCGAATATTCGACCTTTAGCCCTATGGCTTATTCTCTCGATTTAATTCTACCCCTTGTAGACCTGGGCCAGGAAAAAGACTGGGGCGTCCTCGTACCCACTCCAAAAAAGGTTCCTGTGGAGGAGATACTTCATTTTTCGTGGGGGCATATCCTTCGCCTGATTGTCTGGTTTGAGATTTTATGGGGCTGGGTCGCTAGCCTCATGCTGGTCGCCGTGATCTCCGGCCTAGTTCGCAACACCCGCGACGACGAATAACCGGGGCCACGGGGGCCGCCGCCCCCGTGCGGGGTGCGGGGCAGCGCCCCGCCTCACTCTCTCCACAGCAAAACGGCGCTCCGAGGAGCGCCGTTTCTGTAAGTGCTACGCGTCTTCTTTTTGCTTCAACGCGCGCTTGCGATCGTTCGGATCGAGGTGGCGCTTGCGCAAGCGGATGGCTTTTGGCGTCACTTCCACCAGCTCGTCGTTGGCAATGTAGCTGATGGCCTGCTCAAGGCTCATCAGGCGCGGCGGGGTGAGGCGGACGGCTTCGTCCTTACCCGAGGCGCGGACGTTGGTGAGCTGCTTGCCGCGCAGAACGTTCACTTCCAGATCATTATCGCGGTTATGTTCGCCGACGATCATGCCTTCGTAGATATCGACGCCGGCTTCGATGAACATCGCGCCGCGATCTTCAAGATTCCACATCGCATAGGTGACGGCCGAGCCCTGGCCGTTGGAGATGAGCACGCCGTTGCGCCGTTCCGGGATCGAGCCCTTATGCGGCACATAGGAGTGGAATACCTTCGCCATAACGCCCGTGCCGCGCGTATCGGTGAGGAATTCGCCCTGATAGCCGATGAGGCCGCGCGAGGGAACGAGGAAGACCATACGGGTCTTGCCGCCGCCGCTGGGGCGCATTTCGGTCATTTCGCCGCGACGGCTGCCGAGCTTTTCCACCACAACGCCGGCATATTCCTCATCGACGTCGACGACGACTTCTTCTTGCGGCTCCATCCGCTCGCCGGTGGCTTCATCGGTTTTGAACAGCACACGCGGGCGCGAGATGGAAAGCTCGAAGCCTTCGCGGCGCATGGTTTCGATGAGCACGCCCAACTGAAGTTCGCCGCGCCCGGCGACTTCGAACGAATCCTTGGTTTCCGATTCGGTGATGCGGATGGCCACATTGCCTTCGGCTTCCTGCATCAGACGGTCGCGGATCATGCGGCTCGTCACCTTATCGCCTTCGCGGCCCGCCAGCGGCGAATCGTTCACCGAGAAGCTCATGGCGAGGGTGGGCGGATCGATCGGCTGGGCTTCGATCGGCTCGACGCAGTCCGGCGCGCAGATGGTATCGGCGACGGTGGCGGTGGTGAGACCGGCGATGGAGATAATATCGCCCGCTTCCACTTCTTCAACCGGCACGCGCTCCAGGCCCCGGAAGGCCATCAGCTTCGACAGGCGGCCCTGTTCGATGGTTTCGCCGAGACGGTTCATCGCCTTCACGGCCATGTTCAGCTTGCCGGTACCCGAGGTCACGCGGCCCGTGAGCACGCGGCCGAGGTACGGATCGGCGTGGATCAGGGTGGCCAGCATGGCGAAGGGGGCGTTCGGCTTCACGGTCGGGGCCGGGATGTGCTTCACGATCAGATCGAACAGGGGCTCCAGGTCTTTGCCCGGCGCTTGTTCGAGATCGGTGACGGCCCAGCCGTTGCGGCCCGAGGCGAAGAGGGTGGGGAAGTCGAGCTGCTCGTCGGTCGCATCCAGCGAGGCGAACAGGTCGAACACCATATCGTGCACTTCATGGGCGCGCGCGTCCGGGCGGTCGACCTTATTGATGATGACGATGGGGCGCAGGCCGAGGCGCAGGGCCTTGCCGGTCACGAACTTCGTCTGCGGCATCGGGCCTTCGGCGGCATCGACCAGCACGACCACGCCATCGACCATCGAGAGGATACGCTCCACTTCGCCGCCGAAGTCGGCGTGGCCCGGCGTGTCGACGATGTTCAGGCGCACGCCCTTCCATTCCACCGAGGTACATTTGGCGAGAATGGTAATCCCGCGCTCGCGTTCCAGATCGTTGCTATCCATCGCGCGCTCGGCAACCTGCTGGTTGGCGCGGAAGGTGCCGGACTGGGCGAGAAGCTTATCGACAAGGGTGGTCTTCCCGTGATCGACGTGGGCGATGATAGCGAGGTTACGGCGTTCCATAGGGAAGGATCTCACGAGGTAGGAGTGGGGGCTTGGTCAGGGGTAAGGGCGGCGGCCAAGTGCGGCAGTTCCGCGATAGCAAGGGTTTTTAGATCGGCTTCCGGGCGCGCGCCGATATGGGAGATCACCTCGGCGGCGCAGAGGCCGCCCAGGCGGGCGCAATCGGCGGCGGCTAAATCGCGCGCCAAACCCAGCAGGAAGCCCGCCGCATAAAGATCGCCCGCGCCGGTGGTATCGACGACTTTTTCGACCCGATGCGCCGGAACGGTGACGGTGTCATCGCCCATCAGCACGACCGAGCCTTTTTCGGAACGGGTGCAGGCGGCAACGCTCACTTTGCCTTTCAGGGCGGCAACGGCATGGTCGAAGTCGCTTTCCAGGGTCAGCGCCAGCAGTTCGGATTCATTGGCGAACAGAATATCGACGTGATTATCGATCAAATCGCGGAAGGCGGTGCCGTGGCGGTGAACGCAGAAACTATCCGACAGGGTCAGCGCGACCCGGCGGCCATTGGCGTGCGCATGGTCGGCGGCTTCGTAGAAGGCTTTTTGCGCCAAGGGCGGATCGAACAGATAGCCTTCCATATAGGTAATTGCGGCCCCTGCAATTGCCTCGCGGTCGAGATCTGCGGGGCCGAGGGTAACGCAGGAGCCTAGGAACGTGACCATCGTGCGCTGAGCGTCGGGCGTTACCAGAATCATACTGCGCGCCGTGGCCGGGCCTTCTTGCGCTGCCGGGGTCACAAAGCGCGCGCCCGTCGCCAGCATATCGTGGCGGAACACCGCGCCCAACTGGTCGGCTTTCACTTTGCCGATATAGGCGGCGCGCCCGCCCAAGGAGGCGACACCGGCAATCGTATTGCCCGCCGAGCCGCCGGAGATTTCCACCGCGGGCGGCAGCAGCGCATAAATGCGCGCGGCTTGACCGGCATCGACCAGCGTCATCGAGCCCTTGACGAGGCCCGCGTGTTCCAGGAAGGCATCGTTCACCCGCGCCAAAACATCGACAATGGCATTGCCGATTCCGACGACTTCCAACGGCGCACCGCCCATCCCATTCCTCCGCGCAAGCCTACGCCGACCGGCGAGCCCATCGGCTCAAATTTCAGGCGGCATAAATCAAAAAGCCCGGCAGAGCCGGGTTGTTGCGGCGCGAGTATAGCGACGAAACTTGCCCTGGCAACCGCTTCTCGCGCAGGGCGGGCGCGCGTTGCCCCTTTTATCTTAGCCCCGGCATCGCCATTGTCTTAAGGCGATGGAAAACAGCCGATTTTCGGCCCCAGTTTCCGGCCCTTGTGCAGTGCGGGATGTGACGACGTGATTTCAGCCCTTCTTCTGGCGTTTCGCCAATTGCCCGACCCGAAGATTCGGACCGTGTTGATTCAATCCGTTCTGGCGGCGATTGCCGTGTTTGCGCTCCTGACCGTCGCGGTCGTGCTGCTGGTGGGGCTGCTGGGGCTAACCGGCGTCGGGTGGGTTGATTGGCTGATGGGGGTTTTCTCCGGCATTGTCAGCCTCACGGGGGCTTGGCTGTTCTTCCCGGTCGTCGTGATCGCGCTCACCTCCCTTTTCACCGATCGCGTTGCGGCGGCGGTGGAGGCGCGCCATTATCCGGCTCTGCCAAACCCGCGCCTGATTCCCCTGGCGGAAGAAGTGCGCGGCGCTTTGGCGCTGCTGGGCAAGGGGGTATTGCTTAATCTTGCCATTCTTCCGCTCTATTTTCTGACCGGCCCGATTGCGCCGTTTCTGTTTTATGCCGCCAATGGCTACCTGCTGGGGCGGGATTATTTCCAGTCCATCGCGCTGCGCCGTCTGCCTTTAGCGCAGGTGCAGGCGGTGGCGGGGCAGCAGCAAAAACGGATTTGGGGAGCCGGGATCGTATTGGCGTTTTTAGGAACGGTGCCTTTTATCAATCTGTTGGTGCCAATTCTCGCAACCGCCTTTATGATCCATTTGTTCGAGCGTTTGCGGCAGCGGGGTGCCTTTTAACGGGCATGCGCTGCTTCATTGTGGGGGAAGGGACCGTCGGTCGTGATTTTTCGTCGTCCCAAAAAGGGCAGTTCATCGGGGGACGATCCGTCGCCCGAAACCGAAGCCCTTGAAACGGCTGGGACTCTGCCGGAACCGGCGCTCACGGTAGGCGCACCTGCGCTTCCCCCTGAGCCCGAAGCTGTGGAGCCTCCCAGCCCCGTTATGCCAGAGCCGGTGCGGAAACCCGCGACGCCGCTCTTTCCCCCGAAATCCGAGGGTATGCGAAAAATGCCAGACTATCCGACCCCTTCCGCTGCTGCGGCACCGTTGGGGCCAACTTTGAGCGCGCCCGGCCAAGCGCCGCGCCGCGCCGCCGTTCCAGCCATGCCGTCCCCTGGCGCCCGCCCCGATTTTGAGGGGAAGCGCCTGACGGTGGGCAAAGACATCAGCCTGTCCGGGGAAATCAATTCCTGCGATATTCTCACCGTCGAAGGCCGGGTCGATGCCTCGCTGATCGGCGGGCGCGTGATTGAAGTCGCCGATGGCGGCTTCTTCAAAGGCAATGCCGAAATCGACGTGGCCGATATTGCCGGGAACTATGAGGGCGATCTCACGGTGCGCGAAAAGCTGACCGTGCGCGCCACAGGCCAAATCAAGGGCCGCGTGCGGTATCGTAAACTGGAAGTCGATCTCGGTGGCACGATTATCGGCGAGGTCGATATTATTCAAAGCTGATCCGATTGGCGGCAGGAATGGAAAAGGGGACCTTTTGGTCCCCTTTTTTTATCCGCCGCGTTTTCCTTGCGTCGCTGCCGCCTTCTCGGCATCCCACCACCAGCGGTCGAAGCTTTCGCGCTGGAGGGTTTCGATGCCGGTGCGGCTGTAATAGTCCCAATGGGCGTAGCGGGTGGTGCGGCCGTAGAACTGCGGGATCACGTAATGCCCCCAGCGGAGCAACCGATCCAGCGCCCGCACCCGCGTCACCAGCGCCTCGCGGCTCGGGGCATTGATGACCTGCTCGACCAGGGCATCGATGGCGGGGTCTTTGATGCCGGGCAGATTGCGCCCGCCGGGAATATCGGCGGCGGCGGCGCTAAAGAAATCGCGCTGCTCGTTGCCGGGGCTGATCGACTGCGGGAAAATACCCACCACCATATCGAAATCATAGGCTTCGACGCGCTTTTGATATTGGCTCACGTCCAGCAGCCGCAGTTTTGCGGTGACGCCCAACTGCTCCAGGTTCTTGATGAAGGGCAGGGTGGAGCGCTCGAAGGCGGGGTTATCGATCAGGATTTCGAAACTCAGCGGCTGGCCTTTGGCGTCGCTCAGCTTATTGTCCTTCACCGTCCAGCCCGCCTCGCGCAGCAGCCGGAGGGCCGTGCGCAGATTGTCGCGGATATTGCCGCTGCCGTCGGTTTTCGGCGGGAAATATTCGGCGGTGAAAACTTCGTCCGGCACTTTTCCCTTGAACGGGGCGAGCAGCGCCAACTCGTCCGGGCTGGGCAGGCCACGCGCGCGCAACTCCGAATTATCGAAATAGCTGACGGTGCGGATCAACTGCCCGTCCGACAACGTCTTATTCGTCCACTCGAAATCATAGGCATAGGCCAGGGCGGCGCGCAGTTTAGGGTCAGCAAACAGCGGGCGGCGGGTGTTGAACACATAGCCCTGCATACCGCGCGGGCTGCTATCGCCAATCTCGGTGCGCTTAATCAGGCCTTGGCGCACGGGCGGCTTATCATAGGCGGTGGCCCAACGGGAGGAAGAGGCCTCCTGCCGCAAGGTGATATCGCCCGCCATGAGCGCTTCGAGGGCAACCCCATCGTCGCGATAATAATCGTAGCGCAGCAGATCGAAATTATGATGGCCGCGCTGGGGGGGCAGATCTTTCGCCCAATAGTCCGGGTTGCGCGCGTAAGTGATGCTGCGGTTGGCGTCGACGCTTTTCACCATATAGGGGCCGGAGCCCAAGGGCGCATCGAGGCTGCTCTGATCGAACGGGCGGTTTGCGTAAAAAGCGGCCGCAAAAACCGGGAACTGGCCGATAATCAGCGGTAGTTCGTGGTTATTACCATCCTTGAAGCGAAAGATTACCGTGCGCGCATTGGGCGTTTCCACGCCGACGACATCATTGAAATAACTGCGGTAATGGGGGGAGCCTTTTTCCTTCAGCACCTTATAGCTGAACGCCACATCCTGCGCCGTAACGGGGCTGCCGTCGTGAAACTTGGCTTCCGCGCGTAATTTGAACGTGATCGAGGCGCGGTCGGCGGCAAGATCCATCGTTTCTGCCAAGAGCCCGTAGTGGCTAAACGGCTCGTCGTCGGCGTTCACGGTTAGCGTGTCGAACAGCAGGCCGACGCCTGCGGCAGGCGTGCCTTTCAGAATGAAGCCATTCAGACTATCAAACCCGCCCAAGACGGCTTGCCGCACCTCGCCGCCCTTGGGCGCATTCGGGTTGATATAGTCGAAATGGGTAAAGCCAAGCTTATATTTCGGCTCCCCATACAGCGCCATCCCATGCACGGGGTCGGCCCCCGCCATCCCTGCACTCAAGCCGACCAGGAGGCCCGCCGCCAGTGTCAACACCCGTGGCACACGCAGCATTCCATCTCCTGCCGGTTCGAACGCGCATCCCGCCCAAGGGGCGGGGATTAATGGGTAAGGGTCGGCTCTGGCGCAAGGCCGCGCAGGAGGGTATCCAGCAGCGTCTCGATCATCAGCTCGGGGCTCGCAGCGGGATGGCCGCCCGATTTGATGAGCAACGTCGCAAGACCGTGAACACTGGCCCACAGCGTCGCCGTAATGGCAGCCGCATCGCCCGCGCGCAACTGGCCCGAGGCTTGGCAGCGCGCCACACCTTTTTCGAGGCTGCCATAGGCTTGTTCGCACAGGCTATCGCAGCATTCTTCCTGCTTCTTCTGGCAAACATCCCGCTTGGCTTCCGGCGGCAGCGTCATGAAAACGACGCGGTAATGGTCCGGGTAGGCCAGACCGAAGCGGATATAAGCCTCTAGCCCTTTGCGCAGGGCACAGAGCGGATCAGTGACGGGGCACATGACCGACTGAAGGTTTTCGAGCAGAATCCCGAAGGTTTCCTGCACTAGATTGTAAACCAACTCTTCCTTATTGCGGAAATAGAGGTAGAGCGTCGTCGGCGTCACGTTTAGCTTGGCCGCGATATTGCGCATGGAGGTGCGGTCATAGCCTTCGGTGAGCATCAGCTCGCGTGCAGCGGCGAGAATCTCGGTGCGTCGGTCTTGGCCACGCTCGGCGTGACCCAGCGTTTCCGCGCGGGCGGACCCTGTGGTGCTCGTGACAATCGAGATCGGAACAGCCGTCATCCCCAACCCTCCTAGGCCTCGGCGCGCTCCTGAATGAGCAATCGACGCGCCGCCGCCAACTTTCATGCGCGAGTATACTAACTACCCGCCCCTTTTGGTATGGGAACTTCATAAGACCGTAACAAGAGTTTTGGCCTGAAAAGTCCCAAAATTACCGAAATTTCATGCAAAAAGGCCGCCGATCCGGGGGGACCTGCGGCCTCTAGTCTCTCAACCCGCTTTAGGCCGGTTTACGGCAGCGGCTTGGGCGCGTCGCTCAGCGAGCGCATATAGGCGATGATCTGGGCGCGTTCTTCAGCCTTCTTGATCCCGGCGAAGGACATTTTCGTGCCCGGCGCATAGGCTTTCGGGTTGGCGAGGAACTTGTTTAGCTCCTCATAAGACCAATCCTGATCGGCCATCTTTTTCAGCGCATCCGAGTAAGCGAAGGTGGCGCTGTGGGCATGCTTGCCCCCCACCACGTCCCACAGGTTCGGGCCAACTTTATTGGCACCGCCCTTATCGAAGCCATGGCAGGCTGCGCATTTCTTGGCCGCGGCGGCACCCGCCGTAACATCGGCGCTGGCGAGCAGCGGCGCGATGGGCTCGATCGGTGCGTCGGGTGCAGGCGCACTGCCACCGGATGCCGCAGCGGGGGCGCCAACGCCCTCCACCACATACACATTCTTTTCAAGCGCATGCGGCTTAATCAACATGCCGCCCAGAATGCTGGCAACCATAGCCGTGATCCCTGCAACCAGAACGGCAGCGGCGATTTTATTCAGTTCGAAACTCGACATCGTTCTCTTCGACCCGTTTGCTCAGCGAATGGCCGGAAAATAGCCGCAAAGAACCGCGCTGTCCAATGTCACGATCACCAGGGTGCGGATTGACGCCGCGACCCCCCGTCGCACAGGGCCGTTTTGGCGTGGAATCGGGGGTGTGGAAAATGCAGAGCTTACCGACACTTGCGAAGGCTAAGCTCTTGCTGCACAACAAATGCGCCCCGCTGGACGGGCGCTCGAAGGGTTCAAGATGTCGCTTAATCCGCTGATCGTAATTCCCTCCCGTCTCAAGGCCACCCGTTTGCCCGATAAGCCCTTGGCGGACATTCAGGGCGAGCCGATGATCGTTCATGTTTGGCGACGGGCGGTCGCGGCGGCGGTGGGGCCGGTGGTGGTGGCCTGTGGCGATCAGGCGATTTACGATGTGATTGTTGCGCGCGGCGGTAGTGCGGTGATGACCGATCCTGACCTGCCGTCGGGCTCCGACCGGGTGCAGGCGGCGGCGGAAACGGTCGATCCCGATGGCGATTTCGATGTGATCATCAACTTGCAGGGCGATCTGCCGACACTGGACCCCGCCATTCTACGCGATGTGCTGCTCCCGCTGGAGCAGAATGCAGCGGCCGATATCGCCACCTTGGGCGTCGAAATTCACGAGGCGGCGGAGTTCCATAACCCGAGCGTCGTCAAAATCGCCCTGGCACGGGCCTCCGAGACCGACAGCTTAGGCCGCGCCCTCTATTTCTCCCGCGCGCCGATCCCGACCGGGGAGGGGCCGCATTATCACCACATCGGTATCTATGCCTATCGGCGCGCAGCGCTGGCGCGCTTCGTCAGTCTGCCGGTGGCCGAGTTGGAAACCCTGGAGCGGCTCGAACAGTTGCGCGCGCTCGCGAATGGCCTGCGCATCGACGTGAAAATCGTCCATACCAACCCGCTGGGGGTCGATACCCCTGCCGATCTGGAGCGCGCCCGCGCTTTAATCAACCGCGCGAATTAAGCCTGTTGCGCTCTTTGGAGAGACTATGACCGACCTTATCCGCCTCGTCGCTTTTCAGGGCCAGCCCGGCGCTTATTCTGATCTTGCGTGCCGGGCCTATTTTCCTGGCGTGGCCACGCTGCCGTGCCCGACGTTCGAGGATGCGCTGGCGGCGGTGCGCGACGGTGAGGCCGACCGCGCTATGATCCCCATCGAAAACTCGCTGGCGGGGCGGGTGGCCGATGTTCACCATCTTATGCCGAAATCCGGCTTGCATATTGTCGGTGAGCATTTTCAGCGCGTGAACCATCAGCTTCTCGCGCCAAAAGGGGCAACGCTCGACGGGATCCGCCGCGCCCGGAGCCATGTGCAGGCGTTGGGGCAGTGTCGCGGGTTTCTGCGGGCGCAAGGGATCGAGGCCGTCGTCGATGCCGATACAGCAGGCTCCGCCCGGCAGGTGGCCGAGCGGGGCGATCTCAGCGAGGCGGCGATTGCCTCGTCTCTGTGCGCCGACCTCTATGGGCTGGAGATCATCAAAGCCGATATCGAGGACGCCAAGCATAATACCACGCGCATGCTGATTCTGGCGCGCGTTGCCGAAGTTCCCGATATGGCCGAAGGGCCGTGCATCACCAGTTTCGTCTTCCGCGTCCGCTCGGTCCCAGCGGCGCTCTATAAGGCGCTCGGCGGGTTTGCGACGAACGGCATCAATCTCACCAAGCTCGAAAGCTATATGGTCGGCGGCAATTTCGTTGCGGCGCAGTTTTATGCCGACGCCGAAGGCCATGTGGACGACCGCTCCATGCGTCTTGCCTTGGAAGAGTTGCGCTTCTTCAGCCGTGAAGTAAAGGTGCTCGGCGTTTATCCCGCGAACCCCTTCCGGCAAACGGGCATGGCGAACCTCGGGGAGTAGCCCGGCCCTTTCATCGTCTCACCTGCAACCAACGCGCGCCTCTTTACTTTGCGGCAAACTTTCGGCAAAGCGGCGTCTCTGGGTATGCAGGAGAGACTATGACCGATCCCATTCGCCTTGTAGCCTTCCAAGGCCAGGCTGGCGCTTACTCCGATTTGGCCTGCCGCGCCTTTTTCCCCGGTATTGCCACGCGGCCCTATGCGACCTTCGAGGATGCGCTCGCGGCGGTGCGCGAGGGGGAGGCGGACCGGGCGATGATCCCGGTGGAAAACTCTCTGGCGGGCCGCGTCGCCGACGTCCATCACCTACTGCCAAAATCCGGGCTGCATATCGTCGGCGAGCATTTCCAGCGCGTGAACCATCAGTTGCTGGCCCCGAAAGGCGCGACGCTCGGGACGATCCGCACGGTCCATAGCCACGAACAGGCGCTAGGCCAGTGCCGAGGGTTCTTACGCGCTCACGGTTTAACGCCGGTGCCCGAAGCCAATACGGCAGTGGCGGCGGCGAGCGTGGCGGCGGCGGGGGATCTGTCCAGAGCGGCGATTGCCTCGTCACTCTCGGCTGAGCTTTATGGGCTCACCATCGTTCAGCCCGATATCGAAGACGCCCAGCATAACACCACCCGCATGCTGATTTTCGCGCGCACGCCGGAAATTCCCGATGTTGCGGAAGGCCCGTGCCTCACCACGCTGATCTTCCGCGTCCGCTCGGTCCCGGCGGCGCTTTATAAGGCGCTGGGCGGGTTTGCGACGAATGGCATCAATCTCACCAAGCTCGAAAGCTATATGGTTGGCGGCAATTTCGTTGCGGCGCAATTCTATGCCGATGCCGAAGGCCATGTGGACGACCGCTCAATGCGCCTTGCCCTGGAAGAATTGCGTTTCTTCAGCCGCGAAGTGAAGGTACTCGGCGTCTATCCCGCCAACCCTTTCCGTCAAACCGGGATGGCCGACCTTGGCGAATAATTTGAGTACGGAAGCGCTGCAAGCCCTTGTCGACGGCGTTTATGCCGATCTCGCGCCCCGGCGCGGCGAAGGGGCGGTCGCTGATTACATCCCCCAACTCGCCCGCATCGACCCGAAAAAATTCGGCATCGCTATTGCCACCGTGTCGGGCGATGTGATCGTCGCAGGTGATGGGCTGGAGCCGTTTTCGATCCAAAGCGTGTCGAAGGTCTTCACCCTGGCGCTGGCCTTGGGCAAATGGGGCGATAGCCTGTGGAAGCGGGTGGGGCGCGAGCCCTCGGGGACGCCGTTCAACTCCATCGTGCAGTTGGAGCAGGAGCGCGGCATTCCCCGCAACCCCTTCATCAATGCCGGGGCGATTGTCGTCACCGATTCGCTGCTGGCCGGGCATCAGCCGCGCGAGGCTTTGGGCGAAATCCTGCGCTTCATTCGCTTTCTCGCCGATGACGAAACGATCGTGGTTGATCGTGCCGTGGCGAAATCCGAAACCGAGACCGGCTTTCGCAATCAAGCGCTCGCCAACTATATGCGCGCGTTTGGCAATCTCCATCATCCCGTCGATCTCACCCTCGGGGTCTATTTTCACCAATGCGCCTTGGCCTTGAGTTGTGCGCAACTGGCAAAAGCCGGGCTGTTTCTGGCCAATGGTGGGCGCTTGCCGAAGAATGGGTCGGTCGTCTCGCGGGAGCGCGCGCGCCGGATCAATGCCCTCATGCTCACCTGCGGCCATTACGATGCTTCGGGTGATTTCGCCTATCGGGTCGGCTTGCCGGGTAAGAGCGGCGTCGGCGGCGGCATTCTCGCTATTGTGCCGGGCCAAGCCTCGATTGCCGTCTGGTCGCCGGGGCTCAACGCCAATGGCAATTCCCTGCTCGGCACGCTCGCGCTGGAGAAGCTTGCGCAGCGCGCGGGCTGGTCGGTGTTCGGCGCGTAAAACGGCGGGTTTGAGGGTTCCTTACGGTTTTTTTGAAAATATCGCTTGCGGGGTTTTGGTGTTAGGCCTATAAAGCGCTTCCCAGCGACGCGGTGCCGGTGACTAAGTCACTGAAAACGCTGACGAAACTGGGGTTGGAGCTGAGAAGTTCCTGGGTTCTTTGGCATTGTAGGTTTATGGGAAGGGGTTTGGAGTCGGCGGCCTGCTTGGCTGCTGGTTCTAGGTCTCTTGAGAATAGAGAGTTTAGGATTAGTAAGGTTGCCACTAATGGGGACATTGGTGGCATCAACCTGAGAGTTTGATCCTGGCTCAGAACGAACGCTGGCGGCATGC